>Ga0209648_10006528_pt1 | contig 10038 bp, 11 predicted proteins | sample GraSoi2013_115cm_FD_185830 | JGI IMG/M metagenome (GOLD analysis project Ga0209648, IMG submission 185830) | Grasslands soil microbial communities from the Angelo Coastal Reserve, California, USA - Sample 9_17_2013_115cm (SPAdes) (version 2) | ecosystem: Environmental > Terrestrial > Soil >...
CTCGAGGCGGCCGATGCTTTCCCGATGAACCTCGGTATTTTCGGTAAAGGTAACGCGAGCCTGGCCGCTGGCCTCGTTGAGCAGATCGAGGCTGGTGCGTGCGGCCTCAAGCTGCACGAAGACTGGGGCGCAACGCCCGCTGTCATCGATTGCTGCCTTTCTGTCGCGGACGACATGGATGTGCAAGTCCTGATCCATACCGACTCTCTCAATGAGAGTGGTTTCGTGGAGAATACTATCGCCGCATTCAAGGGCAGAACGATCCATACTTTTCACACGGAGGGCGCCGGAGGCGGACATGCGCCGGACATCATAAAGGTGTGTGGCGAAGGGAACGTTATCCCGGCTTCGACAAATCCAACACGGCCCTACACGGTGGATACGCTCGACGAAGCGTTCGATATGCTCATGGTCACGCATCATCTCGATCGTCGTATTCCGGAGGACGTCGCCTTTGCCGAGAGCCGCATACGCAAGGAGACCATAGCAGCGGAAGACATCTTGCACGATCTGGGAGCGCTCTCAATCGTGTCGTCAGACAGCCAGGCGATGGGGCGCGTCGGTGAGGTGATCACCCGTACCTGGCAGACGGCCGATAAAATGAAAAAGCAGTTCGGGAAATTGTCTGAAGAGAAAGGCGATAACGATAACTTCAGAGCGCGCCGCTACGTCGCGAAATACACGATAAATCCTGCGATAGCCCAAGGTATTTCAACCTACGTCGGCTCGATTGAGGCCGGGAAACTCGCGGACATCGTAATCTGGGATCCGGCCTTTTTCGGCGTAAAGCCCGACATGGTTCTCAAATCCGGCACGATCGCTGCGGCTATCATGGGCGATCCCAACGCCTCCATTCCCACTCCCCAGCCCGAATACTATCGGCCGATGTTCGGCGCGTTCGGCCGCTCCCTGAGCAAGAGTTCGGTGACCTTTGTCAGCCAGGCTTCGCTGGAAAAGACAAGGCAGCTCGGGCTTGCGAAGCAACGGCTTCCTGTCTCGAACACGCGCAAGATCGGCAAGCATTCGATGATCCTCAACAACGCGGTTCCTCGCATGGAGGTCGATCCGGAAACCTATGAGGTGCGGGCAGACGGCCGGCTGCTCACTTGCGAGCCCGCGAAGGTGCTGCCAATGGCTCAACGCTACTTCATGTATTGATATGCCTGGTACGTACTCACAAGCCCATGAGTGGGTATCATGACTAACGAAGAGTGCCGGTGCTCGCCTCTATCATTCTTGCGACTGCAAAGCTGGCTTTCGCCGACCTTCCCGAATGGCGCCTACAGTTACTCGCACGGTCTAGAATGGGCTGCCGAAGCTGGTCACATCCATGACCGCTCAAGCCTGGTCGATTGGCTCGAGGCGGATCTTTGCTACGGATCCGGACGCAATGAAGCAGTCTTTTTCAGCGAGGCATATCGCAGCGCGATCGACAACGACCGGGCTAAACTGATGCGGGTCGCGGAGCTGGCGGCGGCCGCCCGCGGGACATCGGAATTCGGCCTTGAATCGTCGCAGCAGGCGACCGCTTGCCTCAACACACTCCGCCAGGTGTGGTTCGATCGAATCCTGGATTTCTTCCTGGACATGCAATTTCAACCGGTCCTGGCCGTTGTCCTCGGCGCTCGCTCGGCAAGGGAGCGGATTCCGGTGCGCGTGGCGCTTCCGGCATTTCTGCACAGCTATGTCGCCAATTTGGTAACCGCCGGCGTGCGGCTCATCCCCCTCGGGCAAACCGACGGTCAACTCGCCATCGCGGAGCTTGAGAACGCCGTGTTGTTCGCAAGCGCGCAAGGAACGTGCGCCACGCTCGACGACATGGGTTCCGCGGGATTCATGGTCGAACTCGCCTCCATTGCGCATGAAACCCAATATACGAGGTTGTTTCGATCATGAAGACGGTTGAAAGCGAGAAGCCCCTTCTCCCCAACACGGCCCGCTCCGCGTCGGGATCGGGGGCCCAGTCGGCTCGGGCAAGACGGCGCTTATAGAGGCGCTATGCAAGCATCTCCGTGATTTCTACGACATCTATGTGATAACCAACGACATCTACACCAAGGAAGACCAGCTCATCCTGACCCGCGCGCAAGCGCTGCCGGCAGAGCGCATCATGGGCGTCGAGACAGGCGGCTGCCCGCATACCGCGATACGTGAGGACGCCTCCATGAACCTCGCTGCGATCGAGGATATGCAGTTGAAATTCCCAGGGGCAGAGCTGTGTTTCGTTGAATCGGGTGGCGACAATCTCGCCGCAACCTTCAGTCCCGAGCTAGCGGACTTGACGATCTACGTGATCGACGTCGCTGCGGGCGAAAAGATTCCTCGCAAAGGCGGCCCCGGCATTACGCGATCCGACCTGCTCGTGATCAACAAGATCGATCTGGCTCCCCTGGTGGGTGCCAATCTTCAGGTGATGGAAGCAGACGCCCGACGAATGCGAACTACGCGGCCGTTCATTTTTTCCAATCTGAAGAGCGGACAGGGCGTGGATGAAATCGCCGGCTTCATTCTCGAGAAGGGCGGGTTGGCCGCAACGACCCTCTAAACTTGCTTACCCGGGCAACTGCGGAGATTTTGGTCCCGAGAAAGGTGAAGATCATGCTTGCGGAATCGCCCGGTCTCAATATCGGGAACACAGCCTTCATGCTTGTATGTTCGGCATTGGTGATGCTGATGACACCCGGCCTGGCATTTTTTTACGGTGGTCTCGTTACAAAGAAGAACGTACTGACCGTCATGATTCAAAGCTTCGCGTCGATGTGTTGGACAACGATACTCTGGTTCTGCGTTGGTTATTCAATGTGTTTCGGGCCGACTTGGCACGGGTTAATCGGTGACCCGACACATTTTGCCTTTTTGAAGGGAGTAGGCTTGAATACGATTTACGACGGAAATAATGCCGGCATTCCTCTCGGGCTGCACTTCGTTTATCAAATGATGTTTGCAATTATTGCCCCGGCCCTGATTACCGGTGCATTTGCCAATCGTGTAAATTTCAGTGCGTACTTGCTCTTTCTGACCGCCTGGCTGCTGCTGGTCTATTTTCCGTTCGTTCATATGGTGTGGACCCCAGACGGTTTGTTCTCGCGGTTGGGCGTGTTGGATTTTGCTGGCGGGATCGTTGTCCACACCACAGCAGGGTTTGCAGCTTTAGCTTCAGTGATATTCATCGGGCGCAGATGCGACACTACCGGTGCGCCGCATAATGTTCCATTGATGGCGCTGGGTGCGGGGTTGCTGTGGTTTGGCTGGTTTGGCTTCAATGCCGGATCAGAAGTTGCTGTCGATTGGGTGACTGTTTCGTCCTTTGTAAACACGCAACTGGGAGCGGCCTTCGCTGGATTCACTTGGCTTGTTCTGGAATGGGCCAACGTCCGACGGCCCAATTTTGTCGGCCTGCTGACTGGTGCAGTTGCAGGTCTTGCGGCCATTACCCCCGCTGCAGCGTATGTGTCATTCGATACCGCACCGGTAATCGGCATTTTGGCGGGACTAGTCTGCTATTACGCCGTTGCGATCAAGAAGGTCACTGGGTGGGATGACGCGCTGGACGTGTGGGGGGTGCATGGTGTTGGCGGGGCTCTCGGCGCCGTCTTGCTCGGAGTATTTGCTGCGAGGAGCTGGAATCCACACGGGGCGGCAGGTTTATTGTCAGGCGGTACTCGTTTTTTTCTTTGGCAGTGTGTTGCCGTTATTGCATCGGCAACCTGGGCATTTGTCTTTACCTATGCCGCGCTATGGTTGATTGACTGTGTCGCTTCGATTCGCGTGGATGCGGAAACAGAGAAGCTGGGGCTAGACGTTGGTCTTCTTGGAGAAACGGCTTATTCGGAGGACCCATGACCGTCCTCGCAATCCACTCAGGAATTACTGCTACAGCTTGCTTACCCGACAGCTCACTCCACCAGCGAGTTCGATCTCCTGACGCGGTTTGTCCGGATTATCGACACGCAGTCCCACCGCTATTACGGGCATGCTTGGCGGCGTTGAGCGCCTCGGTCGCGTCGACGTAGCAGATGGGCTGCTTGTTAGCACCGTTGATCATGCGCCAGAGAACGCCCTTCGCGCTCACTTGCCGGTACTGCGCGTACCACGCATCACTGCCTTGGGGCGTCTTGCCGGGAAAAGCACGGATATCTTCGCCGCCCGAGCAAAGCGTGACCGCGCCTGGAGGCGGAGCGTGGCAGCCGAATTCCCTGCGAGCTTCGCGGAAGTTCAACGCCTCGGCGCCTTGAGCCTTACGCTCGGCATTCTTTTCGGACCAGAAGACACAGAAATAAGCGTCAGACATTTTTGGTTGGCTCGTTGGCGCAGGCTCAGGCAGCGACGGACCGTCTTTACGACAACCCGACCGCTCCTCTCGCGGGGCCTATGATGGATCGATTTCAACCAGAAGGCGACAAAGAAGGCCGGCCGGAGCGAAGTCCATTTCGACTTGTGCACCAGACAGCACTTTTGAGATGAGGCGCAGGCCAAACCCCTTGTGCCGAGGCTCGCGCACCTCCGGTCCACCGTGCTCGCGCCACTCCACGGCGAGAGCGTGATCCTCACCGTCGGAACGAACATCCCAAAGCACTTCAACCGCTCCGGACGTAGACGTCAGGGCGCCGTGCTTGCTGGCGTTAGTCGCGAGTTCGTGAAAGATCATGTGAAGCGATAAAGCAAGGCGCGGTTCAAGAACGATGTCGGGTCCGGCGACGAGGATTCGATCTTTCAGAGAGGTGGCATGTGGCTTTAGCGTCCGTTCGAGCAGCTCCGCAAGAGAGACGCGATTCTCTCGCGCGCTCTCGATCAGGTTGTAGGCGTCTGATAAATTTACGATCCTGGCCATGAGTGCGACACGATAGTCGTCTGCCGTCCCGGCCTCGGTATTGTTGACGAAACATTGAACTACAGTGAGAAGATTGCGGATACGATGCTGAAGTTCTCTGACCACTAGTTCAAGTGACGCGTCGCGCGTTAAGTGAGTAGCGTCGCGATGAGGAATCGCACTCGCGGCGTCCAATGACTCAGAGATGGTCGGTCTCATATGTTCACCTGTTGCGGGGAGACTTAACACAATGTGACTAACAACCTCGACAGATGGTCAGCTTTCTATCGAACCAAGCGTCGAGAAGGCTCTGCGTCGCGTTAAAAGTCGTGATGCGCTTTCGTACGGCATCCACTTCGGCGGAGCTCGGATCAAAGGTGCTCCCCCGTGGCTGTACGTGAACGCTCTCAGCCACGCCCACGCCCGCCCCTGGTGGCGGAACCGAGGGTGATTCGGCCATTGCGGCTAGCGGTGTGACAGTGAAGGCCAGGAGAACCGCAACTCGTGAAAGTAAATGCATGATCGCACCTTGAAAGATAGACGACCCATTCTCATTGCACTGAAGTCGCTCTCTAAGCGGACGAGACCAACTGCATGGGATTGAGTTCGCGCGTGCAACTAGTGACCTGCGGGCGCCGATTCCGCGCCATTTATTAGATGTGTCCACCATGGATCAGCAGGCTGCGACACTGCCGCATTGGCGTCCCAGGGGCGGCATTGCGAAATAGCCTGCTGATGATGATACTTGTGTGCGTGGTGCAGTGCGGCTGTTGCTGATTGCATGGTCAAGACAAAACCTAGCGCCGCACAGGTGGCTTGCAGTGCTGCTGATCTCACAGACATTTCCCAACCTCAGTTCAGTGGGGGCGGAAGCCTGCGTATTATGGGTGGACTCGATCCTGCCTGCTATTTCAGGATTGTTGCGGTTGAAGTGATCTTGTCAGATTAACGCGCGCTGCGAAGCATCGAGCATACTCCTGATGCCAGGATGGGCTCCATGCCGCCCGGCGATTGAGGTGGAGTAGCCAGCAACTCACAATGCAATTGCTTCTCGACGGCTGTTGCCGCGGGAAGGACCGAAATAACCGTTGGTTTGTGTGACTAAAACCAAAGGGGACTTGGAGCAACCTACGTCGGAATAGCGCGATGCGAACCCTCGGGCCTATGATCTCGGACAGGTAGCATATCGCATAAGCAGTACCCAGTAGGTGACATCGATGATGACGAGCACGCCGAGCGTTAGCCCCGGAAGGGCAGACTCGCCACATGGTGGTACGGATCGAGCTGCAATTGACTTTCGAGATTTGGAGGAGATCAGACCGCTGGTCGGTATCAAATCCTGGGAGTCAAGTGGCGGCGCGTTTCTTCATCCCACTGTCCAAATTGTGCCGGTCGATTTCGTAAAGCGTCTCGGTACCGGTCGTCCCGGTTGGTTCGTGGAGAGCGTACATGCGCCGATTGGGAGGGGGATCGAACTTCAATTCCAAGGTCCCGTTCACCTTTTGGCAATGTACAATGAGGGAGCCCGCCGGGACGGAGAAACTTCAATTGATGGATTTGCGTCGTCCAAGATTCGGAATTTTGCGAAGAAGCTCACATTCGTCCCGGCCGGCTGTGGCTATCGAGAGCGGCTTGAAACCGCTGCGTCCACCCGCTTGACGTTTCTGTATTTGGATCCAACCGTTCTCCGAAACGATGGAGAATGCGACCATGCGGCGAGAGTGCATTTTGAGGACTCCGTCGTTTGGGAAACCGCAGCCAAGTTGAAGAGCGCGATCGAGAATGGGCAAGCAAAGAGAACTCTCTACCTGTCCGCTCTCTCTAGCGTGCTCGCAATTGAGCTGTCCCGCTGCGACGATAACGCCGCGCGTGATACGGCCCCGAATCGTGGAGGCCTTGCTGGTTGGCAAAAGCGCGCTGTCGTGGGCTATATTGAAGAACATCTAGGCGAGCAAATTTGTCTCTGTACGCTTGCGCAACTCGCCCGTCTAAGCCAACACCATTTTTGTCGGGCCTTCAAACAATCTTTCGGGGTTCCGCCGCATCAGTACCACGTACAAAGGCGCATTGAACAAGCCAAACTGCTCTTGGCGGATAGATCAATCTCGGTCACGGACATCGGGTTTACGCTTGGCTACTCTCAAACGAGCTCGTTCAGCGTGGCCTTTCGCAAGAATACAGGCTGGACACCGAGCGAATATCGCAGGGAGTTCAAATAGAGCGACAACACGCGTCACCTCTCGCGCGAGCCGATTAAGCCTGAGTCGAGTTGGGCCAAATGTTCATTCCCGGGCGGAATAAAACCTAATCCACCGACCTCACTACCCATCGCCAAAGTCTCCTTTAGGTTCTTCGCATGAATTCGACGAACTCAGGCCATCCCCATGACAAGGAGCAAAGCGATGTCCAGGTTGCAAGGCAAAGTCGTCCTTATCACGGGCGGCGGTAGCGGCATCGGATTGGCGACGGCTCAGCGGTTCGTGACAGAGGGTGCATTCGTCTACATCTTTGGCCGTCGACAGAGCGAGCTCGACATGGCGGCCGCCCTGATCGGACAACGCGTGGCGACCGTCCAGGGCGACGTTCAGAATATTTGTGATCTCGATCGACTCTACGCAAGAATCAGGGAAGAGAAGGGCAGCATCGATGGCCTGGTCGCCAACTCGGGTTTCATAGATCCGCAGTCGCTGGTCGACACGACTGAAGAGAATTTCGACAAAACCTTCGGCACTAACGTGCGCGGGCTCCTCTTCACCGTCCAGAAAGCGCTTCCCCTGATCAGCGACGGCGGCGCCATCGTTGTGATCTCCTCCATCGCTGCCTTCAAGGGCATCCCCAAATACACAAGCTATAGCGCGACCAAGGCTGCCGTGCGCTCGTTTGTGCGCACTTGGACGGCAGAACTCAAGGACCGCGGAATCCGCGTCAATGCCATCAGCCCGGGAGCAATCGACACGCCCATCATCGATGCGCAGTCGGCCACGAAAGAAGGAGCGGACGCGATACGAGCGAGCTTCAAGGCTGCGACGCCGCTGAACCGTCTCGGCCGGCCTGAGGAGATCGCGGCCGCTGCGCTGTTCCTGGTTTCGGACGAGGGCAGCTACGTTGCTGGCGCCGATCTCGTCGTCGATGGTGGCCTGAGTGCGCTTTGAAGCATCAGAAGGTGTTGCCTTGAGGCTGGCGTACCAACGTCCGTCACTGTTGCGAGTTGGCCTTTTTAGCCCGGGGGCAGCGTTTGCAGCTTCGCATTTGGCGAACAAGTCAAGGAGACCGAAATGATCGACCTCTACTACTGGCCCACGCCGAATGGCCACAAGATCACGATGTTCCTGGAGGAAGCGGGACTGGACTACACGATCCACCCAGTCGACATCAGCGCCGGCGATCAGTTCAAGCCCGACTTCCTCGCCATCTCGCCGAACAACCGAATGCCGGCGATCATCGATACCGCCCCGGCCGACGGCGGCGAACCGATCAGCGTGTTCGAGTCGGGCGCCATCCTGTTGTACCTGGCCGAGAAGACCGGCCGCTTCCTGCCGAAGAACGTCCGCGGCCGCACGACCGCGACGGAATGGCTGTTCTGGCAAGTGGGCGGGCTGGGACCGATGGCCGGACAGAACCACCATTTCGGCATCTACGCGCCAAGCAAAATTCCTTACGCGATCGACCGCTACCTGAAGGAGACGAACCGTCTGTACGGTGTGCTCGATCGTCATCTCGAAAACCGCACGTTCATCGCCGGCGACGGCTATAGCATCGCCGACATGGCTTCCTATCCCTGGATCGTTCCCTGGAAACGCCAGCAGCAGAATCTGGACGACTTCCCGAACCTACGGCGCTGGTTCGACACGGTACGCCAGCGTCCCGGGACGCAGCGGGCCTACGCCAGAGGCAAGCCGTATTCAAACCGTCCAACCGTCACGGAAGAAGGGAAGAAGATCCTGTTCGGACAGACCGCCGCAACAGCGCTGGCCGTTTGACGAGAAAGAGCCGCAAATCTCTCGACGTCCCATTTGCATATTGGAGGGTAAGATGACGACCACGTCTTCATCGCAGCAACAGCAGGCGCCCGAGCGCCGTTCCATCGATCAGAGCAAGATCGCCTACCAGAAACCTCAGCCCGCAGGTATGGTGTCCGATGTATTCGTCGGCTCCGCGCTGGATCTTGACGGCGACGAACGCGAGTGGGTCCCGCAGTCGCCCACGGTCGCGTTCAGGCCGCTCGTCCTGAACGTGAGCCAGGGCTACTACGTCAACATCCTGCGGGTTCGGTCCTCTGGCGTGCTGTCGCGCCATCGCCATTCCGGACCGGTGCATGCCTTCACGCTGCGAGGAAGATGGCGATACCTCGAGCATGACTGGGTCGCGAGTCCAGGCGACTACGCGTTCGAGCCGCCCGGCGAGACGCACACCCTCGTCGTTCCGGACGACGTCAAGGAGATGGCCACGCTCTTTCACGTGACCGGCGGGTATACCTACGTCGATCCCTACGGCGAGGCGCTCGGATACGAAGACGTTTTCACCAAGCTGGAGCACGCGATCAGGCACTACGAGGCCATCGGGCTCGGCAAGGACCATGTGAGGAGGATCGTCCGATGACGAGGCGCGAGACAATCGACGTAGGCGGCGTTCCGATCAGCTATCTCACCGCCGGTGAGGGCGGTCCCCTGGTGCTGCTGCTTCATGGCACCTATTGGAGTCGCGTCTGGCAGCCCGTGCTAGACGGCATCGCCGCCGCTGGCCTTCGTCCAGTCGCGGTCGATTTCCCCGGCTTCGGGCGCTCCGGAGGTGAGCTCACGGTAAGCGAGGCTTCGGTGCCGCGTCTCTCCGCCTGGCTGATACGTTTCCTCCAAGCGCTCGGGCACAAGGGCCCGGTCATGGTCGCTGGCCACGACATCGGCGGAGGCGTGGCGCAGCATCTGATGCTCGCAAAGGAGGTGGAGGTGCCGCGCGTGGCCGTGGTGAACGGGATCATATACGATTCGTGGCCGGTACCCGGCGTTGCCCGTTTCCGGGATCCGGCGGTGGCTGCCGCCACGACGCGGGATGACGTTCTGGCCGCGCGTCGCGTGTCCGTCGTGAAGGCGCTTGGGCGCCCCGCAAGCGAAGCCGAGATCAGTGAATATCTTGATCCATGGACCGACCCCAGGGTCGCCCGATCCTGGCTGGCGCTCGCGGGCGCGGCGGACCACCGGTACACCATGGAGATGCTGCCCGCGCTGCTACAG
>Ga0209648_10006530_pt1 | contig 10033 bp, 9 predicted proteins | sample GraSoi2013_115cm_FD_185830 | JGI IMG/M metagenome (GOLD analysis project Ga0209648, IMG submission 185830) | Grasslands soil microbial communities from the Angelo Coastal Reserve, California, USA - Sample 9_17_2013_115cm (SPAdes) (version 2) | ecosystem: Environmental > Terrestrial > Soil >...
AGACTGACTGCCAGTCGGTGGCGTTCCAAAGGGACGACTCTCTGAATGTCGATTCCTGATGAATGTCGCGCGACGACTGCTTCGGGAAACGAAGAAGAGCGTTGTAGATGTTGCGCTTGAGGTTGGTTACACAAACCCCAGCCATTTTGCAAAGCTCTTCCGCAGAGAAACCGGCTTGTCACCGAGCGACTACCGTCGGCAGCGTTGACTCCACCTCGCTGCCTGATTTCAGAAAAACTAATACTTTCAGTAGGAATTGCGCAGGTTTCTGCGACGATTCACGAGCATTGTTCTCATCTGCTGCGATCCGCGGTTTTGAGCAATATCGCGACAGGTTGAGCAAGAACACCTGCGACAGCCACGCTCGTGCGAAGTAAGATTGGTCCGAGCCTTGTATCAGAGAGAGGAAAAATGCTGAAGCGTTGCTCAGTCGGCAGCGCAACACTTGCGGGCTAAATGATGGCAGTGAAAGTCGAGGGAGAGTAGCAAGCATGCGAGTTGGCATTTTGGGTTCAGGGTTGATGGGCGGCAAGCTCGGAACGATCTTCGCGCGTGCCGGACATGAGGTGGTATTCAGCTATGCGCGCAGCACGGAGAAACTGAAGAAGCTCGCGCGGGCCGCCAAGGGCACGGCAAGAGCCGCCACACCGAGTGAGGCCGTGCGCGAAGCGGACGCGCTATTGCTCGCAGTGCACTGGTCGCGAATAGAGGACGTGCTGAATCAGGCGGGCGACCTGTCGGGCAAAGTGGTATTAACCTGCTCCCTCCCGATGAATGATGACAACACCGAACTCGTTGTGGCGCACACCTCGTCGGGCGCGGAGGAACTTGCCAGGAGACTGCCGAAAGCTCGGGTCGTCTCCGCATTCAACACTGTGCCCAGCGAGGTGCTGTTTGGAGTATACGAAACCAGGAGCAAGAGCCGCCGCCCGAGTCTGGTGTACTGCGGCGACGACGAGGAAGGGAAAGGTGTGGCCGCTGAACTGATCCGCGATGTGGGTTTCGATCCGTTGGACGCTGGCCCTCTACGAATCGCGCGGTACACCGAGCCATTCGCGCTGCTCGTCGGCGAACTCGCTTACGAAGGAGAAGAAGGCCCTGAGATGGCTTACAGGTTCGAGTGGATTAGAACGAGCAAATGAAAGGAAGGATTCAACTTCGAAGTGCAGCGGTAGTCGTTTTGTGTGCTTTGCCCCGTAGGGGCGAGATGTCTATAGCTTAGTGATTCCGCGAGGGGCGCGCTCCATCGGAGCGCAATGTTGTTTTGCTGATAATGATTTTCGGCCAGGTACATTTCGCTCCTGACGGAGCGAAGACTATCTTAAGGTCGCTGGTTGCTATAAACATTTCGCTCCTCCGGAGCAAGGACGAATTTTCAAAGTTGCACTTAAAATTTGAATCTGCCGAAGACAATGAAGAGAGGAGTTCAGAAATGGATATCAAAAGAAGTGGCTCGCAGCCCTCCGGCAAAGGACCGGACGAGTATTTTACCGGCATGGTACGCATTGACCCACTGTTCCAGGCACCCGATCCGGCGCGCGTTCTGGGCGTCAGTGTCACATTCGAGCCCGGCGCTCGGACAGCATGGCACACGCATCCGCTCGGGCAGACCCTGATCGTCACATCCGGATGTGGGTGGGTGCAAAGCGAGGGTGGCCCGAAAGAGGAAATTCGTCCGGGCGATGTGGTCCGGTGCCCGCCGGGTGAGAAGCATTGGCACGGCGCCACTTCAAGGACGGCGATGACGCACATCGCCATCCTGGAACATCTTAACGGCAAGACCGTCGACTGGATGGAAAAGGTCAGCGACGAACAATACCAAGCCTAGCGGGCTGTTGAAAAATGGCGACCAAGGCACAGAGACACGGAGAATGCAGGAAGGGAAACCGATCTGTTTTGCTTGCTCTTTAGAATCATCCTCGGTGCCTCTGCGTCTCTGTGGCTGACTTGTCTTTAGCAACCTGCTGGAAGGAGAAACGATGCAAAAGCGCAAACTCGGAAATAGCAACCTGGAAGTTTCGGCTCTCGGTCTCGGGTGCATGGGAATGAGCTTTGGCTACGGTCCGCCTGCAGACAAGTATGAGATGATTTCACTGATTCGAACGGCCGTAGAAAGCGGCATAACGTTCTTCGACACTGCTGAAGTGTACGGCCCGTTCACAAACGAAGAACTTGTGGGCGAAGCGCTCGCTCCCTTTCGCAGTCAAGTTGTGATAGCCACCAAATTCGGTTTCAAACTTGGTCCCAAGGGCGAGCAGCTCGGCGTGGATAGCCGGCCCGAGCACATCAAGGAGGTTGCCGAAGCGTCGCTCAAGCGACTGAAGACCGACACCATCGATCTGTTCTATCAACATAGGGTTGACCCGGACGTGGCTATCGAAGATGTTGCTGGGGCGGTCAAGGACTTGATTCAGGAAGGTAAGGTCAAGCACTTCGGTCTTTCTGAAGCAGGAGTGCAAACGATCCGTCGCGCCCACGCCGTCCAGCCGATCACGGCGCTGCAGAGCGAATACTCTTTGTGGTGGAGAAAGCCCGAAGTAGAAGTGTTACCGACCCTCGAGGAACTCGGCATCGGCTTTGTTCCATTTAGTCCTCTGGGGAAGGGCTTCCTTACGGGAAAGATCGACGAGAACACGACGTTCGACAAGTCCGATTTCCGCAACATCGTTCCTCGCTTTACGCCCGAGGCTCGCAAGGCCAACCAGGCCCTGGTTGATCTGCTTCGCCAAATCGCAGACCGCAAGAACGCGACACCCGCTCAAATTGCGCTTGCATGGCTGCTTGCCCAGAAGCCTTGGATTGTTCCGATCCCTGGCACAACGAAGCTGCATCGCCTGGAGGAGAACATCGGCGCAGTTCGAATTGAACTCACCGCCGACGATCTGCGTGAGATCGATCGCGCAGCGTCACAAATCGATGTGCAAGGGGCACGTTATCCTGAAGAGCTGGAGCGAAGGACGGGTTTGTGAACGCACTAACTGAGAGTCAAGACTATGACCAATAATATCAAAGGAAAAATAGTCGTGAACACGGGCGCGAGCAGTGGGCTGGGCGAAGTGGCCTACGAGTCAGGATTTCTAATTGCTTATTGACGGGCTCAGTGCTTTTTGTGTTGGGTAGCCGCGTGAGGATAGAGCCGCAGGTCTTATAAAAGTAAAGCCTACAAGAAAATGGCTCCCCACACTGGACAATCTTCGCAACTTTTTCCCTAATACCAACCACAGAAATGCTCAGCGTATTTCAAACGATGCGTGACGTCGTGTTGTAGAAAATCAATAATTCGACCTTGAGGTTATGAAGAGTAGCTCAGCCACCGACATCAACCTTCAAAAAGGTCGGTCTCATCGCTGCGCTGTTGCTACTGTGTTAAAGTCGGAGATGCCGCGAAGCAAAGTCTGCAGTCTCATCGTTCCGGGATGTCTGATTTTGTTAAGGGATCTTCAGGGTTTCTGCTCGGCGAGTGCCTTCCTGATCTTCTCGACCAAAGTGCGAGTGCTTCCGGCAAACTGACCGTGAGGATCTAGCCGCAGATACTCTTCATATTCATGCAAGGCATCCGCCGCGCGACGCACTTTGAAATACAGGTTGCCTTTCAATAAATGAGCGCCGGCCAGATTGGGATCCAGTTCCAGCGCCTGTTTGACCTCCTGATATGATTTCTCAAGCGAAGGCCTCCATTGATTCTCTTCTTTGAGGCCGGCAACTCTGTCCCAGTAAACGCGAGCCAGCGTCAGATGTGCCGAAGCGGATCGCGTTTCAACTGCCAGGCCGCTTTGCAACGCTTTCTCAGCCTGCTCGTATTTCTTTTGCCGCAGATAGATCTCGCCGAGCGCGAAATATGCATTGGCGGCCCGGGGATCCACCTCAACAGTCTTTTGAAGCGCTTGCTCAGCTTTGTCCCACTGCCCCAGGTCCATCCAGGCGGTGCCTAACCTAAGGTGCGCTTCTACAAAACGCGGATAGATTGATACCGCACGCTCGAGATGTCGAATGCCTTCCTCGATCCCTTGTCGATTCCCGGTCCCCAGGGCGGTTTCGGCCAGGTGAAACTCCTTCTGTGCCGCAGCTGGTACGTTGGCATCAACAAGTGCTGACGAACCCAATCTTGGTTGCTTTTCCGAACGGTCGGCCATTAACTGGAAAATAACGTATTCGCTATTGTTGGTCTTCAGATCAATCTGTTTCTGCATTTCCACATATCCCGGAGCACGGACTATGACCGTATATTGATCGGGTACCAGGCCCGAAAATCCAAACTTTCCTGTACGGTCCGTGAGGATCTCGTTGACCACGCCCCCGCCAAAATTCTCCAGACGAACCAGAATCTTGTCAGCCGGGGCGCCTCCCAGGGCATAGCGCACCTGTCCAGCGACTCGCGCCGACAACGACAGATTCCGCTGTGTAAATGCAACGTATGATGAAGAGGAGAGAGTAACGAGAACAGCGACCATCAACTGAAAACTTAGGCGACACATGGAAGTTAACCTTTCCATTGAAATCTCTTTGCTTATCTATTGCAGGATGGACACGCAATATTAATCACAACTTCCCCACAAAAAACAAGAGGGAGGGAAAAGTGCTTCCCTCCCTATCAAAATGCCCTCAGGCGCTGACCTCAACCTAAAATTCGAGTCTCGCGCCGAGCCGCATATAGAAGGGTGGGTGGAACGCCGCAGGCTGACCAAAGTCGGGGTTCAACTGCCCTTGAGTACTCTCCCGAAACTGGTTGATGATAAACACGCGACGGTCGTTCGTAATATTGAAGAAGTCTGCCACGAGTTTCAATTTCATCCTTTCGGACAGGCGGATAGGATAATCCGCATGGAGATCAAACTTCGTGTAGAACGAGGAGCGACCCAGCTTGCCACGTCCACCAACTGGAATCTCGCCTGCATTCAAGTAAACTGGGTGGGCGAAGAACTCGCTTAGTGGTAAGCCCGATTCCATGTGAATGCCCAGGCCAACGTTCAGCCCATTTAGCCTGCGCCCGGCGCCACCTAACTTCACCTTGCTGAAGGTGTAGCTGCCGTAAATGTTCGACACAAACTTGCGATCCGTGTTCAGCTTCCCGGAAGCAAATTGGGTGCCGAGCAAGTTAAGCATGCCGGTAGTAAAGTCAAACAGCGAGCTGATGCCGGGATCGGTCTGGCCATTGTCATTTCGCAAATGGCCCTCGAAGTTTCCCCTGAGCTTCGCGATACGGAAATTGCTCAAGAGTTGCCAGTTGTTCGAAAAGCGTTTGTTCAACTCAATCTCCACTGCCTTGTACCTGTGTACTGGGTCGGGAAAACCATCGGGTTTACCATCGGAGCTGATGATTGAGTTCCCAGTGGCAAGATCAATGCCCACGTCGCTAAAGCATGCGCCGCCGATTGGTGCACCAAAGGGATCGGTAAGCTGGCCCGTGTCAAAGTTGGGATCGCCCGCGGGTGGACATGAGCCCGTAGGCCCGTAAACGAACTCTTGCAGATTTACGCCGGCGTCGAGTCGTGAATTGATGTTTCCAATGAAGTAGAGTTGGCCAATGCCAGCCAGGGCTCCTTCAGGCGACACAATTGCCGCATCTTCGATGATCCGCCCCAGATGACGGTTTATGTACCGAACCGACAGGACGAAGTTCTTGGGCAGTTGCTGCTCAAATCCGAAGACGTGCTCATCCGCGAACCCTAGTTTCGTACCCGGTAAGATCTGTTCTAAGTTGTCTTGAGTCGCGATTAACGGCGCGCCAAAGCAAGGTACATCTGCAAGGGTGGCCGGATCTTTGCAGCCAATTGGGACGGCCTTGCTCAGGAAGTGCGCGTTATCAATGACCGGATTCACGGTGCCGAATTGATTGACGACCGCCACTCGCTGACCAGCAAAAGGCCCGGTTGCTGGCACGGTGAACTCCGGAGCAAAACGACCAAAAATGAAATCTTGCTCGGTCGAGAGCGAACGCTCTGCTGCGTCGAGCGGGAGATACTCGAAGAAGCGACCGTAGTTGTAATAAATCTTGGTCTTGCCATGTCCCAAGGGATCCACCGTCACACCTAGGCGAGGCGCCCATTGATCGGTAAAGCTGTAGGCGATGTTCTGGCCAATGATGCGTTCCTGCTCCATGCGCAGACCGAGCAATGCTGTGACGTATTTGTTGACGCGCCATGTATCTTGAATGTACCCAGCGTTGTACTTGGATTGGGTCTTGAAGCTCGTGCTGCCAAACTCGCCCCGATCCTGTCTCAGCACAACCCTCCTGACGAAAGCTCCGAATCCGGTAGTATCCGCCGCCAATGCTGGATCATTAATCGTCATAAGCGGACATGCGGTGCACGCAGCGGGAGCAAAGCGTAATGAGAACGTTGCGTTAACCGGCTGCCCCGCTGCTTGGGGGTTAACAGCAAAGTTCCCAGTAGCATTGTTTGAAGGAACGGTAAATTTCGGACCACTACGATCGCGCAGGCCATCGAAGTACGCGCGCTGAAACTGGTAGCCGACACCAACTGTGTGGGTGCCAAGATGCCATGGGAGTGTGAAAATCTTCTTGGTATCAATCGTCAAACGGTTGGTTTTACTGGTCGTATTCTCGAAGAACCCAAGCCCGATGGCCCTGAAGTTGCCGCGCGTCGGCTGCGTGCGATCGGTGATTTGATTGAACGGAGCGAAGCCGCTTTCAGTGAAGTGGTCTCGGCCTTGACTCAGTGAGGCGCTCACGGTCCAAGTTGGAGTGATCGAGCCGTTGTATCGTCCGGCCATGTTTCGCGTGCCGTAATCAAGCTTGCTCATGGCGGTCAAGACATCAACATTAAGTGAGCGAAATGGCGCAAGATTCGTCTTGTTTGGATCACCGAAGATCGAGAAGGTGACCTGGTGATTGGGGTTGATGTTCCAGTCCGTTTTGAACGCGTAGTTCAGCGTTCTCGTGCGCTCAACAGTATCACCCAGAAGCGTGAGTATCCTGGATCCCTGTGCTCCGCGTACAATGTCGCGGTTAACAGTAGGATTGAATGAACCGAAGAAGAAAAGCTTGTTCTTCACTATTGGTCCGCCTACGTCGGCACCTACGTCATAACTCTCATGATGAAGGAACTTTCCACCCTTGTTGACGTTGAAGTCGTCGGTAAAACGCGAGGTCGCTTCAAACGACTTGGGTCGGGCGAACCCATAGATCGCGCCGTGGTATTCGTTCCCTCCAGATTGAGTGATGATATTGATTATGCCACCTTGCGACTGACCGTATTGCGGTTCGAATCCGGATGTCTTTATCTGCACCTCCTTAACGAAAGAAGTGTTGATGCCGGTGCCAAGGGCGCCGTATATTCGCGAGAACGTGCCGATCCCGCCAAAAGCCGAATCCGTGATGTTCACACCATCCGCAATATACAGATTATCGAGCGCTGAGCCCCCCGAGATCGACGGGTTGTCGGCGCCTCCTCCAAGGCCTCCAGTCGTCCCAGGCGCCAAGTAAAAGAGGCTAGACACGCCGCGCGATAGTGGGACGTTCTTATAAAGTTGATCGTTCAAGTTAGAGCCGCCCGCGGTGCTGGCCTGATCGATCTCGGCACCCGCTGTGACAGTTACAGTTTCAGAGATATTACCTGCCGCGAGCGTCACGTTAGTTGTTGCAGTCTTACCAACGAACACTACGACGTCGGACACCTCGGTTGCCTTGAAGTTCGGAGCTTCAATGCGGACCTTATAAGTGCCAGGAATAAGATTGTCCACAGTATACATTCCCTGGTCATTGGTCGTGACGGTACGCTCACCTTCCGCGCCAGTAACCTTGACTGTGGCTCCCGCGACTGCGGCTTTGTTAGTGTCAACGACCTGGCCGCTGATCGACCCCCTCGTTTGGATATCCTGTGCAAAAGCCGGGACAGAAACCAAGCTTAAGCAAAGAACTAGAATGAACATGAAAAAGTTTCTCATCGCCTCGGTTCCTTTCTTGAAAAGTCCTTAGTTTTGGAGACCCTTCATTCAATCGAATAGCCAACGTCCACACGAACGCTATTGATTCCATATAAGTTGATATTCCTCCTTTCGGAGGGGGGTGCTCTTATCCGGAAAGGGGGTTGGTCATTTCCCCCGATGGGGTACCGGTTCAATTGACATCGCCGACTACCTTGTTCGATCTTGCTTTTTTTTGACGCAAAGGAGAGGCCATCGGGCGATTTCGCTGACTTCCCAGCAAACCTCAACCTCGGGTTGTTTTCCGAGAAGTTGAAAATCCGAAGTTTTGGTTTTCGTTCCGAAATTACGTACTGCCCGCAGACGCCCAACGGGGGGGTGTCACCGAACATGAGGCGGGGCAGCTAACTTTGGCGCGCTGCTCTAGCATACGCAGCCGGCGATACTCCAACGATCGACTTGAAATCCCGGATGAAGTGAGCCTGGTCGCTGTACCCCAAGTTCAGAGCCAGATCTGCCTGACTGCCCGGTTCACTCGTCGCCAGTTGTTCGGCCGCCTCGCACAAACGGTAGCGCTGAATTACCCACTTCGGACTGACGCCGACATACCTCGCGAATAGCCGTTGTAGCGTTCTCTGGTTCAGGCCGTAACGGTCGACGAGATCCTGCACCTTCAGAATCCCTCGGTCCTTCGCTACCTGATAGACGATCTCGGTTACCTTCGGGACGTTCTCATCCGCCTCATCCACGTTGCGCAGGTGGGCGACGAGAAAACTCTCAACCAGGTTGATCCGGGAAAGGTCGGTGTCTTCCGCGAGGACCGCGCGATCCAACTCATCGCCTCGCCGGCCGAAGACATCCCGAAGCCTCACAATCTTGTTTGAAAACCCCGACACTGGGACACCCACAAACGGATAAAACCCTCCCGGCGTGAACTTCACAGCGAAGACGCCGCCTTTGTCCTCGAGCAGCGTCGAGAACTTCTGCCGCGCTGCCCCTCTGATCCTGCTCCTGCCGTCTCGTTCGAAAATCATGTGCACGCTGGGGTGCGGCAACGTCTCAGCCCGCTCCGGCAATTCTCCACGGAGATCCCACTCGACTACCCAGTAGTGCTCCACGTATCGTTCCAGATGCGGCGAAGGATGATAACGCTCGTGCCGATAGCGCCGCCGGTCTGAAACGGCGGTCTTCAATAGTCCTCTGGGCGGTTCAGTCTTGCGTCGAGCCATGTCGTGTCGCGTTTCTTCAATACTGGCAGTCATGCGCGAGCTACAATTCTACCGAATTGGAGGGAGCCGTGAAAACACTAGCGATAGTTTTGGCATTAACGCTCGCAGGCCTGGCCATCAGCCTTCGCGCCGATGCGGGAGCAAGCGAGTCTATTCAGAAAGAGGTGACCATGACCGCTCGAGGAACGTTCGAAGTAAAGATGACACCACAACCACAGGATGACGGCGCCGGCGGCGGCTTTGACCGGCTCTTTGGCGACAAACAATTCCACGGCGAGCTTGACGCTGTGAGCAAGGGGCAGATGTTAGCGACGAGAACGGCGGTCGAAGGTTCCGGTGCCTATGTCGCGTTGGAATTGGTGACTGGTAAGCTGAACGGCAGGCGAGGCACCTTCGTTCTGCAGCACAAAGGTACGATGAGCAAGGGCCACTATATGATGGACGTTACCGTGGTCCCGGATTCGGGAACGGATCAGTTGGGCGGAATCACAGGCACAATGACCATCATCATCGAAGGTGGCAAACACTCTTACAGCTTCGAGTACACTCTCGGGCCAAAGTGAATCCGAATTCTGGTCCGACTACTGCGATTATTCAAAGCAACTCCGAAGGGTCCAAGACGGCATCGAAGACGGTGGCCAGGCGACCATCTTTTGTGTGTTTGAAGTTTACTTGGAAAGGATCAAACTCCTACCACTACGTCTCTCAACCTTTGATATTCTTACCGTTACGAATACGCTTGGCAAAGAGAGAAAAGTCCGCTGGACCTAATTACCAGCGACCTCTATCCCAGCGAATGGCTCCGCAGGTAGGACTCGAACCTGCAACCCTTCGGTTAACAGAAGCATCCTTATCACCACGTACGATAGACCCCTGATTCATGTGCTAACCACAAATAGGGCAGGTAATCTCGCCCTCGA
>Ga0209648_10006532_pt1 | contig 10030 bp, 11 predicted proteins | sample GraSoi2013_115cm_FD_185830 | JGI IMG/M metagenome (GOLD analysis project Ga0209648, IMG submission 185830) | Grasslands soil microbial communities from the Angelo Coastal Reserve, California, USA - Sample 9_17_2013_115cm (SPAdes) (version 2) | ecosystem: Environmental > Terrestrial > Soil >...
GTTGGTTATGCCTTATGACAGATATCGCATCGTCTGATGCTTCACCGGCTCTGCGCAATGGTGGACAACGGACAGTGTTCCTATCAGGACTGCCGAGTCTTGCGGAGCTTCACCGCACGGTCGAGGATCTCGACGACGGCGTTTCCGAGGACTGGTGGCAGATCTTCGATCTCGTCGCAGCATGGCGGTTTGTCGCGTCCGGCGTCTGGTTCCGGCTCGGCGCCCAGCAGGCGATAAAGCTCTGCGTAGACGTCCAAGATGGGATCCTGATCGTCGTGTGGGCCGACCAGGAGAATCCACGCCCGCTGGGGGGTCTCGAACGCCACGACCACCCTTAACGGGCCGACCAGGTGCTTAACGCAGATGTGATCGGCGGGTACCTGGCCGCTGAGCCGGTAGGCAAGGGCCTTGCAGCCGCCGGCAGCCAGATCGTTCAGGAAGCTCTCGAACGCCTTGGAGTGCTTCCGGCTGAGCCTGCCGATCTGCTGTTCTGCTCGGGGGGTTGCGAGGACTTCAGTGGGCACGCCCAGGAACTCTAACTGCTGACGGCCCCATTTTCGCGAAGCGGGCGAAGTACGCGCCCTTCGCCCCTGAGCATCTGCTGGATGCTCTCCTGGAGGTCGGGACGCTCCAGCAATGCCGTATCGCTGAGACGGCGCCACACCTCGTCGAGCAGGTCCCGGTCCTTACCGAGCTCCCGCAGCTCGCGAACGAGATGGCTGATCACGTGGACGCTTTGCAGGTCAAGCAGCAGCCGGGGGGCGCGCTGGGCGACAGTTAGCACGCCCTGCGCCGCCCATGCCCGCACGGTCTTCTCACTCAGGCCAAGCAGCCTGGCCGCGATGACAGGGCGGATGGTGCCCTCATCCGCGAGTGCAGCGCTGGAGACTGCCAGGAGCTTCACCCGGCGCTCATCGTCTTCAGGCAGCGTCCGGGCGACGTCTTCGACGGCTTCCACCCGGTCGAGCAAGCTGCGTATGCGCTCTTCCTCGATGGCGATGGTCATGCCAGCCCTCCTCCCTGCTTCCGAGTATGCGGCAATTTCTCCGAACCCGCCAGCCATCGCTACCCAGACCGCTCTGGCGAATCAGAATGCACGCAGGAGCCGGCCGCCCCGGCCAGGCTCCTGGTACGCAGAGCGCCCAGATCTGGACGGCGAGCATCGTGCTCGCGCACATGCTGACGGCCGCGCATGGCGGCGGATCCGGTGGGCGCCTAGCGCCGATGGTCTTCACTGAGCGTGACCCGCGTCGCTCGGCATCCGAGGCTGGTCCGGACAGACCGAGCGCCGGCCCGGTCATGCGGGCGGTTCGAGTGGCCCGCACCCGCGCGCTGCTCTGGCGCGTCCGCGGGCCCTGGGGCTCTGGCAAGCCGTGCGCAACGAGAAGGACTCACGCGCCGTCTCCAAGAGCGAAGACCTGATGTGGGGGCGTGCGATGAGGAAGTCCTGGAGCTTCGCACCCGGCCGGGCCGGCGCTGCGGTGGTCACCTGCTGGGTCCTGCCGAGTGCCTGTGGTGGCGGAACCGGCCACCATGCCGCTGGCCCGAACGCCACCCGCCGGCCGGTGCCGGGCGCGGCGACGGCTACCGCGCCGGTCACGACGGGCCCGGGCACCACAAGCCCGTCGCCGCCCGCCGGCCCGCAGCCGGGCAGCTGCCCTTGTCCTCGACCGTCGTCACGATCGCCGGGCCGCCGGTGACGTTCACCGGCGAACCGGTGACGGCGTTCGCCCAGGTGTCGTCGTCCACGCCGATGCCGCTGGCCGTAGCCTGGGCCGACTTCGGTGACGGCAGCGGCGTCACCGCCGTTCCCGCCGGAACCTGCCAGGCCCGCCCAGCCCGGCGGTCCGGCGTGGTCAACTCCGCCGCGGTATCCCACCGGTACGCGCTGCCGGGGCGGTACACGATCCGGATCTGGGCCCGGCTCGGCTGCGGCACGAGCCAGCCGATGCAGTACACCACCACGACCGTGTTCTCCTACGCGCACCCAGCGCTAACCAGGCCCAGTCACCGAGCGTGATCTGATCTCAGCCCCGGCCCGCTGCCGAGCCGGCGCGCGTGAGGTTCCTGCCAAGCGATTAGCTGGCGGCGCCCCGATTACCCCGTTATGTGTCTGCGTTATGTGTCTGGCTGGCGCTCCGGGCTGCGGGCTGGCCCCCTCTCTCTCTCTGGCGGGGCCGTCGTGGCCCGGCACGCCTGGAAGGGGCCGGGCCGTAGTCCGATCGCCCTCGCCGGACCAGATGGACCAGATGTTGAGCGACGACAGCATGGCGGTCATCGCCAGTGCGGTCACGCCGTGGAAGCGGGCGTGCGGCTGTTGAAGATGTGCGAGTCATTCCAGTCCGCGGCAACGGGCGCCGCCACGGTGATCACGTTGGCCAGGGTGAGCAGGCCCCGGCCGAGCAGCGGGTCACCCCGTGCGGCAGCTGGCCGGGTCATCGGGGCCTCCAATCGGCTGGAGGGGCTGGCTCTACATGGCGGGGAGGGCCGGGCTGGAGATGGGGTCAGGCGAGGTGGTACAGGACCGGCATCGCCGCGACATGGTGGGCGGTCAGGTTGGCCAGCATGTAGCTGCGGAAGGTCTTTTTCGGCAGCTGGCGGGCCACAAACAAGGGCAGGCTGCGATCCCAGCGGGCGTGGTTGATCAGCACGTAGTCGGACTTTTCGCCTTCCAGCGGCGCGAGCAGGGTGGAGTTGTCCAGGCCGGTCTCGGCCTCATACCAGCCGGCCAGGTAGTCCCACAGCTCCACGGCCAGGCCCGGGTCGTCGCCGACGAAGTAGTTGAACAGGAACAGACCCGGGCGGGACTTGTCCACATCGCCCACGCGCCGCACGTTGCGGGCGGCCACCTGGTGCATCCGCCGCGCCTGCCCGGTGAGGGTCTCCACGAGTGCCTGATACGCAGAAGCGGCGCGCACCTCACTGGCGGCCTCGGGGGTGGCCGTCTCCCCAGAACGGCCACGTCGAACCAGGCCGGGGGCAGCGGCGCGGGCCGGTCCTTGACATAGCCGCCGGGCGGGGTGAAGGCCAGCGCGTCATAAACGGTGGCACGCTCGACGGTGTCCAGCTGGGCCAGCTGCCTGGCCTGCCACTTGAGCACCCCCAGGAGCTGGTGCTTATCCCGGCTGCGGCGCAGCACCGGCCCGGGACGGTGGGCGGCGTCGCGGAAGACGTGGTGGGCGGGGCGCGCGGCGCGAAGCGGGATCGGCGGGCCTGCTCGGCGGCGACCCCTGAAGGCCACGGACACCGGCCCCAGACCAGCCCGGCATCCTGGGGGTCAATCCAGCGGAAAATCTACGTCGGAAAGGACCGGGAGTTCGACCCTGAACCGGATGCAGGACGGGGCGAACGGTCGATAAAGAAAATGGCCGCCGACGAGCCTGCTCGCTATTCCAAGAACAGGCAAGAGCTCTACGAATATGCCGAGGAGAAAACGGAAACCATCGGATACGTGGAGAAGGAGCAAGCGTGGATACGCATCAATGACAATGAGCTCCTGGTCCTTGGCGAGCATCATGCTAAGACGACGCTTCCGGACGTGGTGAGAGCCGTGGGAACGAAACGCTGGATGCACGAGCGATACAGCGAGCTTCCTCTTTGGATATTCGAGGGGCACACGAACCTTGCTCGGCTGCAGCCGGTGCCGCAGCTCGCGATCCACCTCGACCGCGACATCCGCGAGGACGGGCTCAAACTGGACGCGCAGCAGCAAAGCACTCACCGCCACAACTGACCGCAGCGCCATCAAGCCTGTAAGCGTGGAGCAGAACAGGTGAATATGAGCACGGTCATGGACACAGGCAGAGGGCCGACAATTGAATCCATATTCGGCGATCCGGCCGGATGGCGACTTGGGCTCAACTTCACTTTCGGTGGTTAGGCCTGCTTCTGGCTCATCCGCGCCAACCGACCGCTCTGTGCGCTTGCGCTGCCTGGACGAACGATTCCAAGGGGTCTGATCCAGCGTTCGTGCCCGCTGATGACGATGGCACAGGTGATCGGCGCCAGCGGCTGCCAGCCCCGCGCGGACCGGCAGTCAGCGGGCAGGAGCTCGGGCAGGCGGCCGATGACAAGCAGCGCCCACGGCGTGTTGCCATGCCAGTCGTCGGCGGCGACGGCTGGCCGGGAGGTGACGGGCTGACCATCCCTGATGTAGAGCGTGACGCGGGCCGGCGTGCTGTCAGTAGGGTCGGGGCGTGCGGTTCGAGCAGCGGCTGCGGGACGGGATCCACTCCGGTGCGATCGTCTTGGCGTTCCGGCGCTGGAAGCGCAGCCAGGTCGTGGCCGGCCGCTGCTACCGCTCCGGGATCGACATGGTCGAAGTCGAGTCGGTGGACGTGGTCGAGCCGTCATCGGTGGACGCCGCCCAGGCACGCGAGGCCGGGTACGCGAGCGTCGGCGAATTGCTGGCCGACCTGCGCGCTGACCCGGCTTTGCCGGTTTACCGCATCCGCCTGCGGCGAATCGACGGGCCAGACCCCAGGGACGAGCTGGCCCGCGCCGCCAGCCTGACCGAGGCGGACGCCGCCGCAATCACAGCCAGGCTGGCCCGGATGGACAGGTCAAGCAGCCGCGGGCGGTGGACCGGCGCGGTGCTCGCGCTGATCGCTGACCGGCCCGGCATCGTGTCCACGGTCCTGGCCGAAGCCATGGGCTGGGAGCGGCAGGACTTCAAGCTGCACGTCAGGCGGCTGAAGGAACTCGGGCTGACCCTCAGCCTCGACGTCGGCTACCGGTTGTCACCGCGCGGCGAGTCGTACCTGAATTACCTGCGGGCCCGGTGAGCGGCTATAGCGCGCTGACAGGTAGCTGGCCGGGCGTCGGCAGCGGCCTCAAGGAGGCCGAGCGTGATCACGGTCGCCGCTGACATCGCAGCGCAATGGACCGATGCTGTCTGGCACTGCTGACAAAGAGGGCGTGACCCGCTCTCCAGAACGCGCGCTGAGCCGCCGATCTGGTCGGCCGACGACTCTCTTATGATCAAGACGGAGCTCCTCCGGATCTGGACGTTCTGCGCACCTCCGAGGCGTGCAGAGCAGGCAAATGATCTTGCTTGGCTCGGCTCCGGAGATCGGGGTGTCGTAGCTCCGGGCGAGATCAGGTGCCAGCGGGTGAGGTGTTCCAGCGAGCGGCGACAGTATCCGCCCCATCGGGTGTCGCCGGGACGGAGGTGGTCAGCGGTGGTGCGCCGTCGGCGCCGACGACGGTCAGTGCGTCGCCTTCGGCGAGGACGAGGAACCGGTCTCCGCCGATACCGGTCGGCTCCCGCCTCGCGCACGTGCGACGAACCGGCGAGCCGGCCCTCGCCAGGGCAACCCGGCCGCGTCACCCCGCACTTCGACTCTTGCCAGGGGAAGCGGCACATCAACCACGCTCACGGCATAGCGCAGACCGGGGTCCGGCTGAGGTCCCTCGCCGGTCACCACCCGGGATTGGACGAGCTCAACGTCGGCGACCAGCACATGCCCCAGCGGCTGTTCGCGACCGGTGGCGGGAATTTCGGCGCTGCGGGTGGGAGCACGGCGAGCACGGTGACCTCATCGCCTTGCGGCGCCACCATCCCGTGGAGTGTCCCTGCGTCGATCCACCAGACACCTCGGTAGTGCTCAAGGTGATGCTGGAGCGGCAGATCTGTGCGGCGCCGCCGAACAACGGCGAGGGCTTGTCCCCCAAGGCAGCCGCCGGCTGCAAACGAACGTTTTGGTTGACATCCCCACCTGTTCGATCAACTGTTGATTAGAAGGGGATGTCACTGCGTTCAGGGCCTGAGGTCGGCTGGTCAAATATGACAGAACCCAGACGCGCTCCGAGGGCGGGGTCTCGTCGCTGCCAACAATAGAGCTGTTTCTTGAACGCCGCGCCACCCGAGAAAGGGGTCCTGATGGAAAAGAACAGTCCTTACTACGGGGCGTTCGTACGCGCCTTGGTCGTGGGCGTCCTGAGCGGGGTGTCGACGTTCCTGGCCACATGGAGCACAACGAACGATGCCAAGACGATCGGGATCGCGGCGGCGACGGCGCTTTTTGCGCCGTTCCTCGCTCGGTTCGGTGGTGAGGGCACCTACGACACGAACCGCGACGCAAAGATAACTGCCCAGGGGATTCCTCTCAAGGGTAGCGACGTCGGGTTCACCGCGAGCCAAATGAGGGCCTCGGAGGTTCAACCGCAGGCATGATCCGGCCACACTGTGGGTGGTGTTTGAGCGAGTCATGAGCAACAACGGCCCGAACACCCTGCGCGGAAGGCATGGCTGTCACCGGTCCAGGTAAATAGGTTCCTGGATGATCTGTGGTGGTGGAGGCGCCCGCCGCGAGGTCGCCGCCAAGTTCCTGGAGGACCTGCGCCGTACCAGCGCGTGGCTGAGGCTAGCGCCCCGGCCGGGCGGCGGCTCTCGATGCCTTGATCTACTTGAAGCTCGGCTGGGGGTGAGGTCGACCCGGGTAAGCGCGGAGCCTTGCGACTTTCCTCATCCAGCGTCGGTTCCAGGACTACTTCGCAACATGCGCGATGCTACGCAGCCAGACCGCATCCCCCCGAACCATGCTGACCGATGGGCGTTGGCGCGAGGCGCGCTAGCGGGCCTGCAGATTGCGTCGGTGAACGGGGCACGTCCTTTGCTGCGAACCGGGCGTCGGGAACGCCCGGCGAGCCCCGTGGGGGACAGAAGTCTGCATACCCTGTGACCTGCGGCGACGGCCAGGGCTAGCCGTACGGCATCATGATCATCCGTGTCCCTGCGCCTGCTCTATCTCATCTTCGTCCGGGTCTGCGGCTGGCTGGTTCTGGCTCGGCCGGTCATCGGCCTCCAAGAACGCCGACCTGCTCGAGCTGCGGCACGAGGTCGCCGTGCTGCGCCGCGCCAATCCCCGGCCCCGGCTCGACTGGGCAGACCGCGCGGTCCTCGCCGCGCTCTCAGGCTCCTGCCGGCAAAACTGCGGGTGCACCGGCTGGTCACCCCTGGCACCGTCCTGCGGTGGCACCGCCGCCTGATCGCCCGCAATTGGACCTGCCCGCACCGGACGGGACGGCCTCCGGTCAGCGCCGAGATCGCCGCGCTGATCGAGCGGCTCGCCATCGAGAACAACGGCTGGGGGTACCAGCGGATCCAAGGTGAGCTGCTAAAGCTCGGCCACCAGGTCAGCGCATCGACGATCCGCCGGGTTCTCAAGGCCCTGAAGATTCCGCCGGCGCCGGAACGGCATACTGACACGCCTTGGCGCCAGTTCCCCCCAGGCATCCACGATGCTCGCCGCCGACCACTTCCATGTGGACTGCGCGGTGACTCTCCAGCGCCTGTACTGCCTGTTCGTCATGGAAGTCGGCAGCCGCTGCGTGCACGTCCTCGGGGTCACCGCGAACCCGGACGGTCCGTGGACCGTGCAGCAGATCCGCAATCTGCTGATGGATCTGGGGGACCGCGCCGCGGACTTCCGGTTCCTGGTCCGGAACCGGGCCGGGCAGTTCACCACGTCGTTTGACGCAGTCCTGGCTGATGTCGGCCTCGAGGCCGTGAAGATCCCGCCCGGTAGCCCGCGCGCGAAACGCTTACTCGGAAAGATTCGTGCTTACCGCCCGGACCGAGGTCACCGACCGGATGCTCATCTTCGGCCAGCGGCATCTGCAGACAATCCCGGCTGAGTACGAGGCCCACTACAACGGACGGCGCCCCCATCCATCGCAGCCGCAACCTCCGCCCGCCGCGGCCAGACCACCCTGTCGCGGACCTTCCCGGGAACGCCAGCGTCGGCCTGTCCTCGGCGGCCTCATCAACGAGTACGTGCGGGCCGCATAGAAGCCCAGGCCAGGGCCAGTGGCCGAATTCTGGAACCCCGCAAGTGCCGCGGCGAGGCGGTCGCCGCCCACGCCCAGTCGTAGTCGCGGTGGCCCTTGCAGCCCGGGCCGCATGAGCGGATCTCCCACGCGGTAGCGGGCACGAGCCTGGCCAGCGCGCAGACGGCGGCTTTCGGCCCGGAGGGGAGCCTGGCCTGGAAGTTCACCGGGACCGCCACCACGTGCCACGGTGCCCGCGAACGCTGCCGCGGCGACCGCTGCCTGCCGCAGCTTCCCGGGAGAGCACCAGGTACTCACGAGTCAGCGTCAGGGCGGGACCGGCCTACAAGGGGATCTCGCTGCCCACCAACAGGTTCCGACCCAGAGCTGATGACCAGCGAAGGCCGCCGCCTGCAGGGCTGGATCGACTCCCTCGCCTGAGCAACCGCCCGAAGGCGAGCCGGCTCCTCCCCGCGGTCGGGCAATACGCGCGGCGGGATGTGCTCGGACCGGGGGCACGTACCTCATAAGGGTGGCCGCCGAGGGCGTCCAGCGGCCGGGAGTCGCAGTGCAGAAGGTGCCGTAGTAACGTGAACAGCGTAGATTCTTAGCCGTAAGGAATCTCCATCCGACGGGAGTGATGACGCCCATGGCGAGATCTCGCACGGCACCTGAGGCTTCCCGCGATGCGGCGCACGCGCCGCCGGCCGGCGAGGACGGCATTGATCGGGTCGAGCAGGCGTGGCGGCGCGAGCGCCCCGACATCGACGTCAGCTCGATCGGCATCGTGTCGCGTATCTGGCGCGTTAGCCGGCACCTGGAGCGGGAGCGGAAGGAGCGACTGGCCCAGCTCGGGACCGATCGGGTCACGCTGGACGTCCTGGCGATGCTGCGGCGTTCCGGCCCGCCGTACCGCCTGACGGCCGGCGAGCTGACGCACGGGTCTCTGATCACTTCCGGAGGCGTTTCGCAGCGGCTGGACAAGCTGGAGCGTGCGGGCATGGTGACGCGGCACATCCACCCGGAGGATCGCCGACGCATCGATGTCCAGCTGACTTCCGAGGGCGTACAGCTGGTCGATTCCGTGCTCGCGGATCTGATGGAGCACGAGTCCAAGCTGCTGGACGAGCTCACCGGCGCGGAGCAGGATGATCTGCGGCGCACGCTGAAGCGGCTGCTGGCGAGGTTCGAGCATCCTGACGGCGCAGCCCCCGGAGAGGAGAGCAGCGGCTCGTAAGCCCGGGGGCTGACCGGCCGGTCACGCGGACGTGAGCGCTGGCGCCCGGTGCTGGCGGAGGTCATGAGTCGCGGGCGCCGATTCACCGCCTGGAGCGCGGCCGCGGTGCACGTAGCGTGCGGCGTACTCCTCCACCAGCGCAGGGTGGCGGGCTTCGGCGGTGACACTGCCGAGGTGATCGGCTACCACGGCGATCAGGATTCGCGCGGCGGCACCTAGCACCGGGTGGCCGAGGCCGTCTCGGGCGGCGATGACCCAGAGCCCGCTGGTGTCGGGGAGGCGTCGGCCGAGTTCGCGGCTCGCGTCGGCGGTGCACGCGGCTGCGACCGTGAGCACGGCGACGTCGCGGATCCATCTGGGCAGCGCGTCCAGCACCCGGAGCTCGAGCCATCCGCGGGGGCGGACTGGAGGGAACAGGGTGCTCAGGTGGTAGCGGTAGTCCTCGATGGTCGGCCAGCCGGTAGGGTGGCCGTCGGCCATCCAGCGGCCGAACGGCAATCCGGGCCGGACCGGCGTTCCGCTTGTACCGCAACTGCCTTCGGTGTTGATGAACATGACGTCGGCCGCCAGCGCGTACTCCTGCCACGCCAGCTCAGGAGCGAGATCCGTGCGAACCGGATGGGTCCGCGGCGGGTCGATCGACCACCAGATCGCCTGCCGGAGCGACGCCCACCGCTGGCCGCCGGAGTCGAGGCCGGGGGAGTTGGCGAAGGCGGCGATGACCACGGGCGCGATCAGGTGCATGGTGTGCCAGCGCTGACGTGGATCGATCAGGTCGTGGCTGATGTTGACCTGCGTCGAGGCGGTATTGCACATCATCCACGCGCCCGCTGGCCCCTGTTCGGCGAAGAACCGCTCCATCGCCTGGTAGCGCGGCCGCTGCAGGATCCGCCGGGGCGGTCGCCTGTCGTCGACGGCGAGAGTCTCGCAGACCAGCCCGGCGACAGCCATGCGCGCGTGGAGTGTTCGGCTGTCGACCTCGGCCGCCTGCAGGGCGGCTGCCGCGGAGCTGGCGGGGGCGGT
>Ga0209648_10006535_pt1 | contig 10023 bp, 8 predicted proteins | sample GraSoi2013_115cm_FD_185830 | JGI IMG/M metagenome (GOLD analysis project Ga0209648, IMG submission 185830) | Grasslands soil microbial communities from the Angelo Coastal Reserve, California, USA - Sample 9_17_2013_115cm (SPAdes) (version 2) | ecosystem: Environmental > Terrestrial > Soil >...
AAACTAGAATGCAGAAACTAGAAAGCAGAAATGAGGAGAGGGGGCGGCGGAAATGTTGGAGAGCCGGGGGCGATGGAGGAAGGTTAACAGTTCCGACCCAGTCGGAATCTACGATCGACAGTCTCTGCAAGGTCGGGATCTTCGATTGAAAGTTGAAAGTAAAGGCTCTTAAGGAAATTGCTTGGAGGGAAAGTGGAGGGCGAGTGCGGCTAGCTGATCGGGGGAGGGGAAGAGTTTTCAGTCCCTAGTTTTTAGTTGTTAGTGGAGGGGAGGGAGGAGCGGAACAGAAAGCAGAAACTCGAAACTCGGAGGAGAAGGGGCCGGAGTACGAGGCGTAGGTAGGTCAATAAGAACAAGGAGGCTAGCGAAAGGCAGCCGCATCCTTTCTGCAAAAACCGCAGAAAGAGTGAGCCACCCAGGAGGTTCTAAGCGGATCAAGGCGCGGCCAGCGCTGCCTGGTTCTCCGGTGCGGAACCGCTACAGCTCGTTCATCCGCTTTGCCTATGAGCGGCTGGAGGTGCCGAACGTACTGGTCTAAGAATACCATGAGGAGTAAGGCGAATACAAGGCGAATGCAATTCAGCGACGGCTCTGAGGCGGGACGGACGGCAAGCTCAGGACAAGAAAGAACTAGGCAGGAGTGCCGGGGCAGCTGGAGGCGAGCGGATGATCGGGAATAACGACCTGTGGATTGCGGCGCATGCCAAGGCGGTGGGGTTGACGCTGGTTACGAATAATGAGCGGGAATTCCGGCGGGTGCGTGGGTTGAAGGTGGAGAATTGGGCGGGTTGAGGAAAGAGGAAGCGAGATTTCTCTCTGCGCAGGGCGACGCATTCGCAGGAGCGAATGCGGAAGAAAAAGTCGGCCTGCTCCGTTCGAAATGACGGGGTGGCGGGGGTTGACGGTGGTTACGAATAATAAGCAGGACTTTCGGCGGGTGGGCGGATTGAAGGTGCAGAACTGGGCGGGTTAAGGAATGAGGAAGAGAGATTTCTCTCTGCGCAGGCCGACGCATTCGCAGGAGCGAATGCGGAAGAAAAAGTCGGCCTGCTCCGTTCGAAATGACGGGTGGGTGGGGGCGTGCACTACAGAATGACGGATGGTTCAGAGCGTCAGGCTGAGGTCGTTCCAGCCAGGATTCAGCGACTCGATCAGAGCGATTTTCTTGGATCGCCGCCACTTTTTGATCTCCTTTTCACGCGAAATTGCGGAGCGGATGCTGGAATGTGGCTCGAACCAAACGAGCTTGGTGACGTTGTATTTTTGCGTGAAGCCGGGAAGAATTTTTGCTTTGTGCTGGCCGACACGCTGAGCCAGGTTACTGGTTACGCCGAGATAGAGGACGCCGGATTTGCTCGCCATGAAATAGACATGGAAGGTGCGTTCCATTGAGGTGGGTTGTGGCACCGATAAAAGTGGGGTTCAATTGTGAATCGCGCGAGAGAGTCTGAACAGAGGGCAAAGCGAAGAGAGATTTCTCTCTACGCGGGCCGACCGGTTCGCAGGAGCGAACCGGGAAGAAAAAGCGTCGGCCTGCTGCGTTCGAAATGACGGGTGGGTGGCGTGGGCGAAAAGCGAAACTAGAAATCAGAAGTTTGAAATTTGAAAATGGAAGCGCGAAGAGGGGCACGATGTAGCGTGCCTCCAGGTCGAGTAAAGCAGATCCCTCGCTCCGCTCGGGATGACAGGCGGGAGACGACGGGATGACGGGCTAGGTGGGGCGGCGGTAGAGGTCGAGGGCCACTGGAGGGTGGCGTGGCGGGCGGCTCAGCGCGTCAAGGGCTCCCCTCAGCCGCCCACGCAACGATCTCGTCTCCTGTGGCTCTGGAGTACTTGCTCCCTGGTACCAAGAGTCCATTCCGCCGTTGAGGCGAAAACGTTAGCGTACAGTGCTCACGAGCCTGACATGCAAACTCCGAGTGAACTAAGTCATTCGTCATTGTCCAAGACGGATCCTGGAAGCCGTCTTGATGCCCCGCATTGGCCGAGCGAAGCTATTCATTTCACAGTAGTTAGCCGGATATTGAAACCCCTCCTTAAAAGCCACAACGACCTGAGATTGCGCACCAAGTTATTGTTGTGGCTTGTGTTGTTTACGGCGGCGCTCACTTGCGCCACTCTGCTTGTAGTGCGTCACTCGGCTCAGGCCCAGGTCCAGAGGCAAATCGAGCAGGATGCCCGCAACGCCCTTCTGACGATCCAGGCTGTTCAGCATCAGCGTGAGATGACGCTGAGCCGTAAGGCCGACCTGCTGGCAATTTTGGCTCACTTGAGAAACGGGGACGCGACAGCGATCCAGGATGCCAGCGAAGACCCGTGGCAGTCTGGTGATTGCGACCTGTTTGCGCTGGTGGACAGAAAGGGCAAAATTATCGCCCTGCACACGACCAGCTTGGGGCTTTCCCTTTCCAACGCGGAAGAGCTGCTCCGGCGATCTCTCAAGGATGATAGTGGGGCAGGATGGTGGTTCGGCGGCGGGCAGCTATTTCAGGTTGTGCTGCGGCCTTATTACGAGGATGAGCCACGAAAAAGCCGCCTTTTGGGCGCGGTGATTGTCGGTCGTGAGCTGGACGCCAGGGGAGCAAGCGACCTGGGGCGCATTTCATCGAGTCAGCTGGTCTTCCGCTACGGCAGCGATTTTGTGATGAGCACGTTTTCGGCCGCCAAGGAGCAAGAGCTTGAGGGACAACTGCGGGACCGCCCTGAAGGGGAAGAGGTCCAAATTGGCAATGAGAGGTTTTTCGCGAGTTCACTCGCGCTGGACTCCGCGGCTCAGCCAGGGCTAAGCCTCACCGTTCTGAAGTCATACGACGAGGCGACTGCATCCCTGAAGAGATTGAACCGCCTGCTGCTCGGGCTGGGTCTGGCCGCCGTGCTAGGGGGAGGCGTACTGGTGTTTGTGATTTCGGACAGGTCCACGCGTCCGCTGGCGTACCTCGCGGAGGGAGTGCGCGCCCTCGAACAGGGTGATTTCATCTATCCACTGAAATCGCACGGTAGTGATGAGGTAGCACAGGTCACCCGGGCTTTCGAGGACATGCGCAACACATTGCAGAGGAACGAGGAACAAAGGCAGCAGCATGAAGTACAAAGGCAACAGCTTGAAGGACAACTCCGCCAAGCGCAGAAGATGGACGCAATGGGACGCCTGGCAGGCGGCGTGGCTCATGACTTCAATAATCTCCTGACAGTCATCAAGGGGAACAGCAGTTTATTGGTTGAGAGCCTGCAATCCGATGAGCGGCTCCTTGGACGCACGCAGCAAATAGAGAACGCGGCGGACCGCGCTGCTTCGCTGACCCGCCAGTTGCTGGCCTTCTGTCGTATGCAAGTATTGGAGCCGAAAATTCTGGACTTGAATATGCTGGTCTCGGAAATGTGCAAACTACTTAGACGGCTGATACGCGAAGATATTGCGTTCACATTCCACGCGGGCAAGTCCCTTGGGCGAGTGAAGGCAGATCCAGGACAGATCGAACAAGTCATCATGAATCTTGCAGTGAATGCCAGTGACGCTATGCTAGCGGGCGGCAATCTAACTATCGAAACGCGTAACGTGACAGTGGATGGGGAAGGCGCCCTGGCTCGACATCCGATTGTGCCCGGCGAGTATGTTCTGCTCGCGGTTACGGACACTGGTCATGGCATGGATGCCGAAACGAAAGCGCGCATTTTCGAGCCGTTCTTCACCACCAAGGAGCAGGGCAAGGGAACTGGATTGGGGCTGGCCACCGTTTACGGCATCGTTAAGCAGAGCGGCGGCTGCGTTTGGGTGGAGTCGGAGCCGGAGAAAGGCGCGCGGTTCGAGGTCTACCTCCCACTAGTCGACGAGGCCGCAGAGCCTGCTGCGTCTGAGGAAATTGCGGCCACTCCAGTGCGGCGGCGCAAGACAGTGCTAATTGTGGAAGACGAAGAGAGGGTCAGAGAGCTGGCCTCCGAATTTGTAGAGTCCGCCGGGTACACTGTGCTCACTGCCAGGGATGGCACAGAGGCCCTCGCGATCGCCGAACACTCGGACGAGCCGATCCATCTGCTGTTAACCGATGTCGTGATGCCCAAGATGCGAGGACCAGAACTCGCTAAAAGACTAAAGGTGCTCCGGACCAGCGTGCGGATCGTTTACATGTCCGGCTACCTTGAATACAACCGAGGCAACGAAGACTTCCTGGAGGAGGGCTTCTTTCTGCAAAAACCCTTCTCGCGCGAGACGCTGGTGCACAAGGTGGGCGAAGCCCTGAGGAACAACGCTAGATCGAGAACCTGATCCCATTTCTTCTGTTTTGAATTTGTGCGAGCGCTGCTGGGCTGGCTTGTGTTGCCTTTGGCTTCCAACCCCGCATGGTTCGGCTACGCTCACCACAAGCCACGTAAAGGCAGCGTATGCGACAGCCGGCGAGCACGATGTGCGGCCGGGGGCGCCATCCGCGCGTGCTGTGCAACGGTGCGGCACGAGGACAGAAAATTGAAATCAGAAACTAGAAATGGGAAATCAGAAACTACAAACCTTCGCGGAGGATTCGGTACTTGCGGCAGCTCCCACTGAAGAAGCACGCCGGGTTTTGCGCCTTCTTGGTCAACACTGACCGTAAGGCCAGTAGATTGTTCGCCAGTGAAACGCCTACATTAGTCAGTGGCCGACTTTCTTTAGTTAAGGACCCCCATGAACATCGTTTCTGTTAAGCAAAATCCAGTGGGCACGGCTGAGCTAAATCCCATGACTGAGTTCAGGGAAGGTGTCGAGCTACTCAAGAACGAATACCCCCAAAAGGCCGTGGTGAGGTTGAGACGTGCGTTTGATTGCGACAAGCACAATCCTTACTTCATGTCGTTCCTCGGATTGTCGATCGCGCGTGCGCAGCGGAAGTGGGAGCAGGCTTCCGAACTCTGCGAAATGGCCGTACAGCTAAAACCTAGAGAGATCCAGTTTTACCTGAATCTTGGAGAGGTGTATGCAGCTTCAGGGCTGCGCGAGAAGGCGTTGGACAAGCTGGACGACGCCATGGAATTATTCGGTAATGATGCACGATTGAGGCAGGCCCGAAACAAGGTGCAGAACCGCCGCAATCCCATTTTGCCTTTCTTCGGGCGCGCGCATTTTTTGAATCGCGAACTCGGCAAATTGCGGCACCGCGCATTGAGGTATCTGGTGAAATACGGCAAATAAAACGCTACGCCGGTCCAGACCAGGTATTCGAGCGGGTCAGCCTGCCACGCACGCTTGAGCGTTCCCCGACGAATTTTGGAGCGGTAACCTCATTTCGTTCACTGCGATCGAGAACATACAAAGAGGCGGAGAAATTGCAGGATCTCCGCCACAATTTGAGCTTACTGTTTGAATGGGGGGCCGGACCCGCAGGTCCGGCCTTCGCGTCTTGTTGCTGTTGCTAGCGCGCTGGGGGCCGCTCGCTCTTTGGTTGTTTCTTGTCTTGTTTCTGCGCGTCACGTTGCTGGCGCTCCTGGAGCTTTTGCGATTGTTGAGCGTGCTTCTGCTGCATTTGCCCCACTTGCTGTTGCTGGCGGCGCTGGAGCTGTTCCTGCTGCTGCTGATCCGGCCTCTGCCGTTCCAGTTTTTGCTGTTCCTGGACGTGCCGCTGTTGTACCTTCTGGCGCTCCACATCCTGCTGCTGGCGCATCTTTTCCATTTCTCGGTGTTGCTTCTGCTCCAGACCAGGATTGAGGCGCGGAGCATTTGAGGGCCGCGAGGTGGTTGGACGGTCTTCGAAGGTGCGCCCGTTATTCGCGGGCGGTTTGCCCAGACGATTTGCTTCCCTCGGGTTTTCGAGCGGGCGGTTTTCGAAGGTACGTCCGCTATCGGCCGGCGGTTTTTCCGGACGATTTTTCCCCCTCGGGTTTTCGGGCGGACGATTTGGGGTGACAGGTCTGCCAGTTTCCACCGTGCCGTGGCCATGGAATTGGCCAGGCCGCGGACTGGCGGCAACGTCTGGACGACCGTGATTCACCGATGCCAGCAAAGTACGGTCGCTGCCCGCGGTTTGCTGATGTTGGGTTTGCTCGGAGGTCATTGAAAAATGACGCTGGCGGTCCGCTGCCATTTCCTGAGACGTCGGATGAGCAGTGATTCCGCCCCGGCCGCCGTTAAAGCTGGCCCGGTTGACGTTGTTGTTGATGACTGTCGTGTTGTAGGTGTTGCGCACAACGGTCACGTCCACGTTGGTCACGGAGCGGTTGTAGTAGTAGGTGCCACCTCTCCAGTAGCCGCCGAAAAAGCCGACACCGGTGTAGCCGAAACCGTAGTTAATGCCGCCGTAGAAGCCGACTTCGGGTCCCCAGTAGCCCGGAGACCAAGCGTAGAAGCCGTCTTCGAAGGCCCAATACCCTGGAGTCCAGAGGAGACCGACTTCCGGCGGGAATGCCCAGGTGCCCGGAACCCAAAAGTAGCCGTCCGGGCCGTAAGCCCAGTAGCCGGGAACCCAGATATAGCCCGGTCCTGGGCAGATGGGTTGCGCATAGATTGGCAATACGGGAGGCCCAATCCGAACGGAGATGCCGACAGCAACTTGCGCTCGGGATTGAGCTGGGATGGCCAGGAGTCCAACGGCGAGGAACAACGAACAGATGAAACGAGCGATACGCATGATTCTCACCTTTCTGGCGTTCGCTGGGCGTCGTTTGGCGTTACACAGAGCAGCCGATCGCCACCTACAGCGGCTCTAATGGATGAGAACCCATTTTCGGGACAAGGGTTGCGTGTTTTTTGCTAAGTTATTTAGAATGAGCAACATAATGGTCTTGGAAATGTAGGATGGAGCGGCAAAATTCGCTAGGGTGCCGGCAGCAATCCGCACCGAAACGAGCGGGACGGTCCCTGTGAGTCGAAACCGGGCCTAAAGGCCGCCGCTGCGAAGAGCAAATCGCGGCGAGTTGAACGTGCTGCTACAAGAGCACAGAAAAGAAGGCGAGGCAAACTAGGCCCAGAAGAAGGGGCGGGGCAAGCCCCGCCCCTCCGAAGACAAAATCTGAAATTATGCGATGGTGACTTCGGGGCTTAGGTAGACGTCCTGGATGGCGTTTAGGAGCTGGACGCCTTCTTTCATGGGGCGCTGGAAGGCTTTGCGGCCGGAGATGAGGCCAGTGCCGCCGGCGCGCTTGTTGATGACGGCGGTGGCTACGGCTTCTTCGAAGTCGTTGGCGCCGGAGGCGCCGCCGCTGTTGATGAGGCCGGCGCGGCCCATGTAGCAGTTGGCGACCTGGTAGCGGGTCAGGTCGACGGGATGATCGCTGGAGAGATCGGTGTAGATGCGCTTGTCGAATTTGCCGTAGCTGGAATCGCCCATGTTGAGGGCTTGGTAGCCGCCGTTATTTTCCGGGAGTTTTTGCTTGATGATGTCGGCTTCGATGGTGACGCCGAGATGGTTGGCCTGCCCGGTGAGGTCGGCGGAGAGGTGATAGTCCTTGTCCTTCTTGAAAGCGTTGTTGCGGAGGTAGCACCAGAGAACCGTGGCCATGCCGAGTTGGTGGGCGTGGGCGAAGGCCTGGCTAATTTCGACGATCTGGCGGCCACTCTGTTCGGAGCCGAAATAGATGGTGGCGCCGACGGCGGCAGCGCCGAGGTCGTAAGCCTGCTGGACGGTGCCGAAGAGAATTTGATCGGCTTTGTTCGGGAAGGTGAGCAGCTCGTTGTGATTCATTTTCACGATGAAGGGGATTTTGTGGGCGTGTTTGCGGGCGACGGAGCCGAGGACACCGAAGGTGGAGGCTACGGCGTTGCAGCCGCCTTCGATGGCGAGCTTGACGATGTTGCCGCCGTCGAAGTAATCGGGATTTTTGGCGAAGCTGGCGCCGCCCGAGTGTTCGATGCCCTGATCAACGGGAAGAATGGAGAGATAGCCGGTGCCGTTGAGACGGCCGTGGCTGAAGAGGCGCTGGAGATTTGTTAGCACGCGTAAGTTGCGGTCGGTGGCGGCGTAGACGCGGTCGACAAAATCGGGGCCGGGAAGATGCAGGCGCTCTTTAGCGATTTTCGGGGACTTGAATCCCAGCAGGGATTCGGCTTTTGCGCCGAGGTAGGTTTCGATTTTTCCTGATGTCACGGTTGTTGCCATTTCTCTCTCCTCGCTTCATTCGGGAATTTGCAGAACTCCATTGTACAGTGACTGCAAGGCAGTCAACTAATCTCGAATATTTGTTGCGAGCATGCTGCCGGCGGCGGCGTCCACGAGCCAGAGCAATTTACCGTTTTTCGGCTGAAGCAGTTGCGCGGGCAACTGCTCGGGTTCGAATGCCCCTTCCAAGACGGCTTTCAGCGCACAGGCTTTGTCTGCCCCGGTCACCATAAAGATGATTTCGGCGGCATTGCTGGCGGCGGGAGCGGTCAGGGTAATGCGTTCTGTACACAGCTTGCCGATCCAATTCGAAACCACGATGCGCCCATCGGCGTGCAACGCCTTGGTTCCGGGAAAAAGAGAAAGGGTGTGACCTTCGTTGCCCATTCCGACCAACAGGAGATCAAAGCGCGGAAACTCTCCGTCTTTCAGCTTGAAATATTCGCGCAGGGCTCTTTCGTATTCGAGGGCGGCCTGAGCGGCGTCGGGATATTCGCCTTTGATGCGCGCGACCTGCTCCGGCTTGAGCGGCGATTTGGAAATCATGGCTTCGGTAGCCATGCGAAAATTGCTTTCGGGATGGTCCGGGGGGACGTGGCGCTCGTCGCCGAAGAACAGATGAGTTTTATCCCAGGGAACCTGTGAGCGCAGAGTCGGATCGTTCACCAGGAGGCCGTAGAGGGCTTTCGGCGTCGATCCGCCTGCGAGCGACACGTTGAAGGAGCCATTGGCAAGTACTGCCGCTGCTGCGGCTTGAACGAATTCCTGCGCTGCGCGCCGCGCGATGGCTGTGCCGTCGGCCAGGATTCGAATCTCACGCTCCACGGGAACTCCTCTTCGGTTAGGTGATGATTCCGGTTCGATCCGGTGCGGCGATGCGCCCGCGCTTGTCGACTTCCTCTTCGCCCGGCCGGCGCCACGAGCGGCCGTCCTTTTCAAGCAATTCTTCCGCCTCGATGGGCCCCCAGGAGCCGGCTGCGTAATTGGGGAATCCGCGCGCGGGCAACGCGTGCCATACGTCGAGGATGGGCTGAATCACACTCCAGCCCGCTTCGACCATGTCCGCGCGCTGGAAGAGTGTGGCGTCGCCCGCCATGCAATCGCGGAGAAGACGTTCATAGCCGGTGCTGTGCTCGACGCCGAAATACGTGCTGTAGTCGAAATCCATATTGACGAGCCCGAGTTTCATCACAGAGCCGGGAACTTTGGCGCCAAAGCTCAGGGAGATGCCTTCACCGGGCTGGATATGAATGACCAGGCGGTTGGTCTCGAGATTTCTCACCGCGGTGTTGCGGAAAAGGACGAAGGGTGTGCGGCGAAACTGGATGACGATTTCGGTCATGCGCTGCGCGAGGCGCTTGCCGGTGCGAAGATAAAAAGGCACGCCGGCCCAACGCCAGTTGTCGATTTGCAATTTCAATGCGACGAAGGTTTCCGTGTTCGAATCGGGAGCCACGTCGGGCTCGCTGCGGTAGCCCACGACGCGCTGGCCGTCGACGGTGCCACCACCGTATTGCCCGCGCACCATATTTTTCAACACGTCTTCCGGGTCGAGAGGCTGAATGGCGTGGAGCACCTCGGCTTGCTTGTTGCGAACTTCGTCGGCGCCGAAGGAGATGGGGGGTTCCATCGCGGTCATGGTGAGCAACTGGAAGAGATGATTCGGCACCATGTCGCGGAGGGCGCCGGCAGTCTCGTAAAAGCCGCCGCGATGCTCGACGCCGACCGTTTCTGCGGCGGTAATCTGGACGTGGTCAACGTAGTTGCGGTTCCAGAGCGGCTCGATGATGTTGTTGGAAAAGCGGAAGACCATGACGTTTTGCACGGTCTCTTTGCCGAGGTAGTGGTCGATGCGGTAGATCTGTTTTTCGGTAAGGACCTGTTCAAGATCCTTGTTGAGCTGTTTCGCGGAAGCCAGGTCGTGGCCGAACGGTTTTTCGATGATCACGCGCGCCCAGTG
>Ga0209648_10006536_pt1 | contig 10023 bp, 7 predicted proteins | sample GraSoi2013_115cm_FD_185830 | JGI IMG/M metagenome (GOLD analysis project Ga0209648, IMG submission 185830) | Grasslands soil microbial communities from the Angelo Coastal Reserve, California, USA - Sample 9_17_2013_115cm (SPAdes) (version 2) | ecosystem: Environmental > Terrestrial > Soil >...
GGGAAGTGGCAGCGCGAGCCGAGACCGGATTCTGCGATCGCTTCTTCGGTGGCGAGCTCGGCGAGGCGCTCGGACAGCGCCGGCGCCGAATAGGGCTCAAGTGGAATGAAATCCACCGTGCCGGCGACCTTGGTTTTCAGCGAGTCGGTGCCGAACCGCGTGATTTTCCGGATGCCCGATTCGCCGGCCGTGAGACGCCGCCAATTATCCGCCTTGCCAGCCCCGAGCGGAGTGACGAGGCCGCTCCCGGTGACCACCACGATCGGTCGTCCCGCTTTGTCCCGCATGCTGCCCATGTGTTCTCCCGGACTCTCTGTAGCTCCCGTGCTCTACAGCGCAGGGGCCGCTTCAACAAGCACTGCTCTGCCAAGCGCCCCGTCCGCCCGTTCCAACGACCGCTACCAGATCACGGGTATGACGCCAAGACGCCTTTCGCCTAAGCCGTCGTACTTGATTAACCTTGCAACCGGCGCCCTCCAACATCGCCCTCCGTAGGGGCGACCCTTGTGGTCGCCCCGTTTGCGCGCCACGCGCCCCTGACCGGAACGGTGAAGCACGGCCGGGGCGCTGGACCGAGGCAGCTTGACCAGTCAAGACGTCCCGATAGATGATCAGACGAATGAGGACGGAGAGCACGCGATGACGGGCCTCAATGCCGAGCTTCTGGACAGCAAGAAGAAAATGGTAAGTCGGACCTATCTGCGAAATGCGTGGTATGTGGCGGCGTGGTCGGACGATCTCGCGGACGGTCAATTGCTTGGTCGCACCGTCCTGAAGCAGCCGATCGTCTTTTATCGAAAATCCGACGGCAAGGTTGCCGCCCTGCAGGATCGCTGCCCGCACCGGTTCGCGCCCCTGCACATGGGCAAAGTCATCCATGGCGATCACGTTCAGTGTCCGTATCACGGGCTGGAGTTCGATGCGTCGGGCGCCTGCGTGCACAACCCCCATGGCAGCGGGAACATCCCGTCGCGCGCGAGGGTGCGCAGCTATCCGGTGATCGAGAAGCACAAGGCGATCTGGATCTGGATGGGGGAGCAGCCGGCGGACGCTTCGAAGGTGCCGGACTTCAGCGTGCTCGACAACGTGCCGCAGCTCCATTCCACCAAACGCGACCGCATCACCATTCGGGCCAATTACGAGCTCATCATCGACAACCTGCTCGACCTGAGCCACACGTCTTACCTCCACGAGGGAATTCTCGGCAATCAGGAAACGGTTGAATCCGAGATCGCCATCGAACAGGAGGGCGACGACGTGGTGGTCAGTCGTCACGCCCATGACGCGACCGCGCCGGGGCTGTTCGCCATTCTGATGGCGTCAAACCCCGGACGTGTCGACAAGTTCACCCGCATGCGCTGGATGCCGCCGAGCAATTTGCGCCTGGTCACGGGGATTTGCCTGCCCAAGGCGGCACCTGAGAGCGGCACCGGTTATCACGCGATCCACATGCTCACGCCCGAAACCGACCGGACGACCCATTATTTCTTTACTGCAGTGCGGTTCAATGTGTTGACGGCGGACGATGCCTTGAATGCGCAGATACAGGAGAAAATATCGACGACGCGCCGGTTCGCCTTCGAAGAGCAGGATGCGCCGGTCATTGAGGCGCAGCAGGAGATCATCGATGCTGCGGAGACCTCGGTGGACCCGGTCATTCTGGCGATCGATGTGGGGCCGGTCCGCTACAAGAAAATCCTGGAGAAGCTGATCCGCGCGGATGAGCTGCAGTAAGCGCCGGAAGGGGACCTCAACAATTGCCGGAGAAACCCGTGAAGCTCGCCCGTCGCAAAGCGTTGTCTCTTGCAGCTTTTGCTTGTGCGTGCCCGGCGGTCTTGCGGACCGCGTGGGCGCAGGCCTATCCGGCGCGGCCGGTGCGCATCATGGTGGGCTTTGCTCCCGGGGGCTCGGCCGATATCCTCGCGCGCCTGATGGGGCAATGGTTGTCGGATCGGCTCGGCCAGCAATTCATCGTCGAGAACCGCACCGGCGCGGGCACCAATATCGCGACCGAGGCCGTTACGCGTGCCACAGCGGACGGCTACACGCTTCTGCTGACGACGGCGGCCAATTTCATCAATGCGACGCTCTATGAAAAGCTGAATTTCAATTTCATGCGCGACATTGCCCCGGTCGTGCTGCTCGCCCGCGAACCGAACGTCATGGTGGTGCACCCTTCCGTGCCAGCCAGCACGGTTCCGCAGTTTATCGCGGTTGCCAGGGCCAATGCGGGCAAGATCACGATGGCGTCGGGCGGCAATGGAGCGCCATCCCATGTGACCGGCGAGTTGTTCAAGATAGAGACCGGCGTCAACCTGGTGCACGTCCCCTATCGAGGCGCCGGCCCGGCGCTTTCGGACCTGCTCGCCGGCCAGGTCCTCCTCTACTTTGCGCCGATGTCGGCGGCCGTCGAATACATCAGGGCCGGCAAGCTGCGGGCGCTCGCCGTCACCGCGGCAACGCGCTCCGAGGCGCTGGCGAATGTTCCGGCGGTGAACGAATTCGTCTCCGGCTTTGAGGCGAGCCAATTGTACGGCATCGGCGCGCCGAGGAATACGCCCGCCGAGATCGTCGAGCGGCTGAATGTGGAAGCAAACGCGGTCCTCTCCCATCCGATGGTCAAAGCGCGGCTTGCCGATTTAGGTGAAACGGCGCTCGGCGGATCGCCTGCCGAATTCGCCAGACTGATCGCTGAGGAAACCGAGAAGTGGGGTCGCGTGGTAAGGTTCTCTGGTGCAAAGCCGGACTGATTCGAGGCCGTCCGGTTTCCTGCGCGCGTCGTGATCAGTCCCTCCACTTGCCGAACAGAATCGCGTCGAGCGAGAACGCGCCCGACGACGACGCCTCCTTGGCGGCCGCCTCGACTGAGCCAATCGCGGCGTTCTTTGGAAAACGAAACGCGCCGATCACGATGTTGGGATCGACGCCGTTCACAACTTTGCCGTAGTACTGCTCGAAGTTCGGACAGGCGCGTGCATTCTCGCGTGAGACCGTTTTGTAGAACCCGGGGCTATTGCCGTAGCACGCATAATATTGCAACGCCATCTCGATCGATCGCTTGTGGTTGCCGCGATAGGCATAGGGATCGAAGCCGGCAATGCGAAGGCTCTCCGCCGCAATGATAAGGCCCTTCAACGTGCCCATGGGATAGCCGAAGGTCTGCCCCACGCCGGCGCGATACCGGTCCTGAACCTCGCCAGCGGCGACGATTGGAGTCGTAAAGCCCGCCCCGCTGTGCAGCCCATCGGGTCCAGTGTTGAGATAGCATTCCATCGGATGATCGGCTTCGCCGTAAATGGCGCCGTCGAAAAATCGCGTCCAAGGAATGCCGACCGGTATCGATCGATCATTGCCAAGCAAGACCGCATTGAACCTGTGCGGATCGTCGAAGAGACGCGCCACGCCCAAGAGCGCCGCGAGCGCGCCCGCGGTGCCGTTGGCATAGCGCTGGCACTCCGGCTGCGGACTGCCCAGCGATTGGTTCACTCCTTCGCGTATTAAATCGAACAAATTCTGATGCAAGGCGTCGAGCCTTGCCTCCTCCGAACCATTCAACGCACCGATCGACTGCAACAAATCCTGCGCATGGACGGAATAGAAGACGCCTCTGCCCAAGTGGAGCGCCACACCCGCGCCGGAGTACAGCTCGTTCTTTCCGTCTTTGTCGCAGGAGAGGGCCGACAGCGGCCGGAAGCGGCCCTGCGTATCGCGCGGAAAGCCATGATCGGCCCACGCGAGAAGAATGCGCCTCGCCAGTGCCGCCGCCTGGTCTGGGTTCGGCGCATCCTGGCGCGCCATGGCCCCGGCTTTCGCCAGCGCGGCATAAAGCGCAAGCCGCGAGGCCACCACGGCGCCACCGGCGGGCGCTCTGGTATTGGTGTCGAGCTTCAGGGCAGCGTGGGTTTCCGCATCGTGACCATCTTGGGGTTCATAGGAAAAGGCATAAAGATAAGGCCCGATGAAGCAGCCGGAATACGTGGCATCCCAGTCGCTAGGCGCGGCGAGGTCACGTGCGATCTGGCTCGCCAGTTGACCGAAGCGCCTCCCCGAATAACTCGCCGGCCGATTGATCCGCGCGACCAGGTCCTTGATCTCGGCGACCGTGGTGAAGACGCGCGGGTGCTCGGCGAGCGGGCGATAGGACCCGGCGATTGCAGGCACGGTCGCGGCGGGAAACGGCAGTTGCGGCATGTCCAAGCGGCGCAAGGCCATTCCGGATCCGGCGATCGCTTCATTGGCAACCCCGTCCACGACGCGGATGCCATGCACAAGAAACTTGCTGTCAAAGCCGTATCCGAACGGCAAGGCGACGAGGAAACGGTGCTTGCCACCCGGCTGATCCTGGCAGGCTTGGTTGACCGCAGCCTCGCTGTAGAAATTTGCCCTGTGCGCCGTCAGGAACATTTTCTTGGCCGGGTCGGCGCCGGCAAAGATGTGGAGTTGGATCGACTCGCTTCGTCCTTGCTGGCAGGCCCAGCCGGCAATGAAAAACTGCTCTCCGTCATGACTGATACCGTCGATGTTGCCGATAATGCGGCCGACACTTGGCTTTGAACCGGGTGTTTGCGACCAAGCCGTCGAGACGCAAAGAAGCGTCCCAAGCAACGTCGCGATAAGCTGCTGACTCCTACTCATCATGAACAGGCAAACTTACTCACGCGAGCATTAGGCTCACATTCACCGGCATTGCGGCCTGAGGTCGAGGACAGGTGGTATCTGACCGGAGCGGATAGTCCAGCGCGACGGGTTGACGTCAGTTACGCCGCAGCCGATCTCGACGGCCGCGGTGACGCCGCCGTCGACACGGACGGAGAGGTCGCGGACGGTGATCTCGCTGCCGGCCGAAAGCCGGACGGCGGGCGCCGGGGCGCCCGTCGCAGCGGAGGAATCAGAAGCGATACGGTCATTGGAGAGGTGAATGTGATCGCCAACGGCGACGTTGACCGCTGGGTAGGCCGGATTGCGGAGGTGATTGTCCGTGATGACGATCTGCGAGGGACCATCGACGGCGTTGGTCTGGTTGCCGGGCACGCCGGTTTTCCGGATTACGGATGTCACCAGAACATCGACGCTGCCGACGTCGCCGCCGTGGAATGAATTCCCCCGCACCACGACGTGATCGGGGACCGGTCCCTGGCTGAAGGCTGCGTGATAGGGACCAATCGTGATTCCTTGGTTGGGCACCTCCGTGAATTCGTTGTCGGTGACGCCGCTGTCTGGAGAGAACAGGAGAATCCCGTTGCCGCGGTGCGCATGAAAGACGTTGTTGCGGATTGAGGCGCCGGTTCCGGCCGCGTTGTAGATGTAGGCGATGTCCTCGGCCGTGGTGCCCGGCGGAACCGCGTCGAGGGTCAGGTTGTAGCACATCAACGCCACCCCGGGCGGGCATTTCAAGACGTCCGCTTGTGTGACCGTGCCGGTGCCACGGATGGCCCCATCCGTCGCGTCGAGAATCTGCAGCCGGTCGCCGACGAGGATGACGCGGGGCGAAAAGTCGACGACCTTGCCGTTCGCGCCCGGCGTGATCACCTGTTTGATGGTGGTGGCTAACGAATAGATCGCGATGGCATCATCCGCCATGCCTTGGAAGCTCGAATTTCGGATGGTGACTGGTCCACGGTCATTCTGAAAGTGCGCGCCGTCGGCGTCGCTCGAGATCAGACGCAGGCTGCCAAGGGGAATCCGCACATTCAGATCATCGATGAGAAGTGGCCCGGTACTATTGACGAATCCGGTGGTGAGGGCGCCGGCCGCATGAATCGTCACATGAGTGATTGTCACGGTATCGCTGAGTGTCGCAAAGATACCGTGATTGGGGCGCCGCGTCACGAATACGAAGCGGTCGCGGGGAACGATCGGCGGATGCAGCGGATCGGTGAACCGCCAAGCCGGAGAGCCCGTGGGCTCGAACGTCAGCCGCCACGTTTTGCCGTCGGGAAGGAGAACGCCGCGCGCAAAGGTTCCACCAGAGTACGGAGGCGGTATGAACGTGATGCGCATGAAATTGGGAACGCCGGGCTTCGGCCGCGCCTCCGCCGGATCCATGATGACAAGGAAACCGCCGTCGAATTGGTAGATGGAATCGGCAAACGTCTGAAAGCCTGGGTCCAGTTGCACGTCAAGCGATGCAAGGTTGACGCCGTTGAGATGAACAGCAGCGATTCTGCCTTGGGTGAATGGCACGGTCTTCATATCGAGCGTCAGGTCGGCGACCCTGACATGGCGCGACTGGAAGAGGTTGATGTACCCCTCGTCCGGATCGAGCAGGACGATTCTGGTCTCGTCTCCGGTGCCGCGGAAAACGAGGTTCCAGTTGGTGAATTGCAGGCACGATTGTCCGCCTCCTCCCTGGGGTGGGGCCGGTGTGCTCGTGCCAGTCGGGCACAGCTCATAGGTGCCGGGCGCCAACACCACCTCGACCTTGGCGGCCAAGCCGTTCGACTCCTTTGGCTGGCCAGCCTGCCAGGCCTTGGCTTCCGCCACGGCGGCTTTGACCGCAGCAAGATCCGCAGCGGGATTGCCGGTCGGCGACGGCACCCGAAAGACGCCGGTATCGTGCGCGAAAGCCGCAAATGCGGTCGCCAGCGTGAAGGTCATCGCGAGAGTCGCGGCGAGGGCGACCGTCGCGAACCGACGGCGCCTCTTTCCAGGAAGCGCAAGCAAAATCTCGAACAGGAAAAGAGTGCATTGCATTTTCCGGTCCCCCCTTTCCCTCAAGACCTCGACCACCTGCACTAGCAAAAAGTCAAAATTGCGCTTACCGAGGATTGTGGGTCTGCAATCCGAGAGAGGTGCTGCCCCCGAAGTAATCGGCTGGTCATGATTCCGGCAGCACAAGCGCACCTGTCGCCGCCAACGCATCGATGTCTTCGCCCGACAGCCCGAGTTCGCCGAGAATTTCGCGCCCGTGCTCGCCGAGGCGCGGCGGCAGGCGGCTGATTTCGGCAGGGGAATCGGAAAAGCGCAGCGGGATGTCCGGCGTCACGATGGCGCCTTCCGTGGGGTGGTTCACGTGCCGGAAGAAGCCGATCGCCGCGAGATGCGGATCGTTGGGAAGGTCGGCCAGCGCATTGACCGGCCCCGCCGGTATTTCGATTTCATCGAGGAGCGCCAGCCACTCGCGGGTGGTTCGGGTGGCCAGCATCTCGCCCGCGAGGCGGTAGACATCGTCGATGTGCCGGGTCCGCGCCGCCAGATCGACGAAGCGCGGATCGCTCATCATCTCGGGTCGGCCGGCCACCTGCCAGAACCGTCGCCACTGCCGGTCGGTGTAGGCCAGCATGCAGATGCGCCCGTCGGCGGTGCGGTAGGGCCGCCGCCTCGGCGCCAGCACGCGCACATAGCCCATGTCGCCCTCTGCCGGCACAAAGGTCGCGCCATAGAGATGCTCGATCATCAGATAGGAAACCATGGTTTCGAACATCGGGATTTCGACCACCTGTCCGCGTCCGGTGTTCTGGCGATGGAACAGCGCCGCGAGAATGGCCTGCGCAGCCATCAGGCCACAGGTCTTGTCGGCGATGATGGTCGGCATGTAGCGCGGCTCGCCCGTCAGGGTCTCCATCAGGCCGGCGACGCCGACGAAGCCCTGGATGATGTCGTCATAGGCCGGCCGGCCCCCATAAGGACCGTCCTGGCGCCAGCCATGGATGGCCGCATAGATGAGCCGCGGCTGCCGCGCCATCAGGGCGTCGGGGCCGAAGCCGAGGCGGGCGAGCTTCTGCGGCCGGATATTGTGGACAAACACGTCCGCCGTATCGATGAGCCGAAGCAGGACTTCGCGCGCGGCCGGCACCTTGATGTCGAGCACGATGCTGCGCTTGTTGCGATTGGCGCCGAGAAACAGCGAGGCCATGTGCGGATTGCGGCGCGGCCCGGTGTGCCGGGTGGTGTCGCCCTGCGGCCCTTCCACCTTGATGACGTCGGCGCCGAGATCGCCGAGCATCTGGGTCGCGTAGGGGCCGAGCACCACGGAGGTCAGGTCGACGATGCGCACGCCTGCCAGCGCTCCAGCGGGTCGATCGCGAACGGCTTCGGTCATGGGGGGCCTCGCGTTAGGGCCAGACAGAACTGGGCCCGCGAATCCGATTTCGCCAAATCCTCGTCGAGATAGACAACTCAATGGCGCGCCGCCATGCTGTGCTTTCCGGGGCAAGATATCCAGGTCAGGAGTCCGTGTTGGCTGAATTGCCCTGAGGCCAAGGCGCGGCTGGAGGTCAAATCCAAGTAGTAGAAACCCGTTTGATCACCGGGGGTATTCGGGAATGTCGACGACGGATGGCCACGAAACCATCATCCGGCTTTTGGCGGGCGCGGATTTATTCAAGGACTTGGGCGGAGACGATCAAGCGATTTGCGCTGCGAAGATGCAGGAACGGCGCCTCGAGAAGGGACAGATTCTGTTCACGCAGGGCGATGTTGGAACCCGTCTCTACCTAATGGCGAAAGGCCAAGTCCGGCTGGCAATTGCTTCCAAAAGCGGACGCGGATTGAGTTTCCAGATCGCCGTCGCGGGAGATCTCATCGGCGAGATCGCCGTACTGGACGGCGGGCCGAGGAGCGCGACGGCAACCGCGCTGACGCCGGTGACGGCTTACACCCTCGAAAGAAGCGTGTTTCAGGAGCTGTGGTCCGCGCGGCCGGGCATTGCGAACGCGATCATCGCATTTGTTTGCCGGCGCCTCAGAAAAGCAAGCGACCGGCTTGAGGCAACGGCGCTCTATCCAATGGAGGTGCGCGTGGCGCGATTTCTTCTGGCGGCGCTTGGAGACCGGCAGGCGCCGCCCGGGCGGCGGGTGCCCCTGGAGCTGGGATTTTCCCAAGGCGAACTCGCCTTGCTGCTCGGCGCCAGCCGTCCGAAGGTCAACGCGGCGCTCGGTGCGCTGGAGAACGCCGGCGCTATCCGCCGCACTTCGGACCGCATATTCTGTGAACCTTCGAAACTCGCACTGGCGGCGCAAAAGAACGACGATTGAGGGATTCTGCAGATCGTATAAAAGATCGCTTGCCTGGTGCCGCGATAAGGGAGCGCCGCAGTGATGAAGTCGCCGAGCGAAAAAGCGCCGAAATCATTTTCGCGTCTGATGATTGCCGTGGTGCCGCTGTCCCTTTGGCTTTGCGCGCCTGCGCCGGTGCTTGGCCAGTCCTTGGGCTGCGTGCTCGTTCCCGACGACCGCAACCCGTCGGAAAAGATCTTGCGCTGCGGCAGCAATCTGACGATCCGCAGTGCTCCAAACACCGCCTATCGTCTGATCAATCCCGACAAACGGCGACAACCTGGCGGGGCGCGGCTCGATTCCGGTGCTCTCTTGATCGAGTTCACGCCGAATGAAGTCCAGCGGGATTTTCGCATTCTGACACCACAGGCAATCACAGCGGTTCGCGGCACAAGATGGGCGGTGGAGGTCCGTCCGAGCCAGACATCCACGTTGGTACTTTCCGGCTCCGTCGAGGTAACGCGACGCAACAGTAAGCGCGGTGCGGCGCCCGGAGCGCGAGAAAGCGCGGTGCTCGGAGCGGGCGAAGGCGTCGACGTCTCAGCCGGCACAGGCCCGATCGTGGTCACGCGCTGGGCTCAGACAAGGATCGACGCCCTGATGGCGCGCTTCGGCCGATGATGCATCTGCGACGTCCATCGATTGAAGCGCTACTGACCTTTGCCTTCGTTGTGATCGGTCTTCTGTGGGGCGGTTTTCTCGCCGACCAACACATGGCGGGCCGCGACAGGGCCTTCAGCCGGTTCGAATATTTGACTCTCGATTGGCGATTTCTCCTTGCCGGGAGTAGGCCGGCGCCGCGCGGCGTGGTCATTGCCGCAGTGGACGACGACACGCTGCGCGAGGCCGGAAGCTATCCGTTGCCGCGCGACCTATTGGCCCGGATCGTCCGTGAGCTGGCGGCCCACGGACCGCAGGTCATCGCAATCGACATGTTATTTGTTGACCCCGGCCAGCCGGATGCCGATGCGCTGCTGACCGACGCCTTGCGGGCGAGCCCGACCGTCATTGCCGCAGCGGGGCTGTT
>Ga0209648_10006538_pt1 | contig 10021 bp, 6 predicted proteins | sample GraSoi2013_115cm_FD_185830 | JGI IMG/M metagenome (GOLD analysis project Ga0209648, IMG submission 185830) | Grasslands soil microbial communities from the Angelo Coastal Reserve, California, USA - Sample 9_17_2013_115cm (SPAdes) (version 2) | ecosystem: Environmental > Terrestrial > Soil >...
CGGCTGGACAGCCTGACCCAGCAGCTGGACGAGGCCATCAGCAAGCCGCCGCAGTGGGCCGAGTCGCTCGCCGAGCATGTCGAGCTGCTCCGGGCGCAGGTGACCCCGGTTGCTGAGCTGCATTCGCTGTGGGCCGACGTGAGCGCGGTCTCAGAGAACGTCGAGCAGGCGCTGCACGCGCAGGACGAACGCCTGGTCAAGCTGCAGCAGGGCGTGGGCAAGCTGCAGCAGAGCATGGAGGCGGCGGCGGGCCGGTTCAGCCGCCTTGACAGCGCGGTCGGCGAGCTCGGGCAGCGGACAGGACGGCTCGACCAGGAGATCTCGGCGGTCGTGGGGCGGACGGAGGCCGGCTTGGTGTCGCTCGCGACCAAGGTGGACCAGAGCGCGGAGGCGACCTCGGGCCTGGTCACCCAGGCCCTCGAGACGATGACGGCCACCGTGGAGGGCCTGGCGGAGAACGTGGCGGTGGTCGGCGGGCATGTCGAGCTGCTCGGCAGCCAGGTCAGGGTGGTACACGGGCAGATCGAGCGAATCGACGAGCGGCTCGCGGACACCGACGGCAAGCTCGGGTCGCTCGACGACAAGCTCTGGTCGCTCGACAGCAAGATCAGGTCGGTCGACGGCAAGTTCGGCTCGCTCGACGAGAAGATCGCCTCGGTCCACGAGAAGATCGCCTCGGTCGACGGCAAGGTCGGGTCAACCGACGCCAGGGTCGCTGCCCTCGACACCAGGCTGGAGCGCCTAGACGAGCGCCTCGATGACCAGTACGACCGGGTGAGCGCCATTGACAATACGCTCGGCGCCACCGACGACAAGCTCAGCGCGATCGGCGGCACGCTGGCCGCCACCGACACCAGGATCGGCGTGGCCGAGGCCGTGCTGGTCGCCGCGGACACCAAGCTCGGCGCGCTCGACAGCAGGATGGAGCGGCTCGACGACCGGCTGGGTAAGCACGGCCAGGAGCTGATCTCGGTCGACGGCAAGCTCGGCACGGTGGTGGGCAGGCTCGGTCCGGTCGACAGCAAGCTCAGCGCGCTGCACAGCATGCTCGGCTCCGTCGACGGCAAGGTCGGCTCGCTCGGCGGCAGGCTCGACGGGCTCGACGGCAGGCTGGAGATCGCGAACAGCCGGTTCACCGACGTCAGCGGCAGGCTGGATTCCCTCGGCCAGCAGGTGACGACGGTCGGCGGCCAGCTCGACACGGTGGGCGCCCAGCTGAGCGACCAGCTCGAGCCGCTCACCGACGAGCTTCGGTCCCGCCCGGGACAGGCCGAGATCCAGGACACGCTGGCGAAGATCGTCGATGCCGCCCAGAACGAGGTGACCGCTCACCTCGGCTCGCTGGAGGAGACCGTCCTGACCCTGGCCGAGGCGCTGCTGCGGCCGCAGGGACGACAGATCCCCGCGCCCAGGCAAGTCGAGGGCATCTAGCGCCCGGCTGCGCGGCACCAGCGTGATGGCCTGGGAGTTATGGTGTGCGGTATGTCCCAGGTGTTGTTGGAGCGGGCCCGCGCGCAGGAGATGGACGCGGCGGACCCGCTGGCCGGGTTCCGCGGGCGGTTCGCGCTCGACGACCCGTCCCTGGTGTACCTGAACGGAAACTCCCTCGGCGCGCTGCCGCTGGCCACGCTGCGGCGGATGGAGGCCGTCCTGCGCGAGGAGTGGGGCGCCGCGCTGGCCAGGTCGTGGGATCACTGGGTGGACCTGCCCGGACGGGCCGGCGACCTGGTCGGCGAGCTGACCGGCGCCGCGTCGGGCCAGGTCCTGGTGGCCGACAACACCACGGTGAACCTGTACAAGCTGGCCTGCGCGGCGCTGGACGCCCGCCCCGGCCGGCACGCGATCGTCACCGACCGGGACAACTTCCCCAGCGACCGCTACGTGCTGGAGGGGATCGCGGCCCAGCGCGGCGCCGAGCTGCGCATGATGAGCACCGACATCGACCAGGGCGTGGACCCCGGCGAGGTGCGCGCCGCGGTGGACGAGGACACCGCGCTGGTCAGCCTGTCCCACGTGGCGTACCGCAGCGGCGCGCTGGCCGACATGGCGGCCATCACCGAGATCGCGCACCAGGCCGGCGCGCTGATGCTGTGGGACCTGTGCCATTCGGTCGGCGCGGTGCCCGTCGACCTGGACGGCTGCGACGTGGACCTGGCGGTCGGCTGCACCTACAAGTACCTCAACGCGGGTCCCGGCGCGCCCGCGTTCCTCTACGTCTCGGCCCGGCTGCGGGAGGTACTGCGCCAGCCGATCTGGGGCTGGTTCTCCCAGCGCGACCAGTTCGCCATGGGGCCCAGGTACGACCCGGCGACCGGGATGGCCAAGTTCATGACGGGCACCCCGCCCGTCGCGGGCACCGCCGCGGTGGAGGAGAGCGCGCGGCTGCTGCTCGAGGCGGGGCTCGGCCCGATGCGCGCCAAGAGCCTGCGGCTGACCAGCTACCTGATCGACCTGGGCGGCGCCTGGCTCGAGCCGCTCGGCTGCGCCCTGGCCACGCCGCGGGACGGCGCCCGCCGCGGCGGCCACGTCAGCTACCGTCACCCGCGGGCCGAGCAGATCGTCGGGCTGCTCGCCGACGCGAACATCGTCACGGACTACCGCACCCCGGACCGGTTCAGGTTCGGCCTGTCGCCGCTCACCACCCGCTTCACCGACGTGTGGACCGCCGTCGCCGCCACCCGCGACATCATCGAGACCACATGCGGGGAGAACCATGGCTGAGCCCGTCACCTACTCGGGGTACCTGCGACTCGACCAGCTGCTGTCGGCGCAGCAGCCCAGGTCGAGCGAGCACGACGAGATGCTGTTCATCGTCATCCACCAGATCTACGAGCTGTGGTTCAAGCAGCTGCTGCACGAGTTCGGCAAGCTGCAGGCCGAGCTCGAGTCCGGCGGCACCACGCACGCCATGCGCACGCTGCGGCGCACGCTGGCCATCCTGAAGATCGTGGTCGCCCAGCTCGACGTGCTCGAGACCATGACGCCCACCCAGTTCACCAGGTTCCGCGAGTGGCTCGGCACCTCGAGCGGGTTCGAGTCGGCGCAGTTCCGCGAGCTGGAGGCGGTGCTGGGCCGCCGGGACCGGATGATGACCGCGCAGTACGCCGAGGGCAGCGCCGAGCGGGTGCGCATCTCGGCGGCGATGTCGCGGCCGTCCCTGTTCGACTCGTTCGTCCGCTACCTGGCCGGCCAGGGCTACGAGGTGCCCGCCGAGATCAGGGACCGCGACGTGAGCCAGCCGCTGGAGCCGTCCGACGGAATGCAGCAGGTGCTGAAGCAGGTCTACGACGACGACACCGACGCGACCGCGGTCTGCGAGCTCCTGGTGGACTTGGACGAGGGCATGCAGGAGTGGCGCTACCACCACGTCAAGATGGTGGAGCGCACGATCGGCGGGCGGCGCGGCACCGGCGGCTCGGCCGGCGCCACCTACCTGCGGACCACGCTGGGCCAGCCGACCTTCCCCGACCTGTGGGCGGTCAGGACCATGGGTTAAGGATGGCCGTCCGCAGCATGGGGTGAGGGCCGACGGCGGAGCGATGAACCCGGCCCGTTCGGTGTGAATATCTTTTTATTCCCATTCGATGGTGGCGGGCGGCTTGCTGGTGACGTCGAGCACCACCCGGTTGACCTCGGGGACCTCGTTGGTGACCCGGGTGGAGATCCGGGCCAGCACGTCGTCCGGCAGCCGGGCCCAGTCCGCGGTCATCGCGTCCTCGCTGGTCACCGGGCGGAGCACGACCGGATGGCCGTAGCTGCGGCCGTCGCCCTGGACTCCGACCGAACGGACGTCGGCCAGCAGCACCACCGGGCACTGCCAGACCAGGGCGTCGAGCCCGGCCGCGGACATCTCCTCGCGGACGATGGCGTCGGCCTCGCGCAGCACCGCGAGCCGCGCGGCGGTCACCTCGCCGATGATCCTGATGGCCAGGCCCGGGCCGGGGAACGGCTGGCGGCGGACGATCGCCTGGGGCAGGCCCAGTTCCTCCCCGACCCGGCGCACCTCGTCCTTGAACAGAGCGCGCAGCGGCTCGACCAGGGCGAACTTCAGGTCGTCCGGCAGGCCGCCGACGTTGTGGTGCGACTTGATGCTGGCCGTGCCCGTGCCGCCGCCTGACTCCACCACGTCCGGGTACAGGGTGCCCTGGACCAGGAACTCGCACGCCTCGCCGTGCTGGCCGGCCTCGGCGGTGATCTCCCGGGCGGCGCGCTCGAAGGCGCGGATGAACTCCCGGCCGATGATCTTGCGCTTGCTCTCCGGGTCGGTCACGCCGGCCAGCGCGGACACGAACGCCCCGGCCTCGTTCGCCACCGTGAGCTTGACGCTGGTGGCGGCGACGAAGTCGTGCTCGACTTGTTCGGCCTCACCCTGGCGCAGCAGGCCATGGTCGACGAACACGCAGGTCAGGCGGTCACCGATGGCGCGCTGCACGAGCGCGGCGGCGACCGCGGAGTCCACGCCGCCGGATAGCCCGCAGATGGCCCGGCCGCCGCCGACCTGCTCGCGGATCGCGGTGACCTGCTCCTCCACGATGTTGAGCATGGTCCAGGACGGGCGGCAGCCGGCCAGCTCGAGGAAGCGGGCCAGGATGCGGGCGCCGTGCTCGGTGTGCATCACCTCGGGGTGGAACTGCACGCCGAACATCCGCTGCCTGGCGTTCTCCACCGCGGCCACCGGGGTGGCCTCGGTCCTGGCCGTGACCGTGAAGCCGGGCGGGGCGGCCGTCGCGGTGTCCCCGTGCGACATCCAGACGCGCTGGCTGGCCGGCGTGCCGGCCAGAAGAATCCCCCCCGCAGGGGGGCCAGGGGGGTACGGGGGGGACGGTTCCCCCCCGTGATCAGGGGGGGTCTGGGGGGGATCGTCCCCCCGGATCAACACCGTGGCGCCGTACTCGGCCGCGCCGGTGCGCTCGACCGTGCCGCCCAGGCCCGCCACCATCAGCTGGAAGCCGTAGCAGATGCCGAGCACAGGCACCCCGGCGTCGAACAGCCCGTCCGGCGCGGGCGGCGCGCCGTCGGCGTAGACCGACGACGGGCCGCCGGACAGGATGATCGCCTTGGGGCGCTTGGCCAGCATCTCGCCGACCGGCATGGTGGACGGGACGATCTCGGAGTAGACGTGACACTCGCGCACCCGGCGCGCGATCAGCTGCGCGTACTGCGCGCCGAAGTCGACGACGAGAACGGTGTCAAAGGCACCGGGCACGCTGCTCACCTTTCACCGGGGGCGGCCCTCTGGCGGGGCCTCCGAGTCTAGCCGGACCTGACCAGCGGAAACCGGAGTAGCGGGGCCGGGGGTGGCGGCCGGAGGCGCGGGGGTGGCGGTGGCGGCCGGAGGCGCGGGGGTGGCGGTGACGCGGAGGCGGGCGATGCGGCGGCCGTCGAGTTCGGTCACGGTGATGGTGCGGCCGGCCACCTGGACGCTGTCGCCCTCGGACGGCAGGTCGCCGAGGGCGGCCAGGACGTAGCCCGCCGCGGTCTCGTACGGTCCCTCGGGCAGCTCGATGCCGGTCTGCTCGGTGAACTCGTCCAGGTTGAGCAGGCCGTCGACCTCCACGTCCCCGGTCGGCAGCCGGGTCGCCTGGTCCTGCTCGATGTCGTACTCGTCCCTGATGTCGCCGATCAGCTCCTCGACCAGGTCCTCCAGCGTGACGATGCCGGCCGTGCCGCCGTAGTCGTCGACCACGATGGCCAGGTGGGCCCGCTCGCGGCGCATCTCGGACAGCGAGGAGAGCACCGTCTTGCTGATCGGCAGGAACTTCACCGGCCGGCTGATCCGGCCGACCGGCACGGGGCCCTTGGCCACGCCGGGGCTCTGCTGGCTCCCCTCCCGGGGGGACCCATCCCCCCGGACCCCCCTTGGGGAAGGACTACCCGCCCGATCCCCCCCGAGGTTGAACAAGTCCCTGACGTGCACGAAGCCGACCACGTTGTCGTAGGTGTCCTGGTAGACGGGCAGCCGGGAGTGCGGCACCCCGGCGGCGATGGCGGCGGCCGTGCCGACCGGGGTCTCCGCGTCCAGGAAGACGACCTCGGTACGCGGCACCAGGACCTCGCGGATCTGCCGTTTCCCCGCGTCGAAGACCTCGCCGGCGATGTGCCGCTCGTCCGCGCTGAGCGCCTGGGCGCCGGTCACCAGGTCGCGCAGTTCCTGCTCGGTCATGGCCTGGCGGCCGACGCGCGGGTCGCCGCCGAGGATGGCCACGATCAGGTTGGTGGACGTGGTCAGCAGCCAGACGACCGGCCGGGCCAGGGTGGCGATCCGGTCCAGCAGCGGCGCGGCCAGCAGGGACAGCGTGGGCGCGCGCTGCAGCGCGATCCGCTTGGGCGCGAGCTCGCCGAGGATCAGGCTGAAGAACGTGATGGCGATGGTCACCGCGATGAACGAGACAGGACCGGCCCAGCCCGCCGACATGCGCTGCCGGACCAGCCACGACTTGAGGACCTCGGCGAGCGTCGCGGCACCGTAGGCGCCGGAGACCAGCGTGGCCAGGGTCACGCCGATCTGGACGGCGGAGAAGAACTTGTTCGGGTCCTGGGCGAGCCTGGCCGCCCTCTGGCCCCGCCTGCCGCGCTTGGCCACCGCCCTGATCTGGCCCTCGCGCAGGGAGACCAGCGCCATCTCCGAGGCCGCGAAGAACCCCCCGATGCACACGATGATCAGGACGACGACGATCTCCAGAACAACCTTGCTCATTTTTCTGGCCTGCCGCTCGCTCTGTTTTCCCGCTCGCCTCCGGGCCGCCTTTCGAGGCGGCTCCTTCCCTCGTCGCTCGTCCCTCGCTCCTCAGTCCAGTCGCCGCCGGCGGCCCTTTGGCTCGCGGGAGGTCGACCGGGCCAGCCCGCCGCGGGCCGCGCGGTATCTGGCCAGTCTAGACGGGATAGCCTCTGTGTCCCGTGGGCTCGCAATCAATCTGGAAGTCCAGTGGCAGGCTGGCGGACGGGCGGGAGATCGTCTACTTCGACGAGGCGCCGGGGCTGGGCCGCGCGGAGGTCCCGGATACCCGGCCGCTGGCGCGGCGGGCGCCGGGGCCGGCCCTGCCGCACGGCCGGCCGGACTGGGGCACCCGCTGGGACGCGCTGGCCGGGGAGTGGGTGGTGATCGCGGCCGCCCGCCAGGACCGGACCTTCCTGCCGCCGGCGGACCAGTGCCCGCTGGACCCGTCGGGGCCCGGGCGGCCCACCGAGATACCGGCGGACAGCTACGACGTGGTGGTGTTCGAGAACAGGTTCCCTTCGCTGGCCGAGCCGCTGGGCCGGTGCGAGGTGGTCTGCTTCACCTCAGAGCATGACTCGTCGTTCGCCGCGCTGTCGCCGCGCCGGGCCCGGACCGTGGTGCAGGCCTGGGTGGACAGGACCGAGGCGCTGAGCGCGCTGCCCGGGACCAGGCAGGTGTACTGCTTCGAGAACCGCGGCGAGGAGATCGGCGTCACGCTGCACCATCCGCACGGGCAGATCTACGCGTTCCCTTTCGTCGCCCCGCGACTGGCCCAGATGGTGGCCCAGGCGGGCGAGTACGCGCGCACCCACGACGGCGGGAACCTGTTCGACGACATGGTCGCGGCCGAACTGGCGGCCGGCACCCGGGTCGTGGCCAGGAACGAGCACTGGATCGTGTTCGTGCCCGAGGCCGCGCGCTGGCCGTACGAGGTGCGGATCTTCCCCGCCTCCCGGGTGCCCGACCTGACGGCCCTGGGCGAGGCCGCGCGGGACGCGTTCGGGCCGCTCTACCTGGACGTGCTGCGCCGGTTCGACGCGCTGTTCGGCCGGCCCGCGCCGTACATCGCCGCCTGGCACCAGGCCCCGGTCGGCGACGCCGAGGCGCGCGGCCGGTTCGCTGCGCACCTTCAGGTACTGTCGGTCCGGCGAGCAGCCGACAAGCTGAAGTATCTCGCCGGGACCGAGTCAGGGATGGGTGTGTGGATCAACGACATCGTCCCTGAAGAGGCCGCGCGACGGCTCAGGGAGGCGTGGTGAGAGTGCTGGTCACCGGCGGGGCCGGCTATATCGGCAGCGTCGTCGCCGCGCAGCTCATCGCGGCCGGGCACGACGTCACCGTGCTCGACGACCTGTCCACCGGGTTCGCCGGCGCCGTGCCCGCCGGGGCCACGTTCGTCAAGGGCACGCTGCGCGACTGCGCCGCCGAGGTCCTGAGCGACGGCATCGAGGCGGTGCTGCACTTCGCGGCCAAGTCGCTGGTCGGCGAGTCGGTGGCGGACCCGGCCACGTACTGGTCGAACAACCTGGGCGGCACGGTCTCGCTGCTCGAGGCCATGCGCGAGATCGGGATCCGCACGATCGTCTTCTCCTCGACCGCCGCGGTGTACGGCGAGCCCGAGCGCACGCCTATCGCCGAGACCGATCCCACCCGCCCGACCAGCCCGTACGGCGCGTCCAAGCTGGCCGTCGACACGACGCTGACCGAGTTCTGCCGGCTGTACGGGTTCGGCGCGGTCAGCCTGCGCTACTTCAACGTGGCCGGCGCGCACCAGTCCGCCGACGGCGGCTGGTTCGGCGAACGGCACCACCCGGAGACCCATCTCATCCCGAACGTGCTCGCGGCGGCGGCCCAGGGGCGCCCGGTGCAGATCTTCGGCGACGACTACCCCACCCCCGACGGGACCTGCCTGCGGGACTACATCCACGTCACCGACCTGGCCGACGCGCACCTGCGCGCGCTCGGGGCCTGCCGGGCCGGCCAGCACCGCATCTACAACCTCGGCAACGGGGCCGGCTTCTCTGTCCGCGAGGTGATCGAGGTCTGCCGGGAGGTCACCGGCGACGACATCGGCGCGGACGTGGGCCCGCGCCGGGCCGGCGACCCGGCCGTGCTGGTCGCCTCGTCGGCGAAGATCCGGTCCGAGCTGGGCTGGCGGGCGGCGCGGGACCTGCGGGCCATGGCCGCCGACGCCTGGCGGTTCACCCAGGCGCGCCAGTCGCGGTGAGCGAGGCGGGAAACAGCGCCGCCCCGGGTTTGAAAGCGGCTGAGCTGTTCCGGGCCCGGTTCGGCGGGGAACCGGACGGCGTGTGGGTGGCCCCGGGGCGGGCCAACCTGATGGGCGAGCACACCGACTACAACGACGGGTACGTGCTCCCGTTCGCGCTCGGCCAGGGCGTGACGACCGCGGTCGCGCGCCGGGCCGAACGCCGGCTGACGCTCTGCTCCCGCCAGGAACCACGGGCCGCGGTGGAGGTCGCGCTCGACGGCCTGGCCCCCGGCCGGGTGAGCGGCTGGGCCGCCTACCCGGCGGGCGTCGCGTGGGCGCTCGAGGGGGCCGGCCACCGGGTGCCCGGCGCGTGCGTCGCCATCGACTCCGACGTGCCCGCCGGGGCCGGCCTGTCCTCGTCGGCCGCGCTGGAGTGCGCGATCGCGCTGGCGCTGACCTCGCTCGGCGGCCTGAGCGTCCCGCGCGGCGAGCTGGTCGCGCTCGCCTGCCAGGCGGAGAACGAGTTCGTCGGGGTGCCCACCGGCATCATGGACCAGTCCGCCTCGCTGCTCTCCCAGGCCGGGCACGCGCTGCTGCTCGACTGCCGGTCGCTGGAGACCACGCAGGTGCCGTTCGAGCCCGCCGCGGCGGGGGCGGGCCTGCTGCTCGTCAACACCAGGGCCACGCACGACCTGGCGGACGGGGCGTACGGGAAACGGCGGGCCGAGTGTGAAGAAGCCGCCCGCCGTCTGGGCATCCCGTCTCTTCGGTACCTAACGGACCTGGGTGACCTCGACCGGCTGGACGATCCTGTGCTTCGTCGTCGCGCCAGGCACGTGGTCACGGACAACGAGCGCGTCCTGGAGGTGGTCGCGCGGCTGCGCTCGGCGGCTCCGGCGGGCGCCTACGCCGAGATCGGGCGGCTGCTGGCGCAGGCGCACGCGTCGCTGCGCGACGATTTCGAGGTCTCCTGGCCCCAAGCCGACGCGGCGGTCGAGGCGGCCCTGGCCGCGGGCGCGTACGGCGCACGGATGATCGGCGGGGGGTTCGGCGGCTCGGTGCTCGCGCTGGTGCCCGCGGGCGCCGCCGGCCAG
>Ga0209648_10006539_pt1 | contig 10021 bp, 6 predicted proteins | sample GraSoi2013_115cm_FD_185830 | JGI IMG/M metagenome (GOLD analysis project Ga0209648, IMG submission 185830) | Grasslands soil microbial communities from the Angelo Coastal Reserve, California, USA - Sample 9_17_2013_115cm (SPAdes) (version 2) | ecosystem: Environmental > Terrestrial > Soil >...
GCACCCGGACGCCGAGTGCGTCGTACAGGGCGTTGGCGATGGCGGCGGCGGTGGGGCCCTGCGCGGTTTCTCCCACGCCCAGCGGCGGATTCCCGTGGCCGGGCATGAATTCCACCTCCACCGCGGGCACCTCGGAGAACCGCAGCACCGGATAGCGGTCCCAGCTGTCGCTGGTGACGGTGAGGCCGTCGAAGCGCACGCGTTCCTTCACAGTCCAGCTGGCCGCCTGGATCGCGCCGCCCTCGACCTGGTTCTCGGCACCGTCGGGATTGATGATCAGGCCCGCGTCGACCGCGATGGTCAGCCGGCGGACCCGCACCTCGGTGACGGCCTCCACCTCCGCGACCACCGCGCAGTACGCGCTGCTGTTCTTGTAGCGGGCGTAGCCGATGCCGTGGCCGGACGACCCGGAGGGCGTCCAGCCGGCCCAGCCGGACCGCCGGGCGACCGCCTCGATGACCGCCCGCCCCCGGGGGTCCGCTAGCTGGACTAGCCGGTATTCCACCGGGTCGCGCCCGGCCGCCGCGGCGAGTTCGTCCATGAATGACTCGATCGCGAACACGTTTGCGAAGCCGCCGAGCGAACGGAGGGAGGAGGTGCGCAGCGGCATGACCGACAGCCGGTGGTTCACCACGCGGTAGGCGGGGAACGCGTAGCCGGGGACGGCGTTCCGGCCGGCGCCGCCGCCCCGCTCCAGCGGCGGGTCCGCGGCCGGCTCGATCGGCTCGCCGCCGTCGCGGTGGCTCGCCGCGAGCAGCCCGATCGGGCGGGCCAGGCCCGGCCTGGTCGCGTGGCCGTTGCCCCAGATCTCGTGCTGCCAGGACAGCACGTCGCCGTGCGCGTCGACGTCGGCCGCGATGCGGACCACGGCGGCCGGCCCGAAGGGCGCCCAGCCGAGCTCGTCCGAGCGTGACCACACCACCTGCACCGGCCGGCCGGGCACCGCGAGGGCGAGCAGGGCCGCGTCCATGGCGGCGTCGTCCGCGCCGTTGTGGCCGTAGCAGCCCGCGCCTTCGACGTGCCGCACCGTTACCCGGTCCGGCGCCAGCTTCAGCGCGCGGGCCAGTTCGCGGCGCAGCGGGTAGACGCCCTGGCTGTGCGTCCAGACCTCCAGCCGGACAGCGTCTGCGTTCCCGACCGGCGACGACGTCGCCAGCGCCGTGGCGCTGGAGGGCCCCATCGCCGCGTGCGCTAGGTACGGCCGGTGGTAGGCGGCCTGGTGCGAGCGCGCGGGCGCCCGGTCCGCCGCGACGACCGGAGCGGCAGATTCGGCCAGGACGCTGGTCTCGGCGGGCGCGGTCGGCTGCTCCTGCCACTTCGCCTCCTGCCGAAGCAGGTCGGCCGCGCGCAGCGCCACCTCCTCCCGTTCGGCGACCACGCCGAGGAAGTTCCCGTCCCGCACGACGGTCACCACCCCGGACAGCGCCGTGGCCGGGTCGGCGCCGACGTCGATCAGCGTGGCGCCGCGGGACGGAGGCCGGACGACCCGGCCGTACAGCATCCCGTCCAGGGCCATGTCGTGGACGTAGCGGGGCCGCGGAGCCAGCTTGTCGGGCAAGTCCACCCTCGGCACGCTGGTGCCGACGATCCGGTACCGCGCCGCCGCCTTGGGCTCGGCCAGGCCGGTGGCCGGACGGTCCAACAGCGTGTCGTCCGCCAGCTCCCAGTAGCTCGTCGACCGTCCGTCCGGTGCGGCGATGGTGCCGTCCCTGACGGTGAGCACGTCGGCCGGGACGTCCCACCGTCGGGCGGCGACGCCGAGGTAGATCGCCCTGGCCTCGGCGCAGGCGACCCGGAGAGCGGAACCCGAGTGCTGGACCGACAGGCTGCCCGCGGTATGACCCTCGTCGGGGCTGACCCCGGTCGCGGCCGCGATCATGCGCACCCGGGCCACCTCGACGTCGAGCTCGTCGGCGGCGACCTGCGCCAGCGCGGTGAGCACGCCCTGGCCAAGTTCGACCTTGCCCGAACGCACCTCCACCACGCCGGCGGGCAGGACGCGCAGCCAGTCGCCGAGGCGCGGATTGGCCGCGAGCGAGGGCGGCAGTTCGGGTGATGCCGCCGTCATAGGCTGGCCCGCAGGGCGGCCGCCGCGGCGAGCACGGCGCGCACGATCCGGTTGTGCGCGCCGCACCGGCACAGGTTGCGGTCCAGCGCGGAGCGCACCTCGTCCTCGCTGGGGTCGTCGTTCTCGGCCAGCAGCCCGGCGGCGCCGATCACCACGCCGGAGATGCAGTAGCCGCACTGCGCGGCCTGTCCCTCGAGGATCGCCTGCGCGACGGGGTGCGGCCGCCCGGGCGCGCCCAGGCCCTCCACCGTCGTGACCTCCCGGTCCTGCACCGTCCACAACGGGGTGTCACACGAGTAGGCCGGGCGCCCGTCGATGAGCACGAGGCAGGCTCCGCACAGGCCAAGACCGCAGCCGAAGCGGGTGCCCTTGAGGCCGAGATGGTTCCGCAGCACGTAGAGCAGCGCGGTGTCCGGCTCGGTGCGGACCTCCTCGGGCCGGCCGTTCACCAGGACGGTGACCCGCACGGGATCGGTGTCAGGCATGCTTCCTCGCGGACAAGTGACCTGTCTACACTACCGGGGCGAGGGCGAGGCGCCGGAGCGGTCCCGAAGACGGCGGCGCGCGCCTCAGGCGGTCGCCGCGACCTCCACGCTGGCGTGCGGCAGCATGTCCGCGACCAGGCCAGCCACGGCCGAGCACTCGGCGGCGTCCGCGGCCCGGATGGCCACGTGCAGCTCGGCGCCGGGTACCGCCCGTTCCTGGGCGCTCATGACGTTCCGGTCGTGCCGGTCGGCCGAGATCACGTGCACGTAGACCTTGGTGTCGGCCGTGACGCGATGGAGTGCGTACCGGTCCACCATTTCGTCGATCGTGACCTGGCCCGGGGCGGTGGTGCTGGCGGTGCCGGCCGAGCCGTAGGTCAGGAGCGAGTGCCGGAAGGCCGGCGCCAGGAGGCGGGTGCACGTTCCCGGACGGCCCATGGCGATGCCGATGACCGGCGTGGTGGCGTCTCTCAGCAGTTCCAGCACGGGCAGCACGTCCGGCGCGGCGTGCGCAGTGCCGACGAGCTTCACCACCGCGCAGCGGTCGCGCAGATCCAGGTAACGGCCGAGCAGATCTTCGGGCATGCGGTCGAACCAGTGCTGCGACGCGATGACCTGCGTGGCGGAGCCTTGCCATCCCGACACGGTGTCCAGGCTGTCCGCCTCCACGTCGATGTAGGCGCAGCCGGATTCGTAGGCGGCGCGCAGGATGGCGAGCCGGTCACGTTCCTGGCCCGTGTAGCCGCCGCGCTCGCGTTCCGGCCGGCACGTCAATATCAGCGGTACCGGAGAACCCGCCACCAGCGCGCCGACGTCGAAGCTCTGCATGAGGTCGAGGCGGATCTCGGCCAGGCCGATCTTGGCGGCCAGGCGCTCCAGGTCCCGCAGGCAGCTGGCCGTGTCCCGGGGTGCCAGCGAGGCGGCGACCTTGTTACCCGCGCTGAGCGCGGCGAGCACCTCCGTGGCGACGGCGTCGGGGCGACGGCCGTCGGTGTCGATGGTCACGAAGGCGAGATCCTCGTAGGCCGGCAGCCGCCGCTGGTACACCTCGTCGAGGTCGGGCCGGTGCAGCATGGGCCGGAGTTCGTCGCTCTTGATCCGGGCCATGGCCTCGTCGTAGCCGACGCGGAGGTAGACGACCCGGGCGTGGCGCAGCACGGCCCGGGTCCGCGGGTCCTCCACGGCGCCGCCGCCCAGGGCGACCACGGCTTCCGGCCCGCGAACCAGTTCGGCGACGGTGACGTGCTCGAGCTGGCGGAAATACGGCTCGCCCTCGGTGGCGAAGATGTCACGGATCTCCCGGCCGAGGCGCTTCTCGATCAGCACGTCGCTGTCCACGAAAGGCTGGCCGAGTCGTTCGGCCAGGATGTGCCCCACTGTGGTCTTGCCGGCCCCCATAAAGCCGACCAGCACCACTACCATCGGGTTCTCCTTTCGCGTGAAGCGACAACGAAGGGCATGCTACCGCCGCCCCAGGTCCCGGGGGTCAGGCGGAGCTGGTGAGGTAGCTGACGACCATGTCGCCGACCAGTTGGCGGTAGTGGTCGGGGCAGGACTGATCCAGCATGTCCAGACCGAATATGGCGCAGAAGGTGTGCCGGTTGGACATCCGGAAGAAGCAGAACGCGCTGATCAGCATGTGTACGTCGATGGCGTCCGCGGCCCGCAGGAAGACGCCGCTGGCGCGGCCGCGGTCCAGATCCGGGCCGTCACGGAGACGGCGGGCGTGTTCAGCTCGCTCAGCGCCCGGGACTTCGCGATGAACTCGGCGCGGTGAATCCCGGGTGGCCGGAGAAGACGCGCCCCCGGTGAGCCTGGCTGGGTGAGGCAGCCGTGCGCGTCGGCTTCGCCGGTCTCGGGCACATGGGCCTCGCGGCTGACGCGGGGCTGCCGGCGCTGCCTACGGCGGACGCGGCGCGCGCGGCGCGACGGTCCCTGGACCAGGCCTGCGTAGCGGGCTTCGGGAAAAGCCGACTTCTCCTGCGTGTCGTTTCTGCTGAGGGCAGGGTCGGGCCCGCCTCCGGAGGGTAGCGCCGCCCCGACATTGCGGATGTTCAGTAGTAATTAACTAACTGGATCGTATGTAGCGGAGAGCGCGCGGGCCGGGGTCGCCGTGTGGCCGCCTGCGGTCCAGCCAGCCGCGGTAACAGCGGCGGCACAGCTTGGTGACGTCGTCGATCTGGGTGTACGACCCGCACCCGAAACAGTAGTTCTCGCGCACTTCCGGCAACCATCCTCACGCCCCGATTCCTGTATCAGCGCGGCGGCGCGCCGGTTATTCCCGGCACCTCAGGGGCAGGGTTGGAACACCCGTCCCGGGTGTCCCGGTTCCCACTGGACGGTATACCAGGGGTATGCCTGTCACCGGCCGGCGCCGCGAGATGCGGGAAGTCGGCCGCCTGCTCGACCGCGCCGCGGGCGGCGCGGGTGGCCTGCTGACCTTCGTGGGTGCCCCCGGGTCGGGCAAGACCGAGCTGGCGGAGGCCGCGGCCCGCGAGGCCTGGCAGCGCGGGTTCGAGGTGCTGCGGGCCTCGCCTCCCGCGCGGCACCCGGGCCGCCTGGTCTGGGCGCAGCTGCTGCGTGACTCGGGCGCGCCGGATGACCTGGCGGCCGGGCTGCTCGACCCGGACGCGGGACCGCTGGATCTGGACACCGTGGCCCGTCGCCTCGTCTCGGCGGATCCGCGCCTGATCGTGATCGACGACGTCCACCACGGCGGACCGGATGCCGCCGCGATGCTCTCGGTCGTGGCCGCCCGCTGCGCCGCGTCGGCCACCGCGGTCATCGCCACATCGGCCACGCCGCTGGGATTGCCGACGGAGCTGCGCCTGGCCGGCCTGAGCCAGGCGGACTTCGCCGAGGCCGTGCTGACGGAGACGGGCGGCGGGCCGGGTGCGGAAATGGGGCGCGCGCTGTGGGTGGCGTCGCGCGGATTGCCCGGGGTAGCCCTGTGGCTGGCGCAGGAGGTGGCCGGACTGGCGGACAACGAGGACCCGATCGTCCACCTGGCGCTGCGGGCGGCGCCGGCGACCCCCTTCCTCGACGTCGACGCGAACCTGGTCCGCCTGCTCGAGATGGCCGCCGAACGGGGAGAAGACGACGCCACCCGGGCCCGGGTACTGGCCCGGCTGGCCGGCGAGTTGCTCGATGACGCCACGGCGGGAGCGCGACGGCGGGCGCTGGCCGATGAGGCGCTCCGGCTGGCCCGCCGGACCGGGGATCCGGGGACGCTGGCCGTGGTCCTCGACGCCCGGCTGCACGCCCTGTGGGATCCGGCCGGCGCGGAAGACCGGCTGGCGGCCGGTTCCGAGATCATCGACCTGGCCCGGGCGGCCGGTGATGACCTGCGCGAACGCCATGGCCAGTTCTGGCGGTTCGTGGCCCTGATGGAGCTGGGGCGGGTGGCGGAGGCGGAGTCGGCGCTGGCAGCCTTCGCCCGGGAAGCCGCCGCGGCCGGGGACGCCGAGGCGGCCGTCATGGTGACCGCGCGCCACGCCATGCTGGCGGTCCTGCGCGGGCGGCTGGATCAGGCCAGCCGGCTGACCCAGGAGGTGGCCGCGGCAGCCCGGCGGGCTGGGATGCCCGACGCCGAGGCGATCACCGGGACGCTGGTCGGGTCGGTGGCCGCGGAGCGTGGCAGCAGGGCCGATGCCGAAATGGGTGTCCAGGACCTGCTCGCCGCGGCCGTGCGGCAGCCCGGGCACCTGTTCGAGGCGACGGCGGCCCGGATCCTCGTGACGCTCGGCCGCACCGCCGAGGCCGGCGCCGAACTGGATCGCCTGCTCCCCCGGGCGCTGGCCGCCTCGGGACCGCGCTGGCTGGGCGCGATGGCCGACCTTTCCGTGGTGGCTGCGGAGGTCGCCAACGCCGACGCGGCGGCGCGGCTCGCCGACGCGCTCGCCCCGTACCGGGGCAGGCTGGTGTTGTGGGGCGGGGCCAACAGCGCCTGGGGTCCGGTGTCGCACTACCTCGGGCTGCTGGGCGCCGCGACGGGCAAGACCGAGGACGCGGTCCGGCATTTCGAGGAGGCCGTCGAGCTCGAAGAGCAGATCGGCGCGCTGCCCTATCTGGCGCACAGTCTCGACGGGCTGGCCGCCGCCCTGACCGCGCGGGCCGGTCTCGGGGACGCCGGGCGGGCGTCGCAGGCCCGCGGCCGGGCCCGCGCGATCGCCGAACGCCTCGGGCTGACGCGGCTGCTGGAGCGCTTGGTTCCGGCGGCCGGGGAGTGGACGCTCGCCCGGGATGGCGACGACTGGGTGCTGGCCGCGGGAGATGAACGCGCCCGGCTGCGGGACGGCCGCGGCCTGCACTACCTGCGCGCGCTGCTGGCCGCGCCCGGCCGGGACATCCCCGCCCTCGACCTGGTGGCCGGCGGGGCGGGGCTGGCGGGTGCCGGGACCGGACCGGTCCTCGATGCCGCCGCGCGCCACGCCTACCGGCGCCGGCTCGACGTCCTCGCCGCCGATCTCGACGCCGCCGACCGGGTCGGCGACCGCGCGGCGGCGATGAGGATCGGAGCCGAGCGGCAGGCGCTGGTGGACGAGCTGAGGCGGGCGGCAGGGCTGGGCGGCCGTAGCCGGCTGGCCGCTCCAGAGGCCGAACGGGCCCGGGTCAACGTCACCCGGACGCTACGAGCCGCGATCGAGCGGATCGCCCCGGCCGCGCCGCTCGCTGCCGCGCACCTGCGGGGCTCCATCAAGACCGGCGCGGCCTGCCGCTACGAGCCCGCTCCCGGCGGGCCGTGCCGCTGGCACGTCTGAACGCGTCACCGGGATGTTTCCGGCCATCCGGCGGTGTCGGCCAGCACCCCGGCGAACCGCCTGGGCTGGGCCAGGTGCGGAAAATGGCCGCTGCCTGGCCAGACGGTGACGCTGGCCTGGGGAAGCATCTGGTTCAGCCAGCTCATGTACTCCGGGCCGGCGTCGTGTCCGGCCACGACCAGGTAGGGCACCTTGGCGTCACGCACCGCGGCCAGGCTGTCGGCGGCCCTGGCGGCCAACTCCTCCGGCGGCACCTCGAGAGCCTCGCGCCAGTAGCCGGTGACCAGGTCCTGCCGTACGTAGCGGGAGGACCGGAGCAGCTCCTGCGCGTCGGAGGGCAGCAGCCCGATGCCCATGCTGGCCTCGAACTGCTCCCAGACCTGCTCGAATCCGGGACCGCGGAGCGGTCCGGCGAGCGACTGGACGAGCCGGACGAAAGGTTCCACCTGGAGCGGCTGATCCACGTTGACCACTCCGCTGGCCGGGTACCGGGCGGCGTAGATGGTCGCGATCACGGCCGCGATTGAGTGCCCGGCCAGGACCGGCGGCTGGAGTCCCGCCTCGCCGACGCCCCGGTACACGGCCCGGGCCACGGACTCCAGGTCGTAACTTGGCCAGGCGGGCGCCCCTCCGTGACCGGGCAGGTCCAGCGTGAGGACCTGCCTGCCCGGGTCGAGCTCGGCCAGCTCGGCCAGGGCGGGACGCCACATCGTTCGGTCGAAAGTCAGGCCGTGGAGCAGGACCAGCGGCGTCCCGTGATCGGGTTCTCCGTCGAGATCCCCCGCCAGGTCGGCGAACAGTGTCTTCATGTGTTCCTCCGGTGATTGCTGTCACCTCCGAAGGCGTAAATCAGAGGGGAACAATCCGTACGCTGCGGGAAGGACTATGGGAGGGACAGGGAGGAGGCCGTGTGAACACGACCGGGACCGACACCGTCCGGGAGAGCGCTGCCCGGGAGGCCGCGGGGCGGATGGCGGCGGCCGCGGCCGCGTGGCTCGACGCGCTCGACCCGGCGCAGCATGCGGTGGCCACCGGCGCCGCGCCCAGCCCGGACGCCGGGCCCGACGCCGAGCGCAGGCGCTGGTTCTACACCCCCACCGACCACGGCGGCCTGACCCTGGGCGCGCAGCGGCCGGCCCAGCAGCGGCTGGCTCACCAGCTCGTCGCCACCGGGCTCTCCACCGCCGGGTACGTCACCGTCGCCACCATCGTCGGGCTGGACAACGTGCTCGATCATGTCGAGGGCTTCAGCATCGACTGGGGCCGCGAACGGGGCCGCGATCCGGGCCTGTACTACCTGCGGGTGTTCGGCGAACCCGGCGGCGCGGCGCCGTGGGGCTGGCGCTTCGGCGGCCATCACGTCTCGCTGAACAACCTCGTCACCGGCGGCGCGGTCCGCGCGATGACCCCGTGCTTCTTCGGCGCCGACCCGGCCGCCTCCCCGCTGCTCGGGTCCGCGCCGCTGCGCCCGCTGGGCGGCGCGGAGGACCTGGCCCGTGAGCTGGTCCGCTCGCTCGATCCCGGCCAGGCCGCGCACGCCATCCTGCTCGACCGGGCACCCTCGGACATCGTCGGGGGGAACCGGTCCCAGCTGTCCGACGGCGACCAGGTGATCCACCTCCGCGACATATGGCGCGGGCATTTCACCGAGCCGCGGCTCGACGAGCTGGTCACCCGCCTGGGCGACGGCGCCGAGCGGGCCTCCGGCTACGACGCCGCCGATCATCAGCGGGTCGCGCTGACCAGCGTCCCGAGAGGCCTGCCGGCCCGGGAACTCGACGCGACCCAGCGGGCCATACTGCGCGCGCTGCTGGCCGCCTACCTGGGGCGGGTCCCGGACGGCCTGTCGCCGCAGCCGGATTACGAGGACGACGCCGCGCTGGACGCGGTCCACCTGGCCTGGGCCGGCCCGGCCGACCCGGGCCGACCGCACTACTACCGGCTGCAGGGCCCGCGGCTGCTGATCGAGTACGACAACACCCAGCGCCAGGCCAACCACGCCCATTCGGTCTGGCGCGACCCGGCGGCCGACTTCGGCTTCGACGTCCTCGGGGCGCACCTGGCCGCCCACCATCTGTAGAGGGCCGGTCAAGTAACAGCGGTCTCTCCAGCACTACGACTAACCGGGAGACGGGCCGCGCGGCGGGCGGACCGGGGTTCCGCGGCTGCGCCTGGAAGATCGTGGACAGTTACCCCCCGCATTCCGCAGGTAACTGTCCACGATAATGGGGAGGGCGCCGACGGGCGTCGCGAATGCCTGGTTTGTCATTCTTTGCCGTACCGGGCGCCGGTCGGGGGTTGCGCCTGGCGGATCGCGGTTCGCTGCCCTCCGCTGGCTGATGCCCGTGTGCACGCTGGCGCCCGTGCGGGCGCTGTGACGCGCTGCCGACCTGGGCGAACCGGCTCGCTGTAACAGCGTGCCGGTCCCATGCGGCTCGTTGTGAACATTGGGCCGGTTGTGGGGCATAGGTTCGCTCGCCAGGATCGTCTCAGCCTCTGCGCCCAGGCGTGACGTAAGCGCCCACAGTGACAGCGGATAACTAATGCCCGTAACCTAGCAAGGGGCTACTAGCGGTCGGCCCGGGTCAGTCCGGGTCGGTGAACCGGGGCGGGCGCTTCTCGAACTCGGCGGTGACCGCCTCGACCTGGTTCGGGCTGCCGATGAGGACGCCGATCTCCTCCTGCTCGGCGGCGAAGCCAGCCTTGAG
>Ga0209648_10006540_pt1 | contig 10020 bp, 7 predicted proteins | sample GraSoi2013_115cm_FD_185830 | JGI IMG/M metagenome (GOLD analysis project Ga0209648, IMG submission 185830) | Grasslands soil microbial communities from the Angelo Coastal Reserve, California, USA - Sample 9_17_2013_115cm (SPAdes) (version 2) | ecosystem: Environmental > Terrestrial > Soil >...
GCACCCCGGCTTCCTCGATGTGCTCCATAATTCCGCCGATGACCACGTCCGTTCCATCGGCCAGCGCATCCACATCGATTTCTGTCGCTTCCTCGAGGAATTGATCGATCAGCACGGGCCGTGCGGGTCCCATCAGCGCCGCCTGGGCGACGTATTCCTGCACGGTGTTCACGTCATAGGCAATCACCATCGCGCGGCCGCCAAGCACGTAGCTCGGCCGGACCAGCACAGGCAATCCAATTTCTCCCGCCACGCGGGCCGCTTCTTCCGGCACCAGCGCCGTGGCGTTGCGCGGCTGCGGAATTTTCAGCTCGTCAAGCAAACGACCGAACCGCCGGCGGTCTTCCGCCAAATCGATCGATTCCGGCGCGGTGCCCACGATCGGCACACCGTTGCGCTTCAGTTCCAACGCCAGATTCAGTGGCGTCTGACCGCCGAATTGAACGATTACTCCCTGCGGTTTTTCGCGCTCCACGATTGCCAGCACATCTTCCAGTGTGAGCGGTTCGAAGTAGAGGCGGTCGGAAGTGTCGTAATCCGTCGACACCGTTTCCGGATTGCAATTCACCATAATTGTTTCGAAACCGTCTTCGCGCAATGCGAAAGCGGCATGGCAGCAGCAATAATCGAATTCGATTCCCTGCCCAATGCGATTCGGTCCGCTGCCCAGAATCATGACTTTTGGGCGCGCCTGGGCGTCCGATTCGTCTTCGTCTTCGTAAGTGGAATAGAGGTACGGCGTGAACGATTCAAATTCCGCCGCGCAGGTATCGACGCGCTTGAACACCGGGGTCACGCCGTAACGCGCGCGCTGCAAGCGCACAGAAGCGGACGTCGTTCTCCAAATTTGCGCCAATTGCTCATCGCTGGTTCCGTTGCGCTTCACCTCGCGCAACAATTCCTTCGAAGCGGTCTCGACGGTCACCGCTGCCGCGCGCCGGTTCATCGCGGTCAACTCTTCAATTTGCTGGATGAACCAGGGATCGATCTTGGTAATCTCGCAAATTTCCTGCGCCGGCAGCCCGCGCTCCATCGCCGTCAGCAGCCAGTGAATCCGGTCGGGTCGCGGCGTTGCGAGTTTTTCACGCAGTAGCGAATCCGGCGTTTCCGTCGGGGCGCGCCACGGGGTGCTTGGCTCGAGCGAGCGAATTCCCTTCTGCAGCGCTTCCTTGAAGGTCCGGCCAATCGCCATGACTTCGCCGACCGATTTCATTTGCGTTCCGAGAGTGCTGTCCGCGCCGGGAAACTTTTCAAACTGCCACTTGGGAATCTTCACGACCACGTAGTCGATGGTCGGTTCGAAGCACGCGGGCGTCTTCTTCGTGATGTCATTTGGAATTTCGTCCAGTGACATTCCCACGGCCAGCCGCGCCGCGATTTTCGCGATGGGAAAGCCGGTGGCCTTGCTGGCCAGCGCCGAGCTGCGCGAAACGCGCGGATTCATTTCAATCACAACCATCCGGCCATTTTCCGGGTTCACGGCGAACTGCACGTTCGAACCGCCGGTTTCCACACCGACTTCGCGGATAATCGCGGCCGCGGCGTCGCGCATGCGCTGAAATTCCTTGTCCGTCAGCGTTTGCGCGGGAGCCACGGTAATCGAATCGCCGGTGTGCACGCCCATGGGATCGAAGTTTTCGATGGTGCAGATCACCACGAAGTTGTCGCGGAAATCGCGCATCACTTCGAGTTCGTACTCCTTCCATCCGAGTACTGATTCTTCCACCAGCGCTTCGTGCACCGGACTCATGTCCAGGGCGTGCGCGATGGCTTCGCCAAACTCTTCCTTGTTGTAGGCGATGGAGCCGCCCGTGCCACCCAGCGTGAACGACGGCCGAATCACCAGCGGGAATCCAAGTTGATCGCAGAGCCGCAACGCATCTTTCGCGTTGTTGACCAACGCGGACGCGGGGACTTCCAGTCCGATCTTGCGGCAGGCATCCTTGAACCACAGACGGTCCTCCGCGACCTTGATGGCTCGCAGCGAAGCGCCGATCATTTCCACTTTGTATTTTTCGAGGATGCCGCTTTCGGAAAGCTCGACAGCCAGATTCAGCGCCGTCTGTCCTCCGACCGTGGGCAGCAGCGCATCCGGTTTTTCTCGCGCGATGATTTCTTCAAGATATTCCTTCGTCAGCGGCTCGATGTAGGTGCGATGCGCGAGTTCCGGGTCGGTCATGATGGTCGCGGGATTCGAATTGACCAGAACAACCTCGTAACCCTCCGCGCGCAGGGCCTTGCACGCCTGCGCACCGGAGTAATCAAACTCGCAAGCCTGGCCGATGACGATCGGGCCTGACCCAATAATCAGAATTTTCTTAATGTCTTTTCGCTTCGGCATATTCTCTCGTGAAACGTTCTTCAGCGCCGCGAACTACCCGGCTGAGCAAATTCCTTCATCAAATCCGTGAACTGGGTGAACAAGTAGTGCGAATCGTGCGGACCGGGCGAGGCTTCCGGGTGATATTGCACGCTGAAGAGCGGCTTGGATTTGTGCCGCATGCCTTCGTTGGTGTGATCATTCAAATTAACGTGGGTGATTTCGACTTCGCTCGAAGGGAGCGACTCGGGATCCACGCAGAAACCGTGATTCTGGGCGGTAATTTCCACTTGTTCCGTCAGCAGATTTTTTACCGGATGATTCGCGCCGTGGTGCCCAAACTTCAGCTTGAATGTTTTGCCGCCCAGCGCCAGACCGCACAACTGGTGTCCCAGGCAAATGCCAAAGACCGGCACGCGGCCGATGAGCTTTTGAATATTCTCCACCGCATAGGTGACCGGCTCCGGATCGCCCGGCCCGTTCGAAAGGAAGACTCCGTCCGGCTTCATCCCCAAAACGTCCTCGGCGGAGGTTTGCGCAGGGACGACGTACACTTCACAGCTGTGGTCCACGAGCAGCCGCAAAATGTTCTGCTTAATTCCGTAGTCGTAAGCCACCACGCGATGTTTGCGCGTCTCCGCTTGTGCGTCGGATTCGCCCATCTGTTCGGACCAGGGCGAGATCGCGACTTCAACGGAACCCTTTTCCCACCCGTACGGTTTCTCGCACGTGACGCGGCTGGCGAGTTCCTGCCCCGTCATGCCCGGCAATTGCTTGGCTTCGAAAATCAATTGTTCGGCGGGCGTCCCATCCGTCGATACCATGCCGCGCAGCGCGCCGACGTTTCGAATGTGGCGCACCAGCGCACGAGTATCGATGTCCCAGATCACGGGAATCTTGTGACGGTTCAGATACAACTGCGCCGTCTCCCCTGATCTCCAGTTTGAAGAGACCTGCGAGAATTCCCGCACGATGAGCGATTCGATGTAGGGCCGCGAAGATTCCTCATCTTCGACGTTCGCGCCGACATTTCCGATGTGCGGATAGGTCAAACACACGATCTGCCCGGCATAGCTGGGGTCGGTGAAGACTTCCTGGTAACCGGTGAGGCTGGTATTGAAAACGACTTCGCCGCCGCGGCGCGTGATCGCGCCCGCCGCGCGGCCGTTAAAGACGCGCCCGTCTTCCAGCGCGAGTATCGCGGGTCGGTGCTGAACTTCGGTCAGTGGGTCCTCCCCTATTTCTCATCAAAATGTGCCAGTCACTTGGTGTTGGCTTCTGTGGTGGAAAGCGAGCCGAAATGATCCACGGGCCAGTATGCAAAAACGGCGCGCCCGTAAATGAACCGGCTGGCGACCGGACCGAAAACGCGTGAATCATTGGAGCTGATACGGTGGTCACCCATAACGAAATATTTGTCCGGCGGCACGGTAACAGGCGCAAAATCGCTCAGGTCCTCGTACTGCGGGGGAACATAGGGCTCGGGCACAATTTTCCCGTCGACGTACACGGTGCCCTGCCGGATCTCCACCGTCTCTCCCGGCAAACCGACCACGCGCTTGATGAACGACTTCGAGTGATCGAGCGGATACCAGAACACGACCACATCTCCGCGCTGAATCGGCTCGAAGCGGTAGACAAATTTGTTGATGAAAATGCGCTCCTGGTCGGAGAGCAGCGGGGCCATGCTGGTGCCTTCGACTTTCACCGGCTGGTACAAGAAAACAATGATCACCAGCGCGAGTCCGATGGCGATCAGCAGGTCACGCGTCCAGACGCGAATTTCGTTGCGCAAGGAGTGCAACGGGGCCGCTCGCTCAGCGGTCACAACAGAAGACGATGCTGGAAGTCGGGTTTCCAGTGAGGTGGCGCTCGCGGGTTGTTTCTCGTCCGGTCGTTCCATTTTTGGCTGCCTTGTATTTATAGCATGGCCATCGCGGCCCGCGCCAGATGCGATTTATCACCAGGCTTCCGGAGGGCGAGGACTGCCGCGCTTTCTTACACTTATTAGATTCACCGAACGCCGCCATTTGTTGCACGCCAGTGCGGGGTATTTGCCGAATGGCGCGAGGGTTCCAGGAACCGGGCTCGGAATCGATTATTGGCCGTCGAGCGCGTAATTCAGAGACGCCAGTGCGGCGATAACGGCGGTCTCCGTGCGCAGAATCAACCGACCAAGTGAACCTTCCAGAAAACCGCAGCGTTGAGCCGATTCGAATTCCGCATCGGTCCAGCCACCCTCCGGGCCGATCGCGATAGTCGCCATTGTCGCCGGCCAGCCTTCCAGGACCTTGCGCAGAGGCGAAGCGGTTGCTCGCTCGGAAAGCATCACGCGCAAACCATCGTTGCGAGCAGAGAAGGCACTGTCCGGCCTTGCCACTTCGCCCAGCGCCGGCACACGGACTCGCCGGGATTGCTGCGAGGCTTCCAACAGGATCTTCTTCCAGCGCTCCGCCCGTTTCGCTGCCGCTGCGAGCAAGGCCTTCTCGCTTCGCTCCGCAGCGAGTGGCACAATCGCGCTCACGCCGAGTTCCGTGGCCTTTTCAATCGCCCATTCGAACGCATCAAACTTCACCACAGCCAGCAGCAGCGTGACATCCACGCTGGGCTGGAACGCGGGCAACTCCTCGACGAGGGTGAATTGAACGCGGTCGCGGCCCACACTTTCGATCCGGCCGAGCCACACTCGTTCGCCGTCGCTCAGTTCATAAAGCTGGCCCGTTTGGGCGCGCAACACGCGTCCCAGGTGATGCGCCGCTTCGCCTTCCATGACAGCGCTCTCACCGGCAAATTGTTCAACGAAAAATCGTCTTCGCACACGGAGATTCTATCTCAGGAGGACTATTCCTATCCGAAGATGTCTTTCACTTTATCGAAGACGGAGGAATTGCGGTCCGCAGGCCTGTTTTCCACCTTCATCGTGGTGCCAAGCTGCTCGATCAATTTCCGCTGGTCGCGCGTAAGCTTTGTGGGAGTCAGCACGCGCACGTGATAGTACAAATCGCCTTTGCCGCCGCCGCGCGGATCCGCAAGCCCTTTGCCCTTTAGACGAAACACGGCGCCGCTCTGCGTGCCCTCGGGAAGCTTCAACTTCTCTTCCCCGTTCAATCCCGGCACTTGCAATTCCGTACCGAGAGTCGCCTGCGCGATGCTCACAGGGATCGTGCAATACAAGTCCGCGCCGCGCCGTTCGAAGAACGGATGCTCTTTGACTTCGAGCACAACGTACAAATCGCCCGCCGGCCCGCCGTTCGGCCCGGGCTCGCCTTCGCCAGCGACACGCAGCCGTGTTCCGGTATCCACGCCCGGCGGGATCCGCAACTCGATGGTCTTCTCGCGCTCGAGGCGTCCCTGTCCGCGGCACTCCTGGCAACGCTCCTTCACAATCTGTCCCGCGCCCTGGCACGCCGGGCATGTGCGCGTGACGGCGAAGAATCCCTGCTGATACGCCAGCTGACCGCGGCCGGCGCACGTCTGGCAGGTCTGAACGCCAGTGCCCTTTTTCGCGCCGGTGCCGTTGCACGCCTCGCAGTATTCCTGCCGCGGCAACCTGACCTTGGTGGTAACGCCCGCGGACGCTTCTTCGAACGTGAGCGACATGTCATAACGCAAGTCGGCGCCGCGCTGTGTCCGGCCGCGCCTACGCTGTCCACGACCGCTTCCAAACAGATCCTCGAACCCGAAGAAATCTCCGAAAATATCGTGGAAATCCTGGAAGACGGTGTTATCAAAACCCTGACCGGCGCCTACGCCGGAAAGCCCTGCATGGCCGTAGGTGTCGTAAAGCTGCCTCTTCTGAGCATCGCTCAGCACGCTGTAGGCTTCGGTACATTCGCGGAATTTCACCTCCGCGTCGGCTTTGTTCTCCGGATTGCGGTCCGGATGCCACTTCAGCGCCGCTTTGCGGTAGGCGGACTTGATTTCCTCGACCGCGGCAGTGCGGGCCACGCCCAACACTTCGTAATAATCCCGTTGATGCGCCTTGCTCATGGAAACTCTCGATCTCCTTTAGTTCACTGCTTCTTTCGATGCAGGACTCGGATGCACGGCTACACGTACCATCGCCGGGCGCAGCACGCGCCCGTGAAACACATATCCCGGCTGAAATACCTGCAGAATGGTGCCGTCGGCGTGGTCCGTTGTTTCAGCGCGATCCAACGCCTGATGCAGGTGCGGATCAAATGACTTTCCAACGGGATCGATCCGCTCTATGCCGAGCTTCGTCACGTTTTCCAAAAGCTGCTTGTAGATGAGCTCAAACCCTTTGCGGTAGTTGTCGTATTCGGGCTCCCGGTGCGCCGCCAGAGCGTGCTCAAATCCATCGATCACCGGAATGAGCCCTTCGATCACTCGCGCCGTCGCGCGCTTGGAATCTTCAAAACGCTCCTTCTCAATGCGCTTGCGGTAATTATCAAAGTCGGCTTGCCGCCGCAGCAGCGTCTGGCGCAATTCCTCCAAGTCCGCCGTGAGCTTGGCCATCTCCGCGTCGGCTTTCGCCATATCCGCAGCGACGGCCTGAGCTTCCGCAGATTGTTCGACGTTCGCGGTGTCCTCGTCCTTATTAACATTGATCTTCACTTCCTTGTCGCTCACGTTCTCGCTTCTCCTGTGCCAAAAATTTCTCAAGTCTTGCTCAGCGCTTCGCTGAAAAGCTGCGCCACGTATGCGACGGCGGTCATAGCGCGCTCATAATGCATGCGCGTCGGCCCCAGCACGCCAAGCGAACCCTGCACCAAATCGTTCCTCGTGTACGCGGCGCTGATCAGAGCGAGGTTTTCGCCCGCCTCGGAAATCTCTTTTACGCCGATCTGGACGTGCACGGGTTCGGGCGTCTCGATGCAAGCGTTCAACACCGTCACCAGCCGGTGCTTCTCTTCGATAGCGGCAAGCAAATCGCGCATTTGCGCCTGGTTCGCGAATTCCGCAGCGCCGACGATTTGTGACGTTCCCTCCACGTGCACATGGAGCGCCGCTTCGTCTCCCAGCACCGCCGGATCGCACAGCGAGAGGGCGCTCTGCACGATGCCTTCATAGCGCTCGCGCTCTGTGGCCAATTTTTGCAGCAGGTCGCCGCGAATCGCTTCCAGCGTCCAGCCAGAATAGTGCCGGTTCAAGAATTCCGCCGTGGCATCCAACTCAAGCTGAGTAAACATGCGGGGCGGCCGCAGAATCTTGTCCCGCGTATTTCCGCCCGGCGAGATCAGCACCACTACTACGCGGCCGTCCGGCAGCAGCCACATCCGCGCGTGTTCCAAAACAGTTTTGCCGAGCGGCGGTGACACAATAATGCCCAGGCCGTTGGACACTTCCGCCAGCACGTGTCCGGCGCGTTCGGTGATTTCCGCGGCGCTGGTGGCGCCGCCCATCTCACGCTGAATCCAGTCGCGGTCCACTGCGGTAATCGTGGCTTGCGAAGCAATCTCCTGGGCAAAAAAACGATATGCCGCAGCCGTCGGGACACGTCCGGCTGAAGTATGAGGCTGGTACAGAAACCCGCCATCCTCCAAGTCCGCCATGACGTTACGAATCGTTGCAGTGCTGAGCGTCTCTTCGAAGCCCTTCGAGATCGCGCGCGAGGACACCGGTTCGCCCGTCTCGATGTACGCGCGCACGATGTCCGCCAGGATCTGGCGGTTCCGACGTTCTTGGAGGGCTGAATTCCTCATAGCAGCACTCTACTCCTAGTGCTAAAGAGCGCTACCTATATTGTAGGAAGCGTGTCAAGCGCGGTCAACGCAGGTCCCGCCCGCCGTGGTGCAAAAAACGCCAGGGCCTGGATTTGTTCTGCCCCTCGAAGCCGCCCTCATCATTTAGATGAGAGCACCGGAACTTTCGTCGACTCGCCGACTACGAGCGCGAACTAATTGTTATCAATTTGCGCGCGCTGGAGCTTGTCGGAATAATCGATATAAACCGTCTTCCACTCGGTGAAGAAATCGATGGCGGCAACGGCAGCTTCGCGGTGGCCGTTGCCGGTTTGCTTCGTGCCGCCGAAGGGCAGGTGGGTCTCCGCGCCAATCGTCGGCGCGTTTACATAGACAATTCCGGTGTAGAGATCGCGGGTGGCCTGGAAGGCGCGGTTCACGTTCCGCGTGTAGATGGAAGCCGACAATCCGTACGGCACGTCATTCGCCACTTCGATCGCCCGCTCAAAACTGTCGATCGGGATCACCGACACGACCGGTCCGAAAATTTCTTCTTGCGCTATGCGCATTTTCGGCGAGCAATCGCCAAACACGGTCGGCGTGTGAAACCAGCCCTTCGCGTGCACGCCACTGTCCAGGCGATCTCCCCCGCTCAGTAATTTCGCTCCTTCATTCTTCCCGATCTCCACGTAGCTCATGACCGTCTTCAATTGTTGCTCGTTGATGCACGGCCCCATGTCCGTGTCCACATCCAGCCCATTGCCGACCTTCAGTGACTTCACCCTCTCCACAAATCGGTCCGCAAATTCCTTGTACACGCTCTTGTGGACCGCCACGCGACTCGCCGCGGTACAGCGCTGCCCAGTCGTGCCAAAGCCGCCCCAGACCGCACCGTCCACCGCCAAATCAAGATTAGCGTCATCCATCACGATGATGATGTTCTTTCCGCCCATCTCCAGGCTGTAGTGCTTGAAGTCCGGCGCGCAAGCCTGGGCGATGATTCGCCCCACCGCGGTTGAGCCGGTAAAGCTGATCACTGGCACATCTTCATGCTGCGACAGCGGCGCGCCCGCTCCCGGCCCGTCGCCGCTCACCAAATTCACCACGCCCCGCGGCACGCCCGCCTCAGTCAGAATCTGCACCAGGTGATACGAAGACAGCGGTGTATCCTCCGCCGGCTTCAGCACCACGGTATTTCCGCTGACCAGCGCCGGCATCATCTTCCACGAAGGAATGGCCATCGGAAAATTCCATGGCGTGATCATTCCGCACACGCCGATGGACTGGCGCACGCTCATGGCGAACTTGTTCGGCAATTCTGATGGCGTCGTCTGCCCGAACAGCCGCCGCCCCTCGCCCGCCATGTAATACGTCATGTCGATGGCTTCTTGCACGTCGCCGCGGGTCTCCGCCAGGACCTTGCCCATCTCGCGCGTCATGTCCTTCGAAAACTCTTCCTTGCGTTGGAGCAACAGCTCCGCCGCGCGAAACAGAATCTCCGCGCGCTTCGGCGCCGGCACCAGCCGCCACGTCTTGTACGCCTCTTTCGCCGCGTCCACGGCGGCGTTCACGTCCTCGTCCGTCGAGGAAACAAACATCCCGACTAGTTCATCGGTGTTCGCCGGGTTGCGGTTCTCGTACGCTTTCCCGCTTCGCGATTCCACCCATTCGCCGTTGATGAAGTTCTTAAACAGCCGAGGCGCGACTGCCGTAGCCATACTTCCTCCTCAATCCATGGAGCTTGCCGCTTTGCTTTTCGTCTGGTCCTGTGCGGGTTTGAACGCGAAACACTGCCGCGTGGAAACTAAATTCTACCGTCGCCCGTCAACCTGGTCAAATTTCGAGACTTTCTGGCATTTCCTCCGCTGGAGTGAGCTAAGGCCACCAACGCGGCGCACCCTTCTGTTCTAACGAGCATATAATGGGTGGTATGAAAGCACCCCGCTTCAACGGCTGACTTGCCTGCTTCCTCGTAGAGGGGTCCCTCTACTTGCTCGCGCTTGCGGCGCAGGCCCTGGCTCGTCTATTCAAGGCCGCGTCTTAGCGCTTTAGCTC
>Ga0209648_10006541_pt1 | contig 10019 bp, 11 predicted proteins | sample GraSoi2013_115cm_FD_185830 | JGI IMG/M metagenome (GOLD analysis project Ga0209648, IMG submission 185830) | Grasslands soil microbial communities from the Angelo Coastal Reserve, California, USA - Sample 9_17_2013_115cm (SPAdes) (version 2) | ecosystem: Environmental > Terrestrial > Soil >...
TAGAATCAGGCGCATTGATGAATTGGGTGCCCCGCGGGTGTACGGCCATGAAGAAACAAGCAAAGTTTGGCGTGGGGATAGGCGTCATAGTAGCAGCCCTTGCATTTCTAGCGTGGCTTGGCTATGGCGAGAGCAAGACTTATTACCACACCATCGCCGAACTGCAGACCTTGAGCGGCTCCGCGAACAGCCAGCGCATGCGCGTCGGCGGCACCGTTGCGACCGGGAGCATTCGGCGCCTCTCTGGCCGCACCGATTTTGTGCTGGAGGGCGAAGGAAAGACGCTGGCGGTCAGCTACATTGGCACCGACCCCCTGCCGGATACTTTTGTAGACAAGTCCCAGGCCCTCGTGGAGGGCCGCCCCGGTCCGGAGGGACGATTTGTCGCCGAGGTTGTTCAAGCGAAATGCGCTTCCAAGTATGAAGCAGCGCCTGGAGGAAACGGTGGCGCCGCGCCCAGCTCGACCGAGCGAAGCGGCAAGTAGCGCGCCCGGGATCTCCTGGGGAGAGGCGGGATTGCTGTGGATGTATTTGGTTCATTTGCACTCGTCTTAGCGTTTGTATGCGCGGTCTATGCGTTCGGAGGGGGCATTGCGGCGATCGTTACGCGCCATCCGCTGCTGATCAAGAGCACGCGCCAGGCCGGGATGGCCACGTGCTGCCTGATTTTCCTCGCAACATTCAGCCTCGAATATCTTTTCTTCAGCGATAACTTTTCCATTGCTTACGTTGTGGCGCATAGCAATCGCGACCTCTCGACATTTTATAAGATAGCCGCGCTGTGGTCGGGGCAGGAAGGCTCGCTGCTGTTCTGGAGCTTTCTGCTAGCCATTTATGTTTTTTCGGTTTTGATCGCCTACCGCAACAAAAATGGCGAGTTGATGCCGTACGTCGGCGTAGTGATGGCCGGCGTGCAGATTTTCTTCCTGACGCTGAATAACTTCGTTGAAAGCCCGTTCAAGGCGCTGGCGGGGCCGGGAGCGGATGGCGTGATGAATTACGTCGCGCGTACCGATGGCAACGGGTTGACCCCGCTGCTGCAATACCCGGAAATGGTGATTCACCCGCCCAACCTGTATTCGGGTTACACCGGCTTCACGATTCCGTTTGCTTTTGCGCTGGGCGCGCTGCTGGCTCGCTATCCAGGGGAGAAGTGGATTCATCTGACGCGCAAGTGGACCATGATTGCGTGGATGTTTCAGTCGATGGGAATTCTGCTTGGCGCGCACTGGGCTTATGCGGTGCTCGGCTGGGGCGGTTATTGGGGCTGGGATCCGGTTGAGAATGCGTCGTTGCTTCCGTGGCTGACGGGCACGGCGTTCCTGCACTCCGTGATGATGCAGGAAAAGCGCGGCATGATGAAGGTGTGGAATGTGTGGCTGGTGTTCTGCACTTTCTTGCTTTGTATCCTTGGGACGTTCCTGACGCGCAGCGGCGTGGTGAGCTCGGTGCACGCGTTTGCTAATTCCAGCATCGGCAACTGGTTTGTGGGTTTCATGGCGCTGGTCATCGCGGTGTGCTTGGGGGCCTACCTTAAGAATCGCGACTACTTGAAGAGCGAGAATCAACTCGATTCCATTGTTTCGCGGGAATCGAGCTTCTTGTTCAACAATTTGCTCCTGTTGGTGGCCTGCGTGGCGGTTCTCTCCGGCACGCTCTTTCCGGTTTTTTCCGAGTGGTTCACGGGAGACCGCATCAGCGTGGGCGCGCCGTTCTTCAATAAAGTAAATATTCCCATCGGGCTGCTGCTGCTGTTTTTGACGGGAGTCGGGCCGCTGCTGGCGTGGCGCAAGACGTCCACGGAAAGCCTCAAGCGAAATTTTGGCTGGCCGTTGGGGATCGGGATGGCTGCAGGGATGATTGTTTTCGCGCTGGGCTTCCGCGAGTTCTATTCGTTGATCTGCCTGGTTCTGTGCGTATTTGTCGCGTCCACAGTGGGGATGGAATTTTACCGTGGTGCGAGAGTGATTCGCGCGCGATCCGGCGCTTCGTTTATGGCATCGGCGGTGGAACTCACGATGCGCAATACGCGCCGTTACGGCGGTTATATCGTGCATGTGGGAATGGTGTTTGTCTTCATCGGGCTGGCTGGCGCGGCGTTCAACCGCGACGTGCAGAAAGACATGCGGCAGGGCGATACCATGCAGATCGGGCCGTACACTTTGCTGCTTCAGGGCTTCGACACCAGGCCGGAAAAGAATTACACCGCGCAACGAATGCTGGTCGAGGTGCTGCGTGACAAGAAGCCGACGATGATGCTTTATCCCGAGAAGCGGCGCTTCGCGACGACGGTGGAGAACGGCACGATGGTGGCGATTTATTCGACGCTGAAGGAAGATTTGTACGTAGTCTACGCCGGAAACAGTCCTGAAACGCAACTTCCCGTGCTGCATGCCTACCTGAATCCGCTGGTGAAGTGGATTTGGTTCGGCGGGGTGGTGGTGGTGTTTGGAACGCTGGTGGCCTTGCTGCCGAATCGCCGCGCGGTGCTGGTACTCTCGGGCGCTCAACAGCCCGCACCGTTAGCGCGCGGGCTCGCCACGCCGGTTACCTTGCGAGAGGGCCATGACTAAGGCGCGAGCGCGAGCGATTGCGGCAATTGCGATGCTGGGGATGTCGGCAATGGCGCCGCTGCTGATCACGTCCGTAGGAGCGCAGCAACTTTCCGACCGTGCGAAGCGGGTTGGCGGCAAATTCATGTGCATGTGCGGCTGCAACCAGGTGCTGACGGAGTGCAACCACGTGGGCTGCAGCACGTCCGCGAGCATGCTGAAGGAATTGAACCAGTCGTTGTCGCGCGGCAAGTCCGAGGATGCCATCACGCAAATGTTCGTACAGGAATTCGGGACAAAAGTGTATGCGGAACCGCCGAAATCGGGTTTCAGCCTGGTGGCCTGGGCATTGCCGAGCGTTTATCTTTTCGTAGGCACCGGATTGGTCGTTTTCGTGATCTACCGTTGGCGAATGCGCCCTGCGCAACAAGCGGCGACCGCAGGTGGTGCGCCGGGGATTTCGCCGGAGCAATTGGAACGAGGCAGAGCGCAAGCGGCGCGAGATACTCAGGATTAAATGGTGTCCGCTCTCTACACACTTGCGATATTCGAGATTGCCTCCGCGGATTGGGCGGTGCTGGGCGCGTGCTTGGCACTCGCCGTCGCCACCCTACTTTTCCTATTTTACATAGAGCCGGATGCTTCGGATCTTGCGCCACACCGGACCAAGCTCGATCAACTGATGGAGCGTCGTGACACCATCTACGACAATTTGCGCGACCTGCGTTTTGAGTATCGTTCCGGAAAATACTCGGAAGGTGACTTCGAAGCGATGAAGACGGCCCTTGAGAATGAAGCAGCGCTGGTGCTCGCGGAGATCGATCAGGTGACGGATGCGCAGGTGCGCCGTCCGCGGGGAACGCGCTCGGCTGATGGGAGCGCGCGATGAAGCGCGGCTACTCCGCGCGTTTGGTTCTACTCGGCGCGCTTGTTCTGGCTCCGCTGGCAGTGGCCGAGGCCGGAACGGTGCGCGGCACGGTGATGAACGGTACCACCGGCAAAGTAGCGGCGGGAGTTGAACTCACGCTGATTCAGCTCCAGGGTGGGATGCAGGAAGTCGCGCATTCCAAGAGCGGCGCGCAGGGGGAATTCACGTTTGACCATCCCGGACTCGGTGCGCAGCCGATGCTCGTCCGCGCGGTGTATCACGGGATCAATTTCAACCACGCCGTGCCGCCGGGCACGAGCACCGCTCAAGTGGATGTTTACGAACCGACCACAGATGCGAAGACGATCGACGTGCCTTCCCATGTGGTGATCTTTCAGCCAAACGGCACGACGCTGATTGTCGGCGAAGAATATCAAATCGAGAACAAGTCGCGGCCGCCGCTGGCGTATTTCCGCAGCGATGGCAGTTTTGATTTCGCGTTGCCGGAGAGCAGCCAACTGCAACAAGTTGCCGCGGCCGGGCCGGCGGGAATGCCGGTCGTGCAACTTCCGATCGACAAGAAAAAGAATCATTACTCGATTGCTTTCGCGTTTCGGCCGGGTGAAAACTCGGTACGGTATTCGTATGAACTGCCGTATCCGGGAAACGCCGCGACGGTGAAGATCCCCACGATTTACCCGGGCGGCCGTTTGCTGGTTGTGGCGCCGCCCAGCGTACAGATCAGCGGCGATGGCTTGGCTCCGGGCGGGCAGGAACAGGGGATGAATCTGTACGGCCGCCAGGATGTTCCCGCGGGGACAGTTGTGGCCGTGAGCGTGTCCGGCACGGCGGCAGCGCCGGACGCGAATGCCCGGGCGGAGCAAGGTCAACAGGGCCGAGATGCGCAGCAAGGTGGCGGGGAATCGTCCGGAATAAGTATTCGGCCGGTCCCCGGACGGCTGGACGTTCTGAAATGGCCCTTGATCGCCGGATTTATTTGTGTTTTTACCTTGGGTGCCATTCTGCTGGCGCGCAAGCCTGTCGTGGCGGTAGCCGGATCGGCTCTGGTGAACGAAGAAGCCGGCGCGAAGCAGAAGAAATCAAGATCGGCTGATACCACCGCGCCGAGTGCGCCGCTGGCTCCCACGAACGGGGCTGCGAGTCTTACCGAAATCGATGCCGCGATCGGCGCAAGCCTAGATGCGCTGAAAGAGCGTCTGTTCCGGCTCGAACTGCGGCATCAAGCGGGCACTATCTCCGAGGCAGAATATGCGCAGGAACGCGCGCGTGCGGAAACAATTTTGCGCGACCTTGTGCGAGGCTGAGCGTTGAAGACGAGGCGCGATCTATCCACCAGCGAGGGCGCCCGGTGACACTGCCGGCTTTTTCTCCCACAGGAATTCGCTTCGAAAACATCGACAAACGCTATGGGGGCCTTTACGCGCTGCGCCGCGTCTCTCTGGAAATCGCCGCGGGCGAGTGCGTGGTGTTTGCCGGACGAAACGGCTCCGGCAAGACCACGCTTCTGCGAATTGCGGCGGGTCTGGCGCGTCCTTCGGCAGGCGCGGTGAGCTTCCTGAAGAGCAGCCGGGAGAGCGACGGGACGCTGTCGCCGGCTGGTTTCGTGGCTCACGCCACGATGGTCTATGACGAACTAACGGCGGAAGAGAACCTCGTGCTATTTGCACGATTGCAGGGAGTCGCGCAGCCCGCCGCGCGCGCCGATGCGCTCCTTCGGGAGGTGGGTCTGGCGGAGCGCCGGAACTCTCTGGTACGCACATTCTCTCGTGGAATGCGCCAACGCGTCGCTATTGCGCGAGCGCTTCTGAACGAGCCCGCAGTGGTTCTCCTTGACGAGCCGACGACCGGGCTTGATCCGCAGGGGGCGAGCTGGTTTGCGCAGACGCTGCGTCGCTTGAGAGATTCGGGCCGCACAATCTTGATCAGCCTGCACGGCGAGTCGGAAGTCTCTTCGCTGGCGACGCGCGCGATCCGGCTGGATGCGGGTGCAGTGGTCGCCGACACGCGAACCGGCGCGAATTTTCGCTCGATTCTCGCTTTTGCGAACGCGTGAATGGCGCTGCTCTCCAATACCGCAGTCCTGCTCGGCAAGGAACTTCGCACGGAGTTTCGCTCGCGCGAGCTTCTCACCACGACGGTGGTCTTCATTCTCACGATTGTGGTGCTGTTCAGCTTCACGTTCGATCCGTCGGTCAGCGAGTCGCGCCGCTTTGGGCCCGGACTACTGTGGCTGGCTTTTCTTTTCGCGGCATCGCTGATGCTGCAACCCTGCTTCTTGCGCGAGCAGAATAACGACACCCTGAGCGCGCTGCGCCTGTCGGTGAACGATCCATTTGCCATTTTTCTCGCCAAGCTGGCCGCGAACACGCTCTTTCTGTTATTCACACAGGTTTTGCTTTTGCCGGTGTTCTCGATTTTGTACAACGTTCCCGTTTTGGCGACATTTCCGCGGCTGGTGCTGGTCATGTTTATGGGAAGCCTTGGACTCTCAGTAACGGGAACGGCCTTGTCGGCGATTTCGGCGCAGGCCAGAATGCGCGAGTTGCTGCTCCCGCTTCTCCTCTTACCGCTGCTGACTCCGGTGCTGATCGCCAGCACGGAAGCGACGGCGGCGCTGCTCGTCCCGAATCCTGCGATGCGTTGGGACTGGCTGGGTTTCTTGCTGGCGTTTGACGTCGTTTTTTTGACGGCACTATGGCTTTTCGGCGAATATCTTCTGGAAGAATGAGCGGATGTGCGCTTGCGGATTTGTCGGGGGTAGTCTCTTGAAGAAAAGAATCCTCGTTGCTGCGGTGGTGGTGGCGCTGATGGGCTTTGCGGCGTACGCCGCTCTCTTCATCGCGCCCACCGAGAGCAAGATGGGAACCATCCAAAGAATCTTTTACCTCCATGCACCCTCGGGAATGGTGGCCCTTCTCTCCTTCTTCGTCTGTTTTGTAGGGAATCTGGCGTATGTCTTCAAGCGCCAGCCCAAGTGGGATTGGCTGGGGGTTTCCGCCGCGGAAGTAGGAATGGCGTTCTGCACGGTCCTGATTCTCACGGGTCCCATCTGGGCCCATCCTGTGTGGGGCATTTGGTGGACCTGGGACGCGCGACTGACGCTTACTTTTGTGCTGTGGCTTTTGTACACGTCCTATCTACTGCTGCGAACTCTGGTGGAAGACCCTGGCCGCCGGGCTTTGTTCAGCGCGATTTACGGCATTTTTGCTTTTCTAGACGTGCCTTTGGTCTACGGCTCGATCCGTTGGTGGCGCACGCAACACCCCCAGCCGGTAATTATGGGCGGCGCCGGATCGGGCCTGGAGCCGACAATGCGGAAGGTTTTCTGGTTCTGGGTCTTGAACCTGGTGATCCTCATGATTTTTCTTATTCGTGAGCGGTATGCGCTCGAAGCCATGCGCGAAGAGGTGCAGTCCCTGGAGCGCGAAGCGGAGGCAGCATGAAGAATTTGGGCAGCGTGTTCGCAGCCTATGTGATCGGGTGGGGAATCTTCTTCGTTTACTACATCACGGTGGCGCGGCGCACTGCTGCGTTGCGCGAGGATATTGAACGCCTCAAGAATTCCTTGAACCGAGGCAAGTAGCTTGGCAAGGAAGAAGAGAGTCGGGATTGTATTGTTTCAGCTCGGCGGACCAGATTCGCTGGCGGCCGTCGAGCCTTTTCTGCTGAATCTGTTTCTCGACCCGGACATTATTCCGTTAGGGCCTTTCGGACTGCTCCGCCGCCCGATTGCGAAGCTCATTTCTTCGCGCCGGTCAATTCCCGTCGCCGGGCGCTACGCTCAAATCGGCCGCAGGTCCCCAATCGGGGCGCTCACCGAACGGCAACGCGTGCGGCTGGTGGAGGCCGTCTCTCCGTACATCGATCCCGTGGCGGTAACAGCCATGCGTTACTGGCATCCCAGGACCTCCGAGGCTGTGGAGGCGCTGTGCAAAGCCGGCCCGCTGGATGAAATCGTTCTCTTACCGCTCTATCCGCACTATTCCTACGCCACTACACTGAGCAGCTTGAAGGAATGGCGCCGGGTCGCCGATACAGCAAAATGGGGACAACCCGCCGGGAAACCACCGGAGCGCACCATCAATAATTTTCACGATCATCCGATGTATATTCAAGCGCTGGTTCAACGCATCGGATCCGTATTGCGGCAGTTCCCGGACAGTTCGCGGATTCATCTAGTGTTCAGCGCGCACGGTCTGCCGATGAGTTTGGTCAAGAGGGGCGATCCCTATCCGAAACAGATCGAGGAAACGGTGCGCCTGGCCTGCGAACTGGGCGCAAAGCAGTACCGTGGTTGGCCCCGGACACATTTGATCTGCTATCAGAGCCGGGTGGGCCCCACGAAGTGGCTGCAGCCCCCGCTTACCGGGACGATCGAGCGCTTGGGCCACGAAGGCGTGAAAGAGATGCTCGTCGTTCCCGTCTCGTTCGTCACCGAGCACATTGAAACGCTCCACGAAATCAATATCGAGGCCCGCGAGGAAGCCAAGAATGCCGGCATCGAAATGTTCCGCATGATGCCTGCGGTGGGCGATTCGCCGTTGTTTATCGCCGCGCTGAAGGATCTCGTGTTGCACGCAGTGGGGATTGATGCTAGCGAGCCATCCGGACAGCTTTCCACGGCAGCGAGTTAACTGTATAATCCGCGCCTGGGACAGGGGCAATGACGAAGACGTACAACGCCGGTGTGCACAGATTTGCTATCTTCACGGTCTGCTGGACGATCCTGCTCTTCGTCGCCGGGGCGCTGGTCACGTCCAAAGATGCGGCCCTTTCCGTGACGGACTGGCCGAAATCGCACGGCACTTGGGTTCCCGCTCTATCGATGCTTCAAGGTGGAGACCTGTTTGAGTTCTCGCACCGCGTTGTCGCGGGTGGTTTGGGGATCCTGACAATCGTACTGGCCGTGTTGCTTTGGGCGAAGGAAAAACGGCCGTGGCTGCGGTGGCTTGGGTTGATTGCAGTACTTGGCGTCGCGGTGCAAGCCATTCTGGGCGGCCAAGTAGTTATTCGGTTGCTTCATTATTGGCTGCCTGTTATCCATGCCTGCTTTGCACAGATCGTTTTTGGCGCGGTTCTAGGTATTGCCGTGTTTACAAGCAAATGGTGGGTTTCCGATCAGCCGCAATTGGAGGACTGCGGAACGCGTTCGATTCATTTTCTGGCGATGCTCAACGCCGCCGTCATCTATGTGCAGGTGATTCTGGGGGCGGGGTTCCGGCACAAGGAAATTCCGATTTGGCCGCACATGGCGGGCGCCATGCTCGTGCTCGGAACGGTGACCTGGACAGCGGTCGCGCTGCGTAGGCGGTTCGCGCAATCGCGAGAGCTTTCCAAGGCGCGAATCCTGCTGCAGGCAATTTTCGGCACACAGTTCCTGCTGGGTCTTGGAGCCTATTGGTCCCGGCTCAGCACTGCGGATGCCCCTCAACCGATGCCCGTCATGGTAACTTTAACCGTGATCCACACGGTCATCGGCGCCATTCTCTTCGCGTTTTCGGTGCTGGTAGTGCTGACGTGCTATCGGTTGGTTCCGCGCGGGAGGGAAGTAGCCGCTACCGCGCCACGGGAGATGACCACCGGATGAGCACGGCGCGCACCTCTGAACTGTCGCTTTCAGCTCGCGCGAATGGCTATGTCGCGCTGACGAAGCCGGATGTTTCCTTCCTTGTTCTGATAACCACCGCCGCCGGTTATTACATGGGCGCGCGCGGCCCCGTCGGATGGCTGCACATGCTCCACGTGGTTTTTGGCACCATGCTCATCGCCGCGGGCACAGCGGCCCTGAATCATTACCTTGAGCGCGAGTCCGACAGCTATATGCGGCGCACGGCTTTGCGGCCGCTGCCCAGCGGCGTGCTGCAGCCACGGGAAGCGCTGGTCTTCGGTGTGACGCTAGCAATTGCCGGGGCCGTGGACCTATATGTGGCCGCGGGCGCGCTTGCTTCGGGACTCGGCATCGCGACGTGCCTGAGCTACTTGCTGGCATACACGCCGTTGAAAAAACGCACCGTCTGGGCGACGTTCGTTGGCGCTTTTCCCGGGGCTATTCCGCCAATGATTGGCTGGGTGGCGGCAACAGGAACACTCGATCGCGGCGCGTGGCTGCTATTCGGAATCTTGTTTCTATGGCAGTTTCCGCATTTCCATGCCATCGCCTGGATGTACCGCGAAGATTACGCTCGCGCGGGCATCATGATGCTGCCGGTGGTCGACCGCGAGGGCACGCGCACATTCCGGCAGATTATTTTGTATGCGGTCGCGCTCGTGGGTGTGAGCCTTCTTCCGGCAGTTCTAGGGCTGGCCGGGGTGATGTATTTTTTTGGTGCACTTGTCACTAGCACCGCCCTGGTGCAGGTGTGCCTGTGGGCTGCCGATAACAAGACGAACGCTCGTGCCAAGTGGCTCATGCACGCGACGGTACTACACATTCCGCTGCTGCTGGGCTTGATGGTTTACGACAAGCTCCCGCGCTGATCAGGCCGTTTCTGGATGGACCGCTTCAGGAAGGAAGAATTCACACTCATGTTTTCGCAAGCCGCTCTCAATGCCTCTCTCAACGGAATCAGCGCGCTGCT
>Ga0209648_10006542_pt1 | contig 10017 bp, 12 predicted proteins | sample GraSoi2013_115cm_FD_185830 | JGI IMG/M metagenome (GOLD analysis project Ga0209648, IMG submission 185830) | Grasslands soil microbial communities from the Angelo Coastal Reserve, California, USA - Sample 9_17_2013_115cm (SPAdes) (version 2) | ecosystem: Environmental > Terrestrial > Soil >...
TGGGCGCTTATGCATGGGAGGTGTTTGAAGACGCTGCAGAAGAGGGACGCTTTCTGGAAACATTTTTCATCGAATCCTGGCTTGAACATCTCCGCCAGCACCAGCGCGTCACCAATGCCGATCGCGTCCTGCAAAACATGGTTCATCAGTTCCACGTAGATGGCGCGCCCAAGGTCATCCACTACATCGCTGCCGAGCCGGGCGAGCTAGGGAGAAATGACACGAAGTCTGGGTGAAAATGCTGTTTGGCCGCTTTCCAGGAGTGGTGACAGCTTATGGCCCAGGCTGTGCGGCACAGCCTGGGCCCCGGGGCTGCCGGTCCACCACGAGTGCTTTTGCGGTGGCTTCGAAGGATAACGGGACGTTCCGGCAGCAAAGCCGGCCTGCTGAGCGCAAAACGATGATCGACCGCGCGCACGACCTGCCGATCATCCGCCAGGCCGAGGCGCTGCGTGTCAGCCGCAGCAGCGTCTACTACCTGCCGCGTTCAGTGCCGGAAGCCGACCTCGCCATCATGCGAAGGCTCGACCGGCTGCATCTGGAGTATCCCTTCGCAGGGTCGGAAGCGCCCGATTTTCCTCGCCAAAAACCCGCCCATTGCCCGCTAACCCTCGGGAATGTCGGCGGTTCTCCCACACCTGGAAATCACACCGCAGAGACCGGACTGGCTGGCTGGGGCGCCAGGATTCGAACCTGGGAATGGCGGAATCAAAATCCACCTGTTTCGCCTTTGATTTCAAGGATCATTCTGAAAAATCGGCGAAATTCGACCCGTTTCCAATCAATAGGTTGGACGCGGATTCAGAATGCGCCGGCGGCCCGGCGGAGGCCTTGTGGTGCGTCCTAATCACGCTCGCGTTTGCGATGATCGTGTTCCTCACCGCCTGGCATGGCCCGGATTGCCGGTCACCTCAGCGGTCAATTTCGATTGGGAGTGCGGTCTTGATGGCGGGCTGTGCGCAACGACGCGCCCTGATGCACTGGTCCGCTTAGTCGCGATCCGCCGCTCGTTTTAACCGGCCTCGCGGTAAGGAGGCCGCCAACTGAGGCGGGCCTTTTCTGTCACCCAGGGAGCAGATGAACTGTAACGGCGAGTCCGATCGCAAAGACGATGAACCCTGGCAGCGCGATTGCCAAGGCAATTGCATTTCCGTCCATGTTTAATTTCCTTCCGCCACCGTCGATGCTGAACATGCGCCGCAATAGAATGAAATTTCAGGACATCCACGGGTCAAGCGCGCGGCAGTTACCAGCGCCTCACGCAGAGTAACCGCGGTGGCGAGCGAGCGTCCGGAGCGCTGGGCGGCGGCTGAGGCCGAGATGTCTACCAGCAGCCTGTGGCGGTCGCCGTCCGTCGCCAGGTGACGGGCGCGGTAGGCTTGACAGAGCTTCGTTGCGGTGGTGGAACGTGCTTGGTAGAAAAAATATCTGGATGGGGATGGCAGTCGTGGCTCTCACGGATGATCAGGTCAAGCGCGTCAGGGCGATGAAACACCACGAATTGGTTGCCAGTGCTGAAACCCAGGATCTGGCTGTCGTCGTCGAGGCGTCTCTGAGACTGCACAGGGCCACCGTATTTCTCAATGTGATTCTCATCGCTCTTACCATAGTTTTGATCCTCCTCACCGCAGCCTTGGTCTATACTGCTGAATTCAGCGTCCCCTCGTGATGAGAGTCCGTCACGATCGCAGGTAGCGCCTCTCTTCCCCCGGCAGGCGAAGCTGCGTGAGCAGCTCCGCCCGGAGGATGTCAGCCGGTTCATGGCGCTCCAGGCCGTGAAGCCGGAATGAGCGTGAGGGCGTCATGCCGGATCATGGTGAAGGCCCTCCCGTCGGAAAGCCGCGCCCGCGGGCCTGCGAGGGGGCGATCTGACGGCAGGCGGGCCGGTGCTGCAACGGCGCGCGGCGGCTATTTTCCGCCGCCGGAGCGCCACGCGATTTACCTGAGTGCGTGGCAGTGCGGCGCTCCGGCTTTGCATCGCGAAACAAAATAGCCGCCGCCCGCCGTCCTCCGCTGCGCTCCGGCCGCGAGCGGTGCAGCCCGGCGCGCCCGCCGTCTGGTGATCGCCGCAGGCCGCGATGGGCGCGGCCTCCTCTGAGAGGGCATCACCATGACGATCGATCACGACGGCCACCCGCACGCGTCATCCCCGACCGCACACGTCCTCACCGAGCTTCAGCTCTACGGCTGGCGTCCGTTCCAGGACGAGCCCGATCCGCGTCCGCTGCCCGAGGCGCCCGCCATCGGCGGTGCCATCGCCGACACCTGCATGGTCATTCTCCTTGTTGGTGAGAACGGCCAGCATGCCCCAACGCACGCGCTGCGGTCGCGAATCGGCGTCCGGTTAGTAAGCAGAACCTGTCGCCGCCGAGCATCGCGCTCGGTGGCAGAAAGTGACCCCTTGCAGACCTGGGTCACGCGCGGGCATTGCGGTGCAGCAATAGGCGGGTTCGACCGTTTCTGCCAACCAACCAGCCCGGCCCGGAGCCATTCCCTCTGCGCGTCACCAAGGTCGCAGCGGATGAGCCGCGAACCACGCCACCGGATGATGGCGCGCGCCGCCTGCACATAGGCGTCTCGCCGCCGACGGCTCGCTGGGAAAAGATCGGTTGCTTCTATCTGACGCGAAACACCGGCCCGGTCTAGGAGCGCACCTGGCCGAGCTGGAACCTCGTTGTTCCGCGCGAGTTAGGTCAATTGTTTGGAACGCTGGTGGAGCGCGCGCAAAAATATCCGGTCGATTTCCGCAAGGCGCTGACGCACGGTCGAGTCGGCTGAGGTGACCAATCACGAAATCGTGTGGCTACGAGATGAAACATATTGCCTTGTTGGGCGAAGTAACATTGGTGCGGCCAAGGAACGGCGCACGCCTTCTCCGACAGGAGAAGAAACAATGTCTAAGTCTACCGTTGGCGCGGCAGTTCTCGCCGGCGCCGTTGCAACTGCGCTTGCGTCCTTGGCGACTGCCGCGCCGCTGACAAAAGCGGAAACAGACGCGGCGACGGCTGCAGGGAAGCAAAAATGCTATGGTGTCGCTTTGAAAGGCCAGAATGACTGCGCTGCCGGGCCGGGTACGACCTCCCAGGGCACGTCAACTGTCGATTTCCAGGGCAACGCCTGGAAGTTCGTGCAGGGCGGCACCTGCACCACAATCCAGGTGCCCGGCGGTCGCCACGGTTCGCTGACACCAATTTGATTCGCGGCCTTCGATCATAGGCAGAATGGCATGCCGGAAAGGGGAGATGCGATGAAAAAACTGGCGATGCGCTCGGCCGCGCAAGCGTCGGCAGCATTCGGCTTTCCGGCCATTGCGGGCCGTGTTGGCACGAGCTTCAAGCACGAACATCGATAGAGCTGCGCTATGGAAATGCATCAAGTCCGCTATTTCCTGGCGGTGGCACAGGAGCTGAACTTCTCGCGCGCTGCCGAGATTTGCAACGTCACGCAACCTTCGCTCTCGCGTGCGATTCAGCAGCTCGAGGGGGAGCTCGGCGGCCCGCTCTTTCACCGCGAGCGCCATCTCACCCACCTGACCGATCTCGGCCAGATGGTTCTGCCTCACCTGGAGACCGTGTACAATGCAGCTGTTAAAGCAAAGAAACTGTCGCAAGATTTAAGTCAGTTAAAGAGGGTGCCGCTCAAGCTCGGCATCATGAGCACGATATCGCCCGACGAAATCGTCGATCTGATTTCAGCACTGAAGATGCGCTACGACGGACTTGAATTGCGCCTCTGCGATGCCGGCGCCAGGGATCTGCGTGAGCGCCTGCTTGCCGGCGATCTCGAGGCGATCATCTACGCCTTGCCGGGGGAAGAAAGCGATGAGCGAATGCATGTGATACCGCTCTTTCGTGAGCAGATGGTTATTGCTGTTCATCAAGGCCACAGGCTCGCGCGCGACCGCGCTTTTCCGGTCAAGGAGCTAAACGGCGAGTACTACATACATCGGGTGAACTGCGAATTTGCCGGCTATGCGGACCACATCCTTGAAGAAAAAGGCGTGACCTGCATGCCGACGTATTGGAGTGAACGAGACGACTGGACCCTCGCCATGGTTGCGGCGGGTCTCGGGTTTGCCTTCATGCCGGAAAATGCGGTCAAACATCCCGGCGTCGTCGCATTGCCCGTTGTCGAGCCCGAGTTCTGGCGACAAGTAAACCTAGTCACGGTCCGAAGGCGGCCTCACTCGCCGGGTCTAGGTGCGCTGGTACGCGAGGCCATGCGAAAAAAATGGTTCGGCAACAAAGCGATTACGGCTCACTTAGCTGAGGAAGACGACGCAAGGGCCTCGAAGCAAGCCGGCTGAAAGCATCAGGTCAGATAATTGCTAGCTAGCGTGGCTGGGCGACTGAGCTTCAACAAAACTCAGTGTCGCACCATCAATTGCCGCGTCTCAGCGCAGCAAGCATGTCGGCGATCGCCATTCGTTTTCGATAGTCAGGATCCATGAAGCAAGCGCGGATACGACCATCACATCCGACCACGAAGGTCGCCGGAATAGGTAGCATCCAGGAGCTGTTCCCCTGAAACTCTGGAAGGTTGCGGCGAGGTTCCATCAGCTTCTGCAGCTCCGCACCGAGCCATATCGTCAAGTTCAAGGATAGAGCGTAGCCGTTATCCATGTCCGTTAAGATCGGGAACGGCACCTTCGATTCGGACCTGAATTCCGCCACGAACTTCTGAAGATCAGGCATGATCGCAACGATCTGGCCGCCCTCAGCCGCAATCTCGCGGTGAGCCTGCGCCAGCGCATTGATGTTGATCCGGCAATAAGGGCACCAATGGCCACGATGGAACGTAACTGCGACCGGCCCTTGGGTCAGGAGTTCGTGGAGGCTGACCATGCGGCCTGAATCGTCCGGCAGCACGAACGGGGGCAACGGGTCCCCTGGCTCCGGCGCGGACTCGCCGGCTCCGTATTGGCGCAGCCGCTCGACAAGGCGATCAACCGCCGCGGCAAAATCAGGATTGCTTTGGCGTCCCGCGTCTGCGAAAGCGCGGAGCTGCTCTGCCACGGATACATCCAGATCGCGCACGCGTCTGAACGCAGCATCCAAGTCTTGTCCGCTGACGTTGGAAATCATGCAGCCGCTCTGAGGATTGCGCGACAGTTGCCACGCGTTCGCTGAGCGAGACTACAGTAGCTCTTTCCAACGACGCTTTCCAGAATGTTTCCACGTCATCCATCCTGACGAATGCCAACGACAGCATTGGCTTCGATGAGCACTGTCAGATTGACGGCCGGGTCGAGCTCTGGCCGCGTTCTCGAGGAAGTCGGTGAGATCATCGACCTGATGGTCCCTCAAGCCGAGGGGGCGCGTGAACCGGTTCCGACAGCGTGGTGCGGCGCCGGCCACGGGGTCCTGCGGTATGCCAGCGTTGAAGTACTGCACCACGTCCCAGACTTTCGTGAACGAGCCGTTGCGGAAGAAGGTGCGAGCGTCCTTGAGTTGCCGAAGCATCACCACGCGGAACTTGAAGGCGTCCGCGCTGTTGAAAGTGATCTCCGCCCCTTCCTTGATCGTGGAAGTTCGGATCATTTCTCGCCAGCCTGTTCAAGGCCTGGATCGGGTGGTCGCCGATCCCGACGTTGATGAAGTTCTCTTCGACGAACTGGCCGATCCCGGTGACGTCCGGGTCGTTGTTGCTTGTTGAGCATCGGGCCGCTGTGGCAGGAGAAGCAGCCCGCCCCGCGCCCGCCGCCCGTTGCGGGAGTAAAGAACAGCCTGGCGCCGCGCAGCTGGGGCTCGGTCAGCGCGCGATCATCGCCGGCCAGGAACCGGTCGAAGGGCGTGTTCCGAGTCACCGTGGTGCGCAGGAAGGTCGCCGTTGCCCTTAAGGACAGTCTGGTCGTTGATCGTGAAAAGGCCCGCATGCAGAACAAAGCTTGGCTCTTCTCCTGGTCAGGCAGCGACCTCGTGGGACGGACGCGGTGGTCCCTCGTTCAAGAAAGAATTCATGCCCTAAAAAAAAATTCCCGAGGCCCGGCGGGGCCTCAGGAAAAAGTTCCGGCGAATATAAAGATCGCTTACGGGTTGCCTTGCCCCGAGAGCAACTGGATTGTGTACCGAAGCGGTCCCGACCCCGGCGGCCGCTTGAGACGCAGTTCCTGCACGGTGGTTTGGCCGGGCAGCAGTACGCCGTTCGGCAGGAAGACCCGCACGAATGGCTCTCCAGCGCTCGTGGTTCCGCTGCCACTCGACAATGGGACACCGCCGTTCGTGGTTCCGCTGCCATTCAACAATTGGACACCGCGCGGCAGACCTTGCGCGATCACGAGCAGATGGGTGTCGATGATCGATGTACTGCTGTTCGTGATCCTCCAAACGTCGTCTTGCCGGGCACGGTCGGCGTCGCGAGAAGCCAGAGAGATAGTCGTTTCCGACGTCACGTCGCGGAATTCGAGCCCTTCATCCCGCCTTGTCAGTGGATCGTTGCTGTCGATGGCCCGACCGCTCAACAAGAACCCATCCTTGGCGCCCAGGGCGACGAGTTCCGGATGGAACTTCGAGTAAGTGAGGTCGCGTTCGTTCGGCTGGAAGCTGTCGGTGGACGAATTGGGGTCGAAGTGCGCCAACGCAGGATCGTTCAGAGCGTTCTCCAGGAAGTCGGTGATATCGTCGACTTGCTCTTCCGAAAGGCCGAGCCCCCTCGGGAGGCCGCGAGGATTGGTGAAGCGGGTCGACAGAGTGGGCGCTGCTCCGGCGGTGGGATCCTGGGGAATACCGGCATTGAAGTATTCCACCACATCACGGACCTTGGTGAACGCAGCGTTGTGCATGAAGTTCCGCCCGTCCTTGAGCTGACGCATGGTCAAGACGCGGAACTTGAACATGTCGTCCGGGTTGTGGGTGATCTCTTCCCGACCCGTGTCGTCGGCGTGGTAGGGAAAGCCGTCGCTGCCCAGCCTGCTTGGGTTGAGCTGGCCCTTCGCCAGCGCGTTGAGTGCTCGGACCGGATGGTCGCCGATGCCGACGTTGAAGAAGTTTTCCTCAACGAATTGTCCGATTCCGGCGACGTCGGGGTCATTGGGCTGCTTGTTGAGCATCGGCCCGCTGTGGCACGTGAAGCAGCCGGCGCCGCCGTCGGTGGCCTTTGTGAAGAAGAGCCGTGCGCCGCGCTCCTGGCTTTCGGTCAGCGCGCTGTCGTCCCCGGCGAGGAACCGGTCGAACGGCGTGTTCCGGGTGACTACCGTGCGCAGAAAGGTCGCCTGCGCCCGGAATTCGGTGTCGTCGTTGACCAGATCATTCAGATTACCCGACTTAGCGAACTTGGCAGCTTCCGTCGGGAAGGCTTGCCGGAACAGTTCGACGAAAGCCGGGATCTTCTGCAGCTCCGCCGACTGAAAGTTGAGCATGCGGTGGGCGTCGAGGAGCAGGAGCGTGAGGTTCTCCCCAGCCGGGTCGTTGAACGGGTTGAGCGAGCCAATCGTGGACTGCGGCTCCCCGCCGAAGCCGCCCAAGAGAAGGCGGTTGTTGAACGCGAAACCTACCAGACTCGGCGACAAGCGCGCCACGGCGTCCAGCTCATCGAGCCGGCCGGTCGCGAGCAGGGCTTGCGGCAACGGGGTGTGGTGGAAAGGGGCCGGCGTGGTGACCACTTTCACGCCATTGATCAAATCGATGTCCGTCAGCGTCGGGAGCGCATCGACCAGCATGTCGCCGGGGAAGATGGGCGCGGTGCGCTGCTTGGTAAGGATCGATTGGGGCCGACGGCGAGGGATGAAGTTGCCGTCCTCGTCGGTGTAGCCGCGGCCCTCAGCGCCGACGTGCAAGTTGATCTGCTGACCGGCCTTGCCCGCCGCCTCGCCGATATGACAGCTGCCGCACGATCCGGTCTGTTTCGTTGCCGCGACGATCGCCGCCACGTTCGGATCGAAGCCATTCACCGTTCCGCCGAATGCCGTCCCCGCAGGCAGGTCAACCGGCTGACCCTGGTTGATGTTGATGCGCGCGGTCCGGACCGGATCGTGGAACAGCAGCTTCCCGAGGAAGCGCTTCGCCTCCGTCGTGACGAAGCGATCCGGGGTCAGACCTGACCCCGGCGGCGGAGGCGGCGGCACCGGGATGCTGGCATCCGTCGCCGGAACCTGCAGTTTCTTGATGCCGCCCACTTGTTGGCCGATAAAACTACGCAACGCCCTATCGTCGGCAGCGGCGATACCGCTGCATATCGTGCACAGCGATAAAGCCGCCAGTGCGATTCGCGAGTAAGAAATATTCAAGGTAACTCCCCTATTTTACGTTACCACTAGACGGGGTCCAGTTGTCTGTCAGAAACGCTCCGAGTTCCAATGCCGAATGGCATTGAATTCGATAGACATTCTCTATGGAGACCTGCCAACCGATGCGTCCCGGGCCGCGCACAATGCGGGCGCGTGCAACAGGAGACGAAGTCGGGCGCTGCCGTCGCGCTAACGCCGCTCTCAGCCTACGATGAACTCGCCGCCGTTCGCGCGCCGAATGCCATCACCCTGTGCGAGGGAGGCCTGGCATGAAGACGACCGCTTCGATCGACGCCGCGCGGCTCGAGCTGCTGCTCACCGAGCTGCGCCTGCCCGCCGTCAAGCTGATGTGGAAAAAGCTCGCCGCTCGGCGTCATGCCGTAATGGGTGCACAGTTCCTCGTAGCGCCGCGTCAGGTCGTCTTGGGCGTCGCGATCGAGGTTACGGAACGCCGCCGACAGGCTGTCGCTGCGGTGCTGTTCCGGCACCCCGCCCAGCGCCCACAACGCGTTCTGCAGGCCTTCGGCGAGCGCCACGAAGCTCTCGCCGCCGAGCACCACATGGGCATGCGCAAAGCCCGAGAAGGCAAACCGGAAGTGATAGAGCCGGCGCAACAGCGGCGCGCCCGCGATGGTGACGCCAAGGGAGCCCATGTCGGTGAAGTCCGACAGGCCCATCCGGCCCGGCGGGTGTTCCTGGCGGAACATCACATCGCGGCTGGGGCCGTTGAGCGCACGCCATCTCGCGACGCGGCGCTCCAAAGTCCGGCGCACGCCCACGGTGAGATCGGGATGCCGACGGCAGATCTCCTGGAAGATCGCGACCGCACGGACACCGGGCGCGGCCTCAAGCATCGGCACGATCTCGCCCTCCCACACGCCGGCAAGCGGGTCGGGCCGGCGGCGCCCACGGGGCTTGGTCTTTTGCGATGGCAACCGCGGATCGGCTTCGATCCGATACGCGGTGGCGGTGGAAAACCCCGCCTTCGCGGCCGCAGCCCAAGCGATCGGTCTCGCAATTCACGAGCTTGCGACCAATGCCGGCAAATACGGCGCCTTATCTGTGGACGCCGGCCGTGTCGACGTGGGATGGCGGCTTGACGGCGATATCTTCGCTATGAGCTGGGTTGAGAGCAAGGGGCCGCCCGTGTTACAGCCGAAACGGCGGGGGTTCGGCAGCACGGTCGTCGACCCGATGGTGAGGCAAACAATCAACGGTGAGGTCCACCTTGATTTCATTCCCTCGGGTGTTGCGTGGAACTTGACCTGCCCGGCTGCGAATGCGCTGGAGCGGAACGCTCTCTACAAGAATTCGGAGGCTTCCACACGGCCGGCTCCCGCTCCAACGCGCGACCACTTTCTGCGACAGTCGCCGGCACGGACGGTGCATTGATAGTCAGATCGGCTCGCGGTTTTCGGCATTGCCTTTGGCCGGTTGCAAGGTGGCCAACGGATTACCGATCGCTTAGGGTCGATGTTTCGCTGCGCCGCATGAGTCCGGTAGTGGCCCGACTCCGCCGTCACCAGCATTCGCCGGGCACGGAAGCTATCAGGGGATAAGCTGGTCATCGGCGAACGAATGAGGCCGACGGGATCGTAGCGAGGGATTGGGGGCGGCACGGCGCGCACTCCTTGGCCAATGCGACACAGATGCAACATGAAACCGGAAAGCCTTTGCATATCAAAGGCCTCTTGCGGATTTTGATTCCGCCATTCCCAGGTTCGAATCCTGGCGCCCCAGCCAAGTTTTATATAATAAAAGCAGATAGTTACGTGCTGCAATGCGCCACATCA
>Ga0209648_10006543_pt1 | contig 10017 bp, 10 predicted proteins | sample GraSoi2013_115cm_FD_185830 | JGI IMG/M metagenome (GOLD analysis project Ga0209648, IMG submission 185830) | Grasslands soil microbial communities from the Angelo Coastal Reserve, California, USA - Sample 9_17_2013_115cm (SPAdes) (version 2) | ecosystem: Environmental > Terrestrial > Soil >...
CCCATCGTCGCTCTACGCTACGGGTGAACGACTTTCGAATTTCCCGTCTCCAATTTCCATTGTCCGTTTCTACGGTTTTTTCTTCTTGAACAGTCCGCCCAGCGCGTTGATCGCGTCAGCCGGATTTTGCGTCTGCTGCTGCTGATTAGCTCCCGAAGCGGCCCCGCCGGCGCAGCCAAGCTGCGACTGGAGCAGGCTTGCCGCAATCCCGCCAACGTCGGGGACAAATTTCGGATCCGCGGTCGTGCCGTGAATCTGGAAAGGAATGGTAGCTCCTTTGCACCCGCCCTTGCCTCCGCCGATGGCGCCCAGAATGCCTCCGATTCCCGATGCCGGAGCGCCGCCTGAAGAAGTATAAGTTGCGGAGCTTGCCAGCGTCGCAGCCATTTTGAAGTCGAGATTGTTCTTCGCATCAAGCGTCCCCGCGCCAACCACCGTGCCCAGCGCGGGAATAGCCGCCAGGAAATTCTGGGCCTCCAGGCCGGTAGGGGCCATATGCAAATTGGTAGTGATTTTCTCGATGTCCAGATCCTGTCCCGTTTTCAAGCCTGTCAGCGCCGAAATCGTGGACATCCTGGATCCCAGGTCGAAACCAGCGAGCTTCGCCTTATACAGACCGACCGTCCCGGTGGTGATCAGTTTGTTGGTTGGCCCGGTTATATTCAGATTTGTGTTGAGTGCGCCTGCGGCCAGCGAAGCGCCCTTCGGGAGATGGATGCCGAGCGCCGGGAGAAAAGCTTCGAGGTCGCGTGCGGGCATGTTCTCGCCCTCGACTTTGGCGTTGACGATGGTCTCGTCCTCCGATATTGAGTGTCGAAGGTTCGAGCACGCCGGCGTTCTTGCGAAGATTGTACTTGGTAGTGAAATCTACGGTCACGGGAACTCCGGCGGGCGATCCACCGGCGACCAAAAGCGCCTTGGAAAGCTTCGCGTTGCCTTTGGTTTGCGCCTCACCGCCTTGCGACGAGAGATTGGCATCCAGATCCACAATGCCGCCAAGACCCATGGAAGGATCGAGGAAACCGGTAGACGCAAGATTCAATCCCGTGACGTTAAGCTTGGCATTTACTGGCGTAAGCGAAGTATCCGCTTGATCCACCGGACCGAAAGTGCCGTCCAGTTTGAACTTACCGCCGGCGGGCAAATCCGCAGTGACCGTGACCGGAAATTTTGAAGTCAGTGAAACATTGGAAGCGGTCACGTTGACATGGTCGTAGGTGCTGCGCTTCTGCGAATTCGTTGAGCCGACGATGATGCTGCCGTCGTTCAGTGTAAGTTTCTTGACGGAAACTTCGGCCGCGCCCGCCGCTGACGGTTTTTCGGGGGCCTCTTTAGCCTTCGCTTTTGCGGCGGAAGCGCCCAGCGAAGAATAGTTCCACGTGCCGGCGGCGTTGTGCAGCAAAGTTACCTGCGGACTGGCAATCGAGACTTCGGTGACGTTGAGCGTCTTCGAGAAAATCAGCGGCACCATTTCAACGCCTACGTTCAGCGACTTAGCGGTAAGGAATGGAGCAGAGCTGAATTTCGGGTCGTCGCCAATGGAAAGATTTTCCGCGGAAAGCGAGCCGCTGATCAGCGACAGGCTAATATTGCCCAATTCACTTTGCGCCCCAGCGCCCGCCGAAGCTTTTTCTTCAATCGTGGGCCGGAACTGATTCACGGGAATCAAAAACGGCACGACGAGCACCACCACGACCAGCACGGCCGCAACGATAAGAATAATCTTCAATGCTTTTTTCATGACGACCTCCAAGGCGGGAGGAATGGGCCATCCCCCGAACGCAGAAAGGCGAGGATAGCACAGCGCCTATATACATGAGGGAGAGCGTAGGCATCTGTCCACTTTGGGACAGGGAGATACGTGACCCGTGACTGGTGATCCGGGGAGCGTTGACGGGGAAGAAGGTGAGTGGTAGATTCGCGACCAACCCATTGGGGGCCACTTCTGGGCCCAATTCGATCCGTCAAGAATTTGAGGAGGTACCATGAGGAAAGTGCTGCTGGCCGCCATTTTTGCGGCTACTTTACTTGCCACGATCCCTGCGTTTGCGCAAAGTCCCAACTTTGACCCCGGACCTGTTTGGCGCGTGACCTATTACCATATCAAGTCAGGACAAGCAGACGCGTTCTGGAAGGATTTTCGGGAGAATACCAAGCCGATTTTCGAAGAGTTCAAGAAAGCCGGTTTGATTGTGGATTACAAGACCTTTACGAATCCCGTGACGGATCATCCAAACGACTGGAACGTCGCGTTATCCGTTTCTTACCCGAATTATGCCGCGCTTGACCAACTGGCTGCCAAAGGGGCCACCATCGTCAACAAACACTTTGGGTCGAGGGATGCGGCACTGGCATCCGCAAAGAAGCAAGATGACATCCGCGAAGTGATCGCAAGTCATTTGGCGCGCGAGGTTATATCGAAGTAGAGGCGAGCTTCAGTGGGACAGGCTTCAGCCCGTCCTCTTACACCACTCCTGGGATCGCCCGATCTTTGCGCGATGACTCCTCGCTTTGCTCTTGTCCTTGTAGGGGCGGCCTTTAGGCCGTCCCCTCCTTCTCGCCGCGTAGCGCCGGGCTTTGCCCCGGTTTGTGGGGGCCTCCCCGCGCTCCTTGCGGGGAGAGCTCCGTACCCTCCCCGCAATCGCCAGCGATAGCCAACTCAAAGAACAGCAAGAGGGCCTGGTGCTCGACTTCGAGAATTGGTCCGACCCCCCGGACGCGGATGGCCTCAAGGGACCAGCCGTCTATAAAAGAGCCGTCCTGGCTGGACGTCTCCCCGATCCTAGGAAAAAATCGTCATGACCTTCCTCTCGCGTTCAGAGTGCGGGGCTACAATGGAACCCGTTGAAGGATGCGTTGAAAAATACATGATGGCATCGCCTGGAAAATTGTACGGAGCGCCGATCGGCGCGATCGAGCCGATGATGGAGCGCATCCCTGAGGGCCGGTTTGCCATGGGATGCGATACCGGGCGCGATGATGAGAAGCCTGTGCACCGCGTTTGGATAGATGCGTTTGAGCTGGCGGCCTATCAGGCGACGAACGCGGAGTACGCGCAATTTCTTGCGACAACGAACGGGGCCCCGCCGCCGCATTGGAATGACGCGAATTTCAATGATCCGCAGATGGCGGTGGTGGCCGTGTCCTGGCACGAGGCCGCGAGCTACTGCGAGTGGCTCAGTGCAATGACCGGCAAACGCTACCGCTTGCCGAGCGAAGCGGAGTGGGAACGCGCGGCGCGCGGTGGCGAAGAAGGTTTACTATATCCTTGGGGAGACGCGCCACCGGAGACGGTTCCCGATTACGCGAAGCGTTGGAGGCAGGGACCGGAGTCAGTGGGACTCTACGCGCCAAACGCTTACGGACTCTACAATCTCGGCGACAACGTCCATGAATGGTGTTCCGACTGGTACGACGACGGCTACTACGCCCGCTCGCCGGAACGAAATCCGCAGGGACCGCAGAGTGGCACGCGCAAAGCTTCGCGAGGCGGCTCCTGGCGTCATCATATTAAGGTGACGCGCACCGCGGCCCGCTCCAGCATTCCGCCGGAGTTCCAATACGCGGACTATGGATTCCGGATCGCGCGCTCCCCAAATGAGTAAAATGAACGAGTGAAATGCGCCGCGGCTGGCATACTCCAAGCGGAAAGGGCTTGGCGCAATAGTTGCGCGACCAGGGAGGCTGCAAAAGTGGAATTCGGCTTCATTTAGGATCGATGGATGCGGCCTTGCTCATCGGCTTTACGATTGGTTGCACTTCTGGTGGGCGTCGCCGCAACGGCAGTGGCCCAGCAGGAGCCGAAGCCGCGGGATCTCCCCGACGCGCCAACCCCAAAACAGGCGAACGCGCCACGACAGCGCCAAAATCCCATCAACACAACCATCGAAGTCCTCGAACGGCGATCTATTTTCTTTCCCGAAATTGCCACCAGCCCCGGCCCGCTCAGCGTCAAGCAAAAGTTCGAGCTCTTTGCGGGTGAGAGCGTCGCCCCTTCGCGGTTTCTCCGTTCGGCCGCGGGCGCGGGGATCAGCCAGGCGCGAAATTCGCTGGACGGGTATGGCCAGGGAATGGGCGGTTACGGGAAACGTTTCGGCTCTTCGATGGCCACGGCGGCGGCGAGCAATTTTTTCGGAACGTTCCTGATTTCTTCGATGCTGCATCGCGACCCGCGCTATTTCTTGACGCTGCATGGAGGCCCGGGACACCGCATCGGTTACGCGCTCAGTCGCATCGTCGTGTCGCGCACGGATGAGGGAAAAAACGCGGCCAATTGGGCAGGAATGATTGCGCCCCTCCTGGCCGAAGGCCTGGCAAACAGTTATTTGCCAGTAAAGGAACAAACGGCGGGCCGGACTTTCCAACGTTATGGAATCCGGATCGGACTGAATACTGCCGGCAACGCGCTGCGCGAATACTGGCCGACGATCTTCCGGAGTCTGCGCATTACAAAGATCGCTCCGGCGCCGAATCCGAATCCCGCGCCGTAAACGAATCCGGCGGCTACAACGCCGTAGCGGCGAGGCCATCGGTTTTGAAAAACACAGGCGGAACGGAAATGGCCGGGAAGTATTACAATGGAGCCGTATTACAATGTGGATGCGGGGCTGTAGCTCAGATGGATAGAGCAACGGTTTCCTAAACCGTTTGTCGCGAGTTCGACTCTCGCCAGCCCCACCAGTTTTGCATCCTGCTGGCGGCGCAAATCAGTAGGATTTTTGCATCGGCCGGATGCTGATATCGGTGACTTCCGCGGTGCGCGGCCGGAGCGAGTGGGTCACCATTTCGGCGATATCTTCCGCTTGCATCAGCAAGTCCGGTTGGTAGACGCGTCCTTCCTTTTCGAAAAGTTTGGCGATGCGGGGAGTCGCCGTGCGGCCAGGATAAACGCTAAGGACGCGGATGCCGTCGGGGTTCACTTCGTCGCGCAAGCTGTCGGCGATGGAGCGAAACGCATGCTGGGTGGCGGAAAACTGTCCGGTGGTGGCGGGGGAACGGAGTCCGGCGGAGGAATTGATAAACACGATTTGCCCCTTGGCCTTGCGCAGCAGAGGCAGCATGGTTTGGATCATGAGGTAGTGGCCGCGGACATTCGAACGGTACATCAAATCAAAATCGGCGATCGATGCCTTCGCGAGCAGCCCGTGAAAGATGGCGCCACCGCAAAGCACCAAAATATTCACATGTCCAAAATCCCTCTGAACTCGCGCGCTCAGACCGCTAATGTCTTCATCCTTGGTAAGGTCCGCGGGGCACGCGTGGCCGCGCGAGCCTAGCGTGTGGATTTGTTTCGCGACGTCTTCCAGGAGTTCGCGACGCCGCGCCACCAGACAGACTTCGGCGCCATGCCCGGCAATGGAAAGGGCAATCGCCTTGCCGATGCCGCTGCTGGCTCCGGTTACAACTGCGATCTGATTTTTCAGGCTATCCATGATTTGTGTTCCGGCCTCCGCTGCTGGCTGTTAGTTTCAATTGCGGCATGTAAATTCGAACCGAAAGGCCGCCATCACGCGACTGGATGCGCACCACGTCCGCGCGGCCGAAATTCGCCCATCAAGCATGCCACATTCTCAGGTGCAACTACCCGGAACAACTTGCAGGATGGTGTCCTCGACGGCTTTTGCGATGGACTCCGGAGTCAGGCCGTGCCGCTCGAGCATGTACTCCTGGCTGCCGATATGCGGCGAGAAGGCGGGCGGGACACCGATTCGCTTGAAAGGAATCCTGGGAATATCCGCTTCCGCGAGAACTTCGGCGACAGCGCTGCCGAGACCGCCGAGGATGCTGTGTTCTTCGAGCGTGAAAATCGCGCGAGTCTCGCGGGCGGCGGCGAGGACGGCCTCGGTGTCCAAAGGTTTCAGAGTATGCATACTGAGCAGACGCGTTTCGATTCCCTCTTCCGAGAGGCGTTGCGCCGTTCGAACGGCGCTTTGCAGGATACCCCCGGTACAAATGAGAGTGGCATCCCGGCCTTCACGCATGTGGATGGCTTTACCCAATTCGAAGTGAATCTCAGACTGATGCACGACAGGCTCGCCAGCCTTGCCCAGACGGAGATAGCAAGGACCGTGATATTCCGTGATGGCGCGAGTAGCGGCTTGCGCCTCGACAGGATCTCCCGGAGCGACAACCGTCATGCCCGGCAAGGCGCGCATGACGGCGAGATCCTCGATGGCATGATGAGTTGCGCCCATCGCGCCGTAAGCAAAGCCGCCGCCAACGGTGACAATCTTTACGTCGGCATTGTGATAGCAGACGTCATTGCGAACGTGTTCAAGGCAGCGCATGGTCGGAAAATTCCCGATGGAATACGTAAAGGCGATTTTGCCACTTAGCGCCATTCCCGCGGCCATTCCCGTCATGTTTTGCTCGGCCACGCCGGCGTTAAGAAACTGGCTGGGTAGCTGTTCCATGAACGGGTTGACGACACCGAACCCAAGATCGCCGACGATCAAAACGATTCGCTGGTCTTTTTTCGCCAATTCGAAGAGTTCCTTCAGGAATGCGTTCCTCATTTGCTTTGCCCCAATTCCGCGAGGGCTTTGGTCTGGTCCTCGCCAAGCGGTGCGCGGTAATGCCACAAAAGCTTGTTTTCCATGAAGCTCACGCCTTTGCCTTTCACGGTATGCGCGATGATGCAACTGGGCCGCGCGGTTTCGAAGGGGACCTGGGTAAGCGCATTTTCCAAACCGACCATGTCGTGGCCGTTCAGTTCACGGACTGACCAGCGAAACGCGCGCCACTTGTCGGCGAAGGGATGCATGTCAATGACGTCCTTAACCATGCCGAGGCTTTGGATGCCGTTGTAATCCACAATGACAACGAGGTTGTCGAGATGGTGTTGTGGGGCGAAGAGAGCCGATTCCCAAACGGAGCCTTCGTCGCATTCGCCGTCGCTGAGCAAACAGAATACGCGGCTAGGGCGGCCGTCACGCTTGGCGGCAATGGCCATTCCCGTGGCGACGGGAAGACCATGGCCCAGAGAGCCGGTGGAAAGCTCGACGCCGGGATTGTCCTTGTGCATGACGTGGCCGGCGAGAGGAGAGCCATTCTGGTAAAAAGTTTCAAGGGCTTCGAGAGGGAAAAAACCGCTTTCCGCGAGCACGGCATAGAGCGCGGTACAGGCGTGACCTTTGCTCATGATGAAACGATCGCGGTCGGGCCAACCGGGACGCTTGGGGTCATAGCGGAGCGCCCGGCCGTAGAGAGCCGCCAAGATATCCGCCGAGGAGAGCGCGGAACCGATGTGAGAAGCGTTCGCTTTACCAGTCATGCGAACGCAGTGCCGCCGGATGCGATTGGCAAGCTCAGCGAGCTCCGTAAGTGTCGCTTGGTTCATAGCCGCATGATCCTTTCCCGGTCATCTCCGCTGCGATGGTTATGTCCCTTCCTGTGAAAGATGCGCGAGGACATCCGCTTCAACAATTCGTCCACCAGGACCGCTGCCCTTCACGAGGTGGAGATCGATGCCGTGCTGAGCGGCCAGCCGCCGCGCCGCCGGGCTGGCTTTCGGCAGGCCACCGGATCTTGGCGCCTCCGGGGAGGCTTCCAAATTGGGCAAGTTGCTTTCACACTCCTGACAGGTTGAGATTTCCGTATTGCTCTCGACTGGCGCGGATTCCCCCTGGGCAAGGATGTAGCCGAGGAGCGTTTGGACTTTCAGCGTTGCACCGGCTTCGGCGACACGATGCAGAATTCCCGCCGCGGGCGACGGAACTTCAAACGTTACTTTTTCGGTGGTGATTTCGAGAATGGGCTCACCAAGCTCCACGCGTGCTCCCGCAGGACGCAGCCACGCAGTCAGCACTCCTTCGTCCATGTACATGCCCATTTCCGGCATCACGACTGCTTGGGGCATAGTTCAGGCTCCCCGACCGAACATTTCGCGAACAGCGCTGATGACTTGAGCAGGCCGCGGCACATAATGCGCTTCCAGGACCGCGGCAAAAGGAACGGGAGTGTCGGGCGCAGTTATCGTTTTGATGGGCGCGTCCAGGTCATCAAATGCTTTGTCGGCAACTCGCGCGGCGATATCGCGCGCCATTGACGCTGTCGGAGTGTCTTCGTCCACGACGATCAGGTGTCGGGTGCTTGCCACTGACTCAAGAATTGTTGGTTCATCGAGAGGAGACAAAGTGAGAACATCAATCACTTCTGCTTCTATACCGCCGGCGGCGAGTGTCGCCGCGGCTTCGAGACAAACGTGAGTCATTCGGCCGATGGCGCAGAGCGTGACGTCTCCGCCGGGGCGGACGACCTCGGCGCGGCCAATGGGTATGCAGTAAGCATCTTCCGGGACAGGACCTTTCGCTGCCGAGCCAAGAAATTTGTGTTCGAGAATTACGACGGGACCGTCGTCCCGGATGGCGGAAATGGTCAGCCCCTTGGCATTATAAGCAGTGGAAGGAACTACGACTTTGAGACCCGGAACGTGAGCCAGGACAGAATAAAGAGTCTGCGAGTGTTGCGCGCCCGCGCCTCCCCCGTAAGTGCGCTTGCCATCTCCGCGGGTGCCATAGGCGGTGCGAATCAGCAAAGGCAGATTCACTTGACCACCCATCATGTAATGCATCTTGGCGGCTTGATTGATGATCTGGTCGTAGCAGCAGCCGATTAAGTCCACGAACATGATTTCAACAATGGGCCGCAAGCCGGACATGGCCGCCCCGACGGCAGCGCCTACAAATCCCATCTCGGAGATCGGGGTGTCGAGAACCCGCGCCGGCCCAAACTCGGTAATCAAGCCTTTGGTGGTGCGCAGCGAGCCGCCCCAGGAATCAATGAAACCAAGAGGCGCCAGCCCAGCACCGCCGGCAATGTCTTCTCCCATAATTATGATCGTGGGATCGCGGCGCATTTCCAAGCGCAGAGCTTCGTTAATCGCTTGATTGAATGTGAGTTCGCGGATGGCAACGGCAGTCTCCGTAGTCATCGCGCCTCCGAGATGAAAATATCGGTGTAGAGCTCGAACGGCGCAGGCAAGGGGCTTTGTTCCGCGAAGAGGATTGCCTGATCCAGCTTTTGTTTGTTTTTCTTGTCGATGGAGTCTAACTCGTCCGGCTGGAGCGAGCCTTCCTGCAAAACTTGCTCGCGGAAGCGCTTGATGCAGTCCCTTTGGCGAGCGGCATCTTCTTCCTCTTTGGTGCGATAGCGGCGAGTATCATCGCCCTGATGATGGCCGTAGTAACGGTAGGTTTTGCATTCGATCAGAGAAGGGCCTTCTCCCGAGCGGGCGCGATTGACCGCATCCGTTGCAGCTTTCCATACGGCAATTACATCCTGACCGTCCACCGCGACGCCCGACATCCGGTAAGCCGCAGCGCGGCCTGCAATTTCCGGATCGGCGACGGCGTACTCGACCGGCGTGGACTGAGAATAGCGGTTGTTTTCGCACACAAAGACAACGGGAAGAGTCCAGATGGCCGCGAGATTCATGGCCTCATGTACGGCGCCGAAACTGGCGGCTCCTTCGCCGAAGAAGGCGACGGCGACTTGCGTGGTGCGGCGAACCTTTGCGGAAAGCGCCGCGCCGACAGCATGCGTCACGCCCATCCCGACGATGGGATTGACGCCGAGCATGCCGACGCGGACATCGGTGATGTGCATGGAACCGCCTTTGCCGCGGTTGGTTCCCGTGGATTTCCCATAAAGCTCCGCCATCATGCGGTGAACTTCGACACCCTTGGCGATGCAGTGGCCGTGACCGCGGTGGGTGGAGGCAATCCAATCAGCAGGTTCCAGGGCGGCACACACTCCGACGGCGCAGGCTTCCTGGCCGGTGTAATAGTGGACCGCTCCGACGGGCACGCCCGTCTCCACGAGCCACTTGAGGCGCTCTTCGAACTCGCGGATGAGAGTCATACGGTCGTACATCCAAACAAGCTGCTCGCGCGACGGCCTAAATGCCGCGATCTCAGAATTCCTATGAGTTATTGGTATCGTCGCGGTGTCGGCCAAGGGGTCTCCCGGAGTTCCTGAAGGCGTAATAAACCTGGTTCTTCCTAGACAAAGGGACAG
>Ga0209648_10006548_pt1 | contig 10014 bp, 7 predicted proteins | sample GraSoi2013_115cm_FD_185830 | JGI IMG/M metagenome (GOLD analysis project Ga0209648, IMG submission 185830) | Grasslands soil microbial communities from the Angelo Coastal Reserve, California, USA - Sample 9_17_2013_115cm (SPAdes) (version 2) | ecosystem: Environmental > Terrestrial > Soil >...
AAGCCCTGCCACTTTTCAAATGCGTTCATCACGCGTTGAGAGTAATCGGTCGACAATATTTGGCCGACAGTCTTTGCGAATCACCATTTCTTTCAAATATCGAGAGCGGCACGAAACGTCGCAAAGATAGGTTCGTTTGCCTGCGCGGTCGCCTGGACAAGTTCAGAGAAGTTCTGAACTGCACTATTAACTTCGACCTCGTTTTTCAGCGTACTTTTTGCCAAAACGGGCAAGAGCTGGCCACAAAAACTCGCCGCAGTCTTAACAACCGGAAGCCACGCTGTTATTGCTGCATCGATGTCGAAGTTACTTTCGAATTTTACATCGAACCGATCAGGAATCGCCCTGCCCGCGTAAATTTCAAAACACTTAGCAACAGCGGTGGTCATCAAAAACGTGGAACCCCGTTGACGAAAAAATCCAAGCTGGGTCTTTTGCTGTTCGGTCCGACTGCCTTCTGGAATCGTGACTAATTCCTGTTTAACTCGTTCGACAGCGCGCAAAAGTGAGAAACAGAGCAGCATGTGTCTAGCCGTTGTGTGATTTGAGAATAAACGGCCGTACTGAGCGTCCGACTCCCAAATCTGCCGTTTCTCGTGATAAGCTAGGTTTGGATCTTGATGAAATGCGGCGATGGATTGCGCCGCGGTATCTGTGGGTATCAGATTAGATGGCCTTTTGATTTTATCAGAATCCGTTCCTCGTCGCCCACCCAGATAAAGGATGTTGGGCAAATCCTTGCATTCACGTCGCAATCGATCTTGGACAACGTCGTTGCTCCTAAAATCAGTCGCCTCGACTTTATTTTGTGAATTATTAAACCTAATGATATCTCGAATGACATCGCTATCGGAACATTTCACAAATCGTGCCGGTACTCGGCCATCGGTCGGCTTATTGAGAGACCCGAGTGAACCCGTCGTTTGCGCGCCGTTGACAATCGTAATCCCAGAAATACTTAGCTTGCCGCTGTCCGTTTTGAAATCGTTGACCAAAGCGGTGATACCGTTGTTGTAAGCCCAAAATCTCTGCGGATTATCTGTCGCAGTTTGTTTAATGTTGTGGTTGATATTTCGGTCACTACGCCGACTTCCAAGGTACCCACGAACGTTGGCGGAAAATAACTTACTCTTGTACTTTTGATGTAGCTCATGAAGCCACGAAATGGGTACGCTTGTACTGTACGCTTCCCATTTGTCTCCAGTCGCCGTGAAGCCTCCAGTTATCGGGATCTCGAGCAGGTCAGTTACCAAAATCGGGACTTGCGTACTGTGATACAACTCATCCAGTTTGTTTCGACCCACCTCCAGACACGCTACGGACTCAACACTAGCGTTCGGATAATGTTTGGCGATTAGCGCAACAGCCGTTGTGCGGGCTTGCTCTAATTCATCCTTCACGTTCTTCGACTCTGGCAGATTGTGTACGTACCAAAGTTCAAGCTGCGTTATCACCTGATCGTCTAGTGCCTCATCGAGCTCTTTGGCCGCAGCTTTGAGCGCTTCGGGAAGACGCTCGAGATTCTTCGATAGGATCCATGACACCGCTGTATTCAGATCCGAAGCTTTGTTTGACGGAGCCGCGGGTTTGGTTGGGTCTGTCGCAAGGTAACTTTGCGCGATCACAGCACGCTGGGCGAAGCGATCTACGAATACGAGATCACATTTTTTATCGTCACTTCCATCTGTCAATGCGACGGTTGCAACCGTATCGATATCTTCAACGTCAAACGCTGTTTCGATTGCAAAAAGGACGATTGCATTATTGCCGTATTTCGCGAGGTCTGCTCGCGTGCTGAGTGCCGCTAAGCTTGGACTTGTAGTTTTCGATTCTACGATCGCTTGGCCACGCTTAGGCGGAGGTTGCTCATTGAAAATTGTGTCCTTCATAGCTCAAACCCTTTGATAAACGTCTCCACCTCTAACGAACTCTTCTGCCTTTTTTTTCAACCCGACTTGGAGCGCTTGTTCGTGGGAAATTTTTTGTTCTGCGGCAAACTTCCGCACATCCTCCGTAATTTTAATAGAACAAAAGTGAGGTCTACACATCGAGGAAAAATGAGCACTCTTCGCCCCTTCCATTGGAAGGGTCTCATCATGAAAAGAACGCGCGGTTTCGGGATCGAGCGCGAGATTGAACTGATCCTCCCAACGAAATTCGAAGCGCGCTTTGCTGACCGCGTTGTCGCGGTATTGCGCGCCGGGATGGCCTTTCGCTAAATCAGCGGCGTGCGCGGCAGCAATCTTGGAGTAAAACATCTGGGTCGTACCTATAATTTGATATGTCGCTACTCGCGAACGTGCTCGCGCCAGGGCGGGATTGCAAATTCCTGTTCGTGCATAAAAAAGTGTGTTGCGCTAACGTTCCCGACGCCGCGATGGATCCAGCCATTTTTTTTACCGAATTGAAGCGACGCAAGGTCTACAGGGTCGCGGTCGCATATGCGATCGTGGCCTGGCTTCTGATCCAGGCGACTTCCATTCTGTTCCCCACGTTCGAAGCGCCTTCGTGGGTGATGAAAGTATTTGTCACAGCTGTGATCCTCGGTTTCCCGGTCGCGCTGATCCTGGCTTGGGCATTCGATCTGACCCCGGAGGGGCTCAAGCGTTCCGATGAAGTGCCGCAGACACAGGCGATCGCACCCAAAGCCGGCAAGAAATGGACGGCGATCATCGTCGCCGCGGCGGTGCTGGCGGCTTCGCTGCTTGCGTTTCAGTTTGTGCGAACCCGAAGATCGCTGACTACCGAACTGCCAAAACAAACCGCATCAACCGCGCTGCAGGACAAATCGGTCGCGGTGCTCCCGTTCGAGAACCTTAGCTCGGACAAAGAGAACGCTTTTTTCGCTCAGGGCATTCAGGATGAAATTATCACTACGCTCTCCAGAATCAGCGGGCTCCGCGTGATCTCCCGGACTTCAACCGCACATTATAACAGCGCTCCGGAGAATCTGGCCGAAATCGCGCTGCAGTTGCACGTGAGTCACGTGCTGGAAGGGAGCGTGCAGAAGGCCGGCGACCAGGTGCACATCAATGTGCAGTTAATTCAAGCGGAAACCGACGCGCATCTTTGGGCGCAGAGTTACGACCGGCGGTTAAACGACATCTTCAGCGTGGAAGGGGAAGTGGCCAAGAGCATCGCCGATTCCCTCAGGACCACATTGTCTCCTCAGGAAAAAGCGCGAGTGGAAGCGAAGCCGACGGACAATCCCGATGCCTACGTCATTTACTTGCGGGCTCGCGATTATCAAACCCGGCCGGATAATCTTCTCCAGGATTTTCGGTCAGCGATAAATCTTTACGAACAGGCAATCGGGCTCGACCCAAAGTTCGCTCTCGCTCACGCGCGGCTCTCCGCCAGTACAAGTAACCTCTACCATTTCTACGAACCGATCGAGCCATGGAAGCAAAAGGCGCATGCCGAAGCGCTCGAGTCGCTTCGGTTGCAGCCGAATCTCGGGGAGGGCCACCTCGCGCTCGGCCTTTATCATTATTATATGGAAAGTGATTACGACGCCGCCCTGCGCGAACTTGGTCTGGCAGGGAATGCACTTCCCAATGACGGGGACGTTGGTCTGTATACTGCCGCAATAGAAAGACGGCGGGGACATTGGACAGAGGCCCTCACAGCATATTTACGCGCGGAAGCTATCGATCCGCGCAATTCGGTGATGCTTTACGATGCCTCACAAACTTTTTTTGGCCTGCGCGATTGGCACACCGCGGCTGAGCGGATGGACCGCGTCCTCGCGCTCTTCCCCGATTCGTTCAACGTAAGGATCCAACGAGCTTATATCGAGTTTTTCTGGAAAGGCAGCACTGCTCCCATCAAAGCCGCGGTCGACTCTCTGCCGCCAAACCTTGACCCTGACGGCGTCGTCAGCTTTGCGCGTTGGGACGTGAGCTTGATGAACCGCGATGCGGTTGCAGCGGAAAAAGCGTTAGCTGCCTGCCAACTGGACACAGTCGCATCGCAGACCGGAGTTCCGCTGCCAAAAAGTTACCTGCAAGCATGTGTCGATCTTGTTCGTGGCAACGTGGCGAAAGCGCGGGCTGAGTTCGAGGCCGCACGACCGGCGATCGAAAAGACCGTCGCGAACAGTCCACAAGACGGCGTCAGACACGGACAGCTGGGACTACTTTATGCGTTCTTAGGACGCAAGGATGACGCGCTGCGCGAAGGACAACGCGCGATGGAACTCAAGCCCATCTCGCATGATGTCATCGAGGGGGCTGTCGTAGAAGATTTCTACACTCTGATCTGCGTCTACGTCGGCGAGAAGGACAAGGCTATAAGCCGGATTGAACGTCTCCTTACTGTTCCATTCGCGGTGGATTATGCCGACGAAAGCGTCACCCTTTCCGACCTGCGACAGCGCTGGGAATGGGATCCGTTGCGGAACGATCCGCGATTTCAAAAAATTATCGCGGGACCTGAACCAAAGACTTTGTACAAGTAACGATGAGTAGTTTTGGCCGATGTTTGCGACGAAGGCAGCATAAGCCGGAACTTCGCGAACTTTCCGTCTTTCCAGATGATCATCGGCAAACCGCGTTGACGAAGCTCGGCGCGTTTCTTGCGCGTCGCGCGGCGGAGCGCCCGCGATGCGGCGCGCGGCTCTGGCGACATCTTGCTTTCCGGAACTGGTTTCAGGTTCTTAGCTGGTTTCGCGTTCATTCGCGTGTTTCGTGGGCTGACTCGGATTTCAAAGTGCGTCGCGGCGGGACACCGCGACCAGCACGCGAGGCGCGTGCGCTCCCCAGACATTACGTCTTCGCGTAGATTTCCGATCCGGACTTCGTGAACTCCGTTGCCTTCTGTTTCAATCCTTCTTCGATCGCAGCTTCTTCTGTGATTGCGTGCTCTGCTGCGTACTTTCGGACGTCTTCGGTGATTTTCATGCTGCAGAAATGTGGTCCGCACATCGAGCAGAAATGAGCTGATTTCGCGCCTTCCATCGGAAGGGTCTCATCATGAAAGGCAAGCGCTGTCTCGGGATCGAGCGCGAGATTGAATTGATCTTGCCATCTGAATTCGAAGCGCGCTTTTGAGATGGCGTTGTCGCGGTATTGCGCGCCGGGATGGCCTTTCGCTAAATCGGCAGCGTGCGCGGCGATCTTGTAGGCGATGACGCCGTCCTTGACGTCTTTCTTGTTCGGCAAACCAAGATGTTCCTTCGGCGTGACGTAGCAAAGCATGGCGCACCCATACCAGCCGATCATAGCCGCGCCGATCGCGCTGGTGATGTGATCGTAGCCGGGCGCGATGTCCGTCGTTAACGGACCTAAAGTGTAGAACGGCGCTTCGTCGCACCACTCGAGTTGTTTCTCCATGTTCTCTCGAATCATGTGCATGGGAATGTGGCCCGGGCCTTCGTTCATCACTTGGACGTGCTGTTTCCAGGCGCGCTGGGTCAGCTCGCCTTGTGTGTACAACTCAGCAAACTGGGCCTCATCATTTGCGTCAGCAATACTGCCTGGCCTCAGGCCATCGCCGATGGAAAAGCTGACGTCGTAGGCAGCCATGATCTCGCAGATCTCGTCCCAACGAGTGTAGAGAAAACTCTCCTGATGATGGGCGAGGCACCATTTCGCCATGATCGAGCCACCGCGTGAGACGATGCCGGTCGCGCGCCGCGCCGTCATCGGGATGTATCTTAATAGTACCCCGGCGTGGACGGTGAAGTAATCCACCCCCTGCTCCGCCTGTTCGATCAGTGTATCGCGATAAATTTCCCAGGTCAGTTCCTCCGCGCGCCCGCCGACTTTTTCGAGCGCCTGATAAATCGGCACCGTGCCGATCGGCACGGGCGAGTTGCGAATGATCCATTCGCGGGTGGCGTGAATGTTTTTGCCTGTGCTCAGATCCATCACCGTGTCGGCGCCCCATTTGGTGGCCCAACGCATCTTTTCGACTTCTTCCTCGATCGACGACGCGACCGCGCTGTTGCCGATGTTCGCGTTGATCTTTACCAGGAAATTGCGGCCAATGATCATCGGCTCGGATTCCGGATGATTGATGTTGGCCGGAATAATCGCGCGGCCGCGCGCGACTTCAGCACGCACAAATTCCGCCGTTATTTCTTTTGGAATCGCGGCGCCGAATGATTCGCCGGCGTGTTGTTGGCGAAGATCATTTCGACTGTAGGGGAGGCTGTTAGCCTCCCGATTATTATTAGATGGGAAGCTAACAGCTTCCCCTACAGATCTGACCTCCGCGTTGCAATTCTCGCGAATCGCGATGTATTCCATTTCTGGAGTGATGATCCCGCGACGGGCGCGAGCTGGGTCACAGCGCGACCTGCCCGTGCGCGCAATGGTCGTCGCTGCGAGAAGCTCGGAGCTAGGAGCTTGGAGTTCGAGTGTGATTCTCCGGACTCGTTGCTACCGTTTGAATTCCCATTGGGCGTTGGACGTTGAGCGTTGGACGTTGAGCGTTGCGCGGCGATAGCCGCGTGTTTGTCGGACAGGTATCCATCATCAATCGGCGTGACGGCCCGTCCTTCGATTTCCTCGACATCGCCGCGCGCGAGAATCCAGTCCCGACGCAAGGGCGGAAGCCCTTTAACTGGGTCAAGCGTCACGCTTGGATCCCCCCACGGACCGCTAGTGTCGTAAACGCGGACCGGCTCGTTCACTTCCATCTCGCCGGACATTGTCTTGGTCGGCGCGAGATTTATTTCGCGAAACGGGACTTTGACGTCTGCATGCAATTTGCCGGTGACATAGATCTTTCTGGAGTTGGGCAGAGATTTGTCGGTGGCGTTCGACTGTTCGGAACCGTTGGTCGGCTTCATAGATTTACAGAAATAGTGAGAGACGTCTCCCGTTCGACTCGCTGCGCTCGCTCAGGGCAAGCTTTCAATATGGCGGCCCCGCCGCTGTTAAATGAATGCAACGTCACGTTGCCGCTCGACATGACAAAAGATGGAACGCGAATATCACGATGCAGCACGTTCACGTACTTATCGGCCCGGGCTGCAAGTTCGTGTCCATTCGTGTGCATTCGTGGTTAAAAAAATAGCCATGCGCGGAAAAACGCATGGCTGAGCTCGGACCTCCCTTCGGCGGCATTACCCGCATCAGGTTCAAGGGGTTCGTCTACGACGTCTCAGCCATTCGGCTCCCCCGCACTTTCACGCGAAGCTACGGCTCGAGGAGCCGAAGTCAACGCGTCAAAGCACGGAGCATGGAGCATGGAGATAGGAGTTGGAGAAAAGATCTCGTAGCTCCGCGCTCCCTGCTCCGAGCTACTAACTCCCAGCTCCGAGCTTATTTCTCCGCTTTTACGTTGGTGTGAAAAATGGCCATCCACGCGCCCTTCTCTTGTTTCCAGACCGAGCCGGCGTTGTAAGTGCCGGAAGCGTCTTTGCCATCGAACGTGCCTTCAATTTTCACAACGTACGTGGTCACGATGACGTCCTTTTCGTCAGAGAATGCGGTGTAGTCGCTGATGGTGAACGATTTCATGTCCCACTTTTTCATGTCGGACAATTCCTTCGGCATATCGGAGATGCCTTCGGCGTAAGCTCCGCGGAAGTCCTTATCTACGACCTTCTTGAAGCCTTCCGCGTTCTTGTCCTTAAACGTCTGCCAGGCCTCCTTTTCTCTTGCCTCGATGGCGGCCTTGTCCGGGGCGGCGATTGAAATTCCAATCGAGGCGATCAGTGCGATCACTGCGTAAGCGAGATATTTTTTCATAAGTCCTTTCGGTTGTTGATCCCAAATTAAGGGGCAGGATTGGACGGTCAAATGACTAATAGCAACGAGCAGAGAGCAAGGAGTTGGCAGTTGGGGGAGCAGGCGAGGACGCCTGCCACCACAGAAAAGCTTCGTGTGAATTGGTGTCCATTCGTGGTGAGAAAATTGGTCATTCGTTATTTGGTTGATTGAACATTGCGGGCAATAGGCGCGTCTCTACATTCCACGATGAAGAAGTCGCTTTTCGTTTCGTTGTTGAGTTTGGCGCTCGCGTTTGCGTTGGAGGCGCAGACCGAGCCGGAGAAAACGCCGTTAACCGGCAAGTCCCCTGCGGCCGGCGCCAAGAAAATGCCTGCTAATCGCCCACCCGTTCAAATAAGCGGCACGAGGAGCGGCGAAGCCAGCACCAAACCATCTGACGACACCAACGCGAAGCCGATCGATCCTTCAAATGTGGATCCGTCGGTCAAACCGGCGGACGATTTTTTCCTCTACGCCAACGGCGGCTGGATCAAGCGCACTGAAATTCCGCCGGAATATTCGCGCTGGGGCAGTTTCAATCAGCTGATCGAGCACAACAACGACGCGCTCCACGCGATCGCGGAGAAAGCGGCGAAAGCAAAGAGCAATGAGGCCGATGCGAAAAAGGTCGGCGATTATTACGCCAGCGGCATGGACGAGAAAACGATCGAAGCGATGCGGACAAAGCCGTTGCAGGACGAGCTGGCCAAGATCGACAGCATGAAAGATCGACAAGATGTGCTGAAGGAGATCGGGCATCTGCACCTGAACGGCGTGAACGCGTTTTTCAATTTTGCCTCGGGGCAGGACGACAAGGACAGCACGCGCGAGATTGCGCAAGCGGCGCAAGGCGGGCTCGGAATGCCGGACCGCGATTATTACACGAAGGACGACGATGCTTCGAAGAAATTGCGCGACCAATACGTCGCGCACGTCACCAAAATGTTGACCCTGCTCGGTGAGTCCGTGGAGAAGGCCGGCGCCGACGCGAAGAAAATCATGGCGCTCGAAACTTCACTGGCGCAGGCATCGCGCACGCGAGTGGAGTTGCGCGATCCGCAAAAGAATTACAACAAGATGACGCCGGCCGAGCTGCAGACGCTGACGCCGGACTGGAATTGGGCGGATTACTTCAAGGAAATCGGTCTGACCGCGCCGGGCGATATCGATGTGCATCAGCCCGATTTCTTCAAGGCAGTGAACACGGCGTTCACATCGACATCGATGGATGATTGGAAAACGTATCTGCGCTGGCACCTGATCGACGCCACTGGGTCGGCGCTTTCGAGCGATTTCGTGAACGAAGATTTCAATTTCAAGGAAACGACGTTGCGCGGGACGAAGCAGATCAAGCCGCGCTGGAAACGCGTCATCATTTCCGAAGACGGCGAGATCGGCGAAGCGCTTGGCAAACTTTACGCGGCCGAATATTTTCCGCCCGCAGCCAAGGCGCGCGCGCTCGAGTTAATCAACAATTTGAAGGAAGCGCTGGCCGACCGGATCAAGACGCTCGAATGGATGGATGAGCCGACCAAGAAAGCGGCATTGGAAAAACTGGCGGCGTTTCAGGTGAAGATCGGTTACCCGGAAAAGTGGCGCGATTATTCGGCGTTGCAGATCGACCGCGGGCCGTTCGTTTTGAATGAGCTGCGGGCGGAGAATTTCGAATCGAAGCGTCAGGTCAACAAGATCGGCAAACCGGTCGATCGGACGGAATGGGGCATGACCCCGCCGACGGTGAACGCGTATTACAATCCGAAGATGAACGAGATCGTTTTCCCGGCCGGAATTTTGCAGCCGCCATTCTTTTATGCCAACGCCGACGACGCCGTGAACTACGGCGGCATCGGCGCCGTCATCGGCCACGAAATGACCCACGGCTTCGACGACCAGGGCCGGCAATACGACAAAGTGGGAAATTTGACCGATTGGTGGTCGCCGCAATCAGCGGAGGAATTCAAGAAACGATCGGAAGCGATCGTGGCTCAATACAACGAATACGAGGGACTGCCGGGCTTGCACGTGAACGGCGAGCTGACCGAGGGTGAAAACATCGCCGACGTCGGCGGAGTGAAACTTGCCTACGCTGCGCTGCAAAAGGCACTCGATAAGCACCCGGAAGAGCGCGATAAAAAGATCGACGGCTTAACGCCGGAGCAACGATTCTTCCTTTCGTTCGCAGCGATCTGGCGATCAAAAATCCGCCCTGAAGACCAGAAGCTGCGCTTGAACACCGATCCGCATTCACCGGCACGTTTCCGGGTGAACGGGCCACTCTCGGATCTGCCGGAAT
>Ga0209648_10006549_pt1 | contig 10013 bp, 8 predicted proteins | sample GraSoi2013_115cm_FD_185830 | JGI IMG/M metagenome (GOLD analysis project Ga0209648, IMG submission 185830) | Grasslands soil microbial communities from the Angelo Coastal Reserve, California, USA - Sample 9_17_2013_115cm (SPAdes) (version 2) | ecosystem: Environmental > Terrestrial > Soil >...
CGGCCGCGCAAGCGGCCAGGAACCAGGCCTTCGCGGCGGTCGTGAAGAAGGCGCCAGCCGGCTCGTTCCGCGCCTTCCGCCAGCTCGGCTATCGGGAGCTGACCTACCACGGCGCGGGCGGATGGCAGGTCTGGCAGCCCGTCTTCACCCCAGGCCAGCTCCGGTGGCTCCCGATCGCGGCCGACACACTCGGGTCGAGTGACCAGGTCGCCTTTACGCTGGCCGGCGTCCCGGATGCCACGTTCGCGGGTAACTACAGCTACTACAGCGGGCCAGCCGCCCCCGCAGCTTCCTATCCTTACGACCAGCCGCAGGACACCATAGGGCTGATGAACGCCTTCGCCGACGGCGGGGCGGCGCAAAGCCAGGCCCTGAGCCTGGCGCTGGCCGTGCCCGGCATGCTGACCGCCTGGATGCTCAGCCAGCCCGACATTCTCGGACTGGCGCGACCTGACGGGCGTCCCATCGCGGCGATCGGCAGCATCGGGCCGATCCGGCCAGGTCACCCCGTCACGCTGCGCGCCACCGCATTCGATCCCGGCCGCCCGCACGCCAGGCTCGGGTATTCCTGGAATTTCGGCGACGGCGCCGCGGCGACCGGCCCGAGCGTGCAGCATGCCTACGCCGCCGCGGGCCACTACACCCTGCAGCTGAACGTCACAGCGCCGGGCCGGCCGGCCCGCGTGATCAGGCAGCCGATCTCGGCCGGTCACCCGAAGGCCTACGGGAACCCGTATGCGGCATTGGCGGCCCCGGCGGGCGCCATTTCCCCTGCCGAGCGGGCGGCGGCCGCGGGCCGGCCGCGGGCGAACCCGTCGGTTACGCTGCCCGTGGCCAGGCCCGGGCTGACCGACAAGGTCGGGCGAGTTGCCCGAGCCCGCGACCCCGAGCCGGCTGGCTCACAGTCTGTTACCTGGATCCTGCCCGGCGTTGCCTTGTCGGTGGTCGCGGCCATGGCCGTTGTGCTGGCCACCTGGAGGCGGGCCATGCGCGCCCGGCGCCGCTAGCGTAGTGACCTGAACGCGGCGCGGCCACCCGAAGCGCGCCGACGGCCGCCCGTCGGTCACATGGCGTGCCACGACGTGCCGGGATCGGGGGTCGCCGGGCAGGATTCGATCACCAGCCTCGTGCCGTTCGTGGCTGAGTCGCCCGGGTCGGCCAGGCAGAGACCGGAGTGGGGGTTGATCAGTTCGCTGCCGATCGGGCCCTTCGGCGCCATTCGCCAGCTCTGCCCGGCCGAGCCGTTGCAGGTGTTGATGTCCACCGGGGTCAGGCTCGCCGTGCCGGAGTTATGGACCTCCAGGCACTTGCCGAAGACGCGGATCGTGCCGTCGGGCATTACCGTCCAGTGCTGGCTGGACCCGCCATCGCAGGCATAGACGTCGGCCCTGGTGCCGTTCACCGCGTTGTGGCGGAAGTCGTCCAGGCACTTGCCGGAGACCCCCGAGGGGAATGGCGCGGCGGGGCCGGTCCAGCGCTGGTTAGTCGCGCCGGTGCAGCGGTAGATATCCAGCTTCGTGCCATTCGCGGTATGGGAATAGGGGTCGTCGAGGCACTGGCCAGAGGCCGTGTTGACCAGTTCCCCGTCGGTGCCGAACTGCCAGCGCTGCGAGCCGGACCCGTCACACGAGTACAGGACGACCGGGGTGCGGCTCGCGGTGCCGCCGCGGTAGACATCCAGGCACTTCCCGGCCACCCGCAGCGTCCCGTCCTGGACGACCGTCCACTTCTGGTTGGTTGCGCCGGTACACGTCGAGATTTGCATCCGGGTGCCGTTGGCCGTGTGATACCCGGTGTCGTCGAGGCACTTGCCGCCATTGTTCAGCCGGAACGGCCCGGCGGCCCCCTGATCGGCGGCCCGGGCTATCGTCCAGGTGAACGACGCCGATCCCGAAGCCTGCAGGCTGTCGGTCGCACTGACCTTGACCTGGTAGGTTCCGGCCTGGTAGGCCCAGCCAGAGACCCGCCCGGCCGGGCTCATCGACAGGCCGGGCGGCAGCCCTGTGGCGGTGAAGGCCGGCTTGTACCCGGCCGCCGAGTCGGTCGCCTGGACCTGCAGGCCGACCGGGCTTCCCGCCACCGTGCTCTGGCTGCCCGGCGACCGGACGGCGATCGTGCCGTGTACGTACAGCGTGAAGGACTCCGACGCCGGAACGACGGGGGAACTCGCCGACGGCGTGACCGTCACCGCGTACGCGCCGGGCGCCGACGCCGTGCCCGAGATCAGGCCGCCTGGAGTGATGGACAGGCCGGCCGGCAGGCCCGTCGCCGAGTAGGTCACCGGCTGCCCGGCCAGCGCGTTGAGCGAGCGGACCTGGATCGAGACGGCGCTACCCGCCAGGGTCTGCCGGGTGCCCGGACCCGCGGTGAAATAGTCCTGGTCGACAGCGCCCGTGATGCCGCTGACCGTGCCGCTGCTGGTGTACTGCCAGAACGTCCAGTCGTTCCAGCCGGCCGGCAGCGGCGGGGCGTTGCTCGCGTACGCGGCCACCCACAGCGGGTCCGCGCTGAATGCCGTGCTGTTCCCGGTGCAGGTGTCCCACCAGCCGGCGGTGGTGTAGATGATCGGCGGCTGCCCGGTCAGCTTCTGCGTCTCGGTGACGAACTGGGAGATCCAGGCGACCATCGCGGCAGGGCTGAGGCCGTAACACGCGTTCGTGCCGTCAGTGCTGACATACGGGTCGTATTCCAGGTCCAGCATGACCGGCAGGAACAGGCCGCCGATCTTGTAATTGGTGTAGGCGGCCAGGTAATCGGCCTGGCTGGTGCCGTCCGAGATATTCGGGTTGGCGAAGGCGTAGGCCGTCACGTACAGGCCCGCCGCCGTCGCCCCTGAGGAGTCCGCCGGGTAGTAGGGGTTCTTGTAGTAGGGCCCGTTGGTCCCCGTCCCACTCCACGCCTCGGTGGCCTTGATCGCGGCGAACTTGTCGCCAGCCTGGGCGACCAGTGACCAGTTGATGACAGCCTTATTCGGGTGCTGGAAGGAGGCCACGTCCACGCCCTTCGGCAGGCTGCTGGCCGTCGTCGCGGCAGGCTGGAGCGCGGTCTGCCTCGTCATGCCGGTCCGGTCCAGCGGGCCAGACAGGTCGCGGAGCAGTTGCGGCGAGTGCGCCTCACCGGGGTTATAGCTGGGGACGCCCTTAACCGCAGCGGTGCCGGCCAGTGTGGCCGTGCCGTCGGCTGGTGCGGTGGAACCGCCCGCGACGCTCCCGGGCGACGCGCTGACCGTCAGTCCGGTTCTGGCCCCGGGCCCCGACGGCGCGAACGCCCCGGATGCGGCGACGCCGACCAAGGCCAGCGCAACCGCGGCCACGGCGGCGCAGGCCACAGCCGCGCCCCGGCGCCCGCGAACGGCCGCGACGCCCCGGCGCCAGCAAACGGCCGCGACGCCCCGGCGCCCGCGCAAGCCACTGCCGACCGCACGCCCGCGGTGCGCTCCGCCCATTTATGCTCCTCCAATCGCCCCGCACTCGCGGAACCTCACCTGCCAGCGGGCCAGGCCCAAGTGCGCCATCTCGGATTAAAAACTGACAATGTAGGTTAGCGTCCGGCGGCCGGGATTCGTTACAGTCCAGTGGGCGAGCGGCGAGGCCGGTAGTCGCCCGCCCGGGCAGGCGGCTCCGTTACGGGCCCGTGTCGGTCGCGACGCCGCGCACGGCGGGTCCCTCGGGACGCACGGGTGCTTGGCTCTGCCCCGTGACGTGATCTCGTGAGCGTCGCCCCGGCGCATCGCCCTGCGCGCCGAAGGGCCTGGCAGGGGGCGGGAGCGAGCCTCGAGCCGACGGAACGCGCAGAGCAAATGCGGCGCTAACCCTGCTTGACATGATTCATGCCATTGACACAGAATGGCTCCGCTCCTGCTTACTCCGCAGTAGCTTGCGGAAGCCCACCGAGGCCGACCGACATGCGTGAGTGGACAGCCCGGTGTCAGCAGTTCCCGAAGGGCCCCCCGTGAGGCTCCAAAGGAGGAGTCCATGCACCGCGGCATCTTTCAGTTCACCTCCTCGCGAAGGCACCAGGTAGCACGGAAGGCGTTCCTGTGCCTTGGGGCACTCGGCCTGGTCTGCGGCGCCAGCGTCGTCCAGGTCACGTCGGCGTCGGCGACGCCGATCCCGCCCTCGACGTCCGGTTGCAGCTACAGCAACGCCGCAACATCACCCAATCCGGCCGCTGTGGAAGGCGTCACGCCAGGGTCGGCGATCGCGATCTCATGCGCTGCGGGCAGCCTCCCGGCCGGCACGCTCATGGTGGTCGTCGAGGCGAGCGGGCTGGCCGCCATCATCAGCCCGACGAGCGCGCAGACCAATGAGGTCGACCTTGGCTCGCTCGTAGTCGCTTTTTCCGGTGCCGACGGGAGCCTGAACACCACCTTCACGGTGCCAGCGTCAGCGTCCTTCACCCCAAGGGACCCGAACGCCGCATGCCCGCCGACACAGGCTCAGATCAATATCGGCCTGACCTGCGACCTGATCGTGATATCGCTATCCGGCGGCCAGCTGCAGCCCGTCAACGAAGCGATGCTCACGTACGCCGGGCAGGGGACTCCGAATGCGCCCACGCTGCACGCTACATTCCACGTCGTCCGGGGCGTGAAGACACTCACGGCAAGTGATGTAGCGGGGGCCTGTCCGACACCGCCGACGGCCGCCAGCCATTGCTGGTGGGGGGCACCGGTTACAGGGACGCCCAACCCGACCGCGTTCTCCGGCATTCCGGCGCCCGTGGCGCAGGTGTCTAAGCTCGTCACCTCGGGCGATCTCCAAGTGAGCCCGGCAGTGTATTGCCAGATGGGCGCCACAGCATCGGCCTGTTCCAGCGTGCCAGTCGGCACGCTGATCCCGCCCGCCCTGAGCGGGACGGTCACTACATCTCGTGGTCTTCAGCCTTTCGTGATCGACGAGCCCAACGCGACCCCTTATCCGGGGACCGGGACACTGCCGTCTCTCATTGCCGGAACCCGTAACGTCGCGGCCAGGCAGACCGGGCCTCCCGTGCACGTCCCGTGACCTGGTCGCCGCCAATCGGCACGTGACCCTGGCAATGTGCGCGCACGCCCGGCTCGCGGTCACCGCCGCTGCCAGCGGGCCCGGTGCAAGCAGCCGGGCCAGAGAGGGGCCGCCGGCTTGCGGACAACTTTCTGGGCCGCGGCCAGGCGATCGTAGCTGCCCGGCAAGTACAGGTCGGCTCTTGCGTTGCCTTCACGTCCAACGTCATGCTCGACGCGTGCGGCATGCAACGCAGCAAGACCTTGATCACGTAGAGGCGCTGCTGGTGGAGCTGCGCAAGCTCCCCGAGTTGCGGGAGCGCAAGCGTGGTTATTTCGCTCTCGGCTCGCGGGCGTTCCTTCACTTCCACGAGGATGCCGGTGACCTCTACGTCGACGTCAGGCTCGAGAGCGCGTTCCAGCGCATGCGGGTCACCAGCCGCATTGAACAGGCCGATTTCCTCTCACGGGTGCGGAGAGCGCTCCAGTCGACTTCTCCTCCGGATTCCTCATAGGCGCCCATGCCTGGCAAGCGGGCCGCCGGGTCCCAGGTCGGCGAATGCCCATCGCGCCAGCTGCGGCCCGGCGGGCGTGCTCGTCGTGGCGGGCTAATGGTACGGAAGATCAATAACCGCCCGGGAATGATCAAGGCCCAGGTTCACCACAGCCACCATGCCCAGCTAGATCATGTGACGATCGTTGCCGGGGATGGGGATAGCGCGTCCGACGGCCCGGCGGCTCCGCAGTTGCCGCCCCGCCCAGCCCGCGCCGACCGTGCATACCAGCGCCAGGACAAGCAGCACCCAGAGAAGGCGATGCAAACGTTCATCGGCATTGCCACCGACCACGAAAACGGCAATGCCGCTGATCGCGATGCCGACCGCGACCCCCTTCAGCAGCGTGCGGCGGTCGCCTGGTTCGGCTGGCTGCTCTGGCTCGCGCATACCTGCGAGGCGCGCATCAGCGCGGGCGGATATTTCCTCGTCGACTCTTTCAAAGAACGATGCCACTACCGCGTCGCTGTACTCAGGGCCGAGCTCATCGTGCGCCGCGGCGGCGGCGCGGATTTCCTGGGGGGACAACGGTGAGTCAGTCATGCCGACAACGTAACGCCGGTGGCCGCCAGGCATCGGCAGGCCGACCGCGCAAGCGCGGCTAGCCACCGCCCCCTCACAAGGCCGCGTGGGCTGGCGCGCGCCAGCGCCTGATCAGCGATGAGGGCGCCCCCGAGGCGGGCATCAATCCGTGCGGCTATCTCGCTGTCGACCGTCCACACGGTGACGAGCTAACCAGTCTGCCTTGTCGCCGCAGTCACTTGGTCACCGAACCACCGTGATCTGCGGGGACGTTGGTGAGAGGCCGGGTAACACTGCCCGTGCCGGGGTAAACCTGGGGTCGTGGCCACCAGTGAAGATCAGGCCTACGTCGGTCCAGGGTCTGTTGCGGACCGGAGCTGAGGACCGCGAACGCCGGCGTCGACCGGAGGGCGAGGACCAAGGCGTGATCATGCCGCCGACAGGCCGGCGGCCACTTGGCTGGTCAACGGCAAGAGAGATTCATCGTTAACTCTGACCACCAGTTGCAACAGGACAGGACGGTCCTTGAGTCTCGAGGGGGTTCGTGGCCATGTTCGATCGATTCGAAGAGTTCGACATCTCTACCGCGGGTGCGTCGATCCACGGACGCCGAGGCGGCAACGGACCGCCTGTGCTGCTCCTGCACGGTATTCCGGAAACGCATCTGATGTGGCATCGGGTAGCGCCCCACCTCGCCGAGCGCTACACCGTCGTCGCCACCGATTTGCGTGGGTACGGCGACAGCGGCAAGCCGCCCAGTACTGCCGATCACGAACCCTACAGCATGCGCTCGATCGGCCGTGACCAGCTCGAGGTCATGCGACATCTGGGCTACCACCAGTTCAGCATCGTGGGACACGATCGCGGGGCGCGCTGCGCCTACCGTCTCGCATTGGATCACCCGGATGCTGTTCTCCGGCTCGCCGTCATGGACGTCGTTCCCGTCGGCGACGCGTACAATCGTGCCGACAAAAACTTCAGCCTCCTCTACTGGCAATGGTCCTTCCTCGCCGCGCCAGAACCGGCACCGGAACGGTTCATCAACGCGGCACCGGCCAACCTGGTCGACTTCATGCTCAACACGTGGTCCGAGGTGAAGGACGCTTTCCCAACCGAGGTACGCGGCGAGTACATCGAGAAATTCAACCACCCCGATACGGTGCACGCCGTCTGCGAGGAGTTCCGCGCATCCCCAACCTTCGACTACCAGCAGGACGAGGCGGATCGCGGGAACCGCAAGATCTCCTGCCCCGTGCTCTTCCTCTGGAGCCAGCGCGGTTCGGTCGCGAAACTTTACGATGATCCGCTCGCGATATGGCAGGAGTGGGCCGATGACGTTCGCGGCGCCCCGGTACCAGTCGGTCACTTCATTCCAGAAGAGGCACCCGAGGAGACCACACGCCAACTGCTGAATTTTCTGCAGTAGGGCGGCATCGGCGCGGCTGCTCGACGTGCCGGGGATTCACTATCTATCCGCAACGACCAGCTAGGTAAACCTGACGCATATCAATGAAGGGAGAAATCTCGTGACAGTACTCCCTCCGATCTCGAAGTTTCCTCAAGTCGATCAGGCTGACGCGAGTGGCGAACTGGCTGAAATCTACGATGACATCCGATTCACCCTTCGTATGCCGTGGGTTCCATTCGCTATCAGGGCGATGGCGCTATTTCCGGCTTTCGTACCGGCTGCATGGCAGATGCTGAAGCCACAGATCTCGACTCTGTACGCCGAAAAGGGCGCCGACCTGGTGCGTGAGGCTTCGATCATTCCTGGCCCGCCGCCCCCAGACCCTCGCCCCAAGCTGCGCGCCGCAGGCCGGTCCGATGATGAGATCAGCAAGATCCGCCAGGCGCTCGATTCCCTCAACTACGGCAATCCCAAGGGCCTCATCCTGATCACAGCCTGGAATGAGGCGTGGAATGAGCGCGCCGCTGGCACTCCCGCCACCTCTCTGCCCGCTGCGCAGGCTCGGCAGCTTCCCTGCGGCTTGCCCGACGGAGTCGAGAAGCTCCACCTGATCGATCCGGACCTGGCTGCGCCGGATGTCCAGGAGCTGTGGCGGCAAGCCAAGGATCTCTTCTTGTATCACGCTCCGGCTAGCGACTACCGGGTGCTGGCAGCCTGGCCCGACGTCCTCCGCATCGCGGTCGAGGACATCCTCACTCCCGTTGCGCTCACCGCCGAGTACGAGGAGACTGCACGGCGGATCCGGGCAATTGCCCGCAAGCATGTGGCGGGTTTCTCCGACGTCGGGGGCGTCAGCCGCCGGCAGATGAGCAACTCACTCAGCGGGCCGGAAATCGCTGGACTTACCGGGCTGCTCTTCATGTATAACCGCTTCATCGCCGACATCACGATCGCTATGATTCGGGTCAAGCAAGCACTTGACGGAGCGTCATCAGCTACAGAGAATAAATTCCCGGTCACATAAGTGCCAGGTCGATGGCGTGTGAAGTCTTGTTCTCTCGTTGCAGTCGGCCATCGAAACTGTGCAACCGCCGCAGCAGAATAGCTTTCTTAGCCGGGTGCACGGCTGGGGTCGACTGGACGGTGCGTGAGCCTTCCGGTGACCGATACAAGCACGCTAGTGCAAGTGGCCTCGGATCGTCGCGTAACGCCTCTGCGACTGCCCTGATGCGCTTGGCGACCGGACGATCAAGCTTTCCCAGCGAGCGGATGGCCTTAGGCGCGAACTCGAGCGCGTACCGTGGCACGGTCACGAGTCCAGGACCAGTTCCGCCCAGACCTGCTCGGCCGGGACCGTACTGGCTCCTGCCTGAATCTCTGCGAGGGCCTCCCTGGCTGCCTGGGCATCAGCGAAGTCCTCCAGCAGCTCGCGAAACTGCTCGGGGGTGAGGTTCTCCAGCTCTGCGGCAAGCTCAGCCGGGACGATCGCCGCCAGGCGCTCGCCATGCTCGGTCAAGTACACGACCTTGCCCCGCGCGGCGTCATACGCTGCAGCGGCCAGGTGGGACTCGTCAGGTGCCGGGCGGAGGGGCGTCGTCGGCTGTACCGCCTGGAACCAGCATGCCTTCGGCCATTTCACGAGTGGCTGGCCAAGTACGAGCAGGCGTGGAACGACCGACTGGACCGGGTGGATGACTACCTCAAAGAGCTACAACAACAAGGAGAGCAGCAGTGACACCTAATCGGCACGGGTCGGCAGTCATCGAATTCCCGAACGATCTCGAGATTGTCATCACCCGAGAGTTCGACGCTCCGATCGAACTCGTCTTCGACGTATTCACGAAGCCCGAGCATGTGAGGAAAACGTTCGCTCCATTTGGGGAGGAGGTGACGGTCTGCTCGATCGACCTGCGCGTCGGAGGGAACTACCACTTCGTCATGGTGACCGACGACGGAACCGAGTGCTCGTTTCGGGGAACCTACCTGGAGGTCGAGCCGCCGACCCGGACCGTCGAGACGTGGGTATTCGAAGGGTGGCCAGATGCGGAGGCCGTCGAGTCGATGGATCTGCACGAGACTGACGGAGTGACGAAGCTGACGTGGAAGCTGGCGTTCCGCGACAAGGCTGGCCGTGACCACATGACCAAGTTCGATGGCCTCGAAGCGAACTTCGACAACGTGGAAGATTACTTGAGGTCACTGCTCGATCCAAAGGGAACTGTCTCTGGGTAGCTGAGGTTTCGAAGCAACCGCACCGTCCTCAGATGTCCGCCATCGCCAATTGATCCACCGCAGCGCTCGGGCGTCACCCGAGGGACGTCACGGCTGAGCGGAAGCCTACCCGCCCGCCATTCGCTGGACACCCTGGCCAACAAATGCCGACAAACGTTCGCCGACTCGGCCGCGGCAAGCCCATCGCGGTGCCAAGCGTCGGCCAGAAGCCCGGCGAAAGCGCGGTCCTGCGAGCGACGAAGCCCTGTCCCCAGACTCCCTGGCAGCCGGTAGGATCAGCTTCAATAGATTTGGCACCACCATTGACGATGAA
>Ga0209648_10006550_pt1 | contig 10013 bp, 6 predicted proteins | sample GraSoi2013_115cm_FD_185830 | JGI IMG/M metagenome (GOLD analysis project Ga0209648, IMG submission 185830) | Grasslands soil microbial communities from the Angelo Coastal Reserve, California, USA - Sample 9_17_2013_115cm (SPAdes) (version 2) | ecosystem: Environmental > Terrestrial > Soil >...
GGCAACTACCAGGCGACGAATGCGGGTGGCTACTACGGCGCGTACCAGTTCAGCGCCAGCACATGGGCAGCGTACGGCGGCAACCCCGCCGACTTTGGGAACGCCAGCCCGGCCGAGCAAGACCAGGTGTTCGCGAACGCCGTCGCACAAGGCGGCCAGTCCAGCTGGGCACCGTACGACGGCTGCTAGGCAGCTTACGGAGGCGTGGGCTGCCGCTCATCGACCCCGACAGGGGTATCAAGATCACCAAGCAGAGCGTGGACGACAACGGCAGCCCACCGCCTCTGGGCCCATTCAACGAAAGCCAAGGAATCCAGCGCTTGGCGCAACACTGCCTGCTGTCGACGGCCAGCATCTCGCTGAGCACGCTGTCCCGGCTGGAAGCCGCCTGCCTGGTCGGCGGTGGAGGGGAGGCGCTGGCCCGGGTAGGTTCTTGGTAGCGCGTTAGGTAACAGATCGGTGTCTACGGGCGTTGTTCCGCGTCGCTTCTCGCTCTGTGTCGGAGTTCTCGCAGGTCAGGTGGGGAGGCGGCCAGGCGGTAGGCAGTCCGTGCCGTAGCTGGCTGATGGATCGGGCCAGGGCAGAGGGGTCAGCGTATGACGAGAGATTCGGTGCCGGCGACGATGCGCGCCAGCGTCTTGATCGAGCAGGGACGGCTGGAATCGCAGAAGCGTGAGGTCCCGGTGCCGCTACCGGACGAGGTGCTGATCCGGGTCGCGTCCGTCGGTGTGTGCGGCTCGGACGTGCACTACTACCGGCACGGGCGAATTGGGGACTTCGTCGTCGATGCGCCGCTCATTCTCGGGCACGAGGCATCTGGCCGCATCGTCGCCGTGGGTGACCGGGTCGACCCGGCGCGGATCGGTGACCGCGTCGCGATCGAGCCACAGCGGCCGTGCCGCCGCTGCCGGCTCTGCAAGACCGGACGGCTGAATCTGTGCCCCTCGATGCGGTTTTACGCCACCCCGCCGGTCGACGGCGCGTTTTGTGAATATGTCACGATCAGCGCGGATTTCGCCCATGCCGTGCCTGATTCGGTGAGCGACGACGCCGCGGCGCTGCTTGAGCCGTTGTCCGTCGGGGTCTGGGCGGTGCGCAAGGCGCGGTTGGGCTCGGGATCGAGCGTATTGGTCGCTGGCGCCGGGCCGATCGGCATCATGACCGTGGTCGCCGCGCGAGCGGCGGGGGCAACGGACATCGTGGTCTCTGACCCGGTCGCCTCTCGCCGTGCCGCGGTGATGGAATTCGGTGCAACCAAGGCGATCGATCCGGCGGCTGGTGACACCCCGATGACGGTGGATGCGTTCATCGACTGCTCAGGCGCTCCGGTTGCGGTGCGATCAGGCCTGCGTGCCGTCGCGCCGGGCGGGTGGGTCGTGCTCGTCGGGACGGGTGCCGAAGAGATGGAGCTCCCCCTGTCGGTCATCCAGGCGCGGGAGCTTAACGTGACGGGTGTTTTCCGTTACGTCGATACCTGGCCGGCCGCGACCGCGATAGCCGCGTCGGGCGAGGCGAGCCTCGACGCCCTGGTGACGGCTCGATACGGGCTCGACCAAGTGCGGGAGGCCCTCGAATCCGGCCAGCCCGGCGGCATGAAATCGATCGTCGAGCCGTGGCGCTGACGGGAATCCTATACGCCGGCGTGGCGGCAGCCGGGGAGCGCCGTGATCTCGCCGAAACCTGGGCGTTCCCGTGCGGTGTTTCAGCACAAACTTGTTCGCCGGCCGGGGTGGGCGGGAGACCCGGCACGCCGGGTCTCCCGCCTGGAGCCTCGCGGTTCAGCTCACGTTGAACTGGGCGCGCAGGCCGCCCACCGAGCTGTCGCCAACATAGACGTCGAAGCCACCAGGTTCGACGCCGAACTGTCCCTGGTTGTTGTAGAAGCCGAGGTTCTGCGGCCCCAGCTTGAAGGTGACGGTCCGGCTCTGCCCGGAGGCGAGCGTGACCCGCTGGAATCCGTCGAGCCGGCGGACCGGCTGCAGGATGCTCGTTCCGGATTCGTGGATGTAGAGCTGCACGACGTCGTCACCCGTCTTGCTGCCCGTGTTGGTGATGTCCGCGGTGACGGTCAGCGCGCCGTCCGCCGGGACGCTGCTCGCCGACAGGTGCAGGTTCGACAGCGCGAACGTGGTGTACGACAGCCCGAATCCGAACGGGTACTGCGGTGTGTTGGGCACGTCGAGGTACTTCGACGTGTACTTGTTGTTCGGATCGTAGGGCCGGCCGGTCGGCAGCTCGTTGTAGGAGATGGGGATCTGGCCGACGTTTCGCGGGAAGCTCATCGGCAGTTTCCCGCCCGGGTTCACCTTGCCGAACAGCACGTCCGCCACCGCGCTGCCGCCTTCGGTGCCGGGGAACCAGGATTCGAGCAGGGCCGGCGCGTTGCCGGCCAGCCAGCCGAGGGTCAACGGCCGGCCGTTCATCAGCACCACGACGTACGGCTTGCCCGTCGCCGCGATCGCCTGCACGAGCGCAAGCTGCTGCCCGGGCAGGCTGATGTCGCTCCGCGAGGACGCCTCGCCCGAGTCCGCGGCCGGTTCGCCGACCACGACGACGGTCACGGCGGACGCATTGGCCGCGCTCACCGCCGCGCCGAACCCCGAGGTCGACGTGCACGCGGTGTCGCAGCCCCTGCGCGTAGTTCACGGTCGCGCCTGGTACCGCCGACTTGACGCCGTTCAGCACGGAGACCACCGACTTCAGATCGGTGGCCGAGTACCCGATCGGCACGTCCGGGCCGAGCTGGTCGGACGGATTGTCGGCCAGCGGCCCGACGACCGCCACCGACGACGTGCTCGGGCTCAGCGGAAGCGCGTTGTTGCTGTTGTTGAGCAGCACCAGGGAACGTGCCGCCATGGTCCGCGCCGCGGCGAGGTTGGCCGGGGTGAGTTCGGCCGTGTTCACCCGGTTCGGGTCGGTCAACGGATGGTCGAACATGCCCGCGAGGAACTTCAGTGTCAGCACGTGCCGCACCAGCTCATTCACCCGGGCCATGCTGACCTTGCCGCTCTTCACCAGGTCAGGACCGTAGGCCGGGTAGGTGGCGAACTGGCTGGGGACCTGGACGCCCATCTCGATGTCCACGCCCGCCGTGAGCGCGAGCCGCGCGGCGTCCGCACCGTTGGTCGCGAAACCGAAGTCCTCGAGCTCCTGGATCGCCTGGTAGTCGCTGACCACCGTGCCGCCGAATCCCCATTCCTGGCGCAGGATCGTGCTGAGGAGATAGGGATTCCCGCTGGCGGGCACGCCGTTGAGCGAGTTGAACGCGCTCATCACCGACGCGGCGCCCGCGTCGACCGCGGCCTTGTACGGCGGCAGATAGATGTTGCGAAGCTGCTGCTCCGACATGTCGACCGTGTTGTACTCCCGGCCAGCCGCCGGCGCGCCGTACGCCGCGAAGTGCTTCACGGTGGCGGCCATCTTGTTCAGCGCGCTGAAGTCGCCGCCCTGGTAACCGCGGACCTTCGCGGCCGCGATCGCCGAGCCGAGGAACGGGTCCTCGCCGGCGCCCTCGACCACACGTCCCCAGCGCGGGTCCCTGCTGATGTCGACCATCGGGTTGAAGGTCCACTTGATCCCGTCGGCGGTCGCCTCGTCCGCCGAGATGGCCTCGTCGTTTTGGACCGCCGCCGGATCCCAGCTGCTCGCCTCCCCGATGGGTACCGGGAAGAGCGTCTTGTACCCGTGGATGACATCGAGGGAGAAGATGACGGGGATGTGCAGGCGTGACTGCAGCGCCGCCTGCTGGACCTGGTTGATGTTGGCCACGCCCACGAGGTCGAGCACCGAACCGACCTGGCCCGCCTTCACCTCGTCGAGCAGCGTCTGCCCGGGCGTCCCGTTCGGGCCCGTCGGCCCGGACATCTCAAGCTGCCCGAACTTTTCCGCGAGCGTCATCTGGCCGATCAGCGAGCCGACCTTCCCCGAGATGGCCGCCAGGCGTTGCGCGGCCGACGTGGCGCCCGTCTGCCTGCCTGCCTGCGCGGACTGCGCCGACCCCCGGGACAGCACTGGTTGGCCTGGCTTCGCTCCTGCCGCCGGTACCGCGACGAGGAGCGCGGCCGCTGTGAGCGGCGCGGCGACCCCGAAAACCACGCGCGCCCCGCCGACTCGCCGCCGTAATGCGTTTCTCATGCTGCCCGTCCTCTCGGTAAGGAGACGGACCGGCTGCGCCCCACGTCCGCAGCCGGATAGCCCGTCTGCTGAACGATCACCATGTCTGCCCACGCCGGAAGCCGGTCAAACGGTAACGAGGCAACAGCTTGCGCCGGTCGAGGTCAGGCGTGGTGAACTGGGACAGCGGCCAGGGGGGCAATAGGTCACAATCGCGGCGCCCGCACCCGCAGGAGTGACCAGCCGCCGCCTGTCCCAGGGCTGAGCTTGCTCGCCGCGCGGCTCGCATGGTAGGAAGCCGCATGCTACGAGGCAGCAAGGTCGCGCTCCGGGCCCGGCACGAGACCGATGTTCCCGTCCTGGAGGCCGAGCTTCATGACGACGTGGCGACCCGGTCACGGGCCGACGCGCGGCCGTGGCGGCCGATCCCGCCAGGCTCCGCCGCGTCGCCCTACCGCGTCGCCGACGCCGGGGGCGGTGCTGACGACGCCGCGCACTTCTCCGTCGTCGAACTCCCCAATGACGAACTGGCGGGTGACGCGTTGCTCTGGGGGATCGACCTGCACAACCGGTTGGCCCACATCGGGCTGTCGCTGCGGCCGGCCTTCCGTGGACGCAGGCTGGGCGCCGACGTCGTCCGGGTTCTGTGCGGGTACGGTTTCTCGGTCCGCGGCCTGCACCGGTTGCAGATCGAGACGCTCGCGGACAACGCGGCGATGATAGGCGCGGCGACCGGCGCCGGATTCGTGCTCGAGGGCACCTTGCGCCGGTCGGCGTGGGTGCTCGGGCAATTCGCCGACGAGGTCGTTCTTGGGCTGCTCGACACCGAGTGGGACGGCGGCTGAAACGCCTGGCCGGCCCCGGCACGCGCTCCCCCGGCGCGTGCGGCCCTGCGGCAGGGCCCGTGCGGGTGCGTCACCGGTCGCGGAACAATCGCAGCCGCCGTTCGCCGATGCGGTGCCGCGTTGCCTGGTTCTCGACGCCCGGGCCCTCGGCCGGCGCCAGGCACAGCACCGCTGTTACGCTCGCGCTGCCTGGGGTCGCTCGCCTTCGAGCACCCAGATCATGAGCTGCCCCGTCTCCCCCGGGGCCTGCGGTGTCCGCTTTTCCGTGTGGCTCAGCCGGTACCCGAGCCTGCGCGGGATAGCCGCGCTCGCCACGTTGGCGGCATCGCAATGGATCTCGACCCGCGCCACCCCAGGCAGTGCGAGCGCGACGCGGGTCAGCGCCCGCGCGGCGGCGGTCCCGTAGCCGCGCCCGGCACGGTCGGCGTGAATCCAGTAACCCATCTCGATGCCGTCCGGCCCGATCCGCCGGTGCAACCCGAACGCGCCGAGGAAATCGGGCCCGGGGAGCGACCCCCCCGATGCGGGGGTCCGGGGGGCGCCGCCCGGGCTGGCCGGGCCCCCCGCGACCGCGGTGCCCTCCGGCGGCGCGCCAGCGACGGTACCGGCGAGGCTGGCGCGCGGCCCACCGTCGGCCGCCGTGTCGCCCGGCAGCACCGTGTAGATGAACTCGCGGCCCGCCTCCCACATGCCGTCGGCCTGTGCGATACGCGAACGCTGGGTGGCGACGTCGGCAGCCGCGAGCGTCGCCCACGGCATCCAGGGCTCCAGGTGCTTCATGCTGGCGCGGACCGCCGCCGCGATCGCCGCGGCATCATCCTGGCGAAGACGCCTGAGCAGCACCGGGCCCGCAGGGATGCGCTCGGGTGGGTAATGGGTCGTCAGCGGTCGATCACCACCAGTTCGGGCCGCATGCACTGCGGCGGGCCGCCGATTCCGCCGAAATCGACGAAGATATGCGGCCAGGGCAGCGGGCCCGTGGTCCAGATGACCTGTTGAGAAGCCGTGTCAAGGCCCCACGCTTCGCCGCTCGCACCGCCGTCAAGACCGAAAGCCACCCCGTTCCGCTCGCCGTAGATGCCAGCAGTTCCGGGCAGCCTGGATGCCACGGCGCCGAGCGGATCGACTCCGGTCAGCTCGTTCCCCTCGCTGAGATAGAAGAGCTGCCTGCCCGCGTCGATTGCCTCTGGAATGGCGCCGTCCACATGCCAAAGCCGCCTGCCCGTGTTGCCGCTGTAGGCAGTCACCCCGCTGGCTCCGCTGAACAACACGACCCCGTCGAGCGCTGCGCTCAGCGCGCCAGCGAACGCCCTGGACGTGGACCTGGGCCTGATAATCCGCTCCCCCCCGCTGCGCAGGTCGATCCTGCGCAGCGCGGTCACCGGCTGTGAGCCCAGGTATCCGCCGGCCGCGACGGTCATATACAGATCACGGCCGTCGAGCCGCCAGCGCTGCGGGACGGTTCCCGTCTGCCGCGTCCAGACAATTTTGCCGTCGGCATTGTCGTAGCTGGTGACCGCGCCAGGTCCCACGACCACCGTATGCCGGGCGTCGGCCGCGACGGTGCCGCCGAACGGAGCGCTCGGGTACGAGCGGATCAGCCGTCCTGTGGCCGCACTGAGCACCATCTCGCTCTCGGCGGCGCGAGCCGGTGCCGCCCCGGGCGCTACGGCGACCCCAACGGTCACCACACCCGGCCAGACACGGGCCGATACGATCCGCGCGGCCACGGGCAGACCCGGCAGCGCAGCGGTCCAGCGCGGGGTCCCGATCCTCGCGTCGTACGCACTGACCACGCCACCGAGACCGAATACGGCCACCTGAGCCCCGATCGCCGCGTACGGCTCGCCCGTTACCGGTTCGGTTCCCCGTGAGTCGTCATTGACGACGTACGCGCCGGGCAGCAACTCCTGCCAGCGGATCGTGCCCGCGTGCGTGCAGGCACGTGCCACACACGTTGCCGACGGCGGGTTTGAGGCCTGGGCACCGGATGCGCCCGCACCGAGCAGGACTGCGACGAGTGACCCACGGCACAACCACGCGACTGACCCGCGCAGCACGACTGCGCCTCCGATCTGGAGTTTGTGACCCTGGATCAACACCGTATTGCGATCCATCTCGAAACGTGACGCAGACGGCGAGAAACCCAGGCCATACCCTGGCCCCTGGTCCGCCGGGTCTGGGCGGACCCGCGCCTGGCGCGCGATAGCGTTGGGGCCGCACCAGCTTCGCCGAGGTAGGGCGCCACGCGCTCGCCCGTGCCAGTCCGAGGAGGTAGCAATGACACAGCGGGCTCCACTGCCGCACGACTATCTGCGGCAAGTGCCTTCGTTCACGGTCGAAAGCGACGACGTCGCTGACGGCACTCAGCTGAGCGACGCGCACGTATACAACGGGTTCGGGATGTCGGGTCAGAACATCTCGCCGCACCTGCGGTGGTCCGGGTTCCCCACCGAGACCAGGAGCTTCGCCGTTACCTGCTTCGACCCGGACGCGCCCACCGGGTCGGGGTTCTGGCACATGGTGCTCGTGGACCTCCCGGCGACAACGACAGAACTGCCCAGGGGCGCCGCGAACGGCGACCCGGCTGAGCTGCCCAAGGGCGCCTTCTTCGTCCGCAACGACTACGGCTCGAAAGACTTCGGCGGCGCCGCACCGCCCGCCGGTGACCCGCCGCACAGGTATGTCTTCACGGTTTACGCACTCGACGTGGATACGCTCGGCATCGACTCCGACGTGTCACCTGCCGTCGCGGGGTTCAACCTCGGATTCCACACCCTCGCCCGCGCAGTGATCATTCCCGTCTACGGGCACTGACCGCAGCCCTAGTGGCGGCGCTTGCGCTTGCCGCGCTTTCGGTGGCGCCGGGGGCGATCAGGGCGCCCGCCCGGGGGCACCGGGCCGCCCGCAGGCGGTGCGGGGTGGCCCGAGGACGTGCGCGCGCGGAAGATCGCCTTGCGGGCCGCTTTCGTTACCAGGCGATCCTCATGGTGGTCAGCGACCACCATGAGGACGTCAAGCACGCGAGGGTGATCGCTACGCCACAGCTGCGCGATCCGCGCAGCGAATTCAGGGGGATCGATGTCCGCGGCCAGTTCCTGCGCGGCATCATCGGGCGGCATGGTGTCGACCATGGCCGCGCCCATGTCGGCGAGCACCCAAAGCGCTTCCTCGGGTGAGATCTCGACCTCCGGATCCTCGCCGACGCTCTCCAGCCACACGGCGGCGATCGCGCCCACACCAGGCTCGTCGAGCAAGGTACGTGCCGCATCACGCCCCGCCGCGCCGAGCGACCCAAGCGCGTCGAGACCTGCCATCCGCTGGACAGGCGTGCCGGACCTGACAACAGCGGCCAATTCGGCGGCGGCCGCTTCCGGCTCTCGCTGTGCCAGCCAGCTGGCCAGCTCAGCAGCACCATCGGCCTGGTCATATACCGCGATCGCGGTGACCAGCTCGGCTGCGCCGGATCCTGCGTAGTCGCCGATCGCACGGACCGGAAGGCCACGCTCTCGCAGGATCTGGTGGACCCCCCACGCACCGAGCGGGGTGATTGTGACCTGGCCGCTGGCCAGCTCGACAGCGCCTGCTTCGGCCGCCCCCGCGAGAAGCGCGGTCACCACCTCCTCGGTCAAATTCTCGCGGCCGTAGAAGCCGGGCTCCCAGCCCAGCCGGGCGGTCAGGTGGGAGTTGGCCATCTCGGCGAGTTCGCTCGTCTGGACCGGCTCGCCCGCCGCGTACAGCGCGGTCATCAGCCCGAGCAGCTCTTCCTGGAGCAGACCGGCCAATGGCCCGTCTGGGGTGGGAAAGCTCGGATGAAGCAGCGCGAGCAGCGCGGCCCCCCACATTTTCAACAGCGCCGAGTCATGATCGTGGCCATCGTCATTGTGGGCAAGCGCCAGTGCTTCGAGACGCGGGCCGGGTCTCGCGCGCCGGCCCTCGACGTCAATCAGGCCGGTCACCTGCGCGAGGATCCAGAGCCGGTCAAGCGGGGCGAAGTCACGAGCGCTCTGCAGCTGGTCCAGTTGCCGCTTGCGCAGGGCCTCGGCGCTTTCTGGGTGGCCGTCACCGATCGCCTTGCCTTCGGACCTCGACGGTGCCAGGCCGAACTCGGTGATGATGGCGCGGGCGTCCGCGAGGCGCAGGGCCCCGGTTGCGGTCAGCCGCCGCGACGGCCCGAGCCATTCCGCCAGCCGCCGCGCCGACGTCAGCAGCGGGCAGGCCCGTACGGCGGCGGCAAGCTCGCCCGGCGGCGCCAGCCGCACCGGCGGCAGCTCAAGCACATCTTCTTCGCCGTCAAAATCGTCGTCACCGTCAGAGTCGCCGTCAAAGCCGCCGTCGAACTCTCCGTCGAAGTCGGGTCCGGGGAGCCCGGTAAGGTCGAGCACCAGCTCCTGCTGCCCGCTGGGGGCGAACACGCGCCGTTCGGCCTCCCGCCGGTTGAACTGGCTCACCCAGCGCGCCGCGGCATCCGGGTCCTCGATGTCGACCCCGTCCGCGATCATGGCCTGCGTGACCGTCCGGGCCATCCCCCAGTTCGCCGGGTCCATGACCGCGCCGGCGAATCGCGGCTCGATCTCATCCAGCTCGCGAACGAGCCGGTCATGGTGATGCCGCGCGATGCGGCCGGTATCCCGCAGGAAGCAGCACACCTCCCGCATGGTCGGGATCACGGTTTCTGTTTCGGCGGGATCGCGCACCGTGATCTTTCTCGGGAACACCTCAAGCAGAAGCTCCCGCAGGTCACCCGGCTTCAGCTCGGAAAGGTCCGACCGGCCCAGGTGGTCGCGGGCCAGGTCACAGAGCAGCGCGGCGTCCTCGCTATCGCCTTCGAGTTCCTGCGGCGCGGTTTCGGCCCAGGCCGCGAGCTCTTCGAGGAAGACATCAGTGGATCCTGTCGTCACGCCCACGACCCTATCGCCGCCGCCGCCGAACGGCGCGGGCTCGCCCAGATCTCCGCGCTCGCTGCGGACGGCACAGGGTGGCGGATCAGGGGCGGGCGGATCAGGGGCAGGCGGATCAGAGGCGGGCGGATCAGGGGCGGGCGGATCAGGGGCG
>Ga0209648_10006551_pt1 | contig 10011 bp, 10 predicted proteins | sample GraSoi2013_115cm_FD_185830 | JGI IMG/M metagenome (GOLD analysis project Ga0209648, IMG submission 185830) | Grasslands soil microbial communities from the Angelo Coastal Reserve, California, USA - Sample 9_17_2013_115cm (SPAdes) (version 2) | ecosystem: Environmental > Terrestrial > Soil >...
GCCCTCGCGGATCGGCTGCGCGACGTTGGCGCTATATGTACTTCGCGAGGGACTCGCGGGCCGCGCCTGACCGGCGATCGACTGATAAAGTGATCCCATGGAGTCACCACACTGGCTTTCGTGGGCGCGGCGACTGGCGGCGCTCGCGCAGAATGGTCTGACGTTTGCGAAGGACCCGTTCGACCGCGAGCGCTACGAAGCCATCCGCGTGGTCGCGGCGGAGATGATCGCGCAGGGCGGGAGATGGAACCCGGAAGAGGCGCTGATGCAGTTGTCGGGCGAGAGCGGCTACGCGACTCCGAAAGTGGACGTGAGGGCAGTCGTGTTCCGCGAGGATGGGATCCTGCTCGTGCAGGAGCGTTCCGATGCTAAGTGGTCCCTGCCGGGCGGCTGGGCGGATGTTGGCGACGCGCCCAGCGCCGCGGTCGTCAGGGAAGTCGAAGAGGAGACCGGCTACCAGGTGCGCGCAACGAAGTTGCTCGCCGTCTACGACAAGCTACGGCATGGGCACCCCGCCCATGTGTTCCATGCCTACAAACTGTTTTATCGATGCGAAATCACCGGAGGCAGGCCCCGAGACAGCATCGAGACCACTGGCGCAGCCTTCTTTGCTGAAGACGGAATCCCGCCGTTGTCGCTCGGACGCGTAACCGAAACGCAGATCCGCCGGATGTTTCAGCACCAGCGAGATCCGGATCTGCCGACTGACTTCGATTAGGCCCGGCCAAGGCGGCTAAGGCCGTCGCAGGCCGGGCACGCCGCTCCCGTCGCCCGTCATCTCCCAGCGCAAGAGCGAGACGGGGATGAGCCCCGCGGCGTCCTTTTCGTCCATGAACTGGCGCAGCGTGCCCCCCGCACCGAGCTTGTGCGCGAGGATCTTGTCGATCTCGATCTTGCCGATGACATAGCTCGTCCCGTACCCCGGCTGCTGCAGGAAGAGATGTTGCTCGAACCAGACCGTCGAGCCTCCCAGGCGCAGCCAACCGCGCGGGGTGTTCGCAGAGGCAAATTTCGCCGCCTGCTCGAGCGTGAACTGGTTCGCGTGCATGCGCAATTCGCCCAGCGCCCGTGCCGCCCTCTGCGCGAGCAGGATGTAGATCAGCTCGCGCGAACGCGGCCGCGCGTCGCAGAGGCCGGCGTGCATCATCATCTCCTCCATCGCCGTGGCGAATCCCTCGGTGCGCGAGTTGAAGATGTTGTAGAGGAGCGCGCCGCGCCGGACCGGGTCGGGATGCGGATCGTGCGCCATCCGCGCCAGGTCGATCCAATGATAGCCGTGCGTGCGCATCAACACCGGGTCGCGATAGTCGATCTCGATGAAGAACTCGAGCGGCCGCTTCGCGGTGTACTGCCCGACGTGCGCGCGCAGCGCAGGCTCCATGTCCTTGCGGATGGTGAGGACGTCGTGCTGCGCGAGGAAGGCCATGTATTCCGTCACCCCGGCTTCGAAGCGGCGCTGGTGTTCCTGCGCGCTCGCGATCGGGACTTGCTGCGGCAGCGCGCGGTTCTTCTCTTCCTCGAGCCCCAGCGTGGCGCGGGCGCGGGCGAGCTCGCGCTGCACCAGCGCCACTTCCTCGGCCCAGGTATAGGGAACGAGCTGCACGTTGGCCAGGTACCAATCGTAATTCTCGATCCCGACGCCCGAGGGCCCGGTCTTCGCTGGCGCCTCGTGCTCGAGCCAGCCGATGAACGCGTCGGTTGCCTCGAGAGCACGCTGGATCGCTGCGGCGAGATCCGCGTGCGCGCCCGCTTTTCCGGCGAGATCCGCCAGCGCCGCGCGTTGCTCCTTCACGGCGCCGATGCCCTGGACCCACAGGTCGCGCGCATTGCCGGTGAGGTTGCCGCGAGCCTGCTGCAAGAGCCGGGGGATGGGCGCGAGCCCCGAGGCGAGTTCGCCAGCCGCGCGGTCGTCGAGCGGAAAGTGCCAGCGCCACAGCTCGACCATGCCGAGCGCATGCGGACCTTCGCGCGCCGGCTGGTCGCTCTCGTCGGTGACCACTGTGGCGTAGAAGTCGGGATTGCGCGCCCACGGCCGGAGCACGCGGTGATCGAAGTCCAGCCCGTTCATCTCCGCGCGAACGATGTGGAAATCGACCTGCTGCGCGACGGGCCACGGCCGCGGATCGATCGCAGCGAGCCTTCGCCGGTATTCCTCTAGCTCGCGCGCTTGCTTGGCCATCGCGGCGGGCGTGTAGTCGGGTACGCCGTCCACCACCTGCGGCCGCTGAAACGCGCGCCAGTCGGCGAAGAGCGAGATGAGGTCTTGATGACTGCCGGCAAGGACGGCGCAGAGGAGGAACAGGTGCACAGGCACGCTCCGTGTCTTCTGCACTGTATCGCATCAACGGCCGTGGAACGGGGTTAGAATCCCGTTGGGAGGCGCCGATGCTGCACCGGATCCGCCTCGTTGCCGGCATCGCTCTGTCCGCCCTCTGCGGCGGGACGGCATGCGCGACGACGAAGCTCGCCTACACCCAGGACGAATTGAAGGCGGAAGTCGCGCGCCGCGTCCCCGGCCTGCCCGCGGCCGACGTGGCGGCTGCTTTTCTCATCGATCCTGCGCGCGCCCTGGCGGCCCGCAAAGCCATCGGCGAGCAGGACACGGATCTCGACCGCTACTCGTGGGGTGTGACCCCCGGCGCGGAGGAGACGCTGCGCAGGTCGGAGGGAAACTGCCTCGCCCTCGCCGCCGTGTTCGTCGGCCTCGCCCGGGCCGTCGGCCTGAAGGCCGTCTACATCGACGCATCGACGCGTGTTCACGAGACGCGTCAAGGCGGCGCCTGGACCGTGAATGCGGGTCACGTCACGGCCATGGTGATCTCCGGTTACGAGCGGATCGGGCTCGACTTCGGGATGATGGGATCCATCGTCTGGTACCGGATCCTCGACGACCTCGAGGCGCTCGCGCACTTCTACAACAACCGCGGCTTCGAGCTCCTCGAGGCCGCGCAGGAGCTCGACGAGAGCGCCTGGCTGCAGGCGGAGCGCGACTTCCGGACTGCGGTGCAGATCGCCCCGCGCTTCGCCCGCGCCTGGAACAACCTGGGCATCGCCGCCGGCCACCTCGGGCGGCAGGGCGAGGCGATCGGCCACTACCTCACCGCCATCGCGAGCGATCCGCAGCTGGCGGCCCCGCGCAACAACCTCGGCTCGCTCTATCTCGAGCAGGGCCGGGTCGCCGAGGCGCTCGAGACGTTGACCGCGGCCTCGCGGCTCGAGCCCCAAGGATCGCACATCCAGTACAACCTTGCCCTCGCCAGGCTCCAGGCCGGCGACCGCGAGGGTGCGGCAGAAGGGCTGCGGCAGGCCATTCGCCTGCGCGGCGTCTTTCCCGAGGCGCAGGCCGCGCTGGACCGGCTGGGCGCTTCCCCGGCGCCAGAACGATGAGCGCGCCTCACGACAAGGGTCGAGCGCTGGTCCACCGCTCGGCGGGCAAGCAGAAGGCCTTCACGCGCGGCCGGTCCCCCATTACCGGCCGCGCCCTCGAGCTGGTAACGGCTACCAGCTCGAGGGCGCGCCTAGAACGCATCTTCTAACCAACTTGTAACGGCTCTAGGCGTAGTTGCTAAGCCGCCCGCGGCGGCCGCGACCAAGCCGCCTTCGGCGGCCGGGCCTAGCCAACCTCGATCTTGGTCGCGATCAGCGCGCCCGTGGCCTTGTCGATCGTGCCTTCGACCTCGACCTTCTGTCCCTTCGCCAGCGCCGCCTTCGTCGCGGCGACGCCGTGCACTTCGATCTTCGCGCTGCTGAAGTCGACGTTGGTGACGGTCGAGCCGCTCAGCGTCAGCTTGTTCGCCGCCAAATCGAGGGTGGCGATGGAGCCCTCGACCTCGAACTCGTCGTGCTCGTTCCCCTCGCCGCTGTGATCGTTCATGCCGTCGTGACCGAGCCGGTACTGGCCGGCGCCGTCCTTGATGACCACGGGAACGAAGTCGATCACCGCCAGCGTGGTGCCCGTCCCGGTCACGACCGCCGCCGGCTTGAAGTGGAAGTCGAACTCGGCCTTCGACTTGCCGTCGCCCTCGAGGACGAGCGGCACCGTGACGGAGGGCGCGTCCGCAAAGACCACGCGGGCGCCGTTCACCGTCACCTCGGCCTCGCCGTAGGTGCCGGCCGGCACGGTCACGGTGGCGATCAGCTCGGAGAACGTCGTCACCTTGAGCAGGTCGACGGTATGCACGGCGCCGGTGCCGGCGTCGAAGACCACCACGTCCTTGTCCTCGACCTCGCCGGCCTGTTCGTTCTCGCCATCCGACTGGAGCTCGATCTTGGTGATGTCAATCTCGAGCTTCGTGATGGTCCTTCCGTCGCTCGAGGTCGGGGGTCCGTCCTTGATGCCGATGACGAGGCGGCCGCTGGAGCCGCCGCACGCGCCTGCGGTGGCGAGCGCCGCCGCGGTCACGCCGAGAACGACAATGGTGGAGATCTTCATTGACTGCTCCTTTTCGGGGATCCGGCGCTGATTCGCCGCCGGCTTCTCCCCCGCAACGAGCAAGTCCGGTGCCAGCGCCGCTCCCTCTCAAAGCGCGCAGCTTGGTGCACCATCTGGTACAGGTGCCGAACCGGCGCGTTCAGGCAGAGCCGAGCGCTACTGCGGGTCGTCGGGCTCCTTCTCGCCGAGGCTGTGCAGGCGCGAGTAGAGCCTGCGCCGGGTGATCCCGAGCAGCCGCGCCGCCGATGCCTTGTTGCCGCCCGCGCGTTCGAGCGCAGCGAAGATCAGGTCGCGCTCGAACTCGTCGAGGTTGAAGCCGGGCCCCAGCACGTCGCGGGCGCCGCTCTTCGCGGCGAGCCCTCCGATGGCGGCGACGTGCTCGGCCGCGATCCCGTCCTCGCCGGCGAGGATGAGCGCGCGCTCCAGCGCGTTCTCCAGCTCGCGCACGTTGCCGGGGAACAGCCTTCGCAACAGCTCCTCGCGCGCGGCGGCGGACAGCTTGGAAGGCGGCACGCCGTGCTTGTGCAGGTGCGCCTCGGCGAGCGGGATCACGTCCTCGCGCCGGTCGCGCAGCGGCGGCGTCTCGATGGCGAAGACGTTGAGCCGATAGAAGAAGTCCTCGCGGAAGGTGCCCTCCTTCACGGCCGCGGACAGGTCGCGGTTGGTGGCGGCGATCACCCGCACGTCCACCTTGCGTGCCGTCGAGGAGCCGAGCGGCACGAACTCACGCGACTGCAGGAAGCGCAAGAGCTTCACCTGCGTCGCCGGGGTGATCTCTCCGATCTCGTCGAGGAACAGAGTCCCTCCCTCGGCGGCTTTGAGGTGTCCTTCCCGCCGCTCGTGCGCACCGGTGAAGGCGCCCTTTTCGTGGCCGAACAGCTCGGCCTCGAGGAGCGACTCCGGCAGCGCCGCGCAGTGCACCTCGATGAGCGGCGCCGTGGCGCGCGGGCTGCGGTAGTGGATGAATCGCGCCAGCTGGCTCTTGCCGGTACCGCTCTCGCCGAGCAGCAGCACCGTCGCATCCGACGGCGCGACGCGTTTCGCGCTCTCCAGGACCGCGCCCATCTTGGGGCTCGCCGCCACCAGGCGCGGCGTCAACTCGTCGACCAGCCGCCGGCTCTTTTCCTCGGTGGAGTGTTTCTCGACGAGCCGGCGGATCCGCAGCCGGATCTCGTCGATGGAAAAGGGCTTCAGCACGTAGTCGGCCGCACCGGCCTTCATCGCTTCGACGGCGCTCTGCGCGGTGCCGAAGGCGGTCATCACCACCACCTCGGCCGGAGGGGTAGTGTTCCGCGCGGCCTTGAGGACGGCGAGGCCGTCCACCTCGGGCATGCGCAGGTCGGTCAGCACCAGATCGAAGGGCTTCGCCGCCAGCTCGACCAGCGCCTGCCGCCCTCCGATGGCGCGTGAGACGGTGTGGCCGTCGCGCTCCAGCATCTCGTTGACCAGCTTGCCGAGCTTCGGCTCATCGTCGACGACCAGGATCCGGGCCATGGTGGTCTCCCTCTGCAGCGAAAACGGACAGGCGAACCTCGAAGGTGGTGCCGGCGCGACCGTCGGCAACCAGGGCGAGCGTTCCGCCGTGCTGCTCGACCAGCATCTTCGAGATGGTGAGCCCGAGGCCCGTGCCGCCGGGCTTGGTGGTGACGAAGGGATCGAAGAGGCGCTCGCGCACCACGGCTGGCAAGCCGGGCCCGTCGTCGTGCACCTGCACGGAAACCAGGCCGGCGGACACCGCGGCGCTCACCTCGAGTTCGCCGCTGCCGATCGCCTGGCTCGCGTTTGCGAGCAGATTCGCGAAGACCTGTCCGAGCCGCCCGGGATCGCCGGCCACGGTCGGCAGCTCACCGAACCGGCACAGCACGCGCACGTCGCGATGAGCTGCCTCGCAGCCGCGCGCGGCGCTGGTCAGCACCACCGCAAGGTCGACCGGCGCCAGCGCGAGCGACTGGCGCGGCGTGCCCAAGGCGAGGAAATCCTCGGTCAGCCGGCGCATCCGCTCTACCTCGCCGAGCAGATCGTCGAGAGCCTCGTGCTGCCATCGCGGCAGCTTTCCTCCGGCGCGCTCACGCATCAATTCCACGGTACCGCGGATGATGCCGAGGGGATTCCGGATCTCGTGCGCGACCATCGCGGCCATCCGGGTGATCGACTGGCCGCGCGCCGCCTGCTCCGCGGCTTTCTGCCGCCGCCGCTCCGCCTGGTTCCACCGCCAGGCTATGAAGCCGAGCCCCAGCGCTGCGGCGATGGAGAGAAGGACCGCGGCGCTCCGTGCGCGGGAGAGGTCGCCGCGCGCGGCGAGGAACGATTGCCCTGCCTCGAGTACGAGCACCGCCTCGACCTCGCCCTGCGCGCCGCGCACCGGGAAGTAACCGGACGAGATGGTGACGCCGCCCAGTGCGTAGCCCGGGCCGACGAAACTTTGCCCCTGGAACGCGCGGGCAACGTGGTCGGCGTCGATGCGCAGCAGATCGGACTTGCTTCCGGCGCGGCCGCCCGCATCGGCGATCAGGGTCAGCGAGCGATCGACGAGGCTCGCGCCGTCGAGCGCGTTCACGCTCATCAGCCGCGGGAAGTCCGCTCGCGCGTTTCCTCCAGCGAAAAGCAAAGCCGTCGACTCGCCGGCGCCGCGCAGGCGTTCTTCGAGGACGTGGTCGAGCGCGTGCTGCGCGGCGCCGAAGAGATAGAGCGTCGAGGCCAACGAGCCGGCGAGGGCAATGGCTGCGGCGAGCAGGGGAGCGAGCGCGCGCGACATCAGAAGATGCCGAGAGTGTAGCTCACGCCCAGCGTGGCGGTGAGGCGGGAATAGGTGAATGCGGCATGGTTGGAGACGGAAGCCCGCGCGCCACCGGCGAGTCGCAGGGTGAACCTGCCGAGGTCCTGCTCAACCGAAGCGCCGGCGTAGCGGATCGCGTCCGAGCGTGCCTGCGGGATTCCCGCGTCGTAGGAGCGGAAGAGGAAGCCGCCCTCCGCGGCCAGGCGCAGCGTGGGGCGGAGCACCCAGCGGACGGCGGCGCGCGGTCCGTGCTCCCACGCGCTGGTGTCGGCGAAGCTGGTCACGTCACGCAAGACGAAATAGCCCAAGGAGATGCTCGATCCGAGCGGCAGCCAGTATGAGACTTCGGGCGTGAGCGAGTGCGCGGTGCCCGAGTAGGCGCTGCTGCCGGGGGTCTGGTACGTCTCGAACCGCAGCGAGTAGAGCGCGGAGAGCGCAAAGCGGCGGATCTGCCAGCGTCCGCCCGCGCGCAGCCGATGCGCGAAGAGCAGAGGCGAGCCGCCCAGCATGGTGGCCTCGTAGGCATAGTCGCCGAGGGCGTAGGTCTCGCCGCGGCCGAGCCGGTAGCCGGCCTGTCCGCTGAAGAGCCCGAGATCGCGATCGGTCGCCTGCGCCTGCCGGCGGTAGTAGGCGTTTCCGCGCAGGTAGGGTCCGGAAAGGCCGAGCGGGCGCAGTGAGAACGAGAGGCCCCCAGCGCCGCCGAAGTCTCCGCTAGCGGGCAGGGAGTCCGGTGTATAGCTGATGTTGGAGTCGTACCCTGATTCGGCGAAGGCGGCGACGACCATCCTGCCGCTGCGCAGCGCCGCCGAGCGAAGCACCTCAGCGCGTTCGGCCAAGGGCCCGCCCGCACCGGCGACGCGGTCGAACAGCTCGGCGGCATCGTTGCCGGAGCGGTCCCGCAGCTCGATGAGGCCGAGGAAGTAGCGGGCGCGGTCCTCGTACGCGGGGCCGGCCAGCGCCTTGAGGAGGAGGGGCCGGGCCTCGTCATCGTCGCCGTGCTCGTAAAGACAGATCGCCTCGTACAGCGCCGCCGCCGGATCGTCGGGCAGCTGCCGGAACATCTCGACCGCGCCCCGGCAGTCGCCCTCGTCCATGCGGCGGCGGCCGTCGGCGAGCAGCGCGTCGCGCGCTCCTTCGACACAGGCGGAGAGGTACGCGCTCCGCGCCCGCTCGTTCGAGGAATCGAGGCGCGCAGCCTCGCGGTATGCGACCAGGGCGGTCTTGAGCGAGCCCGCCGCCAACTCGGCGTCGCCCACTTCGAGATAGACGCGGGCCGCCGCTGCGTCCGGCGCCGGCGCAGGGTCGGGGAGGGTGCAGACGGCTGCCGCCGCGCTGAGCAGGACGGCGATCATCGCGGGGGCGTCTCCAGCGCGCGATAGCGATCGGCGCGTCGGGCTGCGAGGCCCGCGGCCTCCGTGAGGTACGCGGCCGCGAGCAGCGGGCGCTTCGCCGACTGCTCCGCGCGCAGGTAATACCAGTCGATCGCGGTCCGGGCGGGCTCGCCGCGCAGCGCCGGCTCGATCCGCCCGAGGAGCTTCCGCGCCTCGCCGCGGATCCGCGGGCCGGCGCGGTCGTCGACGCGGGCGAGCAGCCGCTCGGCGCAGAGATAGAGCCGCGCGTCGTGGCAGGCGACCGCCCGGTAATAGTCGAACAGCTCGTCGCGCATGGCGGGTGCGCGCCGCTCGGCCTCGGCGAAAGCCTCGACCGCATCCTCCGGGCGATTGAGCCGGCCTCGCCGCCGCCGCTCAGCTTTTCGGCGACGCGGAACTCCACCAACGCCGCGGCGAATCGGCCGTCGCGAAAATGGCGCGCGCCGGCGAGCAGATGCTCGTCCACCCCGGTCGTCGCACCGAGGGTGAGCGCGACGACGGAGAAGCAGACGATTCGGCGCGCCAGGCGTGGTCCCGTGACTACTCCTTGTCGTGCTCGCCCGGGTCTTTTCTGTCGCCCTCGTGACCGGCGCCGCGGCCGTGTTCCTCGTCGATGGAGCCCGCGCCCGACCCGTGTTCGCCGATCTCGCCATGCTCGCCCAGGTCGCCGCGGTCGATGTCATGCTGCTCTTCGCGGCCCACTTGCCCCTCATGCATCTCGCGACCGTCGTGTCCGTCGTGCTCCTGGTGGTCGCGTGCGTCGCCGTCGCGCTCGTTCCGCTCGCCTTCGCGGTCCTTGCGCTTGTTCTCGATCTCTTCGCCGCGGCGGCCGTGCTCCGGCTCGTCGAGGTCGGGAAGGTGCGTCTCGGTGTGCACCGCCGGCAGCTCCATTGAGAGAGCATCGTGCACCGCCTGCCGGACGTCCCGCCAGCACCGGGGCCGCCGCGAGCAGCGCAGCCGCCGCCCATGCTCCCCGGAGCCGTACGTTCGACATACCGCGCCTCCACCGCATCATGTAGCTCTTTCTAGCAAGGTCGATACCAGAAGGGTTTCACTGTGGAGCACCGCGACAAGGCGACCCGATCCGGGAACAGGAGCGTACCAGAAGGTACACTTGCGCGTCCGGCCAGCCACGGTGAACTGCAGAATCGAACGGTCGCGCTTTTTCAGCTGAACGCCGCTTGGGCCATTTTCGCTTCCACGGGCCCTAGCCATGCCCGTCAGCGCGCCGCGACGTCGAGGCGCGCGATGACCTCAATCAGCTCGTCCAACTCGACCGGCTTTATCAAATGCGCGTCGAAGCCGGCGCTGCGGGTTCGCTGCAGGTCGTCGTCCTGTCCATAGCCGGTGAGCGCGATGAGCCACAGAGGCGCGCCGGCGCGCTGCCGCATGCGCGTGGCCAGCTCATATCCGTCCATCACTGGGAGCCCAAG
>Ga0209648_10006554_pt1 | contig 10010 bp, 8 predicted proteins | sample GraSoi2013_115cm_FD_185830 | JGI IMG/M metagenome (GOLD analysis project Ga0209648, IMG submission 185830) | Grasslands soil microbial communities from the Angelo Coastal Reserve, California, USA - Sample 9_17_2013_115cm (SPAdes) (version 2) | ecosystem: Environmental > Terrestrial > Soil >...
CGGCGGTCCTAGTGGGGCTTGGGTTCGCCATTATGGTTCTGCCGTGGCAAGTGCGCAACTATCGTACTTTTCATAAGTTCATCCCTCTTCGCAGCAATTTCTGGCTCGAAGTCTCCGTTGGCAATGATGGATATACCCAGAGCCAGGCTGATGACGCGATTCACCCTTCCACAAGTGAAACAGCGCTGGAGGAATATGCACACGTGGGAGAAATTCCGTTTATGCAGCAGAAGCGGCGCGAGGCCCTCGGCTTCATTTCCCACCATCCGGGATTTTTCGTTGCCATGTGCTTGCGAAGATTTGCTTACATGTGGACGGCGTTCTGGAACCTCGACCCTTCTAATCTCGATGTTGAGCTCCATTACCCCGGCAACGTATTCCTGACGGTCGCCTCGACGCTGTTGATGGCCATGGGTCTCCGCCAAGCGTTCCGGGAGGCCCGCCAAACCGTGCTTCCATATCTGTTTCTCCTGGGAGTTTATCCACTGATCTTTTATTTCACTCATCCGGAGATTCGCTACCGGCACTTGATCGATCCAGAGATCATTATCCTGGCGGCGCTGGGGGCGAGGTTTCTGCTCCTGGGGCCGAAATATATCGGCACCAGCACCTCGCCGGATCCCTCGGCGAGAACCGCATGACCTCAGCATGTGGAAGCAGGCAATCTACGGAGAATGAATTCCGCTTAAGTCGCCGCCGGGAGGATTTCGTAACGCCAGGAAAGCGCCGCCGTTTTTCTGAGCATGGCGGCAACGGAACAGTACTTGTCCTCGCTAAGCTGAATAGCACGTTTCACGGCGGCGTCATCGAGCTGCCCGCGGAGGCGGTAGAGCAACTCCAGCTTGATCCAGACCGTGGGCGGCTCCGGCGCACGCTCGCCGGAGCAAATAATCTCAAGCGACTCCAGCTTTTGCCGTTTCTTTTGAAGAATACTGACGACGTCGGTGGCCGTACACGCGCCTAGCGCCAGGAGCAGAAGCTCCATCGGGCCAGGCGCCTTATTCGACACGCGGTCGGAATCGATGGTCACCGCATGTCCGGACGGGCCCGTCGCCACGAATTTCTGTTCGCCAATCCACTTTACAGTTCCAGTCTGCATGTGGCCTCCCGATGAAAGCATAGCAGGAGCCGGAACGAACACAATCCGAATGGGAAGCGGAAACAGATTTGAGCGTATGATTTGGAACGAATTCAGAAAGACCCACGGAGGGTAATGATGAGGACGAAATCAGCGGCAGTGCGATGGGGCGGCGTGGCGGTCTTTGCTCTGACGGCGGCGCTAGTGGCAGGACATGAGGTATTAGGCGCACGACAGAGCACGATGGCAGCAGATGCGAAGGAGCATCCGTACGTCATCGAGTATTACTATAAGGCGAAATGGGGCCACGCCGAGGAGTTTCTGGCGCTCTTCAAGAAGAATCATTACCCGGTTCTGAAAAAAGAGATCGAGCTGGGGCGCATGCTGAAGGTGAGCATGGTGACGCCGCGGTATCACATGACGGAAGACGAGCGCTGGGATTATCGCGTCACCATCGTTTTCAAGAACGCAGCCATCGCCAACGACAATTTCGACAGCTCGACGATCATCAAGCAGCTTTATCCCGACCAGGAAACGTACAAGAAGGAAGAACAGCGGCGCTTCGAAATTCTCGACGCGCACTGGGACCTGCCCATCAAGGATTTGGACCTCGACACGCGCTGAAGAATCGTTTCGTTGAAAGGTCAGAGGCGCGGAGCGGAACCGGAGCCCGACGCGAAGCCCGCTGGTTTGTCCTGGCCCGGTGGATGGGCGCCCCGGCTGCTGCCCGGGGTCTTCGACTGCGCAGATGGGCGGGAGCTTCGGACGAGGTTCCCGGGAATTCCCGTTCGTGCGGAACGGCGGCCACCGTTCCGGGCCTGAGATGCGGCGCGCTTAAATGCGGTGCCTTCGGATTATGCCGAGGAAACCCAGCGCCAATGCCCCCACAGCGAGAAGGCCTAGCGTGCCGGGCTCTGGTACGCCAGTCACGAAACCACTGGCACCGTTGGCAAACGAGGAAAACGCGATGTCGAAGGTGCCCCCGTTGGGTATATTTAGGCCGCTAAAAGTAATGGTTGCGGGGAGAAGCGCGCTTGGACCGTACTGCGCATTGGTGCCAACCGTTCCACCAGCACCGCTGATCGTGCAGGAAGCACCCGAGAAGCCGCCGTTTACCTGACAGTCCAGGAACTGATTCGATGGCAGGGAGCCGGTGAACACGAAGGAGAAGGAAGTAACCGTAGACCCGGTATTGTTGACCACCTCATACACCGGGGAAGTTTGGGTCCCGATGACCGCTAGAAGAACGATCGTCCCATTTTCGATGCCGCTTAAACTGAGCGGGGTTCCCCCGCTGCCCTGCAAACCGCCCGAGCCGTTGCTACAAATAGTCCCGCCCGGCGGGGTTCCCGAACAGGTAGTTGCGTTCGCAATAGTGATGTTATCCCCGCGGACGGGGGATGCCACCGTCAACACCCCCAGGGTCACCAACAGGACCGCAACTAGGATTTGCCGAAAGCCACGGAACTTGCTCATAACACACCTCAGTCCGGAAGACGGAGCAACTGGTGGTCGCCGCAAGCGCGGGTCCAAATCAACGCAGACTTCTATGTTCTTTCTTTTCAGTGAAAAGGTCTGGAATTCAACCGCGAACTATATGAGAATGCGCAAGATTCTTCACTCTTTACGCAAGAAGTTATCCGCGTCTGGTCGAAAGCAGGGGCGCGGAGCGGAACCGGAGCCCGACGCGAAGGTCTCAGTGATGTGATTTTCGTCCTCGAAGCGAAAGACGAGGTGCTGCTGCTGACCGACAGCCGCGGTATACTGAGGCCATGACCGAACGAGTCAGCGAGATAATGCAGAAGGCGCTGAGCCTGTCCGAGGAAGAACGGGCGGATTTGGCGTGCTCGCTGATTGACAGCCTGGACGCAACAGTCGATGACGACGCGGAAAGCGCCTGGGAGCAAGAGATCGCGCGGCGCATTGCGGATCTGGACTCTGGAAGGGCAAAGACGGTTTCCTGGGAAGAAGTTCGCGGGCGAATCTCTGAGGAATGAAGAGAGATTCCTCACGTCCGCAGGCGACGCGTTCGCAGGAGCGAACGCGGAAGAAAAAGCGTCGGCCTGCTCCGTTCGGAATGACATTTCTTGCAGTGCAGGCCAAGTGCGGTCCGCTGGCAGATAAACTAGCTCGCCTTAGCTTACTTGCTTCCTTTGCCTCCGGCGCTTCCTGCGTCCTCGTCAGTGGAAAGTCTTGGCCGCAGCTTTCCTGCGGCTAAATCCTGCACGGCCTGAAGGCGTTCGCCGAGATCCTTGGCCGACAAGCGGCCCTCGCGGTAGAGCCGCCGCAGAAAATCTTCGGCCGAGTGCCCTCTTTTCTCCGAGTTGCATCCCATGCAGCAGGAAACCAGGTTGCGGTGCGAATTGCTCCCGCCCTCCACGAGCGGCACCACGTGATCCAGGCAGTGGGCCCGGCTGGCGGTCCGGCGCAGACAGTAAAAGCACACGCCACCTTCGCGCGCGTGGATGGCCTGGCGCAGAGCGCCCGTCCGCAGGAAATCCACCTCTTCGAGGTTGGTTCCGTCGGGCAGCTTGCCTCCGCTTGCACGGAGTGGCGCAAATGTGCCGCCGACTCCGGTTCGGCTGCCGCGCGGCGCGCGCACCTCCCTCGGCAACCGCACCTCCACCAGGTGGCCGATGTTGCTGCGTTCGATCAATCGCAAAGCTCCTTTGTCCAGCAGCCGGCGCACCGCCTCTCGCACCGGTCCGCCGGAAAGGCCGAGGTGGGGGGCAATCCCGAGAATCGAAAACCGCAGCCGTCGCTTCCCTTCCACGTGCGTGAGCCGCAACAGATGCAAATACGCCGCGCGGTCGATCACCGACAGCCCTAGCCGCGGCGCCAACGCGTCCAATTCTTTCCACACTTCTACCGCATCGATTCTTTTCTCTTTCATGGTTTTTGTGTCCTTAGGAGGGAGTATTGCGAACTCTCGCGACTGCTTCTACCGGCCAATGACGAGCGCCGGAGGCACGGCACGTTTTAGCCCAGCGCGAAAGCGCTGGGAGCGTGATAGGTAAATGACGAGCACCGTAGGTGCGCCACGCGTCCTCTGCCCAGCGCACGAAGGGTGCGTCCCTTTTGTGGCATGCACTACCGTTACGCGACGCCAGGATTTGTCGTCAGAGGAATTACTGGTCTGTCTTTCTTATCTCGCCACCCGCCACTCGTCACTCGCCACTGCCCTTAAAACAAAAAAGCCCCAACCAGAAGGTTGGGGCGCAGTTCGTTACAAGAATAAGTCTACTACACTAGTACCTCTGTTGTCAAGTAAAATCTTAAGAATCTAGAAGTGCTTTAAATCCAGAAGGATAACGAAGGAAGGGGAAAAACCTGCGCGCAACACCGGAGGTCTCGCTTCGCTCGAAATGATGGGCTTAGGGTTTCTTGCGGGTGAAGTGGAAGACCATGAGCGTTTCTTTCCCGTTTTCGCGCCACGTCCAGGATTCGGTGAAGTGAGTGTCGTCCTCAAAACGAAGAACTAAGTGGTGCTGGTGCCCCGCATCGGGAGATTTCAAGTTGCCCGCACCCTGATAGTCGAAGCTAAGTTCCTTGACGTCGCCGGATTGCGGGACAACCCGCATCCGGGGTTGGTTATTGGTCGGGCAATAGTGCACCAGGGCGATGCCGTCGCCGTCGATGCTGTATAGGGTGACCATTTCCTCCATGCCCGCGGGAGAGAGCGTTTCCATAACTGCGGTTCTCGAGGCCAAAATCTGGAAGTTGGTTTTCACCAGCATTGCGTGGTCGTCCTTTCCCTCCCATTCGCCGGACAAGGATTGTAGTTTCTTGAAGACGGCCTCGGCGTGGGTTTCGGCAAAGAGCGGAATGGTAGCGCAGAACAAAAGGGCGAATAACGGCGCGGCTTTGCGCAGATTCATGGAGTCCCCCAGTCAGGCCTGTGTTCTTGAAATACCTTAATTGAAGCGAGGCCTGGCCCCGATGCCCTGTTGGACGGCGCTTTACACAGAAAGGGTAGCGGGCCCGGGAGAAGAGGGTCAGGAGCCGCGAAGGCCAGTGGTGGCCGCAATTTCAATGATCGGGTTGGGTAGTGCGCGCATGGTGCGGACAAAAATCTCGACAATGGAGCCGTCAAATTGAGCGTTCGCGCAGCGCTCGAGCTCCGCGAGGGCGTCCGTGGCGTTACGGGCCTTCTTGTAGGTGCGATCGCTGGTGATGGTGTCGTAAGCGTCGGCGATCGCGATGATGCGCGCTCCCAGCGGAATTTTCTCGCTGCACAAGGCGTCCGGATAGCCCGAGCCGTCGAAGAATTCGTGATGGTGCAGCACCATTTCGCGGATGCGCGCGAGCGGCGTCAGCGGATCGAGGATCTTCGCGCCAAACTTCACGTGAGACTTCATGGTCTCCCACTCTTCCGGATTGAGCGGGCCGTTTTTATTCAGAATGGTTTCCGGGATACCCACCTTCCCGATATCGTGCAGAATGGCGCCCAGGCGAACCTCTTCAATTTCGGCTTCGGTCATCTCCAGCGCTTCAGCGATCAGCGCGGCATATGCGGAGACCTTCTGCGAGTGTCCTTGCGTGTAGTGATCCTTGGCATCGATGGCAAATGCGAGCGAGGTGACCGTGTCGAGCACCGCCTGGGGCAGTGCCTGCGGACCTTGAGCAGGAGCGGCGCTTGATTTGCCGTTATTCGTTTCGGTGGCGGCGAGCGATTCGGTGAATTGCTGGAGGCGCTGATAAATCTCTTCGAATGCCTCGGGGCCTGTGGAGAAAAGCCGCTTGAGAGTCACGCCAAGATAGGCTTCGAGGACGTCGCGCTTCCATTTCTTCGCTTCGTTGGGATCGAAGTGATCGGCGGTTGAAACGGCGTTGCCTCCCTGATGTTTCGAAAGATACATCGAGGCATCGGCGACCTGAATAAGCTCTTGCGGCGACGACCCGTGGAGTGGATAACAGGCGATGCCGAAACTGGCACTGATGTTTTTCTCGCGCAGCAGCGGGTCGGAGGAAACCCAGCCGCGGAGCTTGCCGGCCAGCTGCCGCGCATTCTCCATGCTGGTTTCGGGCATCAGAATAACGAACTCGTCTCCGCCATAGCGGGCCACGACGTCGGAACGGCGGCAGTTGGTCTCCAGGATCTGGCCCACGCGCTGCAATACAAGATCACCCTCGAGGTGCCCGTAGAAATCGTTCACGAATTTGAAGCGGTCGAGGTCCATGAGGGCCAGCGCAAAAGCGCGGCCGGCGCGTGTGGAACGCTTCCATTCCGCGGACAAAGCTTCCATGAAAAAACGATGCGTTTTCACGCCCGTGAGCCCGTCAGTGATGGCCTGCTCTTGCGCCTTTTGGAAGGAGAGCGCATTGTGCAGCGCGCCGGCGATGAGGTCTGCCAGCGTGCGCAGCAGGAGAATTTCTTCCTCGGAGAAGTCCACCGGAGTGGACGACTCGATGTAAAGAATGCCGTGGAGCTGCTCGGCGTAAAAAACCGGCAAGGCGACGGCCGCCACGGAATCCGGCAATAGCGGTTTGATCGCGCCATCGGCGGGAGAAGCGGGACGGTAGACCGCCATTTGGCCGTTGCGCGCCACATGGCCGATCAGCCCGGCGCCGAGGGAAATCCGCTGCCCCAGGGTGCCGCGGCGCTTGCCCGCTTCGGCCTGAATTACCACTTCGCGCGTGGCATAGTCCAGCACGCCGATACCGATGTGATCGTAGGTCAGGCCGGCTTCGAGCTGTTCTGTAATCTTGGCCAGCATCTCGTCCGGATTGAGCGTGGCGATGGCGTTCCGCGAAATCGTGTTGAGCAGCGAGAGGTGCCGCGCCTTAGTGCGCTCTTCGCTGAACAAGCGCGCGTTTTCAATGGCGATGCTCGCTTCGCTGGCCAGCACACGAAGCAACTCGAGGTGGCCTTCGTCAAACATGCGCTCGTGATCGGAGTACACGGCCATCGCCCCAATGGCGTGATCATAGGCGACCAGCGGCACGCCGGCGAAGCATCCTTTGGTGCGTAATGGCTCGACACCCAGTTTTTTCATCTCTGCCACGTAATTGTCGTGGATAAGCACCGGCTGGCGTGTTCGAATGATGTACTCCGTGATGTGGTTGGCTGCGGGACGCGCGCGCTGGGGCATACGCGCGCCATCGACGATCTCGAGGTCGAATTGAATTTCGTCGCGAAGCGGATCCAGTCCCGCAATATAAAAGTTTTCCACGTCGAAAAGCCGCCGCAGTTCCTCCCACACTTTTCTGGTCAGGTCTTCCTTGTTCAGCGTCGAGCTGAGCACTCGGCCGATTTCGTTCAATACGTGAAGTTCTTCGGACCGCCGCGAAGTCTGCTGAATCAGGTAGCTGTTTTCGACTGCCATACCGATCTGGTGCCCCAACGCCAGGAGCAGCCGTAACTCGGGGGGAGTGAACCGACGGCTGTCCGGTGTTCCCAGCAGGAGCACTCCGAACGCTTGCTCCTTGGCCTGGAGACTGATGGCCACGACGCTGCGAAGCCCTTGCTCGAGGGCCAGTTCGCGGAATCGGCGGATGGACTGGTCCTTCTCGAGAGCGGAAAGGGAGTCGTCCCGAAGATCGCGGAAACCCAGCAAGCCGCCAAGGCGCGCCACGAGACTGACGAGAAAATCGTCCAGCCCTTCGTTCTGAGCGGCGCGGCAGAACTCATCACCCAACCCGACCGCCACAACGGAAGTTGGGCCTTGCGGATCACCGTGATGCAGGAAGAGGGCTCCGGCGGGAAGCCGGACCACGCCCAGAACACGATCGAGGGCCTGTGAAAGCATGCGCTGGATTTCGCCGCCGGCGAAACTGGACGCCGCCAGATTCAGATTTGAAAGCGCCAGCATGTTGCGCTCGATGCGGCGCTTTTCTTCTTCGTAAAGGGCCATGACCATGAGCATGGCCACAAACGCGCACGGCGCCGCCGCAGCCACGTGCATGCCCGCGCCCTGAAGTTCGGGGGTCGCATTCAGGGCGTGCAGGGCGAACCACAGAACTCCCCAGGATGCGAAAGAAACGCCAAGCAGCCCGTCGGCAAACGTTTCCTGTCTACGGCTCTCTTGCCAGAACACCACGGCCACGCCGAGATAAAGGATGCAAGAAGGGATGACTGCTGAAACGGGAATCACGTTCGCCGCGTTGCCAGCGTTCCAGAGTCCCAGCAGGACTACCACGACCAGGGCGGGAACATTCCAGGGCTTCCGCCGCGAATAAACCTGCGCACCGAGGAAAAAAAGCACACCGGAGAGCGCGAAAAGCCAGTGATTCAGCGCGCTCTGCAGAGGGCTCGCTGCCGTCCATGGACTCACTGTCGGGCCCAAGTAATGAAGCCCGAACACTGCCCACGCGGCTGTCCACAGCTGCAAATAAGTCTGGCGCTTGATGCTATGCACGTACGCAAAGAACCCAGCCACTAAAAAGGTGGCGATCAGCAGCGCCAGCGGAATAAAACTTTGGTGTATCAAGACCATAATCGATTTTCCGCCCGCGTTGCGGACGGTGCTTTGCCACCTGCGAAGACACAAACGTCCTTCGTGCTCCGCTGAAGGCCCACACTCGCGTCGTCCGCACTAGGGGACAGTCGTGCGGCGACGCCGGAAGGCCGGGCCGGTACACAAAACAAAGTACTTGTGATTATGGATGATGAGTTTTTCCGGAAGCAAGGGGACAGGCGTACTGGTGGCCAAAGAGACAGCATTGCCGAGGTAACCGATACGATATGAACAGATAGACCCAGCATCACTCGAGTATGGGGCTGTCAAATCGGCCCGGAAGATGCTCTTAACTCCATCCGGCGGTGCTCAGCTCGAATTGGCCGGGAAGTTTGCCATACTTACATCGGCCCGTGCCAATCATTTTTTTGGCTCCACGATTTCAACGTGGTGGTGCTTCAACAAGTCTCCCGTTGAGTGGTCCAGCTGGGCTACGGCAATCTGAAAACTAATTTGGGATTGAATGAGATTTAGCTCTGCCTGGGCGAGTTGAGTCTGGGCATCGAGAACGAAGAAGACTGGTTCGGCGCCCAATTCGTATTTCCGTTCATCAGCATGGAGGCTTTCTCGCGCGAGATCCACGGCAACTTTGGCTGCTTCCATGGTGAGTTTGGCTTCTTCCAGAGAGTGCACGGCATTCGTGACTTCCAACGTGATGCTCTGTGTTGTGCGGCGTTCCTGGTACTGATCCTGGCGGCGGCCGACCAAAGCATCAGCGAGATTCGCTTGCGCAGAGTGTCTCCTCACTGGCAGGTTCAGCGAGAGTGAGGCCCCGTAAGTCGGGTAGGTGAAATGAAAGGTTTGGCTCAGACTGCCGCTCAATCCTATGTCAAGCCCTGCCAGCGAATTATTGAGACCATTTCCGGAATAGGACCCAGAGAGTTCGAGATCCGGTTTTAAGTTATTGTGAGCCAGACGAACGTTGAGCTCATCGCTGGCGAGTTGTTGGCGGATGGTCTCGAACTCAGGCCGGTTGGCGAGCGCGCGCGAGAGCGCTGTGGCGATGTCTGTGCTTGGCAAGTCCCCGAGAGGCGCTGGCTGGTCGGTTAGTTCCAGGTCGAGCGCGCGAACGGTGGGATCGAGGTCGGCGGGAGGCAACTTGAGACTCGGAGCGGTAAATGTCCAGCGGAGGGAGAGCTCCCAGACTAAGAGCCTTTTTGTCGTGGTCGTAGCTCTTTTGGGCTTCATCTAACGACTTCTGCTGTACGGAAAGATTTTCGCGGGCCAGCACGGCACTCCAGTAGTCTCCTATAATTCCGAGAATGATGTTGTTTACTTGCGCTGTGAAGTTGGACCGTGCCTGCTTCAAGTTGCGCTGCGCGATGAGAATCGGGGCGCGATTCGGAAAGAGCCCGAAATTCCGAAGCAAGGGCTGGTTAACCGAGAACTGCACGGTGGTTTGGAGGGATGGATTCACGCTGTTGAAGGAACTGTTGCTAGAAACTTTGATGGCGTTAAAGGACGTCTGAAAATTC
>Ga0209648_10006556_pt1 | contig 10009 bp, 4 predicted proteins | sample GraSoi2013_115cm_FD_185830 | JGI IMG/M metagenome (GOLD analysis project Ga0209648, IMG submission 185830) | Grasslands soil microbial communities from the Angelo Coastal Reserve, California, USA - Sample 9_17_2013_115cm (SPAdes) (version 2) | ecosystem: Environmental > Terrestrial > Soil >...
CTCGCCTCAAAAAGGTCGCGCCTTCGCTCGGGTTTGTCAGGCAGCTTCAATCGGCTCGCAAACGGATCGGGATCGTAGGTATATGTAACGTCCTCCGGTTTCGTCCAGGGAAGAGATTCGAGCGGCAGCCGGTAGCCCACCGGCGAATCGCCCTCCACCAGAAACATTTGCTTCGAGGCCAGAAACCAGGGTTGGCTGGTCCAGCGGGGAACTCCTGACCTCGTCGGTATCCGCCGTAGCGGAAGTACGTAACCGATCGCTTTATCCAACCGCTGTTCGAAAAGGCGCGCGATACGGTCGCGCTCGATTGGATCTTCCAGCTTCGGGTCGAGAGGATCCACATTGACCGGAAGCCGGCGTTCTCTCCAGAGATAGTAGAAGACGTCCTCATAGGCCGCGACAATGAATGAGGGGTCTACTTGAAGACGGCGCGTGAGCGCTTCTAGAAATCTGCGGGCATCTTCGATGGTGTAGCCGTAATCTTTGGCGCTCTCACCAATCAGGCTTGCATCCTCCCAAATGGGAACTCCATCTTTGCGCCAATAGCAGCCGAGTGCCCATCGCGGGAGGGGCTCCCCGGGGTACCATTTGCCCTGTCCGAAATGAAGCAGCGCGTGCGGAGCGAAATGGTCGCGTAACCTGCCCAGCAGGTCCACTGCGCGCTCCCGTTTGGCTGGTCCCAGCGCGGCGGTCGTCCACTCTTCGCCATCGGGGTCGTCAAGGGAAATGAAAGTGGGCTCGCCGCCCATGGTCAGTCGAACGTCTCCAGATTTCAGATCGTCGTCCACCCGATGACCGAGCGCATCGATTTCCCGCCATTGATCGTCCGTGTATGGCATCGTGACGCGCGGGGACTCATAGATTCGCTGTACGCTCATCTGGTGACTAAATTCGGTGTTACAGGCGCCGAGTACGCCGCTGATCGGCGCTGCGCTGCTGGCGTTCGGAGTGCACGCCAGCGGAATATGGCCCTCGCCAGCGAGTAGGCCCGATGTGGGATCGAACCCGACCCAGCCCGCGCCAGGAAGATACGCCTCTGCCCACGCATGCAAATCGGTAAAGTCGGCGCTGGCTCCGGCGGCTCCCTCCAGCGGCTTCACATCCGGCCGGAGCTGAATCAGATAGCCGGAAACGAAACGCGCGGCGACTCCCAGATGACGCATGATCTGCACCAGCAGCCAAGCTGAATCGCGGCAGGAACCACTGCGCAGTCCCAGTGTTTCCTCGCAACTCTGCACGCCGGGTTGCATGCGGATCAAGTAGCCGATTTCGCCTTGCACCCGTTGATTGACGCCAACCAGAAAATCCATCGTCCCGGCGCTTCCCCGCGGCACTCCGGCCAGGAACTCGGACAATCTCGTCCCTGCCGATTCCATTGCGAGGTAGGGCCGCAAATCCTGTGCGGTCTCTGCATCGTAGGAAAAGGGATACCGTTCCGCGTAGGGCTCAAGGAAGAAGTCGAACGGATTAAAAACTGCCATTTCGGCAACCAGATCGACTTCCACGAACAGTTCGGTGGTCGGCTCCGGAAAGACCAATCGCGCAAGATAGTTGCTTTGTGGATCCTGTTGCCAGTTGAGGAAATGATTCTTGGGACGAACCTTCAGGGAGTACGAGAGGATGGGTGTGCGGCAGTGTGGAACAGGCCGTAGTCTCACTATATGGGGTCCCAGAGAAACTCGGCGATCATAACGGTAGTGCGTCCTGTGGTTAAGGGCGACATGAATGGCCATAGAGTGTGAAGCCAAGCCGGGACTCAAGCTCACGACGCGGTGAAAAGGTATGTGCGGCGCCCGGGCAAACAGCCGCAGTAACAACTAAATATCTGTCGAAGTCGAAGTGTACCATGCGTTCGACGATTGCACCGGCGGATCGGCTCCAATTGTTCCCACCAGCTCTGCGAGATAGCTGGCGCTTTTCACTCGCGCCAACTGTTCATTGGCCGTGGCTAAGCGGGAGTGCAAATCGATCTCGGAAGCGGGGGCGCCAGTTGCCAGAAACGTTCTGACGGCGTCCTGATGGCGCGTCCAAAGTGCGACGTCGAGCATTTGTTTGGCGCGCAAACGATTGTTGTACCAGTCGCTCTCAAGCAGCGACTCGCGCGTGAACGATTCCCGCAGACGAGGATCGCTCAAGAGCATCCCCTCATAGTGGCCAAAAGCCATGATGTGCAGGAGAGCTTTCACCGGCGGGCAGGCCGCTTCCACGCTTTGGTCTTCGAAGTAGTTCAACGCCACCAGACGCTGCGCCTCGACAATCGCGTCCACACCCGCGGCGAAGAGGGCGGCATCCTGTTTTTCCGGGCGCAACAAATCTTCCGGGAATACGGCGCCCGGCGTTTCAAAGATCCTTCCCAGGAACCGGTCTACGAACGCAGCCGTAATGCGATAGCCCAACCGGCCCGCCAGAACGGTGCGTGCTTCGTATTGGAAATCTTCCATTTTCTCCAGGTAGCCGTTGGCGATCAGAAATCGAGCGTCGCGTTCCCCTACTCTCATCCGGCACCAAACCTCTGGCGCCAACATGCTGTTATCGTGATCCACCCGGTAGTTCGGCCCCAGATACCCGGCCGCGGTAGTAAACCCCTCGTACCCTGTTACGATCGCCGATACTAGCGCATTGTTGATGTCCACCACCGGGGGCATCGCGTTGAAGGGGCCTTTCGTCAGCGCACCTTCACTGCCGAATCCCGTAGTGGAAGGAGACTTCCCGGTTAAACTGCAGATGAAATCCATGAACAATTCGGGCAGCTCCTGGTAATGGATAGGACTGTAGACTGCCAGCGGCGGCACACCGGTCTTAGCGTCTGGCGGATTATTGCGGCGCCCGGCCAGAACGGCATTCACCGGGAAATGCACCGGGCTTGCGGCGGGCCGTGTCCCGATCTCCGCCAGATAAGTAGCGCGTGGATGTACCAGGTCCGGCCGCTTCTGCAGGTAGCGCGGATTTTTCGAAGGACTTCCATTGACCACGCGTGGATGCGCCGATGAAACCACGAATTTTGTCCGCGGATTGGCCGCGAAGTCAGCGAGCAGCCGTTTCATCGAATCGGTGAACTTGTCGAACTCCACCACCTGGTCGGCGAGCGCCCGAGCCTGCGCTATCGTGAGTGGCTCGAAATTGGAGAGGAAGACACCCTGTGACGAAATATCCGCCTCGGCATCCTTGTCGAAGCCGCGGTGGATGGCGTCATCCGGCCGCTGAAAGAGCAGAGTCTCGCAATTGGCGACCAGCTTCACGCTCTGATTGCCGTACTCAGGATCGAGATTGTTCAGATTCTCGCGCGGCTGTACTACGGAGGCCGTTATATCATCCTCCACCTGCACCTTATCGGCGGGATTGAAATCGGGACGCAGTTTGTAGATACGCCAGGAACCGTTTGGATCGTATCCCATGCGCAGGTAATTTGCCACCAGCTTTTGGTTCTCGAACTTCAGTTCATGACCGAGGAGCCCGTTAATGCGATCCACGCTGAAGTGCTCCCGCCAGTCGTCGCCCCAGTCCTGGCGATAATACCGCTTGACCGTAATGAGAAGCTGCCGCACCGTTTCCGGAATCGTCGAGAGCCATGCGTTATGTTCGTGCTTGTAATCCGGAGACGACGTCATCAACTTGATTACCGAGCCGAGCGACCGTTCCGGACTGAGGATGGACCGCTTCGCCCTGTCCCCTGGATTCGGGCGCTTGTAGACGATCGAGAAATCCATTTTTACGATCTTCGTCACCCGCTCGATCTCCCGAGTGTAATCGGAGACAAAGACCGGACCCTTGAGTATGATGCTGCTGATTGATTTGGAAATTTCGGACTTGCCACCGCCTGAGACGGTGCATGGTTTATGGCATAGAATCCCGTCGGCGCGCGACGATACCAGGCGCCATGCCGATCCGCCGGTTTGCTTTTCAAGGCGGATTTTCGTTCCCCAAGGCAACACGTACGTTTCTACCGCGCGGAGCGTCAGCGCGTGCCACTCTCCGTTTTCCCGCTGCCACTTCACCGAGCCTTCCTGAACCCGGAACTCAGCGTTTTCCGGAACGTAGAAGATATCCGGATAGTTCCGGTCAACCGCGTAGCCTTCCGGCCTGATCTCCACGCGATCGCCCAGCCAGACCATTGCCTGGCGAAATGTCACCTTTTTCGTGAGCACGGTGCGCCCGGCGTAGAATTGCAGTCCGAGCACGTAAGCGGGAAACGCGATGGCTCCACCGGCGTGCTCTTCCTCGCACAAGCCGAACAAATTTGCGGAAAAGCTAATCTGTGTCTTTACTTCTTTCTTGCAATAGCCATAATAGTTATCGGCGATGATGGTCACCATTACGCCCCGCTGATCCCGGCAGGCGATTTTGAATGCTCCTCCACCGTTATAATCCTCGCTGTCACTGCGCCAGCACATGCCGTCGCGGCGCTGGCGTACGGTTGCATCGTCGTAATGGGGCAGCCCCAGATCCTTCTTCTTCAGGGTTGTGAGATGCGGCGCCAGAATCACGCACCCAGTGTGGCCGGTCCAATGCTGCACGTCGAGTGCGGCGTCGTTCTCAGGAAGGTCCGGATCGCCGCCATTGCCGAAAATACGTTCGACAAAATCCAGATTGCTCACCAGGCTGGCCGGCGCGAAAAACCGAATTTCCATGGTCCTGGCTGGATCGATACCCGTGGCCGGGCACACTAGAGGACGCAGAAGCAGCGTGACGAACAGTCGCACCTGTTCAGTCTGGTTAGCGGTAAGCGGCAATGCCATCACATTGTCTGGCGGCCGTAGCGCCGCCGACAGCAAGGCTGCGAAAACGCTTTTGGGAACGGCGATTTTGTCAGCCGGAATGGGGAATCCGCCTTCGACGATGTGGAAAATCCCTTGGGTGGTGCGGCGATCGCTTTTGGGGTTGTGAAGAATTCCCTGTGGCACGCGGTAGGATTGCAGATACGGTGAAGACAGGCTGTCTTCATCCGGGGGAAAAGACATCACGCGCGCCAATCCCGGCCGGTCCAGGGCAAATGCGCGGAACGGCAGCCGGGCCGCGCCACCCGGAGGTACATCGCTCAAGTACGAGTCCAGGAAGGCTTGGATGCGGCCATCGGCTGGACAAAGGCGATCGGCAAGCAACTGGTCCTTTTGGTAATAGTTCCGTAGCAGCGGACCGGCAATTTCCAGGAAATACCGGTCCGCTGCGCTTCGGCTGGTGGGTTGCCCGAGAGCGGCAAGCTTCAGATTGATATAACGGATCAGTTCTTCGTCGTGCTGGTTCGAGAGCTCTTTTTGCAGTTTGGGTATCACCGGTTCTCCTGTTATTTCGCGGGCGCTGAGAAGGAACCGGCTTCACTTCTTCCCAGAATAGACGGGAATCTTGGGAGAAGCCTCACTTAGCGTCAGACGGCGCGCCGCCAATTATGGATAGTTTACCAGAACGGATACATCCAAAAACCCAACATCCTTCTTCCATCGGCACGATAAAAAGAATGAATTGCTCATGGGCTTCAACGCGCATAGACTATGAGTAACTCTTTCCTCGTTCACGATCGGGATTTCCGCTCATTCGTCGCCTCGTTGCGAAATTTTCAGTTAGGTTAGCAGAGCCAAGCCGGTGCGAATCGCATGGTGGTTGATTACACGCTGCCCGCTTCAAGCGATATGAGCCGTTCGGCGTGAAGATAGTTTAAAGGACGCGGCTGGCGGAATCGGGCTATCATAAACTCGCAAAGTTCGCGAAGACGACTGGGCCGTCAGCTTCCGAATTGAACATCCTGATCGAGGGAAGAAAAGCTACATGCAGATTCGGCTCGGTTACGAACTTATCTATAATTTTCTCCAACCAACCCCCATGATCCTGGTGTTGAGCATCCATTACTCGCGCGCCTCCGACATCATCATTCCCGATAATCTCACCACCGATCCCGCCGTACCGATCCAAGGGTATCGTGACAGCTTCGGCAACTGGTGCACCCGAATCGTCGCGCCCGCCGGGAGCATCCGAATCACAACCGATGCCCTCATCCGCGATACCGGCCAACCGGACGTGGTGGTTCCCGATGTCCAGCAGCAGCCGGTGCAAGATCTGCCCGAAGAGACGCTTGTCTTCCTGCTCGGCAGCCGTTATTGCGAGACGGATCTGTTGTCCCAAACGGCTTGGGATCTGTTCGGGCATTTGCCTCCGGGTTGGGCCCTGGTGCAGGGGATTTGCGATTATGTGCACAGCCGGATCACCTTCGACTATCAGCAGGCGCGGCCAACCCGGACTGCTTGGGAAGCCTTCAACGAGAGAGTGGGGGTCTGCCGCGACTACGCACACCTCGCCACTACATTTTGTCGTTGCATGAATATTCCCGCGCGGTATTGCACGGGTTACCTCGGCGACGTCGGGACGCCGCCACCCTACCCCCCCGGGGATTTTGCCGCGTGGGTTGAGGCCTTTATCGGGGGCGCCTGGTACACCTTTGACCCGCGAAACAATATGCCACGGATCGGACGAGTTCTAATCGCACGAGGCCGCGACGCGTCCGACGTCCCGATAGCGACAACCTTCGGCCCGAATACGCTGCAGAGCTTCAGAGTGTGGACTGACGACGCCACCGAGTGCGTTGGTCCAGCCCCATGAAAACCGATAGGCCCAGGATCAGAACGAACCCGAGATACATCGGATTGCGAAGCAGAAGTTCCCATCACATCCCGACCGGCAAGTACGAGGGATACATTGCGAGGATGGTAATTGATTAGCGGGGCGGACCCGATTTATGCCTGGAACGAATGCGGCCGTGCCGTGCTGATGGATCGGGATGACTGCACATCAAGTAGGGGCAGCAGCTAGAGTGCCCGGGAGCAAGCTGCGGAACGCATCGCTGGTCCTAGGGACGCAGGTTTTCCTCACCGTCTGCAGCACGCTGACGAACGCCTCGACGGCGCGAGCGCCACGTTCGTTCTTCGAACAGTGGGAGACCTTTCTGGCAATGACTGCCGGACGCAGGGCTCGTTCCGCCCGGTTGTTGGTGGGCTCGATCCGGGAATCGTTTAGAAACCGCAGGAGATTCCCTCGGTCCTGTTGGGCGCCCACACCGTTCAACAACCGCTGATTGTCGTCGTCGCGTAAAATGCGGTTCCGGAGATGATGCGTCAGTTGCGCATCCAGTTCCCCGACTCGCTGCTGATACTCGGCCGGTGGGAGCATGGCGCGTTCCTCGGCCAGCCCCAACGCCTGCTGCAATAGCTGTTTCAGGTTCTGGTCAAACTCTTTGGCCCGTCCTTTCTTACCGTCCACGATCTCACCAGGGTTGCGGATCAGATGTGCGAAACACTTCTGTTGAGCTACGCCGCGTAATTCTTCGGCGTCATAGCTCCTTCCACGATCACACACCATCACTCCCTCAACGTCGGTCGATATCACTTCCCGCACTTCTTCATTGCGATGCCGCTCCCGAATCTGGTACACCGTTTCGGTCTGGGTCGCGAACACCATCAAGAAAGCGGTCCGCCCGCCGATCCGCCAGCCGGTATCGTCGGCGTGCACCACGTCTGCTTTCCCGATGCTCTCGCGCAGTTGCCGGTAGGCGTATCCCATCGGCCCATCCGTTTGCTTCAGCGCATCCTGTGTCAGCGCGCTCTGCGCCAGACGCACTCCGGTCATCTCCTCGATCACCGCCGGCGCCTTCCGCACGGGTACCCCGTGCTGGTAGTGCAGCACATGCCCCAGCGCCTTCACCCGCGGTCCCAAGCGGTGCGCGGTCGCTCCCTGTTGGTCCGCGGCTACGTCCGGGTGCTGTCCCCGTACCGCTCTCCCACACCGCCGACAGCGTCGCACTTGGACCGCGTACAACCGCACCTCCGGCTTCGGTTGCGCTGGAATGTCGGTTATCGATTTGCAGGGAATGGGTCTCGATGAGGCAAACAAACGACGCTGCCAAGCTGTTTTTGGTGTTCCGAAAGCTCTACCTTTTGACACATTCCTCATCGGTGACCGCACGCAATAAGAAGGTCTCGCGCGCCCTAATGCGCCCTCGTTTTTAATTCAACTTACGGCGGATCGACCGGATCGGCCCCTGCGCACGCGTGCAAATGGATCACTCCAGCTTCGCGATCCGGATTGCGAAAGATAGCGATAGAGATTCAGACGGCGCGGCGAAGTGTGGAAACCGGCACATCCAGTTTCTTGGCGATCGCGCGCCAGCTAATGCCATCGTTGCGCAACTTGGCCACTTGGTCGCGCTGAAATACCTTGACCGGCCTGCCGCAATGCTTTCCCCGCCGGTGCGCTTCCGTTGATGCTTCTCATACCGCGACATTGAATCCAGTTGTATCGTTGAAGACCTGTCCTGTGGGCGCCGCCGGAGAAGTAGCCCCTGAAGGGGCTGGAATCCTGACGCGGAGAGGATTGCCCGCTGGGGGGTTGTCCCCATAAGCGCTAACCTAAGAATCTATTGCGGATGACGGCGCGTCAATGTGCGGAGTTGCTCTGATCGGACTGATGCGGGTCGGGTGGGGCAGAGCGAAGTGCTTCATGAGGATAGCAACTGGAATCCTGACGCGGAGAGGATTGCCCGCTGGGGGGCTGTCCCTGGCCGTTGTAGACAGCGGCGATTCCGGCATGGTTGTTCGAGATCCAAAACGGACTAGTCGAACTCATGCTTATTCCCCACCGGTTTACCAGGTTTGGATCAGTCTGATCGGCAATGCCGGGGACATCGGACACAAGGTTGTGCTGTACGTACTGACTTGCTGCGCGCGCGCTTGATGCAAGCGCCGCAAGCAGAATCAACCCCGCGGCGAGAGCAGTGAGGCGGAGAAACCTGGCGTTGTCGATAGAATTTTTCTTGAGGTTAACGATCATATGCTTTTGCATAGCGTCTCTGATCTGTACTGCTACGCTGTCAGCTTGGATATTCCTAAGCGCCCCGTCACATACGTGTAAACGTAATGGAGCTGAGTTAAAATAGGTTTTCCCTCTCGTCTCTTTGCCGCCGCGCCGCTGCACTGGCTCACAAAATTAAAAATCGTGAAACCTGATTCCGTCACGCGGCGACGATTGGTTTATTTGCTCTACGGCATCTCCGGATGCGCGGGGCTGGCCTACGAGACCGTCTGGATACGCGAATTTGCAAATTCCTTCGGCAATACGCTGCTCGCGTTCAGCACCGTGGTCAGTGTGTATCTCGGAGGCTTGGCCATCGGAGCCGCCTGGGCCGGTCAGGCGCGAGCAAGGCGCGGCCTGAGACTATACGGCGCTGCCGAAGTCTGGATCGGCCTATACGCTCTAGCCATTCCTCGATTGATGGATCTGTCGCTGCCGCTGCTTGCGCCTTTCTACGGCTCGAGTGCGGCGGGCGCGGCTCCGGTGGCGGTCGTCCGCCTGCTTCTCTCCGCAGCGATTTTATTGCCCGCTACCATACCAATGGGCGCCAGTTTGCCGTGGCTGGCCTCATGGCTCAATGCAGAGGGGGCGCCTTCGCCGAAATTGAGCTGGATCTATTCGCTGAACACCGCTGGCGGCGCGGTAGGCGCGGTGCTCACCGGCTTATTACTGCTTCCCCGCATGGGCTACCAGCGTACCCTGATAACAGCCAGCGGCCTCAGTGTCGCGATCGGGATGATTGCCTTATGGCTGTCTCGAAAAGTTGTGCGTGAAAATCCCGAGGCGTTGAGTTTTTTTCCGAACACAGGAGCGCCGCAGCTGTCAGTCCGCACCCTTGGCATTGTAGCGGCTCTTAGCGGATGCACCGTTCTGCTCTACGAGGTGGCTTGGAGCCGCATCGCCGGATTGATGTTCGGCCCGACGGCCACCACCGTCAGCCTCACTCTGGCTGTGTTTTTGTTAGGACTCGGCGCGGGAGCGGTGCTGGCCTCGACGATCCGAAAAGATGCGGCGGGCTGGCTGTCCGCGTCTCAATCGGCGGTCGCCTTTCTGTTGCTCTGCGCTTCGGCGTGCGTCGCAGTGTCGCCGGCCTGGCTGGCGGAACAGATTCGCCTGCGCAGCCAGAGCGCCTTCCAAATAGAGGCGCTGGAAGCGGGATTGCTCATCCTGTTGTTGT
>Ga0209648_10006557_pt1 | contig 10009 bp, 11 predicted proteins | sample GraSoi2013_115cm_FD_185830 | JGI IMG/M metagenome (GOLD analysis project Ga0209648, IMG submission 185830) | Grasslands soil microbial communities from the Angelo Coastal Reserve, California, USA - Sample 9_17_2013_115cm (SPAdes) (version 2) | ecosystem: Environmental > Terrestrial > Soil >...
CAGCGGGTCGGACCCAGACTGCATTTCCTCGCGACCGTGATGGTCGCGATCGGCACGTTGTTTTCCGCCTTCTGGATTCTTTCCGCCAATTCCTGGATGCAGACCCCGGCCGGCTACGCCGTCAATGCCGACGGGCAGTTCGTCCCCGCCGACTGGCTCAAGATCGTCTTCAATCCATCGTTTCCCTACCGGCTGGTGCACATGGTGCTGGCAGCGTATCTCACCACCGCGCTGGTGGTCGGCGCCGTCGGCGCGTTTCACCTGCTGCGCGATTCTCATCTCGCAGGACCGCGGGTGATGTTTTCGATGGCGATGTGGATGACGACGCTGGTGGTGCCGATCCAGATTCTCGCCGGCGATCAGCACGGCCTCAACACACAGGAGCACCAGCCCGCCAAGGTGATGGCGATGGAAGGCCATTACCAGAGTTACCCGGACGGTGCGCCACTGGTGCTGTTCGGCCTGCCCGATCAGGCCGCCGGCAAGATCAGATATTCGATCGAGGTCCCAAAACTGTCTTCGCTCGTTCTCAAGCATTCGCTTGATGCGCCGCTCGCGGGGCTCGACACCGTGCCGCGCGAGAACTGGCCGCCGGTGCCGATTATATTCTGGACGTTCCGCATCATGGTCGGCATCGGATTTCTGATGTTGGGCCTCGGCCTCCTGAGCCTGTATGCGCGTTGGAAAGGCAAGCTTTATCAATCGCGCTGGCTGCATCTTTATGCGCTGGCGATGGGTCCCGCAGGCTTCATCGCCGTGCTGGCGGGCTGGTTTACGACCGAGGTCGGTCGCCAACCCTTTACGGTGTATGGACTTCTCCGCACCGCCGACTCCGTTTCGCCCCTGGCTGCACCTGCGGTGGGCTCGTCGCTGCTCGCCTTCGTCATCGTATATTTCATCGTCTATGCGGCAGGCCTGACCTACCTGTTCCGGCTGATGGCGTCGCCGCCGCATCACGGCGAACAGGGACCAAGCGCCAAAGCACCGGCCCATGCCGCGGGCATTACGCCTGCAATCGGCGTGGCAGCGGAAGGATCCTCCCGATGACCGGCAACATCGACATCGCCACCATCTGGGCGTTCATCATCGCGTTCGCGGTCTTTGTCTATGTGGTGATGGATGGATTCGATCTCGGCCTCGGCATGCTGTTTCCGCTGTTTCCGGACAAGAGCGATCGCGACGTCATCATGAACAGCGTCGCCCCGGTCTGGGACGGCAACGAGACCTGGCTGGTGCTTGGTGGCGGCGGATTGATGGCGGCGTTTCCGCTGGCTTACTCGGTGCTGATGCCGGCGTTGTACACACCGATAATCGCCATGCTGGTCGGCTTGGTGTTTCGCGGCGTTGCCTTCGAATTCCGCTGGCGGACGCTCAGCGAGCGAAATCGCTGGGATATCGCGTTCGCCGGCGGATCGCTGCTGGCGACGTTGGCGCAGGGAATTGCGCTCGGCGCAATCCTGCAGGGCGTCCACGTCGAGGCGCGGCATTATGCCGGCGGCTGGTGGGACTGGCTGACGCCGTTCAGCATCTTGACGGGCCTCGCATTGGTCGTCGGCTACGCCCTGTTAGGTGCGACATGGCTGGTGCTGAAGACCGAGGGTGAGCTTCGCGACCGGGCCTATCACCTGAGCTGGTGGCTGTTATTTGCGATGTTAGGCGCCATCGGCGCGGTCAGCATCGCCACGCCGTTCCTCCACATCCAATATGCGCAACGCTGGTTCTCCTGGCCTAACGTCATCTTCACTGCGCCGGTGCCGATCGCGGTAGCCGGCGTTGCCGTGTTGTTGTTGAGCAGCCTTGCCAACAAGCAGGACAACCGGCCTTTCTTTTTGTCGCTGGCTTTGTTCGCGCTGTCCTATGCCGGGCTCGGCATCAGCATGTGGCCCTATATCGTGCCGCAGAGCATCACCATCTGGCAGGCGGCATCGCCACTCTACAGTCAGCTCTTCATGCTGATCGGCGTTGCCATGCTGATACCGATCATTCTCGGCTATACCTCGTGGGCCTATTGGGTATTCCGCGGCAAGGTGAGACCCGGGAGCGGCTATCATTGATGTCCATTAAGCAAAAATCGCAGCCGCTGGCGCAGCGCCTGATGTGGTTCTTTTTACTTTGGCTCGGCGGGGTCGGCACCGTGGCCATCGTGTCCTATGGCTTGAGGCTGTGGCTCGCGCCGAGGTGAGCTTTCGGGACCCCGCCCCTCGATCGGTACTTACGAAAATTGAAAGCATTCCAGCGGGATATCTGGATTGCTTGCCATCGTGCCATCCCTGGGATTTGATGGCAAACCATGTAAACACTGGGGCAGCGTCCGACGTGGGGAGTCCTGGATGACGAAATTTCGGCACCTGATCTGGACGGTGATTGCCGCGGCCGGTCTGATCCTTTCGGTCTCGCAGAGTTTTGCACAACAGCCCGATGTCGGCGACCAGCCGGGACTCCTGCCCGACGATTCCGTGGAACTGGACCCGGAATTCAGGCGTACGGCGGTGCTTTATCGCACCACCGAGGCGCCGGGCACCATCATCATCTCGACCGCGGAGCGCCATCTCTATTTGATCCAGGGCAACGGCCGCGCGCTGCGCTATGGCATCGGCGTCGGCCGCGATGGCTTTCAGTGGCAGGGATTGCTCAGCATTTCGAAGAAAGCCGAATGGCCGGACTGGACGCCGCCGCCGGAGATGATCGCGCGCCAGCCTTACCTGCCGCGCTTCATGGCCGGCGGCCCCGGCAACCCGCTCGGCGCCCGCGCGCTCTACCTCGGCGCCACCGTCTATCGCATCCACGGCACCAACCGGCCGGATACGATCGGCACCGCCGTCTCGTCCGGTTGCTTCCGGCTGGTCAATGCCGACGTCACCGACCTCTATGACCGTGTCCCGGTCGGCACCAAGGTCATCGTGCGGCAGAAGCCGGAATTGTAACCGCGGCGGCCACCTTCACAGCCAGTTCATTCCCCCGACATTGGCGAGAGACAGATGATGCGGACATTCCGAGGCGGCCTCCTGATCGGGCTGGCGGTCGCAGTCGCGGTCGCGGCTGCCGCCATCACCTATGAACGATATGACACGCGGACCCTGAAACGGACGATCCGCCGCGGCGAAGTGCTGTGCGGCGTCAATGCCGGCCTGCCCGGCTTCTCGATTCCTGACGACAAGGGCAACTGGACCGGCTTCGATGTGGATTTCTGCCGCGCGGTCGCAGCCGCGATCTTTGACGATCCGAAAAAGGCGAAATTCATTCCGCTCGATGCCAACGAGCGCTTCAAGGAGCTGCAGAGCCGGAAAGTGGATATTCTGTCGCGCAACTCGACATGGAACATGTCGCGCGAGACCTCCTACGACCTGTATTTTCCGGCCGTGGCCTATTACGACGGCGAAGGATTCATGCTGCCGAGGGCGCGCAACATCGATTCCGCGCTGAACCTCAATAACAGCAAGGTATGCGTGCAGTCGGAAACCACGACGCAACTCAACCTCGCCGATTATTTCCGCGCCAACAACATGAAATATCAGGAGATGAAATTCGCCAGGCTGGACGAGGTCTTCAAGGCCTATGATTCCGGCCAATGCGACGTCTTCACCGCCGACGTCTCCCAGCTTTACGCGCTACGGCTGAACATGGCGAAGCCTGGCGACCACGTCATCCTGCCCGACGTCATCTCGAAAGAACCGCTCGCCCCCGTGGTGCGGCAGCGCGACGACGACTGGATGATGATCGTGAAGTGGACGTTGTATGCGATGATCAATGCCGAAGAACTCGGCGTTACCTCCGGGAATATCGACGAGGCGCTGAAATCGAAGAAGCCCGACGTGATGCGGCTGGTCGGCACCGAAGGCGCCTACGGCGAGGAGCTCGGACTGACCCGGGATTGGGCCGCGCGCATCATCCGGCACGTCGGCAATTACGGCGAAGTCTATGAGCGCAACGTCGGCTCAGGATCCAAGCTCAAGATTCCGCGCGGGCTCAATCAGCTCTGGAGTGCCGGCGGCATCCAGTACGCGCCGCCGATCAGGTAGGGTTTTTAGGGCGTCATTGCGAGGAGCGCAGCGACGAAGCAATCCAGTCTTTTCCGTTGCTATGGATTGCTTCGCTGCACTCGCAATGACGGGGTTGAACCTCAATAACTCTTCATCCTCGCCAGCTGATCGGCGTGAAAATTGCTGTCGCCGAACAATTCCTGGCAGACCCGCGCGCGCTTTATGAAGAAGCCAATGTCGAACTGGTCGGTCATGCCCATGCCGCCGTGCATCTGCACGCCTTCCTGAACCGCAAGCGTGGCCGTCGAACCCGCGCGCGCCTTCGCGACCGCCACCGCGGCTGCAGCATTTTCAAAATTGCCATCGAGCGTCTGCAGCGCCTTCAGTACCGCGGCGCGGGTAATCTCGATCTCGATATAAAGCTGCGCGGCGCGGTGCTGCAGCGCCTGGAATTCGCCGATCAGCTTGCCGAACTGCTTGCGCTCCTTGAGATAGCCAACAGTGCGGCCGAACACCTCCTCGCTGACCCCGACCATTTCGGAAGCCACCGCGCCGCGGCCGATATTGAGCACGCCTTCCAGTAAGGTCCCGCCCTGATCGACCTCGCCGAGCACGCCGTCGGCGTTGACCTCGACATTGTCGAACTTAATTCGCGCCGCGTTGTGCGAATCGACCATCGCCGTGCGTTCGGTCTCGATGCCCTTGCTCTTGGGATCAACCAAAAACAGCGTCAGCCCGTCGCGCTCGCCGGCGCTGCCCGCGGTGCGCGCCGCCACGATCAGGAGATCGGCGGTGTGTCCGTCGACCACGAAGGCCTTGGCGCCGCTGAGCTTGAATCCGTTGCCGGAACGTACCGCCTGCATTTTGGTCTGCAGCGGGCGATGTTTTGTCCCTTCGTCGATGGCGAGCGCGGCCAGCAGCGAGCCGTCGGCGATTTTCGGCAGGTGCTCGGATTTTTGCGCGGCGCTGCCGCCGCGCGACAGCGCGGAAGCCGCCAGCACGGCGGTTGCAAGAAACGGCGACGGCATCAAGGTGCGGCCGATTTCCTCCATCACCACGCCGGCTTCGACGCAACCGAGCCCGCTGCCGCCGAAAGTTTCGGGCACCAGCAGACCGGAAAATCCCATCTCGGCAAAAGCCTTCCAGAGGTCGCGGGAAAATCCGGTCGCGTCCTTGGCGTCGCGCAACTGCCGCAAGTGCGACACCGGCGCCTTGTCGCTGATGAGCCCGCGCGCGCTGTCGCGCAGCATCGATTGTTCTTCGTTGAGGACGAGTGCCATTGGTTGATTCCGTTTAGAGGTATTTCGGACGAAGTATCTTGGAAATGTCATTCCGGGGCGACGCGAAGCGTCGAACCCGGAATCTCGAGATTCCGGGTTGGCGTCTTCGACGCGCCCCGGAATGACGGGTCACGACTTCAAGCCCCCGGCAGATCGAGAATCCGTTTTGCCACGATGCCGAGCATCACCTCGGAGGTGCCGCCCTCGATCGAGTTGGCCTTGGTGCGCAGCCAGGCGCGCGGGCGGGCGCCGCCTTTCGAGCGTTCGCTTTCCCATTCCAGCGCATCGACGCCGCCCGCCGACATCAGGATCTCGTAGCGGCGCTTGTTCAGCTCGGTACCGTAATATTTCATCGCCGAGGAAAACGCCGGATGCGATTGCCCGGCCTTCGCCAGATCGACCGCGCGTTCGGCGGCGCAGGCCAACGCCGCCTCGTCGATCTCGAAGGTGGCGATTTGTCCGCGCAGCATTGGATCTTCCAGACGGCCCTGCTCGTCGGTGCCCACGGAGTCGGCGGCGACCTGACCGAGCGGCCGGCCGACGCCGCGCTCGCCCATGCCTGAGATCATCGCGCGCTCGTGCTGCAGCAGATATTTCGCGACGTCCCAGCCGCGGTTGACGGTGCCGACCACATTGGCCTTCGGTACCCGGACGTTGTCGAAGAACGTCTCGCAGAACGGCGAGCGGCCGGAAATCAGCAGGATAGGTTTGGTCGAGACGCCTTTTGAGGCCATGTCGAACAAGATAAAACTGATGCCGTCATGTTTCTTGGCGGCCGGGTCGGTCCGCACCAGGCAGAAAATCCAGTCGGCGTAGTTGGCATAGGAGGTCCAGATCTTCTGGCCATTGATGATGAAGTCGTCGCCGTCGCTCTCGGCGCGGGTCTGCAGCGAGGCGAGGTCCGATCCGGCATTCGGCTCGGAATAGCCCTGACACCAGCGGATCAGGCCGGCCGCGATCTTCGGCAGATGTTCTTTCTTCTGCGCGTCGGTGCCGTATTTCAGGAGTGCGGGCCCGAGCATGGAAATGCCGAACGAGACCAGCGGCTGGCGAGCGCCGATTGCCGCCATCTCCTGGCGCACGATTTTTGCCTGCTCCGGATCGAGGCCCGCGCCACCGTATTCTTTCGGCCAGTGCGGCACGGTCCAGCCCTTGTCGCGCATCCGTTCAAACCAGACGCGCTGCGGCTCGGATGAGAATTTGGTGTTGCGGCCGCCCCAGAACGTATCTTCGTCTGAGGTCATGGGCCGCCGCATCTCCGGCGGGCAATTGGCCTCCAGCCAGGCGCGGGTTTCGCGGCGAAACTTTTCCAGATCGGACATGGCAGCGTTTCCATCGTTGTTGGATCGACCTTAGCCATCGCATGGCGGAATTCAACATATCTCTGGCGCATGCCTTCGGGTTGCGGGATATGATAGGCCTGCGCTGAGCCGGCGTCACGGACGTCGCAACGATTGAAAAACAAGAGGAAACCGATATGCGGCTGAAGTTGCTTTCGCCTGGCGAAATGAACGAGGACCAGAAACAAACCTATGACGAATCGATCGCCGGCAAGCGTGGCGCCCCGCCCCCACCGATGATGGCCTGGCTCAACAGCCCCGAGATGGCCAGGCACGCCACGCGTTTGGGCGCTTTCCTGCGGTTCGATACGTCGTTTCCGGCAAAGCTGTCCGAGATCGCGATCCTGGTCACCGCCCGGCACTGGACCTCGCATTACGAATGGTACGCCCACAAGCGGCTCGCTCTCAAAGGCGGCATGGACCCCAAGATCATCGAAGACATCCGGCATCGCCGCACGCCGCATTTCGACGATCCGAAGGGGCAGATGATTTACGACGTCAGCAAATCGCTGCACGAAGGCCATGGACTTACCAAAGCGCTTTACGACGAGGCTGTGAAGATACTCGGCGAGCGCGGGCTGGTCGAAATCATCGGGCTGTGCGGCTATTACACGATGGTGTCGATGACGCTGAACACCTTCGAGTTCGATCTGCCCGAAGGAGAGGTTTCCGAGCTGGCGTAGCGAGGATTACCGCGGGCCTTCTCCCTCTCCCCGTTCTTTACGGGGAGAGGGTTGGGGTGAGGGGCTCTCTCCATATATTCAGACTCGCGGATAGTCCCCCTCACCCGGATTTTTCGCTACGCTAAAACTCCGACCCTCGGGTCAAGCCCGAGGGCAGGCTTTCTCCCCGCAAGCGGAGAGAGGTGGAAGCAAGACGGAGGCAGACCATGCCCGAAAGCACATCACCCATCATCGCGGGAACACGGATCGGGCATGTTCATCTCAAGGTGGCCGATCTCGATCGCGCGCTGGGATTTTATTGCGGTGTGCTGGGGTTTGAGGTGACGCAACGGCTGAGCTCCGGCGCGGCATTCATTTCGGCCGGCGGCTATCACCACCACATCGGGTTGAACACCTGGGAAAGCAAAGGCGGCCATCCGCCGCCGCCGGGAACGACGCGCTGGCCGATGCATTGCATCGCGTGACGCAGGCGGGAATACATCTCGACGGCGCCAGCGATCACGGCGTCAGCGAGGCGCTCTATTTGCGCGACCCCGACGAGAACGGCGTCGAGCTGTACTGGGACCGGCCCAAAGAGCAATGGCCGCGCAAGCCGGACGGATCGCTGGCGATGTTCACGAAGCGGCTGGATCTCGACGATCTGTTGCGGCAGCGCGTGGCTTGATCCTCATGGTGAGGAGCGCGTCTTCGCGCGTCTCGAACCATGAGGCCCGTGGCCCATCCTTCGAGACGCGGCCTGACGGCCGCTCCTCAGGATGAGGTCCTCGCCCGTCCGCGAAACATAATCAGCACCGCCGCGACCAGCTCCAATCCGATGCAGCCGTAAAACGGCAAGGCGTAACTTCCGGATGCATCGCGCAACAGGCCAATAACTCCCGGGCCGAACGCATAGGTAACCTGGTTGATCGCCGTGATCAGGCTGATCAGCACGCCGAACGAGCGCGGGTCGAACTCGCGCTGCACAATCAGTGACGGCAGCGTGATCAAATTGCCGACCGAGAATCCGAACAGTGCACAGGCCGCCATCAGCAGCATTTCGTTGCGCGAACTGATGATGATCGCCAGCGCCACAGCCTGACTTGCAAACGAGATCGCCGAAGCCAGCCGCTGGTTGAGCCGGTCGATCACGGTTGAGAACAGCACGCGCCCGACGACTGCCATCGCCGTCAACAGCGCGACCGCAGTCGCAGCGTGCTCGCGTCCGATCACTGGATCGAGGAACGCAATCAGGTGGACGATGAAACCGACTTGCGCAAACAGCACCAGCGCGAACGCAATCGATACCGTCAGGAATCATCGCGGAGTGCCTGCCTGTGCACGTACTCGCGATGCGGACGGTGCTTCCGCAGCCGCCAGCTCCGCTGCGATGCCGCCGCGGTCGGGCGGCCGGCCGACAAAGATCAGGATGACCGGGATCATCAGCACGAGCATCGCAATCGCGGCTGAATTCATGGCGCCGGAAAACCCGAAACGCCCGATGGCCGCCACCAACAGCGGTACGCCGACGATGCCACCAAAACTTGCGCCGTTCAGTGCGAGGCTGATCGCCATGCCGCGCTTTTTATCGAACCAGAGGCCGAGCGTATTGGTGATGATGCCGAGGCTGGTGCCGGCCCAGCCGAATGCCAGCAACGCATTGACGGCGTATAGCTGCCATGGCGCGGTGACCTGGCCGATCAAGGCGCCCGCCGCCGCCATCGCAAATACGCCACCGAGCAGGCAGTTACGCGGACCGAACACTCGCACCGCCTCGCTGACGAAAGCGACGATCCCCGCGCCGAACAAATAGAAGAATGTCGTCCCCGATGAAATCAGCGAGGCAGGCCAGCCGTGCAGGCGATGCAACTCGGCGAGATAGACGCTTTGGCCATAGAAGCCGAGGCCCCAGCCGAAGGTCGCCACCAGAAAGCAGACAGCGACGATCCGCCAGCCCTCATAGCGGGCCGAGGTCTCGACGACGGATGTATCCTTGAAGCTTTTCAATGCTTGTCTCGTTTGATTTTTAGCTCGTCATGGCCGGGCTTGTCCCGGCCATCCACGTCTTTGATATCCGGCGGCAAGAAACAAGAAAGACGTGGATGCCCGGGACAAGCCCGGGCATGACGATCCAACTCGAACTCACAGCCATTAACAGATCAGCAGGCGCGATGCTTCGATCGTTGCCGAAGTGTCGTGCGGTCGCCATCGCGTCTTGGATTTAGACGGATCGTAGAAGAAGCCCTTGCGAAATATCCCGACGCGCGAGCGAGTCAAATACTCGGATCGGGAAACTCGGACACGGCTTGCGACCTCGCCCGCCGCCGCCTGGCGAACGACGCAAGCGTCAAGACCGTTAGTCCCAACAACACCGGCGGAAACACCACGAGGTTGACCGCCGACCAGCCGTAATTCGCCAGCAACTGGCCGGAGGAAAACGAGCCCAATGCCATCATCCCGAACACCAGAGAATCGTTGAACGCCTGAACCTTGTTGCGCTCCGGCGGCCGGTGCGTCTCCAGCACCAGTGCCGAAGCCCCGACGAAGCCAAGATTCCACCCCACCCCAAGCACGATGAGGGTGGCCCAGAAATGCATCGCCGTGATGCCGGACAGCCCGATCGTCGCGGCGCTGGCCTCGAGCAGCAGACCGATAGCGACGACCTTTGGCGCTCCGAAGCGCGCGATCAGGGAGCCGGTGAAAAAGCTCGGCCCGTACATCGCAACGACATGCCACTGGATGCCGAAGTT
>Ga0209648_10006558_pt1 | contig 10007 bp, 8 predicted proteins | sample GraSoi2013_115cm_FD_185830 | JGI IMG/M metagenome (GOLD analysis project Ga0209648, IMG submission 185830) | Grasslands soil microbial communities from the Angelo Coastal Reserve, California, USA - Sample 9_17_2013_115cm (SPAdes) (version 2) | ecosystem: Environmental > Terrestrial > Soil >...
CGTCTCTGGAACCATCACAAAGGCGAGTATCAATGCTACTAATGCCAATGCTGCTGAAACGCCAAAGGGCGCAACGAAGCCCCAGTGGTCGAAGAGAAACCCGCCAAGCGCCGGGCCAAAAATGAATCCCGCGCCGTAGCTCCCCATCACAATCCCCATCCAACGGGCCCGCTGCCGTTCAGGGACTGTATCTGCGACCACACCCATGACCGCCGGGAGTAGCCCTGCAGTAATGGCACCCTGGAAGACACGCACCGCTATATACAAGCCGGGTGAATGCGCCAGCACGAACGTACTATTAGCAACGACCTCGCCAGCCAGCGCGATGAGGATCAGTGGTTTTCTGCCGAAACGGTCTGCGAATGATCCCATAAAAGGTGAGAGCAGGAGTTGCGCAAAAGCGAAACCCATAGACATCAGCCCCAGTGCTGCCACTCCCGATCCGAGTTCGCCCAGCCGTTTGGCAAAAACAGGCAGGACAATGCCATAGCCGGTCATCATCAGGGCAATACTCGCCGCCAGCAGGAAGAGAATCCTGCGTGTCCTCGAAGGAAGTGATTCCCGTGGTTCTATTTCTGGTTGTACCTCACCTACCTTGACTAACTCCCCGGTAACGCGAAGAAGTTGTTGTGTGCTCATGCCCTCGCTCCTTGTTCTTGATTCTGCCTGGCAGCCTTTCCATAATTTTTCATCATAGTATACCTGTTACAAGCTTAGCCTACAGTCAGTATACATTGCAGAGCGTTTCTCAAACGTTTCATGAAAAAAACCTTCTCACCCTCACTGCCCCCTCCTTGCAGCGCACCCACACTTCTCCCCCCAACTGACCATCTACAACATCACTATCGCTCATATTCTCATAGCTATATGAAATAGCATCTTTGACGAGGATATATTGATTACCAACATGCAAGGTAATAGGCGTTCCCCACGATGCTACCCCACAAATAAAGTTATAAACGTGATGCGCGCTCCATTCGGCCACGGGCACGACAAAATCATCGTCGGTGGGAAATCCATGATAGCTGCTCTTCGTCTCATCCTGCGCTATCGGTATGGCAAGTTCGTCATAGAGATCCCATACGCTGCGTGCAAGCAACCTTCCGCCGAGCATGGCACACTGCGTCTCCAACTGAGCATAGCTGATCCCATCGGGCACCTCTAAGGTTTCCTGCGCCACAATCGGGCCTGTATCCATACCCTCATCCATCAGGTGAATGGTAACGCCAGTGCGCCGGCTGCCCTCGCGAAACGTCCAGAATAATGGCTCTGGCCCGCGATTGGCCGGCAGTAATGATGGATGCACGTTGAGGCAGCCGAGGCGGGCAATGTCAAGCATGGCACGCGGGATACGCCTTGAGAAGCAAGCAACGCAGATTATATCTGGCTGATACCCCGCCAGCGTCGCAATGGTCTCGGGGTCTGACAGATATTGCACTTCCCATAGCGGGATATGCCGCTCCCAGGCCAGTTGCAGTATAGAGGTGTGGAGCGAAGATTCTAATACAGTCAGCGGCGAGCGAAATGCCTGGGGCTGCTCTCGCCTCCTGATGGCTGGTAATCCATGCTGCACCAGGCCCTGCGCAGCAGGAACGACGACTGCACATACCTCGATGCCGGCTTCCAACACAGCACGCAGAGGCGGATGTGAAAAATTGCCCTGCATCCCCAGAAATATGATGCGTGGTGGACGCCCGGATTCAGGGTTTTTCGAGAGTCGCTCATCCCGGTTGTCGATCATAGTAAGGGCGGGAGTGGTGCAGAGAGGTGGTGGGGACCCTTGCGGTCGCCCTAGAAGCCCCCTCATAGCAGCAACGGACACTCGACTTTCGAATAGCCTTGGCGTTGATCGTGTGGAATTTGACATGCGACATGCTATCTTGTAGTATTCACTATAGAGCACAACGTAACATCTACCAGGAGTTATCATCATGCCACGTACGGTAATGTGTGTCAAATTAGGTCGCGAGCTTCCAGGGTTGGACAAACCTCCTTTCCCCGGCGAGCTTGGGCAGCGCATCTATGAGCATGTCTCACAAGAGGCCTGGGATATGTGGCCCGCACAGAGCACGCTCATCATCAACCATTATGGGCTGAACATGGCCGACTCGGAAGCACGCAAGATTTTGCGAGAGCAAATGGAAGAGTTCTTCTTCGGAGAAGATGCCAAAATGCCCGAAGGATGGGTACCTGAAACCGCTGGTGCAGGTGCCGGCCCGAGTGCTAAAGGTGGAGGCGGCCCGTCCCGTAAGAAATGAAAGCCGCTGGCGATATCCTGCTCATTTCATGCTATGAACTGGGCCATCAACCACTTCATCTTGCCTCGCTCCAAAGCTTGCTCCAACAGGCAGGTTATACTCCCATACCCGTAGATACCGCCGTGGAGACGCTGACCGGCGAGGCGATCACTACGGCTAAGTTTGTTGGTGTCTCGGTACCCATGCACACAGCCCTGCGTTTGGGACAGCAGATTGCAAAGCGCGTGCGCTCGCTCAATCCAGCAGCGCATATTTGTTTTTATGGCCTCTACGCCTCGCTCAACGCGGACTACCTCCTGCAAGATTGCATCGATTCGGCCATTGGGGGCGAATTTGAAGTTCCACTACTCAAACTGATCGCCGCTCTGGAGAACGATCAACCCATTGCAATCCCTGGCGTCAGCACGGGTCAACAGAGCAGCTCGCCGTGGATTCAGCGCCCCACGTTCGCAATACCCGAGCGCCATCAACTCCCATCCCCCGATCGTTACGCCCGCCTGGAGTTAAATGGAGATCTGCTGCTCGCGGGATATACCGAAACGACGCGCGGCTGCAAGCATACCTGCCTGCATTGCCCCATCACGCCAATCTACCGTGGTCGCTTCTTCGCCATACCAGCCGAGATCGTGCTGGCAGACATCCGCGCACAGGTAGCCCAGGGTGTACATCATATCACCTTTGGCGACCCCGACTTCTTCAATGGACCTACCCACGCCATGCGTATCACCCGCGCCATGCATCAAGAGTTTCCGGGCGTTACCTTCGATGCAACTATCAAAATCGAGCACCTGCTCAAGCATCGACACCTGCTCCCCGAGCTTCGAGAACTGGGGTGCGCCTTCATTGTCTCAGCCGTCGAGTCGATCAATGATGATGTGCTCCGCCACTTGAACAAAGGACACACCGGTGCAAACGTGGCAGAGGTATTTGACTTGATGGAACAGGTTGGCATCCCCTTGCGGCCATCACTGCTGCCATTCTCGCCGTGGGAAACGCTTGAGAGCTATATAGCGCTGCTGCTCTTCTTCGAGGAGCGCCGGCTGGTCGAACACGTTGATCCTGTGCATTTCTCGATTCGCCTGCTGGTACCCCCTGGTTCCGCGCTGCTCGATGCACCCGATACCCGGAACTGGTTTGGAGAGCTTGATGCCGCCGCTTACACCTATCGCTGGACGCATCCCGACCCGCGTATGGATGACCTGCAGCGCCAGGTGGCAGCGCTGGTAGAGAAAGCCCAGCGTGTGCAGGCAGACCCTATCGAAACGTTTTTCCACGTCAAGGCACTGGCGCTTGCTGCTAGTAGTCAGGATATGTGTGTCTCGTGCGCGCTGCGTGGCTACGGGCCGCGCAAGATCTTGCCTCACCTGACCGAATCATGGTTCTGCTGAGCAGAGCCTGTTGCGGGTCAGTTGGACCCGGCGAGTTAAGGGGATGCGAAACAATCGCAACCAGCCGTAAATGTGGTAATATTTTGGCATCATCGCTGACAAGTATCACCAAGAGGTGCGGCATGACCGTTTCCCTGCTAGCCCTGGATTATAGCCGGCCCATCCAGCCGCTGTTCGCGCAGGCGTCACGCGCCGGCTCCATCCACAGCGCCTTTCACCACGCCGTAAATATCACTCTCGATGATACGATGCTGTCTCTGCTGAGCAGCGAGTTGCCACGTATGCCAAACAGCGCGAGGCTGCCGCCAGTTGTGGCGGAGGAATTACTTCACGGCCTGCGTCCGGGCATGCAAGTCTGGATTGGCAGCGCAAGCCTGCGCATTCCGGCCCGTGATTTCTCACTCCACCTGCCCCAAACACCTCCCTGGGAGCCGCGACCAGGAATAGCGGATTATCGTTGGAGCCGCAAGACGGTCATACATCATATACGCTTGCTTGCTCACCATCTCGCCGCTCAGCCCCAGCGAGGCGGGCTTGCTCCCCTGATCGGACCACTGCTGCTGGGGCAACCTGCACCTGAGACGCCGCTATCACGCATGGCGCTGCCAGCCTTGCGCATGTTAGCACTGGCAAGCTGGCGGCGGGACAGCGCAGGTGTTGCTGAAGCCACGCGCGGGCTGGCCGGCCTCGGGCCTGGCCTCACACCCTCCGGCGACGATGCGCTGGCAGGGTTCGCCGCCGTCATGACGCTGCTCAGTCCATACCTAAGCGCTGACGCTGCGCCCCGTGACGATATCGCCGCAACCATTGCCAGGGTGGCGCGGCCACGCACCACGGCCCTCAGTGCTGTCTTGCTGGCGCATGCCGCCCAGGGCGAGGTGGCGGAGCACCTGGGAAATCTGCTGCTGGCCCTGGCACTGCCTGCTGAAGCGTCTGAAGCTGTGCTGCACGCCGCAAACCATGTCCTGTCCTTTGGTGCGAACTCCGGTGGCGATACCTTGTTGGGTATGCTGCTGGCCTTGCGAGCGCTGGAGGGTGAAATCGACTAAGGAGGCCTCTATGGTCATACATGCACTGCTCAAGCGTAATACCTACTACGATTCGATTGCTCTCATGTCCGTGGCTCAGGCCGTCAAGGACCTTCCAGGAGTGGTGGACGTTGGCGCCGTCATGGCGACATCAATCAACTGCGAGCTACTGCAAAACTCCGACTTGCTGCCCGTTGCCTTCCTCGCCGAGCAGCAGACGCCGCCTGGCCCGGAGGACCTGCTGATCGTTGTGCGTGCCTCGGATGAAGCTCAGGCGCAAGCAGCACTGGCCGCAGCCGAGCAACGCCTGACCTCGCGCGGCGACCGGGGCGCTACAGACAGCGCGGCACCACTGCCGGTACGCTCGCTGGAGCTGGCTCTACAACATAATAAGGCCGCCAATCTAGCCTTGATCTCTGTGGCCGGCGAGCACGCCTGGCTCGAAGCAGAGCAGGCCCTGCGCCACGGGCTGCACGTCTTCCTCTTCAGCGACAACGTGCCCATTGAGCAGGAACAGCGACTCAAAGCCCTGGCAGTCAAGAACGGACTTCTGTTGATGGGGCCTGACTGCGGCACAGCTATTATCAACGGTGTCGGGTTGGGTTTCAGTAACGTGGCGCCGCGCGGTTCCATAGGCATCGTCGGGGCATCGGGTACTGGGATGCAGCAGCTCATCTGCCTGATTGCCGCTTCAGGCATGGGCATCTCCCAGGCCATCGGCACCGGCGGACGCGACCTCTCCGAGGCCGTCGGCGGCGTAATGATGCGCAGCGGCCTGGCATTATTGGCTAACGACCCCCAAACAGAGGTTATCGTCCTGGTCTCAAAGCCACCGGCTGAGCGGGTAGCGCGCGAGATCCTGGCGGCGGCACAGCTTGCCAAACCGGTGGTGGTCGTCTTCCTTGGTACCGAGCGCTTCGCCACCATAGCCGGGAAAGCCCACGTGGCGCGCACGCTGACTGGGGGCGCAGAACTGGCGGTCTCGCTGGCCGGTGGTGACCGCACGCGTGTACCAGGCGAGGGCACACTGCACAAATACAACCTGGCAGCAGAGCGCGCGAAGCTGGCCTCGTCGCAGCGCTATATTCGCGCACTCTATTCGGGCGGCACGCTCTGTGACGAGGCAATGCTGCTGCTCAGCGAACAGGTGGGAGCAGTCGCATCCAACATTCCCCTACGCCCCGAGTGGGCGCTCGCGGCTGGCGAGACCTTCCGCGGCCATACCGCGCTGGACCTGGGTTCCGACGAATTCACGCGAGGCCGGCCGCACCCGATGATCGACCCAGCACTGCGCTTGCAATACCTGGCACGCGCCGCGCAAGACCCGGAGACCGCCGTGATCTTAATGGATATCGTCCTGGGGTTCTGCGCGCACCCGAATCCGGCCGCCGCGCATGTACCGGCAATCAGTCAGGTGCGAGCTACAGCAGCGGCAGCCGGACGGTCGCTGCCCGTGATTATCTCGCTCTGCGGCACCGAGGGCGATCCGCAGCGCCTCTCGATGCAGCGCAAGGCGCTCGAAGCTGCCGGTGCACTGGTCTATGAAAGCAACGTGGCCGCCGCAAGCGCAGCAGCCTCATTTGTGGAGAGGTCATAATAGCCATGCCCTTATTCGACGGCCTCTATATCCGCAACATTTTACTCCTGGGCAGGGACAGGCGGGGCACCGGCTCCCTCGGCAGTCCTGCTGCCTTAGCTTATCACAGAGACGACGAGGAAATCATCGCGCTGATGGCAGCCGCGACCAGAACCCAAAGGCCGCAGGAGCGCGAGCGTGGACGAGTCGCGCCCCTGCTGGAGGTGCTGTACAATCTGCCGCAGACGCTCATAGACGGCCGTATTTCCTGGTTGCTGCTGCCGGGAGAAGCGACCCCTTCGACCATCGTCATCCACAAGGACCTGACGAGGGAACATCTCATTCTGCTTGCCACATGGCGACTTGTGCACCTCGACCTGGAACACAGGACCAGGAATCGCTTCAGCCCGAGCTACCTCAGTGGGCTCAGGAATAGCAAGCAGGTGCGAGCACGGGCTGCTGACGCCTCTCTTGGGAACTCAGAGCCCATTGCTCCTTACCTGGAGCAGGCCTATCCCCCGCAAGCAATGGAGCCGCAACGAGCACTGTCCTGTACCGCCAGTATCGTCATCAACCGGCCCGCCGAAACCATCTTTGCCTACCTATCCGACCCGCGACATCAGCTCTTCGAGCCAGGGGATTCAGAGGGGCAGGGCGAGGAAGTCAAACACACCTACCGTTTCTTCGGCATCCCTGTCACTCTCAAAGGCCGGGGGCCTCAAGTCAAAGAAACACACCAGCTCACTCCAGGTCCCATAGGCCTCGGTACGATCTTCGAGCAGATCAGTACATTGCATGGCCGCATCCAAAAGAGCAAGATAAAGATCAGCGAATACGAGCCGCCCAGGATCATCGCATTCACCTATGGCCCTACTCCTCTACGCTTCCGCACGATATTGACGCCCGCAAGCGGAAACACCATCCTCACCATGACTATAACAATAATAGGCAGCGGATGCCACCCCCTTATTGGGTTCTTCTGGACCTCTATGGCAAAGCAAGACCTGCAAAATGGCCTGAAGCGCCTGAAGGTAACGTTGGAAAGCCCAGAAGGATAGCTGTTCGTTGTGACAGCAGTATGGAATATGACCTTCTTCCTCTCAAAAGATTTCCCCCTACGCTACCACAACATTCCCTTTTTGACCACTACCTCATTTACTTCTCATCGAAGGCAAGGATCGTCTCCACCGCGGCGGCGTTTATGCTGTACGCGTTGACCGCGCCAGTCGCGATGTCGTGAGCTGTGCGCGGGCGCAGCAGCAGTTGCCCGGTCACCACACCCAACGGGATCAGGCTTGGCGGGTCCAGGCGTACCGGGGTCAGGTCTTCCCTGCTCTCGGCGAAGAGCCCACGGCCCAGGATATCCTCTGCGATGGTGACCGGGCAACTCCTCTGCGATGGTGCACAGCACCTCCCAGGAGGATCGCCAGCAAGCTGTGGCTGCGTATCCCAAAGGGTCCAAGTTGGGTATCCCCAGATGCTCCCACCTCGCCAAGGGCCACCCGCACGGTGAGATCGGCGAGGTTCACCCCGCTGAGGGTGGCATTCATCGGCTCGACCAACCGTGGGTTGGCCTCGATGTAGCTGGGACATCCGCTCGCTTCGTCGAAGAGGTAATCGAGCACCAGCGGGCCATGCCACGCGAGGGCACGGCCCAGCGCAATGAGGTGATCCCGCACCTGTGGGTGATCCACCCCCGTCCGTGCGCTATGTCCCCCGCCCACACTCACTCCTCGCGTCCGGGTGCAGTGAACGGCCAGGAGGTGGCCATATGCAAAGACCGCTTGAGCCTGGCATAACACACCGGGCGCTTCATCCTGCACGACGAGTTCGCGTGTCCCGTCGAGCAAGCCCCGCTGCTCCAAGGCGATCGCTGCACGGTCCCGCTCCGCCGCACTCGTGACGCGCCAGACGCCCTGGCCTGCCGTGCTGTAATCCGTCTTGAGGTAGTAGGGGAAGCGATCCATCGCCTCCACTTCCGCACGGGTACCAATGATGGAGGTTGGTGGCTGCGGCAGGGAGAGCCGTTGCATCAGGCGAGTGAAAGCCACCTTGCCCTGCACCTGCAGGAAGGCAGCAAAATCGGCGAGCGCGACGCCCAAGCCGGTCGGCAACCTATCACGTACCTTCGCGAAGAGGAAGGCTTGCTCGTGTACTGGCAGCAGGACATCGTAGCGCTCCTGTGTGAGGTGATGGAGAACGAACTCGAGGTAGCCCAGGGGGTCTGTTCCGACAGCCGGGCAGCGATAGTAGCGCTGGATGAAGCGCGAGAAACGGCTGATACACAGCGGATTCGGGTCGCACACGTCGAGGGTATAGCCGCACCGGCTCAGGGCAGTGATCGTCTGCCGCGCCGAAAGGCTCGACCCCTCTGAAAGCAGGATACGGATGGCCGCACGGTCAGTATGCCGGCTTCCTGCCAATACGTCCCCCGGCAGCTCATTCGCCGGGGGATTGGGTGTCGTCTCGCTATGGTGAGTGGTCATGATCTTCCTTCGTACGTAGTCTGCCGCGCCACGTCTATCGTATGACGCTTGTCAATCACTCCTTGGAATCACGAGTATGAGGAAGCCGCTTAAGAAAACTGTGGAGTGTTCCTCTCGGTTCGCCTTGCCAACACTGGTGGACACGGAGAACGTGCAACCGTTTTGGCCGGTGATCCGACGCTAATCACCCCCTGCGGACGTAGCGCAAAACTGGCTGCAGAAGCGTTCAGTGCCGAGGCCACTAATGAGCAGCCTTTCTTTGGTATTACTCAGCAGTTGCTGGGTCCAGGTGGTGAAGCCGCCGTCGATCAGCTCAAACTCGGTTCCCGCCAGGTTTGTCGCGTACACATGGAAGCAGACACCAACGTAATACCCGCGCCCGGTCTCCCTATCAGGGTCAAGTTCACAGCGGACGCCTGGGTAGTTGGTTGCCAAAGGTTCCAGCACCTGTACATTGAGGGCCTGCTCCCGCCGACCTTGCTCGAGATCAGTAATGGCGACCCGCATCCCATGAACTGGGTAGCCAAGGTGGGTGGCCTCACGCAACAAACGCAAGTAAAAGGCGATCTGTTCGACAAGGCTCGTTGTCTCGAATTGAAACGAGCCCTCGTCACGCCCGGCGACGCACAGTCCAAGGAGACGAAAGTGAGGGAGCGCACCAGGGATGCTGTAAGCCTGCCCGCGTACCACGCGATGGGACGTGCAGAGCCGTACACGTTCCCGGTTCCGAGGATCAGCGCGGAGGAGACGGCGGCGGCGCGAGGCACATTCGAGTGCGAGGACATTCGTTGCGTCGGCCACCACCTCGGTGTTGCGAATCGTTGTCACGACGTTGTTCTGATCCACCGTAGCAACGGCGGCATTGGTGCCCAGCGGACAAACAGGTGATAACTCGACTGGCGTGTAAGCGTCCGGGAGCAGTGACCACACGAGGCGGTCAAAATCCGCCATCGTCAGGGGGGCTACATGAGATGGACGAACAAACCTATCCCGCTCATAGCGCTCAAGGAGTTGGCTGGGTTTAACCGCGACTACGCGACGCCGGTAGCTCTCTAAGAGGAGCGACTGCAGATCCGTTGGGGCGAGACGCTCGACAAGCACATCGATCAATTCGGGAACACCTGCCTCCCGCAGGATACGCTCAAGCATGGATTTGTCCACCGTGTCATCCTTTCTGGTCACTCGCAAAAGTTAACAACGCTCTTGTTCGTCACTACAGAGATTACCACAGTCCATTTCAGCTGTACCTCCTTCTGTAGGTGACAAAATTG
>Ga0209648_10006560_pt1 | contig 10005 bp, 9 predicted proteins | sample GraSoi2013_115cm_FD_185830 | JGI IMG/M metagenome (GOLD analysis project Ga0209648, IMG submission 185830) | Grasslands soil microbial communities from the Angelo Coastal Reserve, California, USA - Sample 9_17_2013_115cm (SPAdes) (version 2) | ecosystem: Environmental > Terrestrial > Soil >...
TACGCAAGACTGGAGATGCAGGTTTCGCCCTGCAGATGCTGGAGGCAGCAGATCCTGCCATGCTGCAATCCTCATCAGCTCAGTTCTATCCTGTTGTGCACGAAGTTCTACGTCTGTTGGATCAGCACGAACGACGAGATACGCTACCCGACCTCGCACTGCTGGCCCCTGTCGTCCATGTGCTCGGTGGAGAGGAGGCTGTAAGAAAAATGTTTGAGGCTACGCTGGAAATCGGCTGTTGGTGGCCATAACGCTGAGAAAATGTCTCCGGATGAGGTAACTTTCCCGTGTAATAGTCAGGAGATCTATGTACATTTTCATTTGTAATAGTCAGGAGATCTATGTACATTTTCATTTTGTAGAAGATGGTTTCTTGTAGGGATACTTTTTCACGTACATGCTGTTCATTTTAGCCTTTTTGAGAGATGCCTTCCTGCTCTTGGAAGCAGCATAGTACTGGCCTGAGGGCCGATAGGCAAAGGAGTTTAGGGATGATCCTCGCGGACCTTTTCACTCTAAATATGACCATTGGCTCATTTTTTAGTCTGGGTATTGATATTGGCAAAGGGAAGGCTTTTGCTGAGCTTCTTGCAATATCAGTCTCTGCTGGCGGCTATACAATTACCTACAACTTACTCGATCTCCTCCTTATCCTTGGCATTTCTATTGTCGCGGCCGTCGTTGTTGAGAAGATGATGCGCCAAACGACCCCTGGTGGCTTCTTGGGAGCATTTCTCATCGCTTTGATCGGCATATGGCTTTTCATCACCTTTGTTCCTCTCACATGGAATCAGGATTTCGAAATGCCGGGGACCCATGTCCCACTAATCACTTCTTTCATCGGGGCGGTCATCTCGATCCTGATAGCCCATTTCTTGAAAGTGATTTTCAAACCAAAGCCAGCCAAGGCATAAGCAAGATTTGGCAAAAGTCGTTCACAAAGGGCAGGGACCTCCCACTTTTGGCGACTTTTGCCGAGCTTTGAGCTATAAGCACTGAGCCTTGCGTTTCTGTTTGGGCATTCTGCTAAACCGGGTCAAGGTCAGAAGATGAAAACATATTATAGTGGAGAACATGCAAGGCACTACAATCAAACGTGGGAAACGTTTTCACAGAAGACACATGCCGCAACGCTCTCTCTCATTGATCTCACACGACTCCAGCATGCCGCCAGTACACCAGAACATCCACCACGTTTTTTGGATGTAGCCTGTGGAACAGGATTGCTCTTAGAGCAGTTTATCCACCTTATCCCACATGCCGAGGTATATGGAATTGATGAGAGTGAGGAAATGCTCTCACAGGCACGTCGTCTTCTTGAGAAGCATCCTCATGCTCACCTCGTCCAGGGGATGCTCAGCGTTGGAGCAATCGCTGGTTTACCGTTTGCACCTGCAAGCTTTGATGTGATCACCTGTACTAATGCCCTCCACTACTTGAAAGATCCGGCAGGACTCCTCCGAGAACTCAAACAGTTACTTGCACCACAAGGACAATTAGTGATCGAAGATTATGCTCGTCGCAGATTTCCTTTTCCCTGGCGACTGTTCGAGTGGAAGATCAAACGTCGTGATCCACAGCATATCCGAGCTTACACACTCACCGAAGCACAAGATCTTTGTCGCCAAGCAGATATACAAGTAGTATCCGCAGAGACCTTCCACGTTAATGTTGTATGGCATGGATGGGCTCTTCGTGCAGAGGCACCAACGTGTTAAGGATACCTTCTCACACAGCTTCTTTTCTGCCATTGCCAGCGGTGGTAAAATTTGTGTCTGTAACATACTTCCGTGTCAGGGACCCGATCCCCTAAAGGGGATGGGCTTGTGAGTAGGGGGTGATTTCTGCCCGTCCGATTCACGGCTTCACCTGACCAGACCCAGCCAGGGTTGTTCCTAGAAGGCTCATAGAGAGCGGGAAGCAACTATCGGGCTACGTTAGAGGCGAATAGATAGGTACCATAGGGTGCGAAGCCAGCCCGATGCTCTACGGTCAGTGGTTAAACAGGTTTACGAGGGTTAGTGCCAGTGCTGCTGACAAATAAACCGCTTGCTAACTTCGTCGAGGCTACCATTACCTGCGAAAGCAGAGGGCTTTGACCGTTCCGACAGAAAACGGTCCCCCGCAAGGGGATCAACTTTGAACAGATCCTGCCTGCGGGCAGCTTCTTTCCTCCCATCCCCTCAAGGAGATGGGTCCCCAGAAGGACGTTTTATGGCAATTGAACAAGAAGAAAAAGTACAAACACAGGGGTCGGCAACGCAACGACGATATCGTACGTTGGCAGTGGTGAAGCAAGAAGCCATCACCCGTGTCGAAAAGCCACTCGAGGACTCAGTCTTCGTATGGCCTCATCTGCTTGTGCGCGAGTTCTTTGCGGCAACAGCTGTAACGGTGATGGTAACCTTGCTCTCGTTGGCAATCGATGCTCCGTTGCAGGACCCTGCGACGCCAAGCGTTACGCCAAACCCGGCCAAAGCTCCCTGGTACTTCCTGGGTTTGCAGGAACTGCTACACTACTTTAAGCCAACGACAGCTGGTGTCCTTATACCAGGACTGACTCTAGTAGCTCTTGCCGTTCTTCCCTATGTGGATCGTAATCCCAGTCGTGCCTATGCTGACCGCAAAGTCGCTATTGTAACGTTTACGATGTTTCTCGTATTCTGGGCGGTAGTAACTCTCGCAGGAAGCTTCTTCCGTGGTCCTGGTTGGCTGTGGGTGTGGCCCTCGCAGCACATTTACTTTGATTTGTAGGCAAGAAGGAAGTCGAGAGAATAACGATGAGTATTGATACTGATAGACCTGCTATCACCGCTCAACAGTACGAGATTCTCCACGGAGGTGGTGCGGAAGCTGCTGAGATCGCTAGGCAGCGTCTCTCGCGTCGTCGCTTCCTCCGGCGATCGATGCTGGCTGTCTGGGGCGTGTCTACTGTTGCTGCTGTTGCTGGTGCTTTGGATATGATGTATCCCATGCTGAGTGGTGATTTTGGCTCTACACAGGTGGTCGGGAAAAAGAGCGATTTTAAAGCTGTTACACCAGATAAATTTCAGGCAGATCAGTTTGGCGTTTACCATCGCCCTGTTGCAAGAACGTATGTAATACATATGGCCGCCGAAACACAATTTTTGTTGTATGGGAATGATCTCGCCGAGCAACTGCAATCAGAGTTTGTGACCAAAGATAGTGACGGTTCATACTGGCTCGCTCTGTACCAGAAGTGTGTACACCTTGGCTGCACAGTACCCTTTAAGGATAGCTGCGCAAGCTTCAAGTGCCCTTGCCATGGTTCGCACTACAATGTGGAGGGTGAATACCTCGATGGCCCTGCTCCCAGGAGCTTGGATCGCTTCCAGATCTCATTCGATGGAGATAACGTTGTGGTCAATACCGGAGTTCTCAATCAGACGGTTGCACGCCCCGATGAGACAACGCGCTTAATTGCGCCTCCAAGTGTACAGTGTACTGCGTAAAGGTTATGTGCTATGATAAATTTTGGACAAGCTGCTATCGGTATTATCGTATTGCTGGTGGTCGTTGGTGGCTTGCTGTACATATACTATTCCCGTACAAATGCGGTTGAGAAGACAGGCTATGGTTCCCTGATTATGCTGGCTCTGGTTTCTCTGATGATCCCAGCTTTCTGGATTATGGAAAATGGCAATCAGGCAGCCGCTAAAAGTGATCAGTTCGAGACTTCGATCAAGCGTGGGATGGTCGTCTATGCCAGCAATTGTACTGATCAATGCTATGGTATTGATGACAAAGGGCATCTCGTCATGGCCACCTACGATGGGTATCTCATCCAAGACTTGAATAAGCTACTTGACCCTGATCTCACACGAATTATCAGTGCTGGCGTCTATAATCCAAAAGCGCAGCATCAACCTGCTAATGCTAACAATGTACCCCACAGTGATCAGTATGGGGGGGCATTGCTCAGCAATGACGTGAGCGATTTGCAGAATTTCATTCGTTCCGCTGATCCCAGCTATTTAAAGAAGAATGATTATCCGTCTCATAATGGATTTGATGATCTCCCTGCCTATCTGCAGGCGCAGAATCCGGCACAATATGATACTGCGGTTACGTTTGCCAAAAACGGTCAGTTTGGTACGGTTGATACGTCGCAGGTCAATCAGAAGCATATTACGCTCAGCATTGTTACGTCGGGCAGTAATAATATCTCCTGTGCAAGTCAAATGGGCTGTTTTACCCCGATCAATGTTCAAGTGAAGGTGGGTACTACGATTACGTGGGTGAATAACTCGAATATGGCACATACAGTGACTGCTATCACTGGGCAAGATCTGAGTAAGCCCACTCCAGCTCCACAGATCTTCGATTCGGTCTCTGATAGCAAGTTCCAGAACGGTCTTATTCCCCCTGGACAATCGTTCTCTTATCAGGTAACAGCGGCAGCTTACAATGCTGATCCAACAAATCACAGAGTTATCTACTTCTGTCGGATCCATCCAGATATGCTTGCGCAACTGGTCATAGTGAAATAAGGGTTTGCGATTCATGCAACAAGTACAACAACGCGAGTTGCCGGAACGAATATCATGGGCGCGTGCGCTGATTTTCGCCGCTGGCTTTTTTTTGATCGCTGCTATCTTGCTTGGGCAACTTCCTTCAGTCGTTTACGCTGAGATGACATCTGCAACACTTGAGCAATTTGAGCAACTTTGTCTTAGCCTGGGCTTTGTTTGCCTGGGTGGCTTTGCTATTGTTCAGGTGATTATGTTGCTTTTTGATCCTAAGCCGTTGGTTCGTCCAGTTATCTTTACGGTACTGGGCGTGATACTAGCGGCGGCTGGTTTTGCCTTATCTCTCTGGGCTACAACGACCGGGTGTATTCCCAACAAGGATCTCACGCAGGTTACCTGCAATCAATATTTCCCTGCTAGTACGACTCACTGGAATTCTGTTCTTGGAGGAAATGTTCTCTGGTTCCAGCCGCATGCTGTTGATTTCGTGATGATTGGGCTGACCATTCTTGGCGTCGGGCTAGCTATGGTTTTCTATAGCGTGCTCGCTCTGCGCGAAATGCGCAACCCGGATCGCCGTGATCTGGGCACAACGCCTGCCATTCGCTGGATGATTATCGGCTCTATTCTCTTGCTGATTCTCTTCCTCTTTGCTTACAACAGGACAGGTGATCTGGCTCTTGGGCAGCAATTGATTCCCAAGCGTCCATTTATGGGCTATAAACTCGTCCAATTGCTTGTCAGTACTATCCTTGGGGCCGCCATATTCATGGCTCTGGGTGCTTTTGCTCTGCGTTTACATTATCTCATGCGCCCGGTGCGTAAGCGCACAATGTCTATTCTCTATATCGTTAGCGCTCTTGGTCTGGCGCAAACTGGGGTAATGGTTATTCTCGTGTGGGCGGTTGCCTATCCTCTGCTGGCTTTGATTCACCCGTGGATATTTATTGGACTTGGCAATTATCTGACAAACTGTTCAAGGCCGTCGGTTGTGCCAGGAAGTTGCTCATTTACGCAAGATGCTGCTGCCATTGTTGATGCTATTATCACAACCAACTTCTTTGTGTTGTTGATGGCAGCTGTCTCGGTGTGGAAGTCTCGTCGTAACCTGGTCATTATTGGCAGTGTCGTGACGACAGCTGTGATCGGGGCAACTGCTTTGCTCGTCCATACTGCCCCGAGTCAACTACCAACGGCTATGATGGTATGTGTAGCTATTCTGATACTGGCCGCAATCTGGACGGCTGTTTCTCGTGGCGAATTTGCCGTTGTGGGAGAGAATAACCTTGGGTGTCTGGGCCAATGGTTGATTGTTGGTACCTGTCTGTTAGTTTACCTGGCAGGGTTTGCCTTCTTCTCAATGCCTTCGTTCAGCGCAGACGAAACTCCGCCGAATATTCCTTTCACTCCCGGCGGAACTTCTGACGCTTTTGTGATGCTGATCATTCTGGGTTTGCTGGCTGGTATCCAGTTCTTCTTCCTGGCACGCAACCGCTATAAAGTGTGATCGTGTTGTCGGTATAGCTGTATGAAGGCTGAGGGTGGAAAGATAAACGCTCTGCGTTTGTTCTTCCACCCTTTATTTATAGATGCTATAATAAAGTACACTTTGTATGTGGGAGGGAACTTGTATGCAGTCTGAACGGCCCCTCAAGGTGCTCATCCTTGCTGCTGAGATTGTACCATTTGCCAAAGTTGGAGGATTGGCTGATGTTGTAGGGGCACTGCCAAAAGCTCTTCAAGCGTTGGGCCATGATGTTCGTCTGGTTATGCCGCGCTACCGACAGGTTGATCCCAATCGTTTTCATCTTCAACCAATCCTTGAAGCAGTCCCTGTGAGTATGGGAAATTATCAGGTTCAGGTGAGTGTTTGCCGTGGAGAGATTGGTGATCATATTCCTGTCTATATGATCGATGTGCCACGCTATTTTGATCGGGAAAATATCTATGGCTATACTGATGATGGGGAGCGGTTTATTTTGTTGTGCCGTGCCGCCCTTGAAACTGTGCAAGCTTTAAACTGGTCACCCGATGTTGTGCATTGCAATGACTGGCATACCGGTATTGTGCCTAACTGGATGCAGACTATCTATCGTGACAATGCTTTTTTTGCCAATACTGCTTCAGTCTATACTATCCATAATCTTGCCTATCACGGCATTTTTGGCTACCGCTTGCTTGAGGTAGCTGGTGTTGCCGCCAATGGTTTCTTATATCCACAGATTGCTGAATTTGGGAATGTCGTCGATATTATGGGCCGTGGTATTCTCTTTGCTGATACTGTTACGACGGTAAGTGAACGCTATGCCCAGGAAATCCTGACTCCTACCTTTGGCGAGAAGCTGGATCATCTGTTGCGCTCTCGTCGTGATCGCTTATTTGGTATCTTGAATGGTATTGATTACCAGGAGATTAACCCTGCTACTGATGGCTATATTCATACCCAGTTCGATGCACAGTCTCTTGAGCAACGCATTGAAAATAAGGTTGCTTTGCAGGAACAAATGCATGTGCCTGTGCGCGAAGATGTTCCTCTGCTGGCAATGATTTCGCGCCTGACTGACCAAAAAGGCTTTGATTTGTTAGGGCAGATTATTCAACCTTTGCTTGCACAGGGTATTCAGTTTGTTCTGTTAGGTATTGGAGATCAGCATTATCATGAGATGTTCCAGAGCCTTGCTGCTCGTTATCCTGAACAGGTTGCTATCTTCCTCACGTTCAATACAGAATTAGCGCGACGCATCTATGCTGGCAGTGATATGTTCCTGATGCCCTCTCGCTTTGAGCCGTGTGGCACCAGTCAGATGAATGCCATGCGTTATGGCTGTGTGCCGATTGTACGTCAAGTGGGTGGTCTGGCTGATACAGTCCAAGAGTATGATCCAAGCTCTGGCGATGGGAATGGTTTTGTATTTAAGAATTATGATCCTTGGGAATTTTTCGCTGCTGTTGTGCGTGCTATGGCTCTCTACCGATTTAAGGATATCTGGCGTACATTGCAGCAAAGAGGGATGGAAGCAGATCACTCCTGGAATGCTTCTGCAAAACGCTATGTCGAAGTTTACCGCAACGCTATAGAGTATCACGGAACGAATGCATAGCGTGTTTGGGGAGGGGAATGGATATGGATATGGGGGTGATCGAACGTCGTACTGCTCTGGCAGAGCTATATAGTACTCTGCCTCCTTACGCTTCTGCTGGATTTTGGTCTGCTATCGAAGATCCTACTCTCCCACTGGAGATTCTGGTAAAGATCTTGCGAACTGCTATCGCATCTGGGGATGAGCAAGGACGATGTCGCATCATGGAATGGATCATTCTCCGCACGCAAGCAATGAATCTGCTCTGGGCACAGCGGGTCTTGCAGATGCTATCCTTGCAAGCAGATGAGCGTTCTGTTTTGGCACGTGATTTATGCGCTGATTTGCATGAATGTATGATGCGTGCTCTGGCAGATCCAGGGCGTCTCTTCTGGGAGGAGAATTTTCTCCACTGCCTGTACTTTGAGCGAAAACATGTCTATCGGTCTTTTTTGATGCGTGAGGGACTCTGTTATAAGCAGTCGGCATCTCGAGGTATGCGTATTCCACGCACACTCGTTGCGAGCTTGGACCGCTTATTGCAACCTCCAGATCATAGTCATCAACCGCTTGATATTGAGGATGAGGGTGTCCAGGGAATGTTTCTCTCGGTTGAGCAGAGCGATCTGCTTCAAACCGTACTTTGTCTTCCTGATAAGCTGAAAGCTGTTATACTCCTGATCTTCTGGGAAGGTCGGTCAGAGAAAGAAACTGCCCAGGTATTGTCAATAAGTGATCGTACAGTGCGCAATCGTTTGCGAGACGCCTTGAAGCTCTTGCGCTCTCTACTTTCGCCTGAGAGCGAGGAATCTTTCAATGCATAGAGAACAAGAATTATCTTTGTTACATATTACCGCTCAATATGTAGCTGAAGTGCAAGCAGGACAACAACCACGTCTCAGTGATTACCTGACTCGCTATCCTCGCTATGCCAACGCCATTGCTGATTTCGTGGCGTACTACCATGCTTTTGAGGAGGCGATACCACCAGGGGATGCCGCTCCCCACCCCACGGACGCGATAAATCGGGTCTCTACGTCACGGGCAATAAATTGCTCTTCATCATGCAATGAAGGTACATTCGATGAGCTGACTCTGGAGGGTACTCAGCAAGGTGAACAAGCGGGGGAATTAGCCTCTGCAGGGACTATGACAACCTTATTGAGAACTGCAAGTGGTCAGCGGCTCCTCCCATCTCGACTAGCTGCCGAACTTGATTTGAGTATAGATATCATCTTATTACTTGAGCAGCGAGCAATTGCACCTGCGACTATTCCACGCATGCTATATGAGCAGATAGCTACGTTCTTGCAGCAACCTAGTACCATGGTACAAGAGTATCTTTATTCCTTAGATCAGCGCCAGCCTAGATCTGTTGTCCAAAAGATAAAACAGCAAATGAAGGTTGCTGAGGAAGGCATAGGCTATCCAGTGCCGTATGTTATGGAAAAACCAAGTTTTCGAGCAATAGTGGAGACAAATTTGCAGTTATCCGCTGAGCAGAGAAGTCGCTGGTGTATCGTGCTTGATGCCGAAGAGACATAGATATTGGCGAGTGACCCCAATTATGGAGCTGTCAATGCATACAGCACAAAAAATAGCATATCTCGATTGCCACTCGGGCATCAGTGGTAGTATGCTGCTCGCAGCATTGCTGGATGCTGGATTCTCGCTGGATACTCTGCATCAGGTGCTGGAAGCTTCGCCTCTGCATGGCTACCAATTGCAGTATGACACCTTTCTCGAAAAAGGAATGCGTGGTTCATGCTTTAGCATTCTGCTGGAGAAGCAAAAGCAGCCTGCTCATTCCCTCTCTGATATTATCGCTCTGTTCCAGATCTTTGCAATCTCTCCTCATGCTTGTGATACAGCAGTGACCATCTTCCAGCGTTTAGCAGAGGCAGAGGCAACCGTTCAAGGAATAGATGTCGAAGCGGTTCGTTTTGAGGCAGCAGATGTGGTTAAAACGATTATTACACTCGTTGGTGCTGCACTCGGCATGGGAGAGTTGGGCATCACACAATTTTATGTCTCTGCGCTCCCCCTCACAAATGGCCATGTGCAGACTAGCCGTGGCCTTTTGCCCGTTCCGGTGCCTGTCACATTGGAACTGCTGCGCCGGGTTGGTGCTTCCTGGAAGCCCTGTGCCATTGAAGAGGAATTAGTTACGCCAACTGGAGCAGCGATTCTTGCCAGTCTGGCTCGTTTTGAGACTCCGGCGATGGCAATCGAGCGTGTTGGTTATGGCTTTGGACGTCACCGTTTACCCTGGCCCAATTGTGTGCGCCTCTGCCTTGGCAAAGCACTTAGTGAGATCAGTGTGCCGGATGAAGAAGTTGATACCGATTGGGTGGCAGTCATTGAGTCGCATATCGATAACATGAGTGGTGAACTCCTGGGCGACTTGATGGAGCGGCTGTTTAATGCAGGTGCGC
>Ga0209648_10006562_pt1 | contig 10003 bp, 9 predicted proteins | sample GraSoi2013_115cm_FD_185830 | JGI IMG/M metagenome (GOLD analysis project Ga0209648, IMG submission 185830) | Grasslands soil microbial communities from the Angelo Coastal Reserve, California, USA - Sample 9_17_2013_115cm (SPAdes) (version 2) | ecosystem: Environmental > Terrestrial > Soil >...
GACGGCTATACGATCCTCATTACGGATGGAATCGCTCTCACGGCAAGTCCCAGCCTTTACGGCAAGGTACCGTACGATGCCACGCGCGATTTCGAGCCGGTGGCGGCTCCGGCGACCACCATGCAGGTCCTCGCGGTGAATCCCTCGGTTGAGGCGCGCTCCATTCAGGAGCTGGTCGCGCTGATCAAAGCAAACCCGGGCAAATACAGCTACGCTTCGGCCGGCGTCGGAACAGGCGCGCATCTGACTGGTGAGCTGTTCCGCATCTCGCTCGGCCTCGATCTCGTGCACGTGCCTTACAATAGCGGAGGACAAGCAATCGCGGCGGCCGTCGGGGGTCATACGCCCATTTCTTTCGGATCGCCGGCCGCGACCATTCCGCAGGTGAACGATGGCAAGCTGCGCGCTCTCGCCGTCGGCGGCAAGAAGCGCGTGCGCGAGCTGCCGGCCATTCCGACCATGGGCGAGGTGGGCTTTGCGGAAGTGGAATGTGATACATCGATCCTGGTTCTGGTGCCGGCCGGCGTGCCGAAGGACATCATTGCGCTGCTTCACGACGAGATCGCTCGCGCCGTCGCATTGCCGGACGTAGAGGCGCGGCTCGTTGGGCTTGGCTTTGAACCGTTCAGCGCGACTCCGGACGAGGTTGCCGCGCTGATCAAGCGCGAGCTTCCGAAATGGGCCGGCGTCATCCGCGCGGCGGGCATCAAGCCGAATTGAGGTTGCGCTTGGCCGCGCAAAAAAACACCATCGCCCGGGCGCGCGCGTCTCGAAGTGACGACATCACAATTACACGATTGACTGCACAGCGCGATGGCGGCGGAGTCCGCCGCCACGATATTGGAGGGGAGGAAAATGACCGGCCTGCTCGAGCAACACATTGCGGCTGTCACCGGCGGCGCCTCCGGCATCGGCCGGGCGATCGCGTTGGGCTATGCGGGGGAGGGAGGACACGTGGTCGTGCTCGACGCCAACGGCAACGGCGCGGCTGAGACCGCCAAGGCCATCACGGGCGCCGGCGGCAAGGCCTTGAGCTTCGTGCTCGACGTGACCGAGCGCGACAAATGCCGCGAGGTTGCCGCGGAGATCGACGCGACCGTCGGCCGGGTCTCCATCCTGGTCAACAATGCCGGCATCAACCGCCGCAACGCCTTCACCGCGGCCCCCGAAGCGGTGGTCAAGGACTGGCAGGACATCATGGCGGTCAACCTCAACGGCGTGTTCAACGTGACCCATGCCTTTCTCGCACAACTGCGCGCGACCAGGGGCCGGATCGTCAACATCGGCTCGATCCAGTCTTTCGTTCACGTGCGCACCCCCAACTCGCCCGCCTACACCACCTCCAAGCACGGGGTGCTCGGCCTCACGCGCGCGCTGGCGGCGGAGCTCGGCAAGGACGGGGTGCGGGTCAACGCCATCGGCCCCGGCCTGATCGAGACGCCGCTGAACGAGAAAGCGCGCGCCAACAACCCCGAGCTCGTGCGCACCTTTCTGGACCACACGCCGCTCGGCCGCACCGGGAAGCCCGAGGACATCGTCGGGCCGGCGATCTTCCTTGCCTGCGATCTCTCGGCCTACGTCACCGGCGCGATCATCATGGCTGATGGCGGCTACCGCTCGATTTGATATCGGCGCTTGAACGGTGAGCAAGCGTAGCCCGGATGGAGCGAAGCGACATCCGGGGCCAGGCCGAGACTGCCCAACGTACACCATAACCGCCGGCATCCCGGATTTCGCTACGCTCAATCCGGGCTACTTGGTACTCGATTTGATATCGGCGCGTGAGCCGTAAGCCGGCATTGCCGATGATATTTTCTATCGTTCACTCCGCCATGATATGATTTGCGCGTATCACCTCGCCCCAGCGTCGGACTTCGTTCTTGATGAAGGCTGCCGTTTCGGCCGGCGTGCCGCCGTCCGGCTCGACATTGAGCGTGCGAAAGCGCTGCTGCACGTCGGGCATCTTGAGCACCTCGATGGTGGCCTTGGCGATCTGATCCTGCAGTTCCGGCTTGAGCTTGGGCGGTCCGACCATCGCGTACCAGACGCCCGAGAGCAGGCCGGGGAGGGCGACTTCGGCGCTGGTCGGCACATCCGGCATCGCCGCGTTGCGCGCCTTGTCCAACACCGCCAGGACCTTGAGCTTGCCGTCGAGATAAAGCGCGAACGCCCCCGATATGTTGCCGAAGAAGACATCGACGCGCTCCCCTAGCATGTCGTTGTAGACCAGTGTCTCGCCGCGATACGGCACATGCACCATGCTGGTGCCGGTCATGTTCATGAACATGTTGGCGGTAAGGTGGGGAGTGTTGCCGGCCCCTTGGCTGCCATACACGAGCTTGCCGGGATTCGCCTTCGCGTGCGCAATCAGCTCGCTCAGCGAATTCACCGGCAGCCCTTTGCGCACGATCACGAGATTGGGCACCGATCCGAAATTTGTGATCGGCACGAATTCGTCCGGCTTGTAGGACAACTCCTTATAGAGGCTCTGGTTGGTGGCGAGCGGCGGCGTTGCCGAGACCAGGAGCGTATAGCCATCGGGCTCCGCCTGCGCCACCAGCGCAGCACCGATGTTGCCGCTGCCGCCGCTGCGGTTCTCTATGATGACCGGCTGGCCCCACTTGGCCTGCAACTTGTCGCCGACGATGCGGGCAAGCACGTCGTTGGTGCCGCCGCTGGGATACGGAACGAGAAATTTTACCGGTCTTGTCGGGTAGGAGTTCTGCCCAAACGCCTCGTTGGACCCTGGCGGGGGAACCATCGACAGGATGAAGATGAAGGCGAATGCGGCAAACCATCGGCCCATGGGGATCTCCATGGAAACCCGGGCTTGCCCGGGTTTCGCAGTATAAGTGAACCCGGGCTTGCCCGGGTTTCGCAATATAGTGCGCAAGTCGGGCAGGCCCGACTTGCGTGCGAGGTCCAAGAATACAGGTGACAAGAATGCCAAGGCCACATCAAACGCGAAAATTCATCGCGGAGGATCGCGTCATCGCCCAGCAGATACTCAATGATCTGGGCGTGGAAACGCAATAGACTTGAGGTCATTCGACCCGGCAAACGGGGGCGAAGATGATGCAGCACAAGCCGCGCCTACATGATTGGAGGAGATGCTCATGACGTTCCAACCTCCGTATCGTCCGAGTGGAAGGTCGGTGTGGCTTGGCAAGGACCTCGTGCGGACCGACGACTGGATCATCCGGTTGTCGCCGGCGACACTCGAGGAGATCGACGCCGAGGTGAGCCGCTTGCGCCGCCGCAATGCTTATGACGCGCCGGTGGCGCGGGAAGAATTCCCGCTCGCCACGATGACCGACGACCTAGCGCGGATGCGCCACGAGATCGCGACCGGCCGCGGGTTCTTCGTGTTCCGCGGTCTCGACAGGGACCGCTATTCTAACAACGAACTCGGCCTCATCTTCCGCGGATTCGGCGCCCATTTCGGCCACGAGCTCACGCAAAGCGCGTTCGGCGACCGCTTGGGCGATATCCGCGACATCAGCGATGTTCTCCCCGACCGCAGCAAGCGGCGCGGCTATCAGTCAAGCGGCTTCCAGACCGCGCACACCGACCCGAGCGGGGAGGTCGGCATCGTCGCCATGCTCAGCCTGAAGATGGCGATGGCGGGCGGCGAAAGCCTGATCGCCAGCGCCCACACCGTCCATAACATGCTGCTGGACTGGTGCCCCGATCTGCTCGGGGAATTCTACCAGGGCTTCGTCCTGCGCCGTCCGGAGGCCGACGCCGAGCGCATGGGCCGGTCGCCCCTGATCGGCAACGTCCCGAGCTTTTGCTACGAAAATGGCTGGCTCAACTGCGACTTCCAACATGGCTATATGCGCCGCGCCGTGGAGCACGGCGATACGACCATCAGCCCGAAACAGGAAGCCGCGCTCGGTGCCTTTGTGGCCATCTCCAACCATCCCGACGTTGTGCTGAAGATGATGCTCGAGCCGGGCGACTTCCAGTTCATCAACAACCGCACGATCCTGCATGGCCGAGCCGGCTTCGAGGATCATGCGGCGAAGGAGCAGCGGCGTCACCTCTACCGGCTATGGCTCAACGTGCCGGAGTGGCCGCGCATGCCGGCGTCGCAAAGCACGCTGGTGGCCGCCGACATGGCGCGCTGGGACGCAATGGCGGCGCAGCATCGCGCCGCGACGCCGGCCTGGGCGTCCTGACCTAGCGGGCCCTAAATGGCATATTTGTCGATTTCATTTGGCGCGATCGTCGCTATCTTCGCATCCTTGAGACGCTACCTTGAGCGAGCCTCGGTCTTCGGCTCCGTCGGACGTACGATCTGGAAAAGATAGGCCTCGATATCGGATAGACTGAACGGCCACCAGGAGCGCGACGCCTCGGTGGTAGCCGCAGACGAAGCGCCCGAAACGGCAGGCGGTATCTTTTCGGTCGGCGTCGCCAATCCGGCAGCGGGCGTTTTCTCCAACGGCACCGCCGGGCTGGCAGCCGTCGTGCTTTCCTTAGTCGTCGTGTCGTTCCCGCTCGCCGGCGTGCTCCCCGCGCGCGGTGCCGGGCTATCCACATTGCCGAGGATGATCGGCAAGCCGTCTTTGCCGCTGCCGATAACCACGACTTTCGCATTCGCGGATTGCGAAAGCTGCAGCGTCGCCTCGATGCCACGCCAACGCAGGTAGGACTCAGAGATGCCTTGGCTGACGGTCTGTTGAAAATCGCGTATGCCTTCCGCCTCGATCTTCTTGCGTTCCGACTCTCGTTTTTCGCGCTCGACGCGGAACTTATATTCCTCCGCAATGTAGTACTGCTCGGTTTTGCGATTGATGGCGCCGACTATGGCCGCGGGTAGCTCAATGCCGGCCACCAGTATGTCATAGAGGATGACGGTGTCCCGCATCGAGACGCGGTACGACTCTTCGCCTTCGTGCTCCATCATCTTCTCGGATAGCCTGTCCTCCGCAAGGCTGCGGATTTTATCCTGAATTTCCTGGCGTGCGGTCGAATAGACCTGTTCGGCAGTGTATTGAGCCATGACCTCGCGGGTCAGACTACCGATCCCCGGCTGCACCAGCACTTTCTCGTAATTTGGCCCGATCGCTTGGTGGAGCACGGGCACCGCGTCGCGCTGCAGCCGAAACCGGACATTGACTGCAGCAGTTAGACTTACGCCGTCGCTGGAGATGGCGTTGTAGGACTCCGTGAAGGATTGCAGCCTCAGGTCGTACAGAAATACTTGGTTCCAGGGCAAAATGAGATTGAAACCCTCATTCTTCAACCGCCGCGGGTCGAGCACCGTGCCGCCGCCAAAGCGTTTCCACAGCACTCCGACCTCACCACTGGGAACCGTTACCACCATGTGAGGGTAGAGCACGATCGCCATAAGTGTCGCGACCATCAAATAGATCACGACCATCGGCAGATAGTTCTCGATAAACCGCCGCCATCTGGGTGGCGTGGTCGGGGGCGGTATCCCATCTACTGGCCACGGATACGCTTTCATCGCCTGTTCTCTATCGTGCGCTGCGCAGCGAAAAGGCCGTCTTCCATGCGCGGTTCGTGGGCGGGCAGGTCCCACTCGTCAATATAGCGTCGTCGTCCGTTAAATGGCACAGTCATCGTCACCGAGATTGTTGTAACGCGTGTTTGCCACACCATTGTGCGCCATCCGCGTGGTGGGCATCAAGCCAAATTGAGGTTGCGCTTGGTCGCGCAAGGAAACGCCATCGCCCTGCTTGGCCGGGATCGTGGCAGACTTGGTCGTGCCAGACTTGGTCGTGCCAGACTTGGTCGTGGCAGACTTGGTCGTGGCAGACTTGGCCTCCCCTCATTCGACGATTTCGCCTGTCCGGGCGAGCACGGTCGCGCACGGCGGAAATGGACTTTGGCCACAGCCTTAATCTGTCCGAGTAACGAGATCCGCTGTAGGCTGCGCCCGGCAGGACGATTTCAACGCCGGAGGTGCTCCATGGCCCGCATCCGCCATCTCGCCATTCTCACGGAAGACGTCGATAGATTGGTGAAATTCTACGCCAATTCGTTCGGCCTCAAGATTGTCCAGGGAGTGGGCACCGCCACCTATCTGACCGACGGTCACATCAATCTGGCGATCATCCCGATCGGCCCCGAACGCGAAATCGAAGGCAATCAGCTCAAGGAGGGGATCAATCATTTCGGTTTCGAGGTGGAGAGCGTTGAGGCCCTGGTTCCGGTGTGCAAGCAGTGGGGCGCCGCGACCGACGTCAAGAAACGACCGCCCAACCGCGAGGCGGAATCCCGCGTCTGGGATCCCGACGGCAACCCGGTCGACCTTTCGCAGCACGGATGGCCGCACTGAATCGGCCAAGCTGCCCGCCGACGTTCATTCGGCTTCCGCGACGCCGTCGATGAGGCTGCCGAAGTGGCCGCGCCGATGCTCAAGGGATCTCGTAGACCGACATCTCGGCGGCGATGCCGCTCAGCGCTACGCGCCTGAGCGTCGGCTTTAGCCCACTGTTCTCCAGCAGGGCAGAGGCTTGCGCGTTCTCGACCACCGGTTCCGTCACCACGATCGAGCGTGAGGCCGCGAGGCCCTGGACGCGCGAAGCGATATTGACGGTCTGGCCGAAATAGTCCTGCTGATCGTTCAGCGTGACCGCGAGGCATGATCCTTCATGGATGCCCATCTTCAGGTGCAGGCTCTGGTGCGCCCGCTCCGCGCCGAGATCGCTCATCGCCTCGCGCATGCGGATCGCGGCGGCGATGGCGCGGTCGGGGGTCTCGAAGGTCGCCATCACGGCGTCGCCGATGGTCTTCACGACGGCACCCCTTTCGGAGGCGATGATCTTCTGCAGCAGCCTGAAATGCTCGTTGACGAGATCGAAGGCGACGAGGTCGCCGACTCGGTCATAGAGCGCGGTCGAGCCTTTGAGATCGCTGAACAGAAAAGTCAGGCTCATGATCTTGAGGCGTTGGCCGATGGCGAGTGTGTCGGTCCGGTAGATGTCGCGGAAGGTTTGATTGGTGAGGAGGCGCTTCGCGTTGAGAATGGGCTTGCGTCGCTTCAGGACGCCGTCCAGCGCCTGATTCGCTATCCATATCGCCGGCAACACTCGACTATCGGTGCGGTTCTCCAAAGAGAGGCGCAGCGGCCCGGGGCGAAAGGCCAGGGTATCGACGGGGACCTGCACGTTTTTGAAGATCATGGAGACGTTCTGGCGCTCGCTCGTCTCCTCGCCCCTGACGTCGAGGAACTGGGCCGTGTGCGTCACTGGGTCGAAGACGATCAGCGTGCCTTCCGGCAATCGCAAGGAGAGGATGGCCCGTTCTCCTGGCGGCAAGTCGATACTTTCGAGCGTGACCTCCCGCAGCAGCTTCTCCAGGTCCGCCGGAAGGTCGATGGCCGAGCTCCAGAAGATCTGGCGGTAATATTCGGCCGCGGGCAATGCGTCCGGGTTGTGGGCCGCGATCTTGCGCACGCGTGGGCTTACCGTGAAGGTCACCTCGACCAGGTTGTCGAGCGTCGTCTCGTAGCCCGCGGCGCAGAAGGCGCAATGATATTGCGCCCGATCGAGGGTCTTCAGGCTTTTGTTGGCAGAGATCACGCCGGCGCAGCTCGGGCACATGACGTTCCACGACATCTCGAAGATGCCGAGACCCACCGCATTCAACAGCGCGGCGATGACCTGCTCCTCGCCGATCCCCTCCTTGGCCGCGAGATCGAGCGCGTTGATCTTGGTCAAGGCATGGTCCGGGGCATCGCGCACCATGCGCTCGAGCATCGTCACCGCGTCGTCGCCGGTCGACTGACGCAGGGCCGCAAACAAAGTCTCAGCTTCGCTCATGCGCCAACGCTATTCAGTTGCGCAGCACCGTGCAGCTCCCGCCGGCGGAACGAAGCTCGCCGCACAATTTCTCGGCACTGGCACGGCTCTCTGTACCGACGTGGACCCGCGCCCAACCCATGCTGCCGCGCGCGAGCCCGTGGTGCAAGACGCGTGGCTCCCGCCCGCCCAGGATGGACGCGTACCTCTCCTGAAGTTGATGATAGGCGGCGAGCGCCGTCGCATCCGAGGAGCTTCCGACCAATTGCACGCCCCGCGTCCTTGATTGCTTGGTCCTCGGCCTTGCCGAGCGTGGCCGCATCGATCTCGCTGCGGGCGAATTTAGCGCACTGCTGTAACAGTGCGGTCGGGCGGAGCAGACTGCCGATATGCTCCGCGCGGAACGGCGGCTTGACTTGGGACAACATGTTGTTCCGCTTTTGTGCGTAGGTAGGAGTTAGTCCGGATGGACCTTCCCGTTTTGCGCCACCCGGGTAAGCATGTCGAATGCCTGTCCGCAAGTCCGGGAACTGCTCAAATACATAGACATTACACGCCATGGGGGAACTGTTGCGTTCAATCACGGCGGGCCAGTGCCGATAAACTTGGGTTTAATCGCTAAACAGACTAGGAAAAGCCATGTCCGACGAAGAACTGAAAGCTGAACTCGAGCGCCTCCGCAACGAAAACGCGGCCCTCAAAAAGGGTGCGTCTTCGGGGATCCGCATGAAGGTAAGCGAAAAAGGAGCACTCTCGATCTACGGCATGGGGCGCTTTCCCGTGACCTTGTATAAAGAACAGTGGCTGAAGCTACTCGATATGTCGGCCGACATTCGCGCGTTCATTGCTGCGAACGAAGGGCAATTGAAGGCGAAGGATTAAGGGAAAGTGTCGAGCGATGCGGTATTGGTCGCGACAATCTGATCCTGCTGCTCAGCAAGTGCCGCCTTCGGCGGAACCCGAAATCCGATGGCCAGCCGGTTGTAGGCGTTCATCAGGCCGATCGCGATCGTCAGATCGGCCAGTTCCTTCTCGGAGAACACGGCCGAAGCGGCCTTAAAGTCGGGGTCCGGCACGGCGGTGTCGGCGACGCGCGTGACGGTTTCGGCCCAGGCAAGAGCGGAGCGTTCGCGTGTGTCAAACAGGCTGCCGGCCTCGCGCCACGCCTGGACCAACACCAGCTTTTCGACGGCGAGGCCCTCTTTAATCAGGTCACGCGAGTGCATATCGATGCAATAGGCGCAACCGTTGATCTGCGAGGTGCGCAGATAAACCAGATTCACCAGCAGCCTGGGCAGGCCCGACTGGACAATGTAGCCATAAACACTGCCGAGCGCCTTCATGCCGGCCGGGGCGATGGCTGTGTAATCCAAGCGTTGGGTCATTGGGAGGATTTCCTTCTGGGGAAACGCGAGACGTCGTCGTTGCCGGGCGGCGCCTCGCGGATCGGTAGGATCGATCAGGCGTTGAGGATTTCGGCCAAGCGCTCGCCGATGATCACACACGGCGCATGGGTGTTGCCCGTGGTGATGGTCGGCATGATCGAGCCGTCGGCGATGCGGAGTTTTTTCACGCCGTAGACCCGTAGCTGTGCGTCAACGACCGAGAGGTCGTCCTGCCCCATCTTGGCGGTGCAGGTCGGATGGTGCATCGACATGGCCCCGTCCCGGATCAGGTTGTCCAGTGCCTCGGCCTCGAGATCTCCAGGCAGGATCTCGCGCTTGACGAAGGGCTTCATGGCCTCGGAATTTCCGAGCTCGCGGGTGATCTCCATGCTCCTGCGCAAGGCCGCCAAGTCGCGGGGATCAGTCAGCATGTTGGCGTGGATCTCCATCGCCTCTCGTGGGCTTGCCGACTTCAGCCGTAGGAAGCCGCGGCTTTCCGGCCGCGCCAGGCCCGGACTGATGGACCAAACATTCTCAACGGCGTGTCGCCCGGTAACTTCGGAGAGGTAGGCCGCCTCCACGTGCCAGATATGGAGGTCAGGCGTGTTGAGTTCCGGACGGCTCTTTACGAAGAGGTTGGCCTCTGCGGCGTTGTTGCGCGTGGGGAGCGGCCCAGGGGCTTCCCACAGTCCGCCACCGATGATCGGATGGTCCTGGAAGTTCCGGCCGACGCCCGGCAGGTGCGACACGGTGGCAATGCCGAACCGGTCGAGCTCCGCACGGTCGCCTATTCCCGAAAGCATCAGGGTCTTCGGGGTCTGGATCGCACCGGCCGACAGCACA
>Ga0209648_10006564_pt1 | contig 10002 bp, 7 predicted proteins | sample GraSoi2013_115cm_FD_185830 | JGI IMG/M metagenome (GOLD analysis project Ga0209648, IMG submission 185830) | Grasslands soil microbial communities from the Angelo Coastal Reserve, California, USA - Sample 9_17_2013_115cm (SPAdes) (version 2) | ecosystem: Environmental > Terrestrial > Soil >...
ACATGTGCAAGAACAGCGGCACCGGCGTCGCCTTCACGCGCAATCCCTCGACCGGCAAGAAAGAACTTTACGGAGAGTATCTCCTCAACGCCCAGGGTGAAGACGTCGTCGCCGGCACCCGCACGCCTAATCCGATCAGCCAACTGAAGAAAGAGCTGCCGAAAGTTTACGAGCAGTTCAACGCGATTACCCAGCTTTTGGAAAAGCATTACCACGACATGCAGGACTGCGAGTTTACGATCGAGCGCGGCAAGCTCTGGATGTTGCAGACCCGCACCGGCAAGCGCACCGGTGCCGCCGCGGTACGCATCGCGGTGGATATGGCCAGCGAGAAGTTGATTGATCGCGCAACGGCGATCCAGCGCGTCACCCCTGAACACCTGGATCAGTTGTTGCACCCCACGGTCGATCCGAAAACTGACGCGCGCGTGCTCGCGACCGGCCTGCCGGCGAGTCCCGGCGCGGCGCAGGGCCAGGTCGTCTTCAGTCCTGATGAAGCTGAAGAAATGGCGAAAGACGGCGCGCAGGTTGTGCTGGTGCGTCTGGAGACCAGTCCCGATGACTTTCACGGGATGGTCGCCGCGCAGGCGATCGTTACGGCGCGCGGCGGGATGACCAGTCACGCTGCGGTGGTCGCGCGCGGCATGGGAAAGACCTGCGTTAGCGGGGCTTCGGCTATCGAAGTCGATTACAGCCAGCAGCAATTCAGCGTCAATGGCGAAGTAGTTACCAAAGGCGAATGGATCACGGTCGATGGCTCGACGGGCCGGGTTTTTCTGGGCAAGGTGCCGACGATCCAGCCTTCGCTTGGGTCTGATTTTTACGAACTGATGAAGTGGGCGGACGATTTTCGCCGTCTCAGAGTGCGCGCGAATGCCGACACGCCGCACGACGCGCGGGTGGCGCGCTCGATGGGCGCCGAAGGCATCGGCTTGTGTCGTACGGAACACATGTTCTTTGGCGACAAGCGGCTGGCCTGCATGCGCGAGATGATTCTCGCCGATGGCACGGGCGCACGGGAAAAAGCTCTCGACAAACTTCTGCCGCTGCAGCGCGGTGACTTTGTCGGCATCTTTCGCGAGATGGCCGGCTTTCCCGTGACGATTCGTCTGCTCGACCCGCCGCTGCACGAGTTCCTGCCGAACGTTGACGAACTTCTCGGTGAATTGTCTGAGTTGAAGATGGCTTTGCGTCAGGCAACGACGCTCGCCGACATGGACCACTTGCTGGACGAGATCGACGAGAAGCGCCAGTTGCTGCATCACGTCAACAAGATCCGCGAAGCAAATCCGATGCTTGGTTTCCGTGGCTGCCGTCTGGGTTTGTTGTATCCCGAAGTCACGCGCATGCAGTGTCGGGCGATTTTCGAGGCTGCCATTCAGGTAAAAGGCGAGCGCAAGCAAGTGACCCTGGAAATAATGGTGCCGCTGGTGTCTGTCAGCGAAGAGCTGAAGCAGCAGGCCGAAGTGATTCACGATGTGGCCCGTCAGGTGATGGGCGAGCACGGGATGAAGTTTGACTACGAAGTTGGCACCATGATCGAACTGCCGCGAGCGGCGTTGACCGCGGACAAGATCGCTGAGCACGCTTCGTTCTTCTCGTTCGGCACCAACGATCTGACGCAAACGACATTTGGCTTGAGTCGTGATGACTCGGGACGTTTTCTCCCGGCCTATGTCGATCGGAAAATCCTCGCTGACGATCCTTTCCAGGTGCTCGACCGCGAAGGCGTGGGCCAGTTGGTGCGCATGGGCGCCGAACGCGGCCGCAGCGTGAAGCCGAATTTGAAGGTCGGCATCTGCGGCGAGCATGGCGGCGATCCGCAATCGATCTCTTTCTGTAACGAGATTGGTTTGAACTATGTGAGCTGCTCGCCTTATCGCGTGCCGGTGGCGCGTCTGGCCTCAGCGCAGGCGTCGCTGGAAGCGGAAGCAAAGGCTGCGGCTGAAAGAGCGATTGAGGAGCAAGCGCAGGAAGCGGTCGGGGCGTAGCGAGAGAATTTGATGAACAAGATTACGGCGGTAACAGCGAATGACGACTTCTCTCTGGACTTATAGTTCAGCGACGGCAGTGTGAGAAGATTCGATGTGAAGCCGTATCTGGATTACGAAGTCTTTCGCGAACTGAAGGATCTGAACTATTTCAAACAGGTAGACCTCGCCTTCGGCACCGTCCAATGGCCAAACGAGCAAGACATCAGCCCTGAGACTCTATACGTTGAGGGAGTGGCGGTGGCTCGCTGAGATGGCGGCGACTGAATTTGATTGGACCATTGAATGACTAACCCTCACTGGAATCGGTTCGAATGGGATGACGAGAATAAGAAGAATGGCAATGTTCAGCACTTACGCGATCATGACATCGAACCGGACGAAGCTGTAGAGTGTTTCTTTCACGACTTCACCTTTTTTCGTGACGAACGACGGATCGAGGCCGGGGACTCCGGCTGGTTTTCCAGGACAAAGGCAACGGCCTCGTGCGAATCTTCTCGGGCTGGGCGTTGAAACTAAAGAAAAAGAGAAAGAAATGAAGAGACAATTTGCCAAGCTTTCGAAAGCAGAACAAGAAAAGGTCGAGTCGCAGTACCACCGCATGAAGCCAGAGGATTTTGATCAAGCTATGGCCCGTGCAAAAAAAGTCCGGCCTAATGTCCGATCAAAATCGAATCGAAAAAGTAAGGCAGCTGAAAAGAAGCGGGCGGCTTAGACAGCACGGCGCTGGCTGGTCCAACTCCATTCCCAAAACCAACTATGCAACATTCGCGAGCTTGCAGCTTGCGCCTCCGAGTCCCGTAGGGACGAGATGTTTATAGTAACGGAGCCAAGCCCAAGCTCTTGAGCCTATTTATGGGTGGCCAGAACATCCCGCTCCTACGGAGCGCTGAAATTATCTTGCTCGGTTTCTATAGACATTTCGCCACTACGTGGCTGCAGGAGAGCATTCTCCTCACGGAGCGCAACACTCGCGAGCGTCTTGCTGCCACTGCTATACTCACGCCGCTCTGAAGTCTATTACGAAAGGATCACGACATGCGCCTTTCAGGTCTTTTTCTTCTCTTGACGATTATTGCTGCTCTGCTCCTTCAAACGACCCCACTCGCTCAAACACAATCGCCAACTCCCAGGCCACCTGACACCGTCTATCTTCTTAAACCGGCGCACATCTTCGATGGCGAGTCGATGCAACCGCACGGGGATTGGGTAGTCTTAGTGCGCGGCGAGAAGATTGAGGCAGTCGGACCTGCGAGTGAAGTTAGACCACCGTCCGACGCCAGGGTAATCGAACTGCCGGGAATGACCCTGATGCCCGGACTGATCGAAGCACACTCGCACATTCTGCTTCATCCTTATACTGAGACGGTTTGGAACGATCAGGTCGCGCACGAAGCGCTTAGTTTGAGAATTGCGCGCGCCACCAATCACTTGCGAAACGAGCTGCTCGCGGGATTTACGACGCTGCGCGACCTCGGCACCGAAGGCGCCGGCTATGCCGACGTGGGATTGAAGCAGGCCGTGCAACAGGGAATCATTCCGGGGCCGCGGCTGTTCGTAGCAACGCGTGCGATTGTCGCAACCGGCAGCTATGCCCCGAAAGGTTATGCGCCGGAGTGGAACGTGCCGCAGGGCGCCGAAGAAGCCGACGGCGTCGACGGTCTGACGCGCGTGGTGCGCGAACAGATCGGCAAAGGCGCGGATTGGATTAAGGTCTACGCGGACTATCGCTGGGGCGCGGGCGGTTTGGCGCACGCGACATTTACTCTGGAAGAGTTAAAGCTCGCGGTAGAAGTAGCGAAGAGCGCCGGAATTCCCGTGTCCGCGCACGCGACTTCGACGGAAGGCATGCGGCGCGCGATTCTCGCCGGGGTCGAAACAATTGAGCACGGCGATGGCGGGACGCCGGAAATCTTTCGCTTGATGAAAGAAAAGGGCACGGCGCTCTGCCCGACGTTGTCGGTTGCCGGCGCAAATGCCGATAAGAAGAAAGTTGTTTTCAAGCAAGCGCTCGATGCCGGCGTCATCATTGCCAGTGGCAGCGATGTTGGTGTTTTTGCGCATGGCGATAACGCGCGCGAAATTGAAACGATGGTCGCGTGGGGAATGCCGATCATCGATGCGTTGCGCTCCGCGACATCCGTCGATGCCCGGGTGCTGCACATGGAGGACAAGACTGGACGCGTGCGAACCGGACTGTTTGCCGATCTCATCGCGGTCGAAGGCGATCCCAGCCGTGACATCACCGCGCTGCGCCGAGTGCGACTGGTAATGAAGAATGGAGTGGTCTACAAGCAACCCTAGGCGCCTCAAAGTCCTCGAACCCTCAACGATTCAAAATTACGAGATGAGCCCTCCCTAACGGTCGGGCTTCTGACACGATGCTTCGCAAGGTCCCACTTCTCCTGTTCGGAATTGTCTGGCCGTCCGTGTTTGGTGCGGCCTTTGCTCAGGTTCCTCCTGCCGATTTACACGCCAGGCTTTCGCTCGCCGATAACAAAGCGACCTATCGCATCGGCGAACCGATCAGACTGGTGATTGAGTTCACGGCCGATAGCGATGGTTATCAGGTGGACACCATTCCCGATCGAACACAACCAACCAGCGACTTCATATCCGTGTCCCCGGATTCCGGAGTGGGCCATTGGCTTGATGACTATTTGGGTGGGCAGCGATATGCGCGCGATGTTTTTTCGCTGGCGAAGCTTTCGTCCGTTCCCACGCGAATAGAGTTGTTGCTTAATGATTCCATTCGATTCGATAGCGCCGGTCAGTATTCTGTCAAGGTAACCACGCACCGCGTAACGCCGATCTCCACTTCACGAGATTATCGACTACCAATTCCTCTGACCACCAACGAAGTAAGTTTTCGAGTTGAGGCAATGAGCGACGCCGATGAAGAAAGGGAAGTCAAGCGAATCTCTGACTTGCTCGATGCCGCGCGCGGGTGGCAAGCGGAAGAAAAACTGACTGAAGAATTATCGTTGCTGACCGGCGACATTTCATCGCGGGAAAAAGTGCGCCGCTTTGTTAACTCGGAAGGTCGTTCCGGAAACTACTTCGCACATATTTCGAGCGGCCTTTACATCGCTCGCAATCGGGCCCTGGTGCTGCAGTTGCTCGAAGCGGCGATGCGAGATCAGAACATACCGGTTGGCTCTGCTCTGCTGGTAACGGTTACTAAGTTGCGCTTATTGCGAGAAACCAATGGTGTGAAGACGCAACCGCCGGTCAATGTCTCTACTTTAAATCCATTCGGGGACGCGAGAGCGATTGAGATCCAGGATTCCTATGTAGTTGAGTTGGCGGCAGGTTTGGCAAAGCGAACCGGTAAGAGCCAAAGCACAACCGCGATGACTATCCTGACTCACTTGCCTAAAGACCCACAGATGGCCGCGGCGTTGATGCGCGAGGCGCGCCGGCTCTTACTGATTCAATTCGAGAATCTGCATCCCTTCGATCAGGAATACCTCTTAAGCTATTACTGGGAGCAACTGCGCGATCCGGCGCTGGTGCCCGTGTTGAAGCGGATGCTCAACAATCATGGCAGCGCTGAAAAGAATATGCATGGCGCGGCCTTAAAACGTCTGCTGGAGATCGCGCCGGAAGAAGCGCGGGAGTTTGTGCTGGCGGAAATTCGCGATCCAAAATCGCTGGTCGATTTCGAGATATTGCGAAGCCTGAGTGATTCAACTTTACCCGAGGCTGATCTGCCGCTGTTGCAGCAGATTCGCCGGTTGGCATCTTCCAGAGTGAATTTTGACCGGGTGTATCTCAAGCACAAGGCCTCTTTGGCGGCGCGTTTCGCGACTGAGGGCATCTATCAGGATCTGATGGAGATTTACCGAAGCACGCAGTTGCCTCTGGAAGTGCGCGCCGGTTTTCTCGCTTATTTCGCCCGATACCACGAGCCGGAAGCTCTACCGCTAATCGAGGAAGCTCTGGCGAACATCGAGCCGGGACAGGATTCCAACCTACTTCCCGATCTCACTCGTCTTTATTATTCGGACGGTGTTGACAGCTTGTTGAGAAAGCGGCTGGAGAGTGACGAACCCCAGAAGGTGAGCCTGGCAGCCTATCTCATCTCGTTACATGGTTCAGCGGCCGACGCGAAAGTGATTGAAGCGAGATTGGAACGCTGGCGGAGAGAGTGGGGCGACCGCCGTGTCGAGGCTGAGAGTAATTTGCAGGGCACAGTTGAACGCGAATTGATCACGGCCCTGAGTCGATCTAAGTCCTGGAAGCTTTCGGCCGAGCGCGTTAAGGAACTTCAGCAAAGCTGCATCACTCAGATCTGCCGCCAGACCTTCCACGTTCAATAGAGAACCGCTGTCTGAAGGACCGACCTGAGATATCTCGGCGGTGCGGGTGAAAGACTCGAAATGAAGACCGGGCCTCAATCTTCTTCACACACGGAACGTGTCACTGCGCCAATTCTTTATTGCTCGCTTGATCTCAGCCGATTTTGCGAACCGGCCTCCCACCACTTCACGAACTAATCCTTCCAACTCCTCGTCGGAAGCGAAACGAAGCGCGATGATTGGCCCGAGGCTGAGCGATCCGCATTGCTGTGCCAGTTCACCGGGTAACAGTTGTTGGTAGCGGAGCCGTTCCTCGAGCCGGATGAGCCGGTCTTGTACTTTCAGCGCGTTGATTCTCACCAGAAAAGCCAGCACCACCAGGGCGGCTGAAACCACAATCCACCAGCCCTGATGCCACGCCGGGGTCTTAACGAACTCGACGATTGTCCAAATAAAATTGATCAGCATCACCGGAATCACGAAAAAGTGGAACGGTGGATGCCAACGGGTGTGGTTTGCATAAGACTGTTGAGTGTCTGCCATGTTTTTTTTTCCTCTCGGAATTAAGTTTATCCGCAGATTACGCCGATTACTCAGATAGGCAATTACGTCAGTGGCTCGGGGCGGTAGCCCGCGCGTAAGCAAGGCATCATCAACTCGCGTTATCGCTCATGATTACGCCCTCCCTCACGGTCGGGCTACTGCACCGCTTGTCTGCTAATCTGCGTAATCTGCGGATGAAGGTTTTTCTTTACAGGTTCGCGTCGGCGGTCGGCGTCGTTGCGACTACTGCCTGCTGTGGCTCTGGCGTGAAATCCTCGCCGGGGTTGATGAACTGATTCCGCTCGAACGTGTACTGTTTGTCATAGAGTTGTTTGTAACGTCCATCCAGCAGGAGCAGTTCTTCATGCGTGCCGCGCTCAACGATCTCACCATGCTCCAGCACCAGAATCTGATCCGCGCTGCGAATCGTCGAAAGGCGGTGCGCGATGACGAAAGTTGTGCGGCCTCGCCGTAACGACTGCAAACCGTCCTGGATCAGGGCTTCGCTCTCGCTATCCAGGCTCGAGGTCGCTTCATCGAGAATCAAGATCTTCGGCTCAGCCAGAATCGCGCGGGCAATGGCCACGCGCTGGCGCTGGCCTCCGGATAGTTTTACGCCGCGTTCACCCACGATTGTGTCATAGCCGCTTTCAAAGCCATTAACAAATTCCTCGCAGTGTGCGATACGGCTGGCCTCGACAATTTGCTCGCGCGTGGCGCGCGGATGCGCGAAAGAAATATTTTCAGCGATAGTTCCATCGAAGAGAAAGTTGTCCTGCAAAACCACGCCGAGCTGAGTTCGGTAGTCGCGCAAACGAATAGAAGCGAGGTCTCGCCCATCCACCAGCACGCGGCCAGAGAGCGGACGGTTGAAAGCCATCACGAGGCTGATCAGCGTGCTCTTTCCTGAACCGCTCGACCCGACCAGCGCGGTGGTTGATCCATCAGCAGCCTGAAAGGAAACGTGATTCAGGACGGGCACGCTTTCGTTATATTCAAAGCTGACGTCTTCAAAGCCTATCTCGCCTTCGATCTGCCCCATCGATTCGCGATCGGCGTCATCCTCGTCCTCAGTCGCCATGCGTTTGATCTCGCGTATCCGATCGAGGCCGGCAAAGGCCTCGGTGATCTGCGTTCCAATGTTGGCGATCTCAACCAGCGGCATCGCCACCAGCATCGTGAAAGAGATGTACATGAAAAACTGACCCGGTGTCATCGTCCCGGCGAGGATGGAATGGCCGCCGAATAGAATCAGGATCACGCTGATGCCGCCGATGATCACAGTGGAAAAGGCGGTAACGCTCGAAACGCCGGTCATCGAACGGGCGACGTTGCGAAACAGCCGATGCGCGCCGCGCGCAAAAACGATCTCTTCGCGTTTCTCTGCTGAATAAGCCTTGACGATGCGAATGCCGCCCAGAGTTTCCCCCAGCCGCCCGGTAACTTCCGCATTGATTTTGCCCCGTTCGCGGAACAGCGGGCGCAGCCGGTTGAAAGCCAGCGACATGCAGCCGCCAAAGATTGCCAGGGCAATCAGCGTGATCGAAGTCATCCGCCAGTTCAGATAGAACAAAACACAGAGCGCGATCAATGCGGTGACGACGCTGCTGACCAGTTGCACCAGTCCCGTACCGACGAGGTTACGGATGCCTTCGGCGTCGGTCATGATGCGCGAGATGAGCACGCCTGTCTGTGTCGAATCAAAGTATTTCACCGGCAGACGCGCGACGTGCTCCTGCACGCTCTTGCGCATCTCAGTGATGGCGCGTTGAGCGGCCACGCCGAGCACTTGCGAGAGGCCGAAAGAACTCACTGCCTGAATCAAAGTCGCGACGCCCACGGCGAGCGCCAGCGTCATCAGCAATTCACCCCGGTGCTTAATAATGACTTCGTCAACCAGATACTTCGTGCTGGAAGGTAAAACAAAACCGGCGATCCGGTTAATGACCATGAGCAAAAGACCCACGGCGAGGCGGTACCGATGCGCCCAAACCAGTTCCTTCGCATCAAGCCAGACAGTTGAAAGTGACGGACGCTTTTTCTTCTCAGCCATTACCGGACAATCCTTTTTCTTAGTAATACTAAAGATGCCATTGGTTGGGTTCAATCACCTAACGGGCTGCTGAAAAGCTGGCAGCCACAGAGACACGGAGACACGGAGACAAGGAGAAAATGAAGTCAAAGAATGGTCAGGCCCAATGGCTTTTCTGACCAGTCCTGATCTGGCTTTTCTCTGTGCCTCCGTGGCCAATTTCGCTTTTCAATTTCCCCAGGTCGCAAACATGCCGATGGCCGCCACGGACATGATCGCCGCCGTAGACCATCCGATAATGTTGGTGAGTCTTCCGTTGACGCGTTTGCCCATGACTTTGTGGTTGTTGGATACCAACATGATCATGACGAGCAAAGGCGGGGCCAGTACACCATTGATCACCGCGGTCCAGAAAAGCGCGGTGACCGGCGCGATTTTCAGAAAGTTTATCAGCATTCCCACCATGGTTGAGACGATGATAGTTCCATAGAAGTGCCGAGCCTTGCGAAACTTTTCATTCAGGCCGCAATTCCATCCGAAGGCTTCGCCGATAGCGTAAGCACTCGATCCAGTCAGCACCGGCACGGCCAAAAAGCCGCAACCGATCAATCCGAGCGCGAATAGAAGGGTGGCTCCACTCGATAACGGGCGCAGGGCTTCGGCTGCTTCAGTAGCGGTTTGAATATCGGTCTTGCCCGCGGCATGCAGAGTGGCCGCCGATGCCAGAATCACAAAATAAAAGACCAGGCTGGCAAAGACCATCCCGACGTCTACGTCGATCTCGGCAAACTTGATCTCTCTGTCGGTGGCGCCTTCGCGCTCGGCCAAAGTCGCGCGTCCCATCTTCAATTCTTCCTCGACTTCCTGGCTGGCCTGCCAGAAAAACAGATACGGCGAAATCGTCGTTCCCAGGATCGCGACCAGAGTCATGAGGTAAACGTGATCGAAACGAATCGTGGGGATTACCGTTGCTCTCAGCACTTCGCCCCAGTGCGGCCGGGCCAGGAAAGCGGCGGCTATGTAACCGAAGAGCGTGAGCGTCAGCCACTTGAAGATTCGCGAAATGAGGTTGTACGAGCAGACGATTTGCAGCGCAACAATTCCCACCGCGATCGGTACGACCAACGCGAGAGCG
>Ga0209648_10006568_pt1 | contig 9998 bp, 12 predicted proteins | sample GraSoi2013_115cm_FD_185830 | JGI IMG/M metagenome (GOLD analysis project Ga0209648, IMG submission 185830) | Grasslands soil microbial communities from the Angelo Coastal Reserve, California, USA - Sample 9_17_2013_115cm (SPAdes) (version 2) | ecosystem: Environmental > Terrestrial > Soil >...
GTACCAGACGCCCAGGTGCAGCGAGTGGTGCCAGGTGTCCAGGCCCGCCATGAACTCGTCCCAGTACCAGGGCTTTTTCAGCCCGTAGTCGCGGAGCTGGTCGACGAACTGCCCGGCGATCCATTCCTGCATGAACTCCTGGTAGGACTGCCTGCGCATCGGCAGCGGCGTGTAGTAGTCCATGCCCGGGCCGGTCAGGACGGCGAACAGCCGCGCGGACACCCAGAACGTCTTGTCGATGATCCACTGGGCGCGGCGCGGATCGTGCTCAACGAGGATCTCCAGGGTCGGACCGCCCTGCTGGGAGTGCCGCGCCTCGTCGGTCTGGATCGACGAGATCATATTGGCGAAGTTGATGTCACCGGATTCCAGCGCGTCCGCGGCCAGCGCGACGAACTGGACATTGGTGAACCCGGTCTCGAAGGTGAACGGCAGCTGGACCGCGACATCGACCACGTTCGGGTTCATCATCATGCCGTCGAAGGCGGCCCGGGCGGCGATAATGGCCCACTGGTTGGTCCGGTACGCCTTGTGCGCCCAGTCGTACTGCGGATCCTTGCCGACCAGCGCATGCGGGAAGTACAGGCTGATCTGGGTGTGCCTGGTCTCGTCCAGGGCGCCGAAGACCGCCATGTTGCGCCAGGCCGGCGACAGGCCGAACCGCGCCATGCGCAGCTCCGCGTAGGCGGCCAGATCCTCGACGAGGGCGACCGCGCCGAAATGCTCCTTGGCCACCGATTTCCAGCCCTCGTCCAGCTGGTCGAAAACCCGGGATTTCTGCAGCACCGCCTTCACCGAGTACGCGCCGGTCTCCTTCTCCCGCTGTGTCGCCACGTACTCCGGATAGGTCACCTTGTACGGCTCGTCCCACTTCGCCCAGGCCTCGCGGGGAACCTTGCCCGGCCCAGACATCCACTCCGGGAACACCGCCTCGTAGTCCACGTAGGACAGTTCCCAGTCCAGGTCCCGTGCGATGTCATACCACTTCTCGCGCGCCATCCGGGCCATGGTCTCCTCCTGGCCACCTAGTCGACCTCCAGGCAGCCCAGCTGCTTCTTCCAGGCCACGTTGTCCCAGTAGGCGACGATGTCGTCGATCAACCCGGCGCCGGACACATGGAACAAGAACAGATGCGGTAGCTCGTAGCGGCCGCCGGCGCAGGCGATAATGCCGAAGTCCTTGGCCTGCGTCCCGCCGATGCCGGCCTCCGCCGCGACATTGCCGTCTCCGTCAGCGCGCAGGCTGGTCACGGCGTTGGTCAGATCGGGGAACGCGTCAATCAAAGTCGTCCAGATTACCTTGCCGACGGTGCATACCTTGCCTTCGCCGTGCAGCACCCGCTGACGGCTCCACACCTCGAACGGCACGTAGCGGAAGCCGGCGTCCTCCGCACACAGGTCGACCATGCGCTCGACATCGTGCGCCCGGTAGGCGGCGAAGAACGCGCGGACCGTCGTCTCAGCGCTCTCTTCGCGAGGTGTCGTGCCGGTGCCGTCCCGCAGTGCCACGGTCGTCATCGCCACCTCACCACGCCGTGATCGTGATCTGGTCGAGCCGTTTGACGCCGAGCCGGCGATACAGCTGGTTCTGGTCCCAGTACGCGATGACGGCGCTGATCCGGTCGTCCGGCGTGACCTTCAGCATCCAGGCCTGGTCGAGGTCGAAGTGCTTCTCCTGATTGGCCACCGCGAGAAAGTCATCGGCCTGGGTGCCGTCGATGGTGATCTCGGCCACGGCGGTGTTGTCGGCGGTCACGAACAGCCGCCGCACGCGCACCAGCAGGTCGGGGACCGCCCGGGCCAGCTCGCGCAGGTAGGACGCGCCATCAGCCGCCATCGGGCCGTGCCGGTTCAGCGGGACCAGGGACACGGTGGCGTCCGGTGTCGTCAGGCCGAGGATCTCGTCCACCTCCCCGGCCTCGACGTGGCCGAGGAACTTCTCCGCCAGCTCACGCGCGCTCAACGGTTCACGCCCCCAGTCGCTTCAGCAGGGCGCCGGCCGCGGCTTCGGCTGATCCCGGGTTCTGCCCGGTGATCAGGTTCCGGTCGACGACCACATGCGACACCCAGGCCGCGTCACCGTCGTCGAAGATCGCGCCGCGGTTCTTCAGCGCCGCCTCCACGTACCAGGGCACGCCGATCTTCCCGGCCTTGGTCTGGTCCTCCTCCTCGTCGGTGAACGCGGTCATCCGGTAGCCGTCGAACATCCACGCCCCGTCGACCTCCGGGGCGGACAGGAGCGCCGCCGGCCCGTGACACAGCGCGGCGACGGGCCTGCCCGCGCTATGCATCAGCCGCAGGACGCGGCCGACATCGGAGTTGTCCGCGAAGTCAACCATGGACCCGTGGCCGCCCGGGATGAATACCCCGTCGAAGCCCTGGACCTCCTGATCGGTCAGTGCGGCCAGGTTACCGGGATGCTGCAGTCCGGGCAGCCTGGCCAGGGCCTCGGCCGCGCTGTGCGCCCTGGCCTGGCTCTCCTGCCACACCTCGTCGCGGATCTGCCTGATCCGCTCCGCCGGCAGCCGGCTCGTCACCTCGTCGTCCTCCCCGAGCACCTCGATGAAGTCACGGTTACGCCGCCAGGCCCGGTGCGCCGCCGATTCGACGGCCTTGCGCGCCTCGGCCGGCGCCATGCCGGTATCCATCAGGGCGCGGTAGACCCGTCGGATCGCCACCAGGTTCAGCTCGCTGAAGTGCGTGAACGTCACCCGCACGCGGTCTGGGTGATAGGCGAACCTGCGCAGCACCGAGAACATGAAGTCCTCGTCCACCTGCGGATAGTGGAAGAACGGCTCGAGACCCCACGGGTCCGGTCGCGGCACCTTCCCGTCCGGCGTGGCAATCACCACGTCGACGCCCGTGGCCACGAACGTCTCATAGGGCCTCCGGACCTCTTCCGTCCGGTAGCCGGTCGGATGATCGCTGCCGTCGGCCAGCCTGATTGTCCCCGCGCTGGATACGATCATGAGCAGCTTAGCCATGTGAGCTCCTTGACAGCGACGGTAGCGTGCTCGCCCGCTGCCAGCGACGTGTAGTGCACGTCCCGACCATCCTCCCCCGCTCGGAGCGGGGAAACAATCGGATGCCTGCGAAACTTGCGCTCATTCCCGCGGTAAGCCCGGGCTCCGTTCGGATTGAAAAGATCTTTCTTCCGAACGGTCCGGGGTGCTTGCCCCCGGACCAGGTGAACCGCCCAGGTCAGGTGACGCCTTACCCCCCAGGCAGCTGGCTGGGGCTGACGCGCTAAGGCAATGTGGCCAGGATCTCGCTGATCGAGCGGCGGCGGCCGGTGAAGAACGGGACCTCCTCGCGGACGTGCCGGCGGGCGCCGGACCCGCGCAGGTCACGCATCAGGTCGACGATCCGGTGCAGCTCGTCGGCCTCGAATGCGAGTATCCACTCGTAGTCGCTCAGCGCGAACGAGGCCACCGTGTTCGCCCGGACGTCCGGGTACCCGCGGGCCATCCGGCCGTGCTCGGCTAGCAGTTCGCGGCGCTCCTGGTCGGGCAGCAGGTACCAGTCATAGGAGCGCACGAACGGGTACACGCAGACGTAGTCGCGAGCCGGCTCGCCGGCCAGGAACGCGGGCAGGTGGCTCTGGTTGAACTCGGCCGGCCGGTGCATCGCCATCGAGGACCACACCGGTGTCAGGTAGCGACCCAGCGTGGTGCGCCGCCACATCCCGTACGCCTGCTGCAGCGCGTCCGCGCTCGACGCATGCCACCACACCATCACGTCGGCGTCGGCGCGCAGCGCGGACACATCGTAGATACCGCGCACCACCACGTCCTGGCCGGCCAGCTGCTCCAACAGGGCCTCGGCCTCGGCCGTGACCTCCTCGCACCGGCCCGGGCCGAGCCGGCCGTCCATCCGGAACACCGACCACATCGCGTACCGGGTGGTGGCATTCAGTTCCCGGATGCGGGACGCGTTGGTCCGGGCCCCGGTCATGCCGTCGACCCGCGCCTGGTTGCGCTGCCGATCGCCGGGCCGGCTGTCCGGCTGAACCGGTGCACGGTGTCCACCAGCCGCGCGACGGCGTCGGGCTGCGTGGCGGGCAGCACCCCGTGCCCCAGGTTGAAGATGTGTGCTCCGCCCAGCCCTTCGTGCAGGAGCTGGACCGCGGCGGCATCGATGACCTGTTCGCCGGCCAGCAGCACCGCCGGGTCGAGGTTGCCCTGGATCACCTTGCCGGGCATGGCCAGCCGGCAGCGGTTCAGCCCGTACCGCCAGTCCACGCTGACCACCTCGGCCGGCAGGGTTGCTATCTGCGGGTACAGGTGTGATGCACCGACCGCGAGATAGATCCGGGGGACGCGGAGGCCGGCCAGCGCGTCGAGCACGCGCGCGGCGTACGGCAGCCCGAACGCGGCGTATCCGCGCTCGTGGTGGATGCCTGCCCAGCTGTCGAAGATCTGGACCGCTTGGGCACCCGCCCCGACCTGCATGCGCAGGTACCCGATGGTGACGTCGGTCAGCTTGTCCAGCAGTTCGCGGGCCAGCCCCGGGTTGCGCACCAGCCAGGTGCGGAAGTCCAGGTAGTCGGCGGAACCGCCACCCTGCACCAGGTAGGCCGCCAGTGTCAGCGGCGCTCCGGCGAAGCCGATCAGCGGTACCGCGCACGCCTGGCGAACCAGGCGGATCGCGTCCGCGACGAAGGGCGCGACCTCGTCGCCGGCCGGCACCCGCAGCCTGCGTACCGCCTCGGGGGTGCGTATCGGCTGCCGGATCATCGGCCCCGGATCGAAGTCGATGTCCACGCCCATCGGCGACAGGGGCGTCATGATGTCGTTGAACAGGATGGCCGCGTCCAGCGGGAACCGGCGCACCGGCTGGAGGGTCACCTCGGCGGCGATCTCCGGGGTGCGGCACATCCGCCAGAAGCCGTACCGTTCTTTCAGCTTGCGGTACTCCGGAAGATAGCGCCCGGCCTGGCGCATCAGCCAGATCGGGGCGGTCGGTGTGTCGGCGCCCCAGGCGGCGCTCAGGAAATTGTTCAAGCGCAGACTCCTTGCCACGTGCGGTCGAGCAGCGCGGCGCCGCCGTACTCGAGCAAGACGTGCGCCAGTCGGCGGCCGAGCGCGTCGCCGTCGCCGACCGGGCCGGTCATCTGCGCCCGGATCACCGAGGAGCCGTCCGGGGCGGCGATGACTCCGGACACGCGCACCGCCGGTTCGGCCCCGTCAGACCCTTCGACCCCGTCAGCCCCTTCGGCTCCGGCCTCGGCGGCCAGCTCGGCCAGGGCGCCGACCGGCGCGCTGCAGCTGGCGTCCAGCGCGGCCAGGAAGCCCCGTTCGGTGATCGCCGCGGCCCGTGTTGGTGCATGATCGAGGGTCCTGAGCTGCGCCGCGGTAACCGGGTCGTCGGTACGGCACTCGACCGCTAGCACGCCCTGCGCCGGGGCGGGCATCAGCAGCGACGGCTCGAGGGGCGTGGTGACCTCGTCGAGCACGCCGAGCCTGGACAGTCCCGCCATCGCCAGTACGAGAGCGTCGACCTCGCCGTCGGCGAGCTTGCGCAGGCGGGTGCCGACGTTGCCGCGCATCGGCACGATCTGCAGGCGGCGGCCGGTGGCGCGCAGCAGGGCGGCCCGCCGGGGTGACCCGGTGCCGATCCGCGCTCCGGGCGGCAGTGCGTCCAGGCTGGTACCGCCGGGCCAGACCAGTGCGTCGCGCGGGTCCTCGCGGGCCGGGTACGCCGCCAGTTGCAGGCCCGGCACCGGCGCGGTCGGCAGGTCCTTGCAGGAGTGGACGACGAGGTCGACGTCGCCGCGCAGCAGCGCCTCGCGCAGGGTGGTGGTGAACACCCCGGTCGTGCCGAGCCGTTCGATCGGCGCGGTGGACTCGTCTCCCGGCGTGGCCACCGTCACCAGGACGGCCGGCCGGCCGCACTGCTCACGCAGCTGCCGGGCGATCCGGCCGGCCTGGGCCAGAGCGAGCGGGCTGCCGCGGGTGCCCAGCCGCAGCGGACGGCGGTGCGGGGAGCTCATGTCTTGGCCTCAGCCGTACCGAGATCGAAGAGCTGCCGCAGCGCGTCGAGGTAGAGGGGCCCTTCCGGGCCGGTGGAGAACTCCTTGGCCCGCACGGTCGGCCGGTGCAGGACCTTGCGCAGGATGCGGTGGATGGTGGCCGCGGTCTCGGCCCGTTGCTGTTCGCTGAGCCCCGGCAACCGGTCGTGCAGCCGGGCCAGTTCGGCGTCGGCGAGCTGTCTGATCTGCGCGTGCATCGCGGCGATAACCGGCGCCGCGGCGGCCTGGTCCTGCCGGTCCATGTATGCGGCGGCTTCGGCGGCGACCATGGCCCGGACCTGGGGGATCTGGCCTGGTACGTCGAGGTCGGCCAGGTGCCGGCCCAGTGTGGCGAGGTCGACGAGCGTGACGCCGGCCAGGCGTCCGACGGCCGGTTCGACGTTGGCGGGCATGCCCAGGTCGAGGACGAACAGCGGCCGGCCGTCGGCCGGTTCCCTGGCCGCCTGCACCCGCTCGGCGCGCACCACGGGTACGGCGGACCCGGTGGCGGTGACCAGGATGTCGGTATCGGCGAGTGCGGCGGGCGCCCCGCCGCGGCCACCTCGGCGGCTCGCGCTGGGCTGCGGCTGGCCACCCTGAGCCGTCCGACGCCGGCCTGGCGCAGCAGCCGGGCCGCGAGCTTGCCCATGCTGCCGGTCCCGAGCACGACCGCTTGGCGGGCGGCGAGCCCGCCCAGGTGCCCGGCGGCGAGGTCGAGGCCGGCCCGGGCCAGCGAGATGCCTTCGGTGCTGATCGCGGTCTGCGTCCGGGCCCGCTTGCTGGCCCGCAGCGCCGCGTCGATCAGGCCGGTGATGACAGGCCCGGTGGTTCCCGTCGCGCGGGCCGCGCGGGCCGCGTCCTTGATCTGGGCGACGATCTGGTCCTCACCGACGGCCATCGAATCCAGCCCGCACGCCACCGAGAACAAGTGCTCGGCGGCCGCGCCGCCGACCCGGGTGCGGGCCAGCCGCAGGACCTCGTCTGCCTTGGCGCTCCCGCGAGCGGCCATGAGGTCCGCGACGGCCCGGATCACCTCCTTGGCCGGGCCTGACGCGGCCGCGTAGACTTCGACCCGGTTGCAGGTGGACAGGACGACCACCTCGTCGATGCCCGGCACGGCGTGCAGCCGGGCCAGCACACCGCCCAGTTCTGCGGCCGGGACGGCGAGTTTCTCGAGCATCTCGGCCGGAGCGATCCGGTGGGACACGCCGACGTTCACAATCGTCATCGCGGGGACCGTTCAGTCTCGGGATTCTTGGCGTTCAGGTCATGGTCGGAGCTCAGCCGTGACCCCGCGATCAGCTCGCGAAGGCAAGTGGTCGCAGGTCCGGAGCCGGGGTCACTGACGGCGCCGGGTAGACCGTGTGGATCGTCGCCAGCGCCCAGCTCATCCTGGCCACCGCGGTGTCCGGATGGTCACCGAACTCACCGGCCACCTGTGCGGCGCAGCCGCGGACTCCCAGTCGCTGCAGCGTCGCCGTGACGGCGCGCTGGATCTGCCCGGGGGAGGGTGACCCGGAGGGCTGCAGGGTCGAGGCGAACAGCGCCCCGGCCCGGGCCGCCTCGAACGTGCCCGGCCCCTCGTACCCGGGAAGCGATGTCTTCGTGGCCAGAATCTCCGCCATCGTCCTTGCCTCGCTTCCTTTTACATCTGCGACTTTGCTTGGATCGCGCCGCATACTGTCCAGCTTCGCGGCCAGGGCCGCTTACGTCTTCGCAGCCAGCGTCCAACTCGACTACCGGCCAGCAGGAATCAGCGGACTCCGGTCAGCAATAGCGGACGGCGGCGACCGGCCGTCATGCTGGCCAAGGCGGTCACGGGCCGGGTCAACGTCAGTGGAGCCGCAGCGGGAGCTGGACGAGGATCAGCGTCCCTTTGCCAGGAGGACCGCTGACCTCGAGCGCCCCGCCCATGGCTTCTACCCGGTCACGGAGGCCGATCAGGCCGGAGCCGCGGGCCGGATCGGCGCCGCCCGCGCCGCCGGCGCGGATCGACAGGTGCAGGCAGCCGTCTCGCTCCTCAAGGGCGATGCTCACTACCGAGGCGCGCGCGCAGTTCCTGCCCAGCCTGGGCGTTGGCGATCGCGGTAGCCACAAGTTCCGTAAACGAGGCCAGACGCGCCTCAGTGTCCAGGGACAGCGGATGCTCATCGGCCGTCCACGCGATCATGGCGCCCCACAGGCGGCCCTGGACGATGACCGGCGCCCCGGCCGCTGCGCGGAAGCCGGCCTCGCGGGCGGCCACAGCAGGCGTGCCGGAGGCGTCGGCGTAGCTGTCGATCCGGGCCGGGCGGCGGGTCTGCGAGATGATCGTGGTGAGGTTCTTCCCCCCGAGACGCTGCCGGTCGCCGATGGGCGGGACGGGCTCGCCGGAAATTCTCCAGCTGGCGACGACCGTCGACGTATCGTCGGACCCGTAGCGGATCATCGTCGTCTGGCCGGCCTGAAGCAGCTGCCCGGCCTCCTGGGGAACCGCGGCGAACAGCTCGTCCGCCGACGCTCCGCGCGCCACCAGCGTGGCCACCCGCCGCAGCGCGGCCTGCTCATCGGCAAGCTGACGCAGCCGCGTCTGGCCGGGTGCATCATGGCCCTCCGCCGCGCCAGCGGCCTGGCCCGCGTCGGCGCCGTTATCTGGCGCGTTCATAAGGCTGACGGTAGCCCGGTGCCCGGCGGGCCGCTAGCGCTGAGCGGCGGCCGTGGCCTCCCGCAGTCTGAGTAGACGCAGGGGCTGGGCGCCTACTCCGGCCAGTCGGAGTCCAAGATGATGTCCACGAAGTTGCCGCGCTGGTAGCCGGGAACGTACCGCTCCAGGACATCCGCCTTGACGTTGCCGAACGTCGTTTCCGGCTTGGGCGCGATGCCTTCGGTGAAGGCCGCCAGGATGCTGCGCTTGAAATCCGGCCGCGGGTGCAGGGCGGTGATCTCGGCCCGGTCGGTGTCGCTGACGTCGTGGTATCCGATGCCGAGCACGTCGTATTCGACCCCCGCGGTGACCAGCGCGACCTCGGGTTCCATGAACTCCGGGATGCCCGGCGTGGTGTGCAGGGCGATGGCCGTCCAGACCCGGCGGATGCTGTCCTCGGGCACGCCGTGGCCCTGCAGGAAGCGGCGCGCTTCGTCGGCGCTGTCCACCTCGAAGCGCCGGCCGCTGCCGCGGTACTCCGCGTTCAGGCCCAGGTCGTGGAACATCGCCCCGATGTACAGCAGTTCAGGGTCGAAGCTGAGCCCCCGGTTCCGGCCCTGCAGGCTGCCGAACCAGAAGACCCGCCGGGAATGGTGGTACACCAGGTCGGTGGCGGACTCGCGTACCAGCTCGGTGGCCTCACGGGCCAGCTTCGTGTCGGGGACCGTCACCCCAGCCGCGGTCTGTCTGTTGGTAGACATCGATGCCTCCTCATGTCGTGTGAAAGGCCCGGCGCCCGGCGCCGTGCCGCATGTAGTTCACGATCGCGCATAGGAGTGGCCCGGTCTGCCCGGCAGGCGGCCAGCACCGCTACCGGCTAGCTGGAACCCGGGCTGGCCGGCTCGTAACTGGCGATTGAGGATCTGGCTGATCCGCTGGGCTGATAGCTCGGATTTGGGCAGGAATCCGGCGGCCGGGCTCTCGGCGATCAGGTCGGTATAGTCGGTTTCGGCCTGCGCCGAGATCAAGACCACGTCGGCGCGGACCCTCTGACCGCCCTGGCCGTCGGCAGCCAGCAGCCGGGCCAGCTCGAAGCCGCTCTCCTCGCCGAGCCCGATGTCGACCAGGATGACGTCCGGGCGCAGCGCGCGGGCCTGCCGCAGCGCCCCGGCGATGTTCGAGGCCACCCCGGCCACCCGCATGCCCTCCCGCTCCAGCAGGACGCGCGCCGCCTCGAGGAAGGCGTCGTTGTCATCGACCAGCAGGCAGCGCAGCGCCATGTGATCAGGGTGCCAGGGATACGGTCCGGCCGCATTGCGGCTAGCAGGAAATCCCGCCGCAGCCTGCCCCGCGCCCCGCGGCTATC
>Ga0209648_10006570_pt1 | contig 9996 bp, 11 predicted proteins | sample GraSoi2013_115cm_FD_185830 | JGI IMG/M metagenome (GOLD analysis project Ga0209648, IMG submission 185830) | Grasslands soil microbial communities from the Angelo Coastal Reserve, California, USA - Sample 9_17_2013_115cm (SPAdes) (version 2) | ecosystem: Environmental > Terrestrial > Soil >...
CGGTCACAACGGCCAGCAACGCCGCGCCTGCGCGCCATAAAAGCCTCGCGGCGATGGCAGAACCGATTGCCGCCCCGAGCATGATCGACCCGCTGGTGTCCGGTGCATCCTGGTAGCCGTAGCGCGAGGTCTGGGTGAGGACGTTGGCGTCGACAAACGCCTGCGAGAACCAGATCGCAGCGGCGACTGCCGCGACCGTCCAGCCCGCGGCCCGTGCGCGTCGCGCGGCTCCGGTCGCGCCCACTCTTTTCACCAGCTCACCCGCGGCCAGGCCCGCGGCCACCACCAAACCGATGATTACGAGCCGACCGCCTGAGCCAAGAGCTGCGTACTGGGTGCCGTACAGAAAGCCGACGCCGACCAAGAGGACGACAGTGCCGATGTAGGCGATCACCTCGCTGACGGAGATGGCGGCCGGTCGGTCGGTGGCCGGGCGGCCCGCCTCGAACGCCTCGATTCGGGCCGCGGTGGCGGCATCGATGACGCCGGCGGTCTGCCAGGCAGCGAGCCGGTTCCTCAGGCGTTCTTCCTCAGGGTTGGTTGTCGCTGCGCCCTCTGGCGGCGGGCCGGTATTTTCCATCGCCTAAGCGCAGTCGCCGCCCGGCGCGACGTCGGTCGTGACCCCGGCTGCGATCTTCTGAAAGCCCGATGTGGCGTTGAAAAGAAAGATGCCTGTGCGGCCGATGAACCAGATGCCATGCGCGTCCGCGTGGTGGCGGGGGCCCACGGTGGCCAGGACGACCCCGGCCGGCGCCGTCACCGATCTTGGTCCGGTGGGGTCGAGATAGACGAGGCCGGGCGAATGTCCGATGAGTACGATGAGCAGGCCGCCTTGGCGGTCGGCCGCGATGAGGGCGATCGTCGTGCCGGCGGCGGCCGTGTAGGCGGACGTGGTTTTGAGCAAGCCGCCGGCCTGCAGGTTTGCTCGCAGGACAGTAGTCGCAGGCGGAGCGCCCAGCGCACCCGGAGAGTTGACGCCGTACGCGAGCGTGCCACCGCTCGCCGTCGCAGTTGCGGGAGCCGACGTCACCTCACGCCAGTCATCGGTCCCGGTGGGTTGCGTGATCACCGTGATCGCATGCGTACCGGGGTCGAGCAGCCAGAGGCCGCTTGACGCTGGCTGATTCTGGACGAGGACAACGCCCGCGCCGGTATAGGCGAGCGGGGCCAGGTTGGTCGGATTCGCGATCGGGATCTCGGAACCGGCGGCGGCCGCAAGCCGCAGGCTGCCGTTGGGGTGGAGGTAGGTGTAGTGCAGCAGGTCAGGCGAAACCAGCTGCGGAGGCGCGGGCAACCATTTGCCGGCGATCGGGGAAAAAGTCCCCAGGCCGACTCCGAACAGCTGCGGTGAGGTCACCGTGCCCCAGAGCGGGACCGTGCCACCGCCGCTGACGGGAAAGTCAGCCACCTTGACGATCGAGTCGGTCGGATCATCGGTGGTGACGCCGGACGGCAGCGCGAGGTAACCGAGCACCTCGCGGTTGCCGCCCTGATCGACGCGCAGGTTGACCGGCATCTTGCACGGGAGCGTGGCGGCTGGAGTTAGAGAGGCCGTCGGCGAGGGTAAGGGCGGACCGACGCCGGAGCCATGCGCGCAGCCGCCCACCAGCACGATCGCCATCGAGACTCCAAACCGGCGCATCTGCTGTGCACGCCCCTGCCTGAGCGACGTCACCGTCCGCCAACGATACCCTCAGGGGCTCAAGCCGACGCTGGGATCACGTTGAAAGTCACGATGCCCGAGCCTGGCGTTTGGCCGCCCGTAAGGACGAAGAGGCTCGAACCGTCGACGCTGAAAGCGAGGCCTCGGCTGTAGACCTGGTTGCCGGTGGTGCCCGTATGCCGCCCCTGCAACGCGGCGGACGGCCATCCGATGGCGTATTCGTACACATCCTGGCCGTTCGGATCCGACAGACCTCCCGCCATCGTCTCCGTGCCGTTCGCGTTGACGGCTACGGCGACCGGGTAAGGTCCAGCGGGGTAAATTACTCCGTCCTGATTGAGGTCGCTCACGTTCCACTCGTCGAACTCGTATGGGGCTCCGGAGGCGGTGATGAATCGCGTCCGATCGCGAGTGAACGCGACATCCTCGAGGTTGCCAAGCCGTTCCTCACGCGCGCTCAGCACGAAAACGGGACTTCCGGTCGATACATCGATCACGCTGATCTCGGCCGGGTCGAGACCCATGGACCAGGCCAGGATGAGGTTGCTCGTCCGATCGTTGGCCGCGAATGCCGCGCAGTAGGAGAGCAAGGATTCAGTTGGCAATGTGAAGGTGTGCTTCGTCCCACTGTCGAGATCGACCCCGACGAGTTGCGTCGACCAGTGGGCGCATGGCCCGGTGGTGGTCCATATACGGGCCCCCGCAGCCACCAGGTCCATCGGAGAAACGAGGCCGGTTGTCAGCGTCCGGATCCTGGACAGTTTCTTGGTATCGATCGCATCGATCGCGCCGGCTGTGGTCAGGGTCACGTAAAGCACCGAACCGATCACGACCATCGCATCCGCCCCAGGCTCGTCGGTGATCGTGCGCACGATGTGCCCGGACAAATCCAGCACCACGATGGCGCTGCTTCGCGGACTCGAAACGAAGACGTGCCTACTGGCGCCATCGACAACGATCCGGCCGAATCCAGTGACCGGCAGCGCGGTCGGGCCAGGTGGCGCCGGACTCGGGGGATGAGTCTTGACCGAGACGGTCGGGGCCGTAGGTGATGCGAATGGCTTGCCTGCGAGCTGAGGGTTGGCATTGCGGCCCTTGTACACGTTGAATGCACCAAAACCGGCGGCCACGATCGCGACAGTTAGGGCTACGGCGAGCAGCAGCCCGGCAATAGACCGCATTTGGTGTGTAACTCCAGGCGGACCGGGTGATTGCGTATTGCGGATTACCCTGGTTGCGCTCTTCTCGCGAGCGAAAACGCCGCCAGGCAGCCGACTGCCACCAGGGACAGGATCGCCGGGGCAAGGCCGATACCGAATCGCGCGATCAGCGCGCCGATACCGCCCGGGATCACGGCCCCGCCGACCATGGAGGCCGGAAACAGCCACGACGTGACACGGGCGTCGCCCGGCCTGAGCTTGGCGAGCCACACGATGCCGGTGGGAAAGATCGGGGCGATCGCCAGGCCGGCGACGATGAAGGCGACGGGCGCGGCGGCTGGGATCAGCGCGCACAGCAGCGCCACGGCGGCCACCGCGGATGCAGTGATCACGACCGCGCTTTCCGGCATTCGCGCCGGCACGAGGGCGGCCAGGAGCCTGCCCGCCGCGAGCGCCAGCCAGAAGCCGGACGTCACGGTCGCAGCGGCCACCGATTGCAAACCGACCGATTCGAGCTGAGAAGGCATCCAGCCGCCGATTCCCGCCTCCATCCCGACGTAAAGCGCAAAGCCGATCATGAAGATCCCGAGGAGGAAGGCAGACGAGTCTGCACTCCTCGTGGACGCGAACGGCAACCGGCCGGAGACACCGCTGACCAGGGGCCAGAGCGCGAAGGCGACCACGGCGGCGCCTCCATAAAGGAGGGCCAGGTGCGTGCGGCCGACGGTTGAGACGAGGATCGGCCCGGCCACGGCGCCGACGGCGAAAGTCCCATTCAATGCATTCAGAACCGCGGTGCGCCGCACACCCGCGCTGTGGGCGACCAGCTGGTTGCAGCCAATGTCGAGCGCGCCCCATCCGATTCCGACCACGAAGACGGAGGCGAGGAACGCGGGCCACGAAGGTGCCAGCGCGACGCTGGCGCATCCGACGCCGAGACAGGTAAGCGCACCGAGCATGAAAGTGCGGATCGTCACTTGTTGGAGCACGCGCATCGAGGCGAGGACCCCGACCAACGCCCCCGAGAAATGGGTGGTCAGAACGCCACCGGCGACGGCCAGGCTGACGTCGAACCGGCGGGCGAGTTGCTCGAGCAGTGGGCCGTATGCCGAGCCCAAAATGCCCATCAGGAAAAAGATGGCTGCGATCGCCACGAGCGCGGCCCGTGTGAGGTGGACTCGCTCCCCGGTGGCAACCAATGCGCCACAAGGCTACGTAACCACTAGGATTCCGGTCGGTTGACCCCGTGATGACAGCGTTGAGCAACCTGTTCTCCTGGCTTGTCACCGCCCTGTTCGGGGTGCTCTTCCTGCTCCTCGTCTACGAGAGTTGGGCGATCATCACCCACCACACCCCTATCACCGACTATGTGAGGCCCGCGGTGCACGACCATCCCGCGTGGGCGTTCGCCGTCGCGGTCGTGATCGGTATCCTCCTTGGGCACTTCCTCTGGGGCCCCGCCCGCGGCAGGACGTCGCCGGGAGGCGGACAGACGTGAACTTGACTCCAGAGGCGATCCTGGCGCTGATCGCCACGGCCGGAGTTGGAATCGCCTTCCTGCTCATGCTCGAAGAGGCCATCGCGCTGAAACGGGGCCGGGACCCGATGAGCAACGGGGTGCGCGCGTTTGTCAGACGCTTCACTCGGCGCACCTACGTGCTGGCGGTCCTGATCGGGATGGTGCTCGGCCACCTGCTCTGGCCCTGAGCGAAGCGCCAATCTAGCCCCCGCGATTCTTGGACAGGTTCCTTCGACCGTTGTGTCTTCGACGCTCGTTATTTCTTATTGGGTAACTAAGGGCATATGTGGGTTCTACCTGGTCGTACATCGACGACAATGGGTCGTGGCGCGCGGGCGACGGTGGGGGAAGGAGAAACAGGCTGAGTTATAGCCCGGGGACGACGCTCGGTTCTTATCTGATCGTGGAGCAGATAGGCCGTGGAGGCATGGCCACGGTTTACAAGGCCTATGAGGAGCCCCTTACCCGCCACGTGGCGATCAAGGTCCTTCCCGAGTTCTTCGCCGAGGACAAGGACTACCGGGTTCGCTTCCAGATCGAAGCGGTCGCGGTCGCCAAGCTGCGGCATAACAACATCCTCACCGTGTTCGCCTACGGAGAGGAGGAGGGCGTTCCCTACATCGTCTGCGAGTTCGTGGACGGGGGCACGCTGGCGGACCGGCTGGACGGCATCATGGCGATTGCGGACGCGCTCCTGATCTTGACGCCGGTAGCCTCAGCGCTCGACTACGCGCATTCGCAGGGCGTGCTGCATCGAGACATCAAGCCGTCGAACATCATGCTGCTGAGCGACGGCACGCCCGTGCTCACCGACTTCGGTCTGGCCAAGGTCATCGGGGGCGAGACGATCACGGTGACCGGCCAGGTGCTGGGGACCCCGGAGTACATGGCCCCCGAGCTGGTGTCGGGCGATGGAGTGGGACCTGCCGCGGACCGGTACTCCCTTGGGGTCGTCGCGTACCAGATGCTCACCGGTCGCGTCCCATTCCAGGGCAACACGCCTGGCGCGACGCTCATGGCCCAGGTGCAGGATCCTCTGCCTCCCGCGCGAGAGATCAATCCAGATCTGAGCTTGGACGTCGTCGTCATTCTCGACAAAGCACTGGCGAAGGCCCCGGCGGATCGGTACGAGACTGCCTCAGAGTTCGTCGCCGAACTGGCATCGGCCGGTTTGCCGGCGGCGATGGAGGCCGGCTAGGAGCTCGGACGGCCGGTTCCTCCGCACAGGCGGCCGTTATGTGAGAAGGTCGGGGTGTGACTCGCCCGCATCCAACCGAGATCCCTTACCTGCTGGCCTTCTTTCCGAGCCTGCGGGCGGCGTCCGACCGGACACTGAGCGTCTATTTCCCGCTTCGCCCCCAGACCTATGACGGCAGGTTCTACGACAACGAGCTCAAACGCATCGTCGACAAGCACTGGCACAAGCTGAGCGACGAAGACCGCAAGGTGGTCGACCGCGAGCTCCCTCGAATTAAAGCGCAGCTTGCAGTCGTCCGCCCCGTCCAGGCCCCCTTCATGGCCGCGTTCGCGGACGAACCCAAGGGCTTGCTGAGGCTGATCCGCCTCCCCGAGGCAACCGAGGAGCGGCTCGAGGTGGATCCGCCGCTGCTCGCACCCCTCGAGCTCTTGCTCAGGAAGCACCCACCGTCGCTGATCGTGGTGGCTCACAAAGAGCAGGCGCAAACCTTCGCATCGATCCTCGACGAGGTCATTCCCCAGCACCACATCGACGGCGTGAACGTCAAGCACATCAAGTCAGGCGGGAACAAGAATCCGCAGCTCCAGCGCAGAGAGGAAAACCGGGTCAAGGCCAACATGGCCGCAGTCGTGCGCCTCGTCGATCGCGAGGTGAGCGCAGTCTCCTACAAGCGTCTCTACCTCGCGGGTCCCGACGAGGCGGTGGCAGAGCTCGAAAAGCTACTGCCGCCTTCGCTGAAGAAGATCATCGCCGGCCGGCTGTCGGCGTCGCCGGACCGCAGCGTCGGAGAGCTCGAGGTCGACCTCCGCAAACAGTTGGCCGCTACGCGGGCTTAGTCTCCGGCGGCTTCTTGCCGTCCAGAAACTCCTGGTACCGGCGGTAGGCGTCCTGCTTGCGACTGTCCACGATCTTCGTGTAGCCCTGCAGCGTGTTGAGGTTGGCGTGGCCGAGGACTTCCTGCACAAGGCGGACGTCGCCGCCGGTCACCTCCAGCAAGGTGGTGGCGGTCGTATGTCGGGCCACGTGAGGTGACTTGAAGGACCACGCGCCGAGCTCTTTGCGCAACCGGCGCACGATGAATCGCGCGCCCGCGCCCGTGAGCCGCCGCCCACGGTCGTCTTGCACGGAGCGATCGAAGTTGACGAACAGCGCCATGCAGGCGTCTTCGCGCCCGACCAGGTACTCATCCAACGCTTCTCGCGCATCGGCCGTCAGATAGACGGCGCGCTGCTTCGAGCCCTTGCCGGTCACGATCAGACGGTTGCCTGTCCGTGGGAAGTCGGTGCGATCGAGGGCGAGCGCTTCGGAGATCCGGCAGCCGGTGCTGATGAGGAACTGGACGAGGGCGCGATCGCGCTTCTCAGAAAGGGTCGAACGCGGGAGGTCGGCGAGGAGTCGGGCCAGCTCGTCCGGATCGATCGGCTTGGGCAGGCGCTGCTCGAGCTTGGGCAGCGTGATGCCGTTGGAGAGATCGCGCTCCATGAAGCCCTCTCGCGCCAGCCAGCGCAGCCACGAACGGATGGCCACCAGCGCGCGCGCCCGCGAGGCCGGTCCCTTGAGATGCGCTGCGAGGTGGCGCTGATACGCGCGCAGGTCTTCATGGCGTAGTTCGCCGAGCGCGAGGGAATGTCCACTGGCGGCCAGGAACGAGGTCAGCCTCGCCAGCTCGGATTGATACGCGCGCACCGTGTTCGGGCTGCGGTTCGCTTCCAGCTGAAGCCAGCCGATGTATTCAGAGACGGCGGCCTGCAGGTCGTGGAGCATATCGAGGCCGCCTGCATGTTGCCACACTCCCATCCCACGTGCGCCCGACACCACTTAAGAAGGAGTGACCCCGAATCCCGTCCCTTACAGTAGGCGGCATGCGCGCATCCCTCACCGCCATCGCCGTGCTGCTCGTGGCCGGCGCATGCGGCCCGATTGGTGGGGGCACGGGGACTCCTGCCGCCACCGCCTCGAACGTTGCCGTCAAGCTCAGCGACCTGCCGAGCGGCATGCACAAGTGCGACCTCTCTGGTGACATCAACAGCTACCTGAAGAAGATCCAGACCTCGGATCCGACCACGTACGCGTCGACCAAGTCTCACTGGGAGTCAGCGCAGAAGGGCGGCGCCACCGCCGCGGACGTCGAGTTCTACACCGACTCCACCGCGCACTGTTCCGGCCTGGAGTCGAATGGATCGCAGATCGGCTCTGCGACCTACAAGCTCTTGGTCAATTTCGTCTTTCAGTTCAAGGATGAGGCGAGCGCTGCAGCGGGCTACAAAAGCGATTCGATCTTTGGCTTCAGCGTCGATCAGATCAAGCAGTCTCAGATTCCCGTAGTCGAAGGTGCCGCCACAGGCTTGGGAAAGAATTCGATCGTGCTCACTATCGCGATCCCACCACAAACTTTCTATGTGGGGGTGTGGCAGAACAAGCAGTTCATGAGCATTCTCGGGGTCTTCAACATCGACGCCGCCACCGACAAGAACATCGCGCTCGCGGAGAACGGCCGGATCCACTAATCCGTCTGCGCGGGTCGCGGCGCCCGCTAGACTACGCGGGCCGATCGCAAATTCGCGCAACGTCCCACTCCGCACTCGGCGCCGGCGGGCCCCCTCGGCCTTGCTTCGCACAGCGCTCTCATTGGCGCTGTTGGCCACGCTCGCCCTCGCGATCTCTCGCTTGATGGACTCGCCCGGCCTGGCAGCGGCGAACCGCGGGCACATCGCCGCCGCACCGGTGAAGGCGGCGGACTCTGTCCCGCAGCAGCCATCCGTGCCGGGCCTCGAACAGAGCGCGTGCGTGAGCTTTGCTCCCACGCATGGACCCCTGGATCGAACGGTCTACATCGACGCCGGGCATGGCGGCCTCGATCCTGGCGTCGTCGGCACGACCGCTTCGGGCCGCACGGTGCTCGAGAAAGACGCGGCGCTGGCGGTCGCGTTGCGTCTTGCCGGCCTCCTGCGATTCGATGGGTACCGCGTCGTGATGGCGCGGACTCAGGACACCACGGTGCTCAAGCTGTCGGCCGCCGACTCCAACTACGGAGCGATCACCGCGAACGCCGAGCACCGCGACCTGGCCGCGCGAGCCGCGTGCGCCAATGCCGCCGGGGCGGACGTCCTGGTCTCCATCCACTTCGACGGTTACAGCGATCCTTCCGTCGGCGGCACCGAAACCTTTTATGACGCCGCTCGGCCATTCGCTGCCGCCAATCGCGTTTTGGCCACCGACCTGCAGGCAGCGCTCGTCGCGCGGCTGGGCGCGGCCGACCGCGGAGTGTGGACCGACGACCAGCTCGCGGCGCCCACCCTCACGGGGTCCGGTCAGAGCTACAACCACCTCATCGAGCTGGGGCCGCTCTCGCAAGGGTGGGTTGACAATCCGAGCCAGATGCCGGGGGCTTTGGTCGAGCCGCTGTTCGTCACCAACCCTGCGGAGGCACTGATCGCGAGCGATCCTGCTGGGCAGCAGCAGATCGCGTTAGCGCTCGAGTCGGGCTTGCTGAAGTTCATGACCGCGCCGGCCTGAGCTTCACGCGGGCACGCGTTTTGGCGGTGAAGGCTCGCGCCCTCACCGCCGTGATTCAAATTCCTACGAAGCGAATGTGTTCAGCGTCAATGTGCCGGACCCATCCGTCGTGCCGACGCCGTTCTCGAAGAAGCAGCCTCCGCCGAAGGACAGCCCCACCGCGGTGACATTGCTGGCGGCGGCGTTGAACGCGTCTACGTTGGCCGAGCTGGGCTTGCCGTTCCAGTCACTCCACAGCTGTGTCGCGTCGACCTTGACGGTCAGGGTGAAGTCGCCGTTCGCCAAGACCGCACTCGCGGGCGATACGTCTGCCCACCAGAAGTTGGTGAATGCGAACTTGGTGCCTGGCGGAATGCTCTCGAAGTAGAGACGCACGGCTGCTGGGGAGACACAGGGATTACTGGTAGTGCCCTGGCCGCCATAGGTGAACATCGCAGCGTCGCTAACGCCCGACACGGTGAACGTTGCGGTCATCGTAGCGGCCGCTAGGTTGCCGAGCAAACTCGAGTCCTTGCCGTTGAACAACAGTCGGGTCTTATCCGGGGCGCTGAAGTCGAAGGTAGCTAAGCCCCCGGATCCCTGAGCCGATCCGCTTGCGAGCTGCCAGTTTGCGGAGGGGTCCGCAAGCGCGCTGACACCTCCGAATCCGATAGCAGCCATTGCCGCCACCATGAGTCCGACGAGAAAACGCTTCATGTACCACTCCTCCTCGCGCCTAGTTAGCTCTGCCTGCTGGGAAATGAGTCGTCGGCTCACAAGCGTCTCAAAGTGTTTTGCTCGCCGGCCACCCGCTGCTCCCCAGCATGGCACCAAACCGCCGTATTTGAGGCAGCGTGGTGCGCCTGGCAAGAATCGAACTTGCTGCCTCTTGCTCCGCAGGCAAGCGCTCTATCCGGTGAGCTACAGGCGCGTGAGCGGTTCAGTTTAGGCGAGCATCAAC
>Ga0209648_10006571_pt1 | contig 9996 bp, 8 predicted proteins | sample GraSoi2013_115cm_FD_185830 | JGI IMG/M metagenome (GOLD analysis project Ga0209648, IMG submission 185830) | Grasslands soil microbial communities from the Angelo Coastal Reserve, California, USA - Sample 9_17_2013_115cm (SPAdes) (version 2) | ecosystem: Environmental > Terrestrial > Soil >...
GGGAGTCGGCTCACGTGAGGCCGGCGAGGCCTTCGGCGACGCTTACGAATTGCCGAACTATCGTGCCTATGGGGAGAGCTGCGCCGCCATTGGGAACATGATGTGGAACTGGCGCATGCTCGCGGCTACGGGTGACGCTAAGTTCACGGATGTGATCGAGCGCGCTCTCTACAACGGCATCAATTCTGGAATGTCGCTCGACGGCACGCTCTACTGCTATCGAAATCCGCTGGCCTTCGATCCTTCGACGGGCGAGAAAATTCGCAACCCGTGGTACGACACGACCTGTTGCCCTCCGAACCTCGAGCGCACGCTTGCCTCGCTCCCGGGATATTTCTATAGCACCAGCAATGATGGAATCTACCTGCATCTTTACGATAATTCCGATCTCGATTGGCGTCTTGAAGATGGCACGGGCCTCAAAGTCACCCAGGAAACAAATTATCCTTGGGACGGCAGCGTGAAAGTCGGCATTACGCCCGCCAAAGCTGTCGAATTCACGTTCCACCTCCGAATTCCCGGGTGGGCGGAGGACGCGCAAGTCGCTGTGAACGGAAAAACTGTGACTGGTGCGAAACCGGGCGAATATCTGCCGATCCAACGGCGCTGGGCGGCCGGCGACGTCATTCACGCGCAATTCGAAATGACGCCCTAGGTACTCGAAGCCAATCCTCATGTGGTTGACGACACGGGACGTGTGGCCGTTCAGCGCGGGCCCCTCATTTATTGCCTCGAGCAACTGGATCAACCCGACAGAATAGCACTCAGCGACGTGGCCGTGGATTTGGGACACAAGACCACGGCGCAATTCGAGAGCGAATTCAGGGACGATCTGCTCGGTGGCATTGTCGTGCTCCGGCACACCGGCGCTGCCTACGAAAAAACAAATTCACGCGATGCTTTGTACTTCAGGTATGACGGCGCGGCGCTGATGAGCAGACGAGTGCCGCTGACCTTTATTCCTTATTACGCGTGGGCTAACCGCGCAGCGGCGGCCATGCAGGTGTGGACGCCGCTCTTGAAGGCCTGATGTTGTCGCGTAAACACCGCGCAGGAACTCCTGCGCCCAACCCTGTCATCAACCGAGTCCCGGGCCGACATTCCGGCAACACTTTGCAGATTAAGCTCTGCATCTTGACGCCTATTGAACGTCGTGAGATCGTGTATAAGGCTGTCAGTATGGAAGTGAGCGGGCGTCGTACAATGGCAGTATAGAAGCTTCCCAAGCTTCCTCTAGCAAACCCTAACACGCTGAGCTGGCGGCACTTAGTTGAAACCAAAACCCTTGTAATTGGAAAATGATGGAAAACGGACCACGCAATAGTCTACTTTTACGTCGCGCCTTCGAAATCTATCTCGAACGCGGAGAACAACCGGGCCGTGACTTGGACGATTGGCTCCAAGCGGAACGCGAACTCGAACGTGGAGTGCTTCGGCGCGCGCACGCGGGATAGCAAGAGTCCGCGACATCGCCGCGTAAGGGACGAAAGATGACATGCGGCGGATTGTCTCGAGACGGGTCTAACGTGCAGAGGCATTTCGACATCCAACCTTCAAGCGACAGAGGTTACTCGGATGCGAGCGGAAGAATTGGCCGACCGGTCCCGGCTTTCTGTGGCCGCACGATACGAATCGCTCGTCGGCGTATCGAATGCGATCGGGACGCATCGAGATCCTCAGGATCTGTTTGGTGTGCTAGCGAGGGAACTTCACCGGGTCGTCCGGTTTGACTATATCGGTGTGTCCATTCGTGACGAGAAATCGAATTCATTTCACCGGCATTTTGTCGACGCGGAGACAGAAGCATCCATACCTCCGAACCCGGAACTGGCTATGGAGGAATCCGATGCCTGGTGTGTCTATGAGAACCAGGAGCCCATGGTCACTTCGCTGGAGCCGAGCCAGGCTCCTTCTTGCAAATTCCAAGAGATTTTGCAGAAGTATGGAATCCGCTCTGTGTGCACTCTCCCCTTAACTACGGCCCACAGCAAAGTCGGAACACTCACGTTTGCCAGTAAAGCTTCGGGTATCTATACCGCCGAGGAAGTTCAATTTCTTTCGGTCGTGGCTGAGCAGATCGCTCTCGCATTCGACAACGCGTTGCATTTTGATGCGTCGCAAGCCTCGCAGCAGCAATTGATGAAAAAGAACGAACGTCTCGGGCTTCTGCTTGAATTGACCAATCATGTGGTGTCCAATCTCGAGTTCAGGGACCTCCTCCGAGCCGTAGTGGCGAGCACGCGCCGGGTTATGGGCTGCGATGGCGTTGGCATTACTCTTCCCGATACCGACAACACACACTTGCGCATCTACGCCATGGATTTCCCCTTCAGCGACGAATCCGTCCAAGAAGAGAGCCTTATCTCCATGGATGAAGATATCTCGGGAGCGGTCTTTCGCACGGGCAAACCCTGGTGCGGTAGCGTTCAGGAGGCGAGACGGCAGGGAATGAAGGACACCGCGCGAGCCGAAGTTGGAACGGTCTCCATCCTTCCCCTTGTTAGTCGAGGTCGCGTGCTGGGGATATTCGGCGTGGTCAAATATCAAGAGAATGCGTTCACCAGCGACGATATCGAGTTTCTGACCCAAATCGCAAATCAGGTTGCGATTGCCGTGGAGAATGCATGCGCCTTTGGGGAGATTCGAGAGCTGAAAGACAGGCTCGCAAAGGAAAAGCTCTATCTCGAAGACGAAATCCGCAGCGAAATGAATTTTGCGCAAATCATCGGAAAAAGCGCTTCCCTGCGGCGTGTACTGAAGCAAGTGGAGACGGTCTCTCCGACCGACTCGACGGTGCTCATCTACGGAGACACGGGTACAGGAAAAGAACTGATTGCGCGAGCCATTCATGATTTGAGCCCTCGGCGCTCGAAGCCGTTCGTCAAGCTCAACTGCGCGGCGATTCCGACAGGTTTGCTAGAAAGCGAGCTGTTCGGACACGAAAAAGGCGCATTCACGGGAGCAATCGCGCAACGCATTGGCCGCTTCGAAGTGGCCAATGGCGGCACGATTTTTTTGGACGAGATAGGAGAGATTCCTCTCGAATTGCAGACCAAACTGCTCCGCGTGCTGCAAGAGAGGGAGTTCGAGCGGCTGGGAAGCTCGCGCACGCTGCGAACCGATGCGCGTTTGATTGCCGCTACAAACCGCGATCTAGAAACAATGGTGAGCGAGCAGAAATTCCGATCCGACCTCTTCTTTCGCTTGAATGTTTTTCCCGTGCACGTTCCGTCCTTGCGGGAACGCCACGGAGATATTCCGCTGCTGGTACGGCACTTCACGCAGCGGTTTTCCCGGCGCATGAACAGGGTGATTGAAACGATTCCGTCCGCGGCAATGGATGCCCTGGCCCGGTATCATTGGCCGGGGAACATACGGGAACTTCAGAATGTGATCGAGCGCGCCGTAATTATCTCGACGGGCCCTGCCCTAAATATCGACGTTAGCGATCTTAAATTTTCAAAGGCCGACCTTCCGGCAAAAAAAACCGCTTCTCCGAAATCAACCAATGGCGCACTTCACAGCGTTCTGGAGGAAACGGAACGCCAAGAGATTCTTAAGGCTCTCAAGGAATCCAATTGGGTTGTGTCCGGCCCGAACGGCGCAGCGGCACATCTTGCCATGAAGCGATCCACACTGCAGTTGAGAATGCAAAAGCTCGGAATTACGCGCGGCTCTGCTTAGCCGCGGCACCCGTCTTTGCCATACTCTTTTGAAATGCTTTCGTCCTAATCACGGTTCCTCTTTCGTGTGCCAGAAAACTGGCAGCCTGCCACCTTGCTGGCACCGGCACGCTGGCATCTTGATCTAAAGAGCGGTCTTTCGGTTCGCCATCCCATTCCAAATCAATAACTTCCGTGGCCCCTGCAATCTTCCGCGTTTTGGCCTCCGCGATGCATTTCTCCTGAGCGTGAGGCCTTTGCCATGAATGGAATGCGAAGCCTGAGCCCAGCGACAGATTCTCAATCGCGGTTCTCCAGAAAACGCTCTCGTACTTCCGTTCTGGAAATTGACTCCTGGATGCCCAGCAAGATTCAAGCGATCTCACCGCTCGTAGACCGCTTGATAAGGTTGATTGAAGGATCCCAGTGTGTTCCGGGAGAGGAATTTGACGTCGAGTTGGCTCTCCGGGAAGCGCTGGAAAATGCAGTCGTCCACGGCAACCAGGAAGATCCAGACACAAAAGTACACGTCCGCTGCCGCTGCCGGCCCGGCAAGGAAATATCAATCGTCGTGACGGATCAGGGAAAGGGATTCGACTTCGAAAAGACAGTGGGTAACGGCATCACAACGGATCATCCCGATTCCAAACACGGCCGTGGCATCCAGCTGATGAAAGCGTACATGGACGACGTGCACTTTGAACGAGGCGGGTCGGAAGTCCATATGCGCAAGCGAGCGCGAAATACTTCCCGTTCGTAAAGGTCAGGGTATGCGGGAGCGTTCGAAATTGAGGGGCAACCGGTTGGTGGTCGAAGGAACACCTCCAGTGGACGAAACACGAGTCATGGGAATGCTACGAATTACGATCGCCGAAACGCTTTCCGAGCAAAGGTGGACGCTCGAAGGCCGGCTCGTTCAGCCGTGGATCGCGGAGCTGAAGTCCAACTGGGCAAGAACAGAGACGGCTCGCCGGGAACGCAAGTGTGTCGTGGATCTCACGGGCGTGACCTTCATCGACAAGAACGGGGAGGAGGTGCTCGCCGAGTTGCGCAAGCAAGGCGCGGAACTCGTCGCGACCGGTATTTACAACCGGCACGTCGTGCGCAACATCGAGAGAAAAAAGTCGAATCGTCAGCTGTGAGGAATTGCCAGTTGCAATTGCCTGATAGGAGCAACCGCATGCACGCGCAAAACTTGAAAAATCGTAACAGGAGAGGAACGGGCTGGGCGGGCCAACGACTCACAATCGCAAGAGAGGAATATGCGTTTCTGGCCGCTGCAAAACGTGGAGATTCGGCCGCGTTCGAGACGCTCTGCAAACAGTCTGCAAACACGGTCTTCCACGTGGCACGGCGAATGATGCGGAATACCGAGGACGCGGAAGATGTGGTCCAGGAGTCGTTTCAACAGGCGTTTATCCATCTCAAGAGCTTCAACGGCGATTCCCGATTTTCGACGTGGCTGTCCCGCATTGCCATCAACGCCGCCCTGATGAAACTGCGCAAGAAGCACCGTCTGTGGGATGTGTCACTGGATGAATCGGCCGAAACCGAAGAGCCGTCTGCCCGGATTGAAGTCGAAGACCAAGGCCCGAATCCCGAACAGCTCTACGCCCAACAGGAACAGCAACGAATTCTTTCCGAGGCCATGAATGAGTTGACGCCAGGAATGCGGAAAGCAATCGAGCTGCGGGAGCTTGACGAGCGATCGACCGAGGAGACCGCTCGAATCATGGGAATTTCCGTTAGCGCGGTAAAAGCTCGAGTGTTTCATGGGCGAAGGAAATTGCGCGAGAGATTGAATCACTTTGTCGGATCAGCGTGGACGTCCGGAACGGATGCTTCGCGAACGATCGGCAATACCAGACATCTCTCCCAAGATCAGGTCGCCTGCAACGTGTGTGGTTAGATTGGCGAGGAAGGGAGGCCTTCATGATGGCGCTTTTGTTTGTCGCAGTATTGGCGATTTTGGGATTCCTGTGTTTCACCGGACCGGATGGCGCTGCCGGCCCAAGGCAGCGTCACTGACTCGCGGCTCGGAAGGATCAGGGGTTCGCGGAGATCGAATGCTAATTCAGCCTGCGAAGGAAAGGAGTCGAATATGAAGTCAAAAGACAAGACAACTGGGACGTTAGAGCTTCAAGCAAACACCGTTCCGTCTCACAGAGACAGAATTTCCACACACAGCGCACCAAATCACGACGAAGTCAAGCGTCGCGCTTAGGAAATCTATTTAGAGCGCGGTGGCCTCCCAGGCCAAGAGCTTGAGGACTGGGTCCAGGCTGAGCGAGAAATCGAAAGTGCAGCGCACTTTATGAGAGCCACCATAGGAGAAAAGCACAGACCGTGACACTTCAAATTCCACCGCCATCTCTCACACACAGCCCAGCCACTTTGCCAGCAGTCATCCTGATGCTTGCCCTCGGCATTTTTACCTCAGGCTGCAACAAGGGTCAGGCAGCGGCAGCGATGCCAATACCGGAAGTCCAAGTAGCCACGGTAGAAACGCGCGATGTCCCAATCTATGGCGAATGGGTGGCGACCTTGGACGGTTACGTCAACGCAGAGATTCGACCCCAAGTCTCAGGCTACATCATCAAGCAGAACTACACAGAAGGTTCGCTCGTACGCAAGGGACAAGTGCTGTTCGAAATAGATCCGAGACCCTTTCAGGCAGCGCTCGATCGTGCTAAAGGCGACCTTGCGCAAGCGGAAGCGCAACTTGGCAAAAGCACCCTCGACGTCGAACGCGACGCGCCGCTTGCAGAAGCCCGGGCCATCGCCAAGAGTCAATTAGATAATGAGGTTCAAGCCAAGCTAGGTGCACAAGCGGCCGTCGAATCCGCCAAGGCGGCGGTGGAACAGGCCGAACTAAACCTGGAGTGGACCAAGGTCACCTCGCTCGTGGATGGAATCGCAGGAATTGCACAGGTCCAGATCGGCAACCTAGTCGGATCCAGCTCTATTTTGACTTCGGTTTCGCAAGTCGACCCCATCAAGACTTTTTTCCCCATTACGGAACATGAGTATCTCATCGCGCAAAGCAAAACCAGAGCCACTTCCAGCAAACACACCATCAGTTTTTTCGGAAACTCACTCCAACTGATCCTGACCGACGGCAGTATCTACCCTCAAAAAGGGAAAATCCTGCTAGCCGATCGGCAAGTGGATCCCGGCACGGGCACGATTCGCATCGTTGCTGCCTTTCCTAATCCCGGAAACGTTCTGCGTCCCGGCCAGTACGGACGTGTGCGCGTCGAAACCAGCACCAAAAAAGACGCTCTGCTGCTACCGCAAAGCGCCGTTCTGAATCTGCAGGGAAGCTATCAGGTGGCGGTTGTCGGCAGCGATCACAAAGTGAGTATGCGCGCTATAAAGCCCGGCGCAACGGTCGGGACGATGTGGGTGATTGACGAGGGACTCAAGCCCGGTGAGCAAGTTGTCGTCGAAGGACTGCAACAAATCCGGGAAGGAACTGTCGTCGCGCCCAAGACCGTGCATCTTTCCAAGGAAGGGAACTGAACGATGTCAAAATTCTTCATCAACCGTCCCATCGTGGCGATGGTCATCGCCATCCTCATGGTGATTGTGGGCGCGGTCACCATCGCGAGCCTGCCCGTCTCGCAATTTCCTAACATCGTTCCACCGGAAATTCAGCTGCAAGCTTCTTATGTCGGGGCGGACGCACAGGCCCTGGAACAATCCGTCGCCACGCCGATCGAACAGCAAGTCAATGGCGTGGACAACATGAACTACATGTATTCCCTGAACGCCACGGCCAACTCACAAACCACCATGGTCATGAACTTCGACCTGAAGACGGACCCCAATACCGATCTCATCCTCACGCAGTCTCGCCAGCAACTGGCGGCCGGCCAGCTTCCGGCCGAAGTTAGCACCTACGGGGTCACTATCAGAAAGTCTGTGACCGCTCCGCTCATGTTGGTTGGCTTGTTTTCCCCGAAGGGCACCTTCGATACAAAGTTCCTTGGCAACTACGCGTACATCAACCTCAACGATCCGATCGCCCGCTTGTATGGCGTAGGCCAGACGCAGGTTTTCGGAGCCGGACAGTATGCAATGAGGCTCTGGGTGCAGCCTGACAAACTCGCGAAGCTGGGCATCACAGTTACGGACATCGTCAATGCAGTCCAGGCGCAGAACAAAGTCAATCCTGCCGGTCAGGTCGGCGGTGAACCTGCTGTCGCGAACCAACAATTCACCTATTCCGTGCTTGCGCAAGGCCGCTTGTCGTCCCCGGAGCAATTCGAAAACGTGATCGTCCGCGAGGCACCGGATGGCGGGACCGTTCGCGTGAAAGACGTCGCTCGCGTCGAGCTCGGCGCGCAGGACTACAGCATCGTCAGCCGCTTAAACGGCAAGCCCGCGATTGTTATCCCTGTTTACCAGTTGCCCGGTTCCAACGCCGTCCAAACGGCCGCAGGCGTTCGAAAACTGATGGCCGAGATGAAGCAGAGCTTCCCGCAAGACATGGATTACGCCATATCGCTTGACCAGACGTTGGCGGTGACAGAGGGCATAAAGGAAATCATCGAAACCCTTTTGATTGCTATCGCGCTGGTCATCCTCGTCGTCTATCTCTTCCTGCAAGACTGGCGCGCCACGCTGATCCCACTGCTTGCCGTGCCCGTTTCGCTGGTAGGTACGTTTGCTCTCTTCCCGCTGTTCGGCTTCTCCATCAATACTCTTTCCATGTTCGGGCTGGTCCTGGCCGTCGGACTTGTGGTGGACGATGCCATCGTCGTCGTCGAGGGCGTACAGCGCCACATCGAGGAGGGCCTTGCTCCCAAGGACGCAGCTCGAAAAGCCATGCAAGAGCTCTCCGGCCCAGTCATCGGTATCGCGCTGGTTCTGTCTGCCGTATTCGTGCCCACAGCCTTTATTCCCGGAATCACGGGACGCCTCTACCAGCAATTCGCCGTGACCATCGCGATTTCGGTCCTTCTCTCTGCTTTCAACGCGCTCACACTTAGCCCGGCGCTGGCGGCACTGCTGCTTCGACCCAAGAAACAGAGCAGAGGATTGCTCAGCCGATTTTTCGATTGGTTCAACCGTGTCTTCGGACGAGCCACGGACGGGTATGTCCGTTTAAGTGGCGGGCTGATCCGCAAGAGCGCTGTTGCAATAATGACGCTGGCGGTCCTCAGCGTTGCGGCTGGCTTTTTTGGCAGCCGGTTGCCTTCGAGTTTCTTGCCCGATGAAGATCAGGGCTATATCTACGTCAATATGCAGCTTCCGAATGCTGCTTCGCTTGCGCGCACGAGTGCAGCGGCGAATCAGGTTGAACAGATCCTGGCCAATACGCCCGGCGTCCAATACACCACGAGCGTAGTCGGCTTCAGCCTGCTCAGCTTTGTCAGGACCAGTTACAATGCCTTCTTTTTCGTCACTTTGAAACCATGGAGCGATCGCGAAACACGAGCGGAACAGTTTCAGGAAATTAAGCAGCGCTTGAATCAACAGCTCAGCAAACTCCCGCAAGGAACCGCTTTCAGCTTTTCGCCCCCGGCAATTCCTGGAGTCGGCACTTCCGGCGGATTTCAGTTCGTGCTTGAAGACCGCGCCGGTCGGGACGTTCCTTTTCTGACAGCCAACCTGGACAAATTCATGGCGGCCGCTCGCAAGCGCCCCGAAATTGGCTCCATCAGCACCACATTTCTGCCGAGCGTGCCGCAAAAGTTCTTGGAGGTCAATCAGGAGAAAGTGCTCAAGCAAGGTGTAGCCGTCAGCGACGTTTACCAAACCATTCAGGCGTTCATGGGCAGACTGTTCATCAACTACTTCAACGATTTCGGCCGTACATGGCAGGTATACGTGCAAGCCGAAGCCCCTTACCGGGCCAATATGGAGAACCTCGGGCAGTTCTACGTACGCAACGGCATCGGCCAGAGGGTTCCTCTTTCCGCGCTAACGAGTTTTGAGTCGCATTCCGGCCCCGAATTCACGATGCGCTACAACGAGTATCGGTCAGCGCAAATCAATGGGAGTGCCGCGCCAGGCTATAGCTCCGACCAGGCGACAGCAGCTCTAGAAGAGGTCTTTAAGCAGACCATGCCTCGCGAAATGGGCTTCGATTACATGGGTATGTCCTATCAAGAGCAGAAGGCACGGCAAGGGATTCCGGCCTGGGCGATCTTTGGATTGTCGCTCTTATTTGTCTTTCTGATTTTGGCCGCGTTGTATGAAAGCTGGTCCCTGCCATTCAGCGTGTTGCTGAGCACGCCGGTCGCGGTGTTCGGCGCCTTCGCTGTGTTGTGGCTCCGCCGGGTTGTGCTCAGCGCTTTCTATCCCGCTTATATGGTGCAGATCGAGA
>Ga0209648_10006572_pt1 | contig 9995 bp, 7 predicted proteins | sample GraSoi2013_115cm_FD_185830 | JGI IMG/M metagenome (GOLD analysis project Ga0209648, IMG submission 185830) | Grasslands soil microbial communities from the Angelo Coastal Reserve, California, USA - Sample 9_17_2013_115cm (SPAdes) (version 2) | ecosystem: Environmental > Terrestrial > Soil >...
GGTACATGCGATTGAATAACTGACTGACGCCGGAGGGATGGGGTGGTGGAGGGGCCAGTCAGTGGTGTTTTGCTCATCGGTTTCCAGCCTGTCTCGAACTCCCCCCGCTCGCAGTTCATTGCCGCCAGGAATTAATGCACCAGTCCAGACCTTGTGATGTTTGTGCCCTTGGCCCGTAGCAATGTCGCCGAGTCATGAGGCGCGATCGCCGGCTCGTAGCGGCAAAAAGGGGAGACAACCATGAAGCTTACGCTACTATCGGGCTTGGCGGTGTTGATAGCCGCTGGTTGCTCTACAGGGCCGGGGCAGGCGACGCAGCGCATAGGGCGATGGGAAGTGCACCCCGATTTTCGATCTTGTGTTCAAGAAGCGGTCTCGGAAAGTCCGAACTATGATCAGAAGTACAAATCCTGCATCACGCTTGACGCGACGGACGACCAAGCACAGAAGTGTGTGCAAGATATGACGCCGATCAAAGACCTGTCGGCGGTCAACCTGTGCGAGCGGCAACTTAGCGACCTGATGGCTTATGAGGTGGGGGCGCGAGCAAGCGTTCAGGACCACGATCCCGGGCTGCCAATGGTGCCATCGATATTGCCCATAATATTCTGACAGCCCATAGCCTTTTCTGAACGACCCAAGGACTGACCGATGTCGTAGTTTGGAAGTGCCTATGTGCGGAAGGCGCCGCGCGCCGAACTCCGCGCTCGGAATCGAAGGGTCGCTACCGCGTCCCCTGTACGTGGGATTTAGGTCAGGGGCGTTACGCCGGCACTACCTTGCAAAGCCAAGCACCGTGGTGGCTTCTCGCCTTGTTCCTGCGTCACCGAGAACCTCACACGCCCGGCTCGTTTCTGAAGAGCTTTATCGACGCCACGGTATCTAATCTCGGGCCGAATCGGTCCCATTTATGTGATAATATACTTGAGGACATTACCGAGAAGTGGTGAATTGTGGCGCATGGTGTACCAAACGAGAAGGTGTAGTCTTACTATCGGGGTGTTCCTTACAGTAGGTCGCTTCCCGGCTTCGCGAATTCCCGTTGTAGGAGACAAGAGTGACCTTCGACAAACCCCTGCCTGTTCGCCTGCGGGAAATGTGGATAAGCGGTATGCAAAATGGATTATCCCGCGAAGAGTTTAACGTAATCCAGAGTCGCGAGCTCGACCAATTGGCGGCAATTTGGACCCGCGCTCTGCAACTTCCCGGTCGGGACGATTTCGTCGATAGCACGTTGCATGAGCTCGGCCGCTGGCGCGGCATCAATGACCTCGCAATCGTTCGCGGCCGCTGCGAGAATGCGCTCCGCTCCCTCAAACTGCGCTGGGAGAGGAGCGTGCCGCAAGTCAACGCGCAACACGTTGAAAAATACTACGAAGCCGCCGACGAATATATCGAGGAGCTGATGTGGTGGCATACGCTCGTAGACGACAACTCACCACTCGCCTATGTTGTGGCTTTGGAATTCGCCTCCTCGGTCGCTTGTAATACTTGTCTCGATTTCGGCTCTGGCGTCGGTTCCGGCGCACTGCTCTTCCGTAGCCATGGCTTCGGCGTCACTCTGGCTGATATCAGCCGCATGATGCTGTCGTTTTGCAAATATCGCTTTGATGCGCGAGAGCTCGACGCTAGCTTCATCGATCTCAACCAGTCCAAGCTGCCCGCGGCTGCGTTCGATTTCATTACCGCGATGGATGTATTCGAGCATCTGGTCGATCCGGCTCGGTCGGTCGACCTGCTTTATCATTGCCTCAAGCCAGGCGGGTACGTTTATGGTCGCTTCGCCTCCGAAGTCGATCCTGATCGGCCTGAGCACATCGTCCAGGATTTCCAGCCGGTCTTTGATCGCTTCGCCGAATTGGGCTTTCAAGAGGTCTTTCGCGACGACTGGCTCTGGGGCCACCAGGTATTCCAAAAAAGCGCGCAGGCCGAAAATCAGGATCGCGAATGCGGGGCACGGCGGAAGGACTTATGAGGAGACGAATGTTTCCCTACGTAACAGAAGCGTTGAAAGCGTGCCCCCTGATTCCCGTGCTCTCCTTGCAGGTATGATCTTCACCCAGCGATTAGTGAACGAGTAAGCGCCCAGTCACGCTATCCGGAGGCGGAAGTTGCGCCGCGCGCTTTTTTGCGCGCCGAACGCCGTCTCGCCGCTATCGCGTTGATATCTCGCTGTCATCGCACCCCGCACACAAGCGTGATTTTTCACTCGGCGTCAGTCGTCGAGTGCTATGCTGAAACTAGCGCGATGCTCGAAGCTGTAAATGCGGTGCGCTGGGAAACGTCACTTCGGCTCTCGCCGTTAGGTTAGCCGATATCTGGGTCACTGATCGCCATGCCGAATTCAATTCGATGAACCCTCGCTATAACAGCACACGCGACTACCAGGGCTTTGACACTGCCGAAGCGGGCCGGATCGCCGAGACTCAGCGATCGCGCAGAAGGCAGATTGCGGGTGGAATCCTCGCGAGTTCAGTCGTTTGTCGCTGGTCGGGGGGAGAAGTCTTCTGTTCCGCGGTTTGACGGTTAAGCCGAGTCGTGCATAATTCTCCCCTTTTGCTGGCTGCGAGTTTCCCGGATCGCTTCTGGCCGGTACGGGAAGGGGTCATGTTACACCCGGCCTCTCGTTCGTCTAATCAACCCGAACCCTTGAACGGAGCCCATACGTTGGTGGAATTGTGGCGACAACTGGCTCTAGGCTGGGGCTGTATTCCGCTGACTTTGAAGGTTTTTAGCTCGCTGGGAATTGCTTTGCTGTTAATCTATTTAGCGGCCAATGATCAATATCATCGACGGGAGATTTGGTTCGTTTTATACGCCTTAGGAGCAATGCTCTTTGTTGGATACGCGGCGCTTCTCGCGATGGGTTTCGTAGGCTAGTCGTTCAAAGTGGAGCCGGTGCTCGCGAGGCAATAGCAGGTCAAGGCAACACCGCGCCGTTTCATTTCTCTGGCTTCCGCTTGGACTCGAAACCGACGCCCCCGGCACCTGGACGGACTAATAGCAGGGCGCCGAGACAGCCGTGTCGATTAGGCAGAGTCGCAAGCGAGGTGCGCCGGATAGGTGAAGTGTGTCAAATCTAAAAGTAGCCTCTTCAGAAATTCGAAGCGCGACCGCAGGAGGCTCGGCGATGATCGTCGTTAGTCGAAACTGCCACTCGATGCTGCCAGCGCTGGGTTATTGACCTTCGACGAGGCAACCGTTTCGAGGACACTCGATATTAATCTGGTGTTAAGATGGATTTGACCCTGCCACGACCCGAGGTACAAGGTACTGGTCTTTCCCCCAGGGCTGGTGCCGAGTGCCAACGGCACGGCAGGGCCAAAGCCAACATAAAGGTTTTCCGCCATTAGGCGAAACTTACTGCAAGTGTTTGTTCACGTTTGTTATATAACTAACTGACAGCTGCTTGGGGTTTTGCTGCGAAAACGCACAATCCGGATAGAACAGAAGCCGCTCGCAGAGAGAGTTCTTCATCATCATTCTCTCGAGGTGATCTAAACGGGGCGGCATGCCACTGGAACAGCTCAGAATTTTTACGGGGCAGCAGTGTCATTCATGACAAGCGACCTGTGGTGTATCGCACTACTTCCGTCGCGGCATCGGCGGAGCTTGATAATCCGAGGGGACCGCTCGCTTCCCGACAAACGCACATGACGCAAGCTGCTCCTCGAACGTGAACCCACGCCTCCCGCCACACCTGCCGCTCGATATCGTGCATCGAGCAGCTCTAGCGCGATCAGTGGACAGCTTTAAATGTTTATCACCCGGACATCTCCAATGTTTATGACATAACTCGCGCCTCAATGTGCAAAAGCGTGGGAAATCCGCTACCTTGGCACGGCACCAGGTTTGCCGTTAGTGAAACCTACCCCTAACATGAATTGCCATCGGTTACCGGCCGCTCCCATCCTCTTCAGTGAGATCGTCTGTATCCCGGCCGCGTTCTGATGGATTCATGCCACCGGGTGTTTTCGTGAACGGCTCGAAAACAGCGGTCTGGCGCGGTGAGCCGCACCGACTGGGGGCCACCTGGGACGGAGAGGGTGTGAATTTCGCGCTGTTTTCCGAACACGCGGAACGGGTCGAGCTTTGTCTTTTTGACCCCAAAGGCCGGCGTGAGACCGAGCGGATATCGATGCGCTGGCGGACGGATCAAGTCTGGCACTGCTATCTCCCGGAGGCCCGGCCCGGCCTTCTCTACGGTTATCGGTTGAATGGGCCCTACGATCCGAAAAAAGGCCTGCGCTTCAACCCGAATAAGCTGCTGCTGGATCCTTACGCAAAGCAGATTGTGGGCTCGGTCAAATGGAGCGACGCTTTGTTCGGCTATCGAGTCGGCGCACGCGAGGATCTCACAGCCGATCGGCGCGACAGTGCGGCCGGTATGCCCCGATGCCGCGTCATCGACACCGCGTTCTCGTGGGGAGACGACCGTCCGTTGCGTACCCCATGGCACGACACGATCATTTATGAACTCCACGTAAAAGGCTTCACATTTCGCCATCCCGGCATCCCGGGCCACCTACGGGGGACCTATGCGGGGCTGGCGACCGAGCCAGTAATCGCGCATCTGAAGCGCCTCGGCATTAGCGCGGTCGAACTGATGCCGGTCCACGCGTTTGTTGACGACCGGGGACTACTCGAGAAAGGGCTCAGGAATTACTGGGGTTACAATTCGATCGGTTTCTTCGCGCCCGACGCGCGCTACTCGAGCAGTGGCAGAGTCAACGAATTCAAGTCGATGGTGAAGCGGCTGCACTCAGCCGGCATCGAGGTGATTCTCGACGTCGTCTACAATCACAGTGCCGAAGGAAATCATCTCGGACCGACGCTCAGCTTCCGGGGAATAGATAACACCTCATATTATCGGCTGTTGCCCGACGATCCCCGCTATTACATGGACTTCAGCGGATGCGGAAACACGCTGAACATGCTCAATCCCCGAGTGCTTCAACTCCTGATGGACAGCCTGCGCTACTGGGTGGTCGAGATGCATGTCGACGGTTTTCGCTTCGACCTCGCGGCCGCGCTCGCACGGGAACTGTACGAGGTAAATCGTCTGAGCGCGTTCTTCGACGTGGTCCATCAGGATCCAATACTCTCGCAGGTCAAGCTGATCGCCGAGCCATGGGATGTCGGCGAAGGTGGATACCAGGTGGGGAACTTTCCGGTGCATTGGATGGAATGGAACGGAAAGTACCGCGATGCCGTGAGAACCTATTGGAAGAGCGAAAGCGGGCTAATCGGCGAACTCGCTTACCGGCTGACCGGCTCCAGCGATCTCTACGAGATGAGCGGACGGAGTCCGTACGCCAGTATCAACTTCATCACGTGCCATGATGGTTTCACGCTCGAGGATCTCGTCCGTTACAACGAGAAGCACAATGAGGCAAACCTCGAGAATAATCAGGATGGCACGAACGACAACCGCAGTTGGAACTGTGGCGTCGAAGGACCGACTGATGATCCCGATGTTCGCGCCCTGCGCGCGCAGCAAAAGCGGAATCTGCTCGCCACGCTGATACTTTCTCAGGGCGTCCCGATGATTCTCGCGGGCGACGAGTTGGGCCGCACTCAGAATGGCAACAACAACGCTTACTGCCAGGATAATGCGATTAGCTGGGTCAATTGGAGCTTGACACGTGACGATCTCGAATTGCTCTCCTTTATCGCGACGCTGATAGAATTCAGGAAGGCGCATCCTTCCTTCCGCCGGCGCAATTTCTTCCGCGGGCGGCTGATTAAGGGAGCCGGCGTCAAAGACATCGTATGGCTCACGCCAGATGGGCGCGAGATGACCGACGAGGAGTGGAACAAGTCGTACGCAAGATGTCTTGGGCTCTATCTCGAAGGCGACGCGACCGGTGAGGACGACGAAAGGGGCGAGCCGGTTAAGGATGACGATTTCGTCCTTCTCATTAACAGCTATTACGAATCGATTCCGTTCGTTCTTCCCGCGCTGACTCCGGCCAGCTCGTGGCGTATAGCGATCGACACCAGCCACCCGCGTATAAGGTACAATAATAGCGGTCAGAGTCGCGGCACCGAAAAATTTCTCCTGCAGTCACGGTCACTCGTACTGCTCGTACGTACGCCCGAGCCGGAATCCCAGCGAGGCGATTCCCGGGATTCTCCATCGCCAAATCTCCGTTCCCGTCCCGTAGTCCGTGCTCGACCAACCTGATCGAGCTGTTCTGTCGGTCGCTCATCTGGCGTTGACGGAGAAAGAGCTCCCCCGGCTCAAGGCGGCGGGTGATGAAATCGTAAATGCTATCCCTCGCCGACGACAGGCCGGCCGGGCGCAATCATTGGCCACAGCCGCGTCGGCCTGCCTTGGTTTTACACCACTGCGAGCGCGTGTTCTCGTTGAAAAGTATCTATCGGGCGATATGCGCCGCCGACCCGTAGTTAAATCGCTCGAAGCGCTTGTCTAGCAGGCGGGCCAAATTCGGTTCGCTCGGTTTCGGTTATCCTCGACAGGCGCACCCGACGGATGGCCTCGCCACCTGCCCAGCTCTGTTCATAGTTACAATCGCGGTCGGCGCAGCGCCAGCCCTTGCGAGTGGGTATAAGGCGCAGGCGGCTGTGAACCGGACAGGTGTAAAAATTGACGTCGTCCAGAGCTTGGAAGTCGGCAAGGAGCGCGACTTCGCGCTCTGTCCAGGGTGCGGTTATGATGCTCATTTGCCTGCCTTTCTAGCAGCGCCTCGCTGCGAAGCGCTGCTACTTTCCTCCTGATAGCGACACCTTTATCAGTGACCTTCGAAAATTAGAGTTGCTGGCCTATCAGATAACGCGCCCGCCTGAGCCTCATCCGACCGGAGTCTGCCGAGGGGTAATCCTGAGTGGCCGGCGAGTCGCGCTCGTCGCCAGAAACTGTCTCTTCGTCTGCCCTCGCGCGGGCGGCCTCTTGCAGATCCGCGATCCCGCGGGAGGAGACCGGAATTCTGAACGCAATCTCACGACTCACTTCGTCTTCAGCGCGCGCTAGTGTGACGTCGCGGAGTTCGAGCAGGGTCATGCCGGAGTTTATCGCGATGCAGATAGGGTCGAATGCGGGCTGCAGGTCGACTGAGAAGCGCTTGTCGGTCGCGGAGAAGAGTTCATGGCCGTCGCGCGTCGAGACCATCCGTACGCGCACGCCGACGTCCCAGCCGGAGACCAAGAAGGCGTAGTAAGCCTCGTAATGGAGCACCTCGCCGAAGACGACCGCGTCGGCTCCGAACCAGCGGCCCAACTGTTCGGGCGGGACCGCCCTAAGTTTTCCCCAATCGTTAATCCCGTGATCGGCGAGCACCGTATCGATCCCGACCATTGGGATGACAACGAACTCGCGTTCCGCAAGTTCACCTTGGAATGAGCGACGCAATCGGTTGGCATAGGTCCACGCCCATTCCTGACGCTGCTGCGTATCACGGTGGGTCAGCGGGATTTTGTCGAGTACATATTGGGCGCTGCCGTGGTCGGTGAAGGGCAGCACCGCGACTCGTTGCGGCGGATCGTCGGCGTAATCGGCAGCGACCTGAAAGTGGACTCGCCCAGGGTCGAGTTCCACCAGGTGATCGAACCATGTCTTGCGTCCGTGAGACTCCGCTCCCTGCTCGGGGAGGAAGAATGGCCGGCTTTCTTGCTGTTGCGTGGAGCAACTTGCGGCGGCGACCGCCAGAAACGCGATACCGAAGATGGTCGCTCCGGTTCGCTTTACAGGCCCTTTCCGCAACCGGTCAACCATTTCCTCGCCCTCCCGAGGTGATTAGCGTGTGTTCGACTCAATGCCAACAGCAAACTCCTTGCCACCGGCGACGTGGGATGCTTCGTCACCGAAGGAGCGCAGCAGCTTGCGAGGAAATTCGCCTGAAGCCATCGGCGCCGATTGAGCCGGCGATCGCCCGCTCGTCAAATAGTAATCGTGTAGTCGCGAGTAACCGTGTAATTATTGCAGACTCGCCCATTCGCTTTGCTTCAGAGTTCCGGCGGCGGCGCTAGTCGTGTTCTGATGCCTTCGGCCTCTTGATGGTGTGGGAAGCCGCGTTACCGCTGTTCGACGGGAACGGAGAAGGCGTGGAAAGCTTATTGGAGGGCGACCCGAGTCGCGCCAACCCCCCCTTGGTGTCAGCGGGGAGCCGTATGGGGGCAGCGCATAACACTGGCGCTGCCCCGTCCACTCCAACGTGCGGTCCAGCGCAGGGATTAGAGCCGAGTCGAGCGCGCAAAACAAGCAGGACGTCCAAGACCGAGGATTCGGACAGAGATCTCAAGGGATCGACTGACGGACACGGAACATCGCCAGATCGATACCATAGATGCGCAGTCTACCGCACGCATGAAACAGGTGTTTTGGCGCAACTCTGTCGTTGTCGCTGAAGTATGCGGGCCATTCGCACGAACACCGCCTACAGTTTGTTCGAATACTGTTAAAGGCTTAGGGCTGAACAGATTCGAAGGTGGCGGCAATGCGACCTAGCAGTAAAGCCCTCGTCGCGCCGGCTAGTTCTCGCGCTTGTGATCCCCCGAACCTAGCGTATAGTCGTCGTGGCCCGCTTGGAGACAGGGTCTCCTCTGCTTGCCCCGATTCTGGCGAATCGAGTAGCTGTCCATTCCATCCGCCAGTTCCAGATTTAGCACACTCCTAATCTTAAACTTAGGACACTTACGGGCAGATTAGGACAGTACGCGCAGCGAGCCCCCTTGACCCCACGCCCCTTGGGCGCCATAAGGCCGGCCTCCGCCGCCTTCTCTCTAAATTTTCCCCTTTCGCACTCCACGACCGATGAGAGCGTGAATGGAAACCGGTTCTTCACGAAAGCAAAAGATAAAATGTGAAGCCACGTTTAGGTTCAATATCGTTTGTTCACATTCAGAAAGACCTGCCTCGAACCGTCGGACATGGTCGCTGTGGTGATCGTCAGCCATCGCCGCAGGAAATACTGTACCGAAGCAACCTGGGCCGGCGTTTTGCTCGCGTTCGCAGCAAGATTGGGCGAGACCGAAACGTAGGTGTTTTCATTGAGGTAGTGGCCGAGGCCGACAGACTGGCCGCTCACATTCACGCCGAGTGATGCGAGACCCAATGATTCAGAGAGAGCCCGGCCCGCGGCCCCCGCCGCTAGCGATTGCGCCTGTTGCTGCAGTGTCGTCTTTTGTCCCTGCCCAAGCTGACTTGTCGTGGGACCGAAGAGAATGAGCGATAGAATGTCCGCTTGAGCAAGCTGCGGCTGACTTTGTAGTTTGATTTGCGGCTTTGAGGCCGTACCCGCAACAATCACGTGGACCGTATAATCCGATACCGCATACTGCGCGTCGATATTCAGAGTCGGATCGATTTGAGTTCCGCCTGTGAAGAGGATTTGCCCGCTCGCGAGCGTAAATCGTTTGTTATGAAACTGCAGCCATCCTCGGACAGTATCGATTTCCCCAACCACTGAAATCGGACCGTCCGCGTGCTTCTTGATGTCCAGGCCGCCATCCAGTTCCACCGCTGCGTTCTCATGGCGAATCCACGTGTTTCGGTGAATATTGACTCTCAAATTGATGGCCAGATTCTTGAACGTTTCGTTGTCGGCACGTTGGCCCGATGAAATCCCCGGCGTGCGGGATGACGTTGCACCGCTGACGGGCGAGATCTTTTCCCCAGGCCGAATGACAACGATCGTGTCGTCTGGCGGAGGCGCTGAAGACCCACTTAGAAAATCCAGGTTTGGATGAATAGTCGTATCGACGACATCCATTTCCCCCTGGATATGTGGCGCTTCTGGGGTGCCGCTTGCATGAATTTCCCCGTTAATCTTTGCGTTGTACTGCTGGGTAGCGATCACGGGCCACTGATGTATCTGAAGAGAGGTATTGATCGCACCGGGCGAGTAGTTGTCATGTAGTGCTATCAAGCCGCTGCCGCTGAGCGTGCCATCACCAGCTTTCGCCGACAACTCGGCAATCTTGATGCTAGTCGGTGAAGCCAGCAGGCGCATCTTGAAATCGGTTACTGTTACGCC
>Ga0209648_10006573_pt1 | contig 9994 bp, 9 predicted proteins | sample GraSoi2013_115cm_FD_185830 | JGI IMG/M metagenome (GOLD analysis project Ga0209648, IMG submission 185830) | Grasslands soil microbial communities from the Angelo Coastal Reserve, California, USA - Sample 9_17_2013_115cm (SPAdes) (version 2) | ecosystem: Environmental > Terrestrial > Soil >...
AGGTTCTCCACGTCGCCCACCGTGTCGGGGTAGGTCGCCACGCCGCACGAAATGGTGAGCGGATGGGCCTCGCCGCTCCACCGCCAGCGGGTGGACTCGACCGTGGCGCGGATGCGTTCGGCCACTTCGGCGCCGACCGCGAGCGGCGTGTGCGGCATCCAGAGGGCGAACTCCTCCCCACCGATCCGCGCCACGAGGTCGTTGTCGCGCACCGCTTGGCGCAAGATGTCGGCCACGTGCCGCAGCGCCGCGTCGCCCGCCTGATGGCCGAGGGTGTCATTCAAGACCTTGAAGTGATCGATGTCCACGAACACCAGCGTCACGCACCCCTGCGGCTTGCCAGCCGAGACCGCGAACTTGCGATCGAACTCCCGGCGGTTACTCAAGCCCGTGAGCGGATCGCGCACGGCCCGCTGCTCGGCCTCGTGCACCGCGCGCGCCGCGGCGAGGCGCGGCCCGAGTTCGGCGATCAGGCGCTGCAAGGGATCACCCCCGGAACTCGTGGGCGGCAGGGGCGGGCCCGTGATCACGAGCGCGGCGATCACGAAATGGCCGTCGCGCAGCGGATAGGCGGTGCCCTCGCGCTCGCGCTTGCGACGGTCGGGGATCGCCGCGCCGAAGATATCGTCGGCACCCTGGGCGGCGACGGGGATGCCGGACTGCAAGGCGCGCATCACGGGCGCATCGGCGGGCACCGGAAGGTTCGCGAGGCGGGCGTCGACCCCCCCGACAGCGCCACCACGCGACCCCCGGACGCGCCACCGACAGCGGGCAGCACGATCGCCGCGCCGCGCTGCGTGACCTGCTGCGCCAGCTCCACGCCCGCCTTGGCGATGCCCTCGAGCGTCTGCGCCCCGCCCGCGATCGCCGCGAGCCGCTTTGACACGAGCTGGCTCGATTGCTCCGCCGGCTCGGGGGCGAGCCGCATGCTCGCGACCACCCGGCGCAGCTCCTCGGCGACCACCTCGGCCCGCGCGGGCGTGGCGTCGGGCGGCGGCAAGAGCAGCCCGGCGCCGAAGGGGAAATCGCCCACGGCCACGTAGCTCCCCACCGGCTCACGCACCACGTGTGAACGGCCATCGACTGAGGCGAGCTGCACCAGCGCGGCGCCGCGCTCGCGCACGGGGCGGTCGAGCTCCTCGCCCACGACCTGCACGTCGCCGTCCGCGAGTCCGACCGCCCAGCCGGCCCGGGCCCCGTGCGCCCGGCGCAACAGGTCCAGCGTGTGGACGAAGTCCGACGGTCGGGTCAGCGGTGTGTCGGCGAGCCAGACGCGGACCAGCGGCGCCAGGGCGAGGCCGGTCGCGGCGAGAAAGCCACCCAGCGCCGCGACGAGCGCCCACACGTTGGCGGCGAGGACGGCAGGCACGATCGCGGCGAGGCCCGCCACGGCAAGGCCGCGGCCGACCCAGACGCCCGCCAGAGGGCCCTTCACGAGTGATTGATGCGGCTCGCGGCGGCGGCGGCGCCAAATCCGTTGTCGATATTGACGACGGTGACGCCCGAGGCGCAGGAGTTGAGCATCCCCAGGAGCGCCGCGATCCCGCCGAACGAGGCGCCGTAGCCCACGCTCGTGGGCACGGCGATCACCGGCACGGACACGAGACCGCCGACGACGCTCGGCAGCGCTCCTTCCATCCCCGCCACGACGATGATCACGCCGGCCGAGCGGAGCAGGTCGGTCTGCGTGAGGATGCGATGGATCCCCGCGACCCCGACATCGGTGAGCCGTCCTACGCGGTTTTGGAGCGCGCGCGCCGTCACGGCCGCTTCCTCGGCGACCGGCAGGTCGCTCGTCCCCGCGGTGACGATGAGAATGGTGCCCCGCCCCGTCGGCTCGGGCTCGGGCTCGGGCGCCAGATAGACGGTGCGCCCCAGCTCGTTGACGTCCGCCCGGGGAAACCGGGCCGCGAGCGCGCCGCGGTGAGCGGGCTCGGCCCGGGTCGCGAGGAACCGCCCCACCCGCTCGGTGAGCCGCTCGGCGATGGCGACGACCTGGTCGGGCGTTTTGCCCAGGCACAGGATCACCTCCTCGTGCCCCTGGGTCAGGGGCCGGAGATGATCGATCGTGGCAAACGGGAGACGCTCGATGAACCGACCGAGGTCGTCGAGCTTCACGCCGCCTGCCCCACCGCGCTTCCGGCAAAGGAGGTCGTGAGGATCGCCTCCGCCTCGTGGAGCGAGTCGATGCGGAACAGCCGCTCGCGCAACTCCGCGGCGCCGGGGACGCCCTTGGTGTACCACCCGAAATGCTTGCGGAACTCGAGCGCCGTCTTGCGGGTGTCGCCCTGGAGCCGACGGGCGAGCCGCGCGTGCTCGAGCGCCACGGCGCAGCGCTCCGCCGGGGTCGGCCCCGGGCGCGGCGAGCGCCCGGTGAGCAGGTCCCGCGCCTGCGCGAAGAGCCACGGATTGCCGAACGAGCCGCGGGCCACCATGACGCCGGCACAGTTGGTGTGGCGCCACATGGCGAGCACGTCCGCGGCCGTCATGACGTCGCCGTTCCCGATCACCGGAATGTCGAGCGCCTCGACCACGCGGGCGATCTCGTCCCAGTTCGCCTTGCCGGAAAACATCTGGGTACGGGTGCGCGCGTGCAGCGTCAGCGCCTGGGCCCCCGCATCGCGACAGCGCCGCGCGATCGTCACCGGGTCGCGCACGCTCTCGTCCCAGCCGCTGCGGATCTTCACCGTGACGGGGAGATGGGTCACCCCCCGCACCGCGGCGATGATGCGCTCGACCAGGCCGAGATCCTTCAGGCACCCCGATCCGCCATTGTTCTTGACCACCTTCTTCACCGGGCAACCGAAGTTGATGTCGATGAAGTCGGGCTCGACGACGGCGGTGACCATCTCCGCCGCGCGGGCCATGATGGTGGCGTCGGCGCCATACAATTGGATCCCGATGGGTCGCTCCGCCGGCTCAAAGCGCATGTCGGCGAACAGGTGCTCGATGCCCCGGGCCACGCCCACCGCCGAGATGAACTCCGACACCACCACGTCGGCGCCAAAGCGCCGACACAGGAGCCGGAAGGGCGACTCGGAGACCCCCGACATGGGGGCCAAGAACAGCGCCACCCCCGGTGGCGTGGAATAGGGGAAGTGCATGTGACACAACGTAATGACGCGTTGTGCGGGGAGCAACCAGTGCGTGTCGGAGCGACCCGCGGACGTGCCGCTCAGCGGCTCGTGACGACCTGAATCGCGCCGTGCAGGTGCCCGAGGCCGAAGCGGGCCTCCGCTTCGGACGCGCTGTAGTGCCGAACCACGGTGACGCCGGCGACCTGGATCGTGCGGAGCGACTCGAGGCCCCCGAGGCGGCTCTGGTCGAGATACACGACGATGTCGCCTTCCTTCTCGGGACGCACCGTGCTCGGGTTGCGCAGGAACCAGTTCGGTCGGAGCACGTGCAGCGCCTCGTACAGCGTCGACGAGGTCGCAACCTTGGCCAGGTCCTCCAACGTCACGGCGTCACTGCTGCGAAGGGGCGCCGACTCCCCCGGCCCCCGACTGCCACGGCTGGCGCCGCCGCACGCCGCCACGAGGACGAGCCCACCCAGCGCAACGGTCAGTGCTCGAGCGAACATAGTAGGCTCCCGCGGTGAGCGTTCGCCCTCCAACGTACGCGCCCGGAGCGGAGCCTGCCACGGCCAGGTTCCCCCCTGCCGGTCCGCCCCGGGGCAGACGTCAGTTCGAACCCGGTGAGCCCCCCCAGGGCCGGACGGGTGTGGCCTCGGGGCGTTGCTGAGCGCCGGGGGGCGCTGGCCGCGCCCGATCCCGCACCACCGCGACGACCGCCGTCGCTCGAGGCCGGTCGCCTTTGCGCAGGGAGCAACCAATCATTAGGTTTCGCGCCGCTCACACATGTTGTGGCGCCGTTCCCGCACTGGAGACCGCACGTGCGCTTGCGCGAATTCTTCGCCGACGACGCGATCAAGCTGGAGCTCGAGAGCACCGCCAAGGACGACGTCTTGAAGGAGCTGGTCGGCCTCTTGCACTTGGACGAGCGCTCGGAGCAGACGCTCGTGAAGATGCTCAAGCGGCGCGAGACGCTCGGGTCGACCGGTATCGGACAGAACATCGCCATCCCGCACTGCCGCGCGCTTGCGGTGAATAGCTTGCGCGTCGCGTTCGGTCGTAAGCTCGAGGGGATCGACTTCAACGCGATCGACGGCAAACCGGTTCACTACTTCTTCCTGATCGTCGCCCCGCCGCTCGAAGTCTCGAACCAGTACCTGCCCGTGCTCGGCAAGATCGCCCAGTTCGCCAAGGAAGCGGACGTGCCGGACAAGCTCCAGAAGATCACGACGCCGCAGGAATTCCTGAAGCTCTTGGAAGACAAGAACATCTGACGTCGGAGCGCCGCAGCCGGTTCCGCGCTCACTCCCACTCGATCGTGGCGGGTGGCTTGGAGCTGATGTCGTAGGTGACGCGGTTGACGCCCTTCACCTCGTTGATGATGCGGTTGGAAATCCGCGCCAGCACATTCGGGGGGAACGGGAACCAGTCCGCCGTCATCCCGTCGCGACTGGTTACCGCCCGTAATGCCACGACGTGGTCGTACGTGCGAAAATCGCCCATCACGCCGACGGACTTGATGGGGAGCAAGACCGCGAACGCCTGCCAGATCTGGTCGTACAGGCCGGCCGCGCGGATCTCCTCCAGATAGATCGCGTCGACCCGACGCAACAGCTCGAGCCGCGGCGCCGTGACGGGACCGAGCACGCGGATCGCCAACCCCGGGCCCGGGAACGGATGGCGGCCCACGATCTCCTCGGGCAGCCCGAGCTCGCGACCCACCTGGCGCACCTCGTCCTTGAACAAGTCGCGCAACGGCTCGATCAGGGTCCAGGGGAGGTTGGGCCGCAGGCCGCCGACGTTGTGGTGCGTCTTGATCGTGACGGACGGCCCGCCCGCCGGCGCCGCGGACTCGATCACGTCCGGATAGAGCGTCCCCTGCACGAGAAAGCCGACGTCCCCGGCGACCTGCTGCGCGGTCTCCTCGAACACGTCGATGAACAGATGCCCGATGCGCCGCCGCTTCTCCTCGGGGTCTTCCACGCCCGCGAGCGCGGCGAGGAAGCGCGCGCCCGCGTCCACCACGCGCAGATCGATGCCCAAGTGGGCGCGGAAGGTGCGCTCCACCTGCTCGCGCTCATTCTGGCGCAGCAGGCCGTGGTCCACGAAGATGCAGGCGAGCCGGTCGCCGATGGCCCGATGCACGAGCGTCGCCGCCACCGCGGAATCGACGCCGCCCGAGAGCCCACAGATGGCCCCCCGCGCCGGCCCGACGCGCGCACGGATGCGCTCCACTGCCTGCTCCACGAAGTGGCCCGGGGTCCAGTCGGGCGTGCAGCCGCAAATCGTGAACAGAAAGTTGTGGAGGATCTCCCCGCCCCGCGGTGTGTGCGCCACCTCGGGGTGAAACAGAAGCCCGAACACGGGTCGCGAGTCGTGCTCGAACCCCGCCACCGGCGCGTTGGCGCTCGAGGCCGTGACCCGAAAATGCGGCGGAGGCTGCTCGATCCGGTCCCCGTGGCTGGCCCACACGGTGATGCACGCTTGGGGCTCGAAGCCCGCGAACAGGCCCGTGGCCTCGCGCACGGTGACCTCGGCCCGACCGTACTCGCGCTCCGCGGACGGCTGCACCTTGCCCCCCGCGAGGTGCGCCACGAGCTGCATGCCGTAGCAGATGCCGAGCACGGGGATGCCGAGCTCCAAGACCTTCGGCTCGGCCGTGGGCGCGCCGGGGTCGAACACGGAGCTCGGGCCGCCCGAGAAGATGATGCCCTTGGGGTCGAACTGAGCGATGAACGCGAGGTCCGTGCCGCGGGCGGCGGGATGGATCTCGCAGTACACGTGCGCCTCGCGCACGCGGCGCGCGATGAGCTGCGTGAACTGGGAGCCGTAGTCGAGGATCAGAATGCGGTTCACGCCCCTGCCCCGCTCGCGTGATACCACGTGGTCGGCTCGAGGACCTCGCCGCGCATCAAATCGTCGAGCGTCTCGCGCTGGCGCGCCACGTAGTAGCGGTCCCCCTCGACCAACACCTCGGGCGCCCGGGGCCGCTGATTGTAGGTCGAGCTCATCACGAAACCGTAGGCACCGGTGCCGAGCACCGCGAGCACCTCGCCGGCCGCGACGGCGGGCAGCTTGCGGTCGAGCGCCAGGAAGTCGCCCGACTCGCAGATCGGACCGACCACGTTCACGAGCTCTTCGGGCCGCCCGCCGTCCTGGAGCGGGACGATGTCGTGATGCGCGTTGTAGTGGCTCGGCCGCACGAAGTCGTTCATCCCCGCGTCCACGACGACGAACTCCTTCCCTCCCGCGTGCTTGCGGTACAGCACGCGCGTCAACAGGACGCCGGCGTTGGCCACGAGATACCGGCCCGGCTCGCAGATGAGGCCCAGGCCGGCCTGCCGGATCGACGGCGCGACGGCCTCGGCAAACGCCTTGGGGCTCGGGGCTTTCTCGTTGTGGTAGCGCACGCCGAGGCCACCGCCCACGTCGAGCGCGTCAATCGTGCTGATGCCCGAGGCGCGCAGCGCCGTCACGAGCTCGAGCAGTTTCACGGTACCGCGATGATACGGCTCGACGTCGGTGATCTGCGAGCCGAGATGCATGGCCAGGCCCCGCAGCGTGAACAGCGGCTCGGCGGCGATGCGCTGCGCGACGCTCACCACCTCATCGTAGGGGACGCCGAACTTCGCGGTCTTCTCCCCCGTCTTGGTATAGGGATGGGTCTCGGTCGCGACGTCGGGATTCACGCGAATGCCGAGGCTCGCGGGACGCTTGATGCGGCGCGCGACGGCGAGCGCCGCGTCGAGCTCCGCTGCGGACTCGATGTTCAAATAGCCCACGCCCGCCCGGATCGCCTCGTCGAGCTCGGCGGCGGTCTTGCCGACCCCGGAGAACACCACGCCGCCGGGCGCGAACCCCGCCGCGAGGGCGCGGCGCAGCTCGCCCACGGAGACGATGTCCACCCCCGCGCCCAACGTGCGCAGCACCTTCAACACGCCGACGTTGCCGTTCGCTTTCACGGAATAGCAGATGCGGTGCGGCACGTCGTGCAGCGCGTCGTGCAGCGCGTGGTACTGGGCACGGATCAGGTTGGCGCTGTAGACGTAGGTGGGCGTCCCGACGCGCTCCGCGATGGCGCGGAGCAGCGCGGGATCGAACCCTAGTACCGCCGTGCCCATCTTCGGACGGCGCGTCGAGCCACAGCGGGCGCCGGTGCTCGCGAGCGTGACGTCATGGTTTCACAACAGAGATCACCAGCTGCGAGGGATACCGCTTCGAGTGGTGCACGACGTTGTGCGCGACGACACCACTCGCCTCGTCGTAGTTGTGGCCGCCCGTGTTCAAGTTGCAGTCGAAGCGGGGGAAGTTGCTGCTGCTCACCTCGATCCGCAGCCGATGCCCGACATCGAAATAGTTGCTGGTGGTGAGCGGCTGCAGCGTCACCTTGTACACCTTTCCGGGCTCCAGCCACGCCAGCGGCTTGTCGTACCCATCGCGATAGCGCAGCCGCTGGATCGACGTCGAGGTTGTACGCTCGGCCGTCGGGATAGACGTCGATGAGCTTCACGCTCACGTCGGTGTCCTTGGCGTCCGACGACACGTAGAGGGTCGGCGTGATCGGCCCACTGACCTCGATGCCTGCCCGGAACGGTGCGGCCGTGTACACCAGGACGTCAGGCCCTGGCTCACGCCGCCTAGTACGCCTGCGCCCATACCGCCTCCGCGACGCTCGGTTTCCCACACCACACGCAGGTCTTGGGTGGCTCAGGCGAGCGGAACTCGGGATCGGGCAGGAGGCGCACCGTCGCCCCCGTCTCCCGCTTGATCTCCGCCTCGCACGCGGCCGAGCCGCAGAACCCACCGTAGGCGAACCCGCCCCCACCCTTCATGAACTCGATGAACTGACCTTTCGTGACGCCGCGGATCGAATGGGCCTCGCGCCGCTCCCGCGCCGCGGTGAACAGCGCCGCCTGCAGCTCGTCGAGCGCCTGAGCGGTGAGCGCGACCACGGCGTCAAGCCGCAGCGGCGCCTTGCCCCCGGTGCGGCGCGCGGCCATCACCTGCCCCGCGGCCACGTCGCGCGGGCCGATCTCGAGCCGCAATGGGACCCCCTTCGCCTCCCACTCGAAGTACTTGGCGCCGGGCTTCAAGGTGTCGCGCAGGTCGAGCGCCACCCGCACGCCGGCACGATCGAGCTCCGCCTTGACCTGGCCCGCAACCGCCGCCACCTGCGCCCGCTCGTCGTCCGACTTCCAGATCGGCACGATCGCGACCTGCACCGGCGCGAGCCGAGGGGGGCACACGAGGCCGTGATCGTCGCCATGCGTCAGCACAAGCCCGCCGATCATGCGGGTCGTCGCGCCCCAGGAAGTGTTCCAGACATACTCGAGCCCGCCCGCTGCGGTCTGATACTTGACCTCAAACGCCTTGGCGAAGTTCTGGCCGAGATGGTGCGACGTGCCCGCCTGCAAGGCCTTGTTGTCCTGCATGAGGGCTTCCAGGGCGTAGGTCCGCACGGCGCCCGCGAACTTCTCGCTCTCGGTCTTCTGACCCGTGATCACGGGCATCGCCATCCACTGTTCCTGGAACGCGCGGTACACGCCGAGCATCTGGCGCGCCTCGGCCTCCGCCTCGGGCTCGGTGGCGTGCGCCGTGTGCCCCTCCTGCCACAGGAATTCCGTGGTGCGCAGGAACAGCCGTGTGCGCAGCTCCCAGCGCACGATGTTGCACCACTGATTCAAGAGTAGCGGCAGGTCGCGGTAACTCTGGATCCACTTGGCGAACATCGCGTAGATGATCGTCTCGGACGTGGGCCGCACGACCAGCGGCTCCTCGAGCGCCGATTCGGGATCGACCATCACCGCCTGCGCGCCGCTCTTGCCGGTCGCCTTGAGGCGGGTGTGGGTGACGAGCGCCACTTCCTTCGCGAACCCCTCGACGTGCTCCGCCTCTTTCGCCAGGAAGCTCATGGGGATGAACAAGGGGAAGTAGGCGTTCTGATGCCCCGTCGCCCGGATCTGGTCGTCCAGGGCCCGCTGCATTAGCTCCCAGATGCGGTAGCCGTGGGGTCGGATCACCATGCAGCCGCGCACCGGTGAGTAGTCGGCGAGCTCGGCCTGCATGATGACGTCGTTGTACCACTCGCTGAAGTCCTGCGCGCGTGGCGTGATCTTCTGCGCCGCGGCCATCAGCGGGGGAATCCGTGCAGTAGCTCGGCGATGGGAACCTTGCGCTCCGTGCCGGCCGTCAGGTCGCGCACCGTGGCGACGTTGGCCTTGCGCTCGTCCGGCCCGACGATCACCGCGCGGGGCGCCCCGCGCGCCGCGGCGAGCTCGAGTTGCTTGCGGATCGACGCGTGCCGCAGCCCGTACTCGACCGCCATCCCGCGGTCGCGCAGCTCGTGCGCCAGCTTGAGCACGGCCGCCAGGTCGTCCCCGCCCACCGCGACGAGAAAGGCGTCGAGTTGCCCCGACGCCTCGAGCCGCAGCTGGCGCGATCGCAACAGCTCCCCGAGCACGACATCCCCCATGCCGAAGCCCAGCGCGGGGAGATCGACGCCCGCGAGGGCCTGGAGCAGGCCGTCGTAGCGGCCGCCCCCGCCGATCGCCCGCATCGTGCGCCGCGCGTCGAACAGCTCGAACACGACCCCCGTGTAGTAGGCGAGCCCGCGCACGATCGTGAGATCCACCTCGACGAAGTCCCCGAGCCCCATCGCCTGCAATGCGTCGACGACCGTACACAGCGGCTCCCCGGCCTCCCGGCCCCCCGGCACAGCGCCCAGGGCCGCCGTGACGGCCTCGAGCCCCTTGAGCCCGGCGAGTGTAGCGAGCGCCCCCCCGGGCCCCCCGCCTCCCGCCGCCCCCAGCTGCTCGAGCGCCCCCGGTGCGCGCTCCGCCTTGTCGAGCGCCCGGAAGGCGGCCGGCAGCTCCTCCTCGCCCAGGCCGTGCCCGAGGAGCAGGGCCCGCAGCACCCGCCGG
>Ga0209648_10006574_pt1 | contig 9993 bp, 9 predicted proteins | sample GraSoi2013_115cm_FD_185830 | JGI IMG/M metagenome (GOLD analysis project Ga0209648, IMG submission 185830) | Grasslands soil microbial communities from the Angelo Coastal Reserve, California, USA - Sample 9_17_2013_115cm (SPAdes) (version 2) | ecosystem: Environmental > Terrestrial > Soil >...
TGGACCGCTCGAACTGGATTCCGTCGTTCCACCCGGAGGAGCTACGTGCAATCCGCCCAGCGCCGGCACCATACAGTGCAGCATTCCTGCACTCGCGGCCAGCACCAATGCGGTGTTCACAGTCAATGTGAGGCCGCTCTTCAGTGGTGTACGCACGTTCACGGCAATCGCTGCTGAAGCCAGCAATACAACCGACGCAACCACAGCAGACAATACCGCAAGCGACACCATCAAAGTGCGCTTCAAGCCATTCCGGAAGTAGGGTTTAATAAATGAAGTAGGGATGATTTTGCAGCCTTGATGCCAATCGATTGGCCGGCGATGATCAGTACAGATCATCGCCGGCCAATTCTTTTAGGACTAGGTGCCCCAGGGCCGGAAGGTTTTTCCCGTCGGGCACTTTGTGTTCCTTCGTGTTATGTTCCTTCGTGCCCTTTGTGTTAAAACCTCCCGCGGAACGAAGTGGAGCGTGGTATTAAACCGGTATCAAACCGTTGGTCTCGGAGGAGTTATCGCTTATCATTTCGCTTGAGGTCTGCCTGGGGGTCGAGACATTGATGTCAGGGGGCATGAATCGAACGTTTGGGGACTATTAAAACTGCTTGAAGTAATGGCGGCTTATGTTATTTAATTTCAATGACTTAACACTGAAATGGCTGCTTCAAGCAATACCCCCACCCCCGCTACTGACACGGAGGAAAAAGAATGGCTGACCGATTCGGGAAAGGAAACCACATGCACCACCAGCATCACCATCTACTGTGGAATGTTATGTTCCTGTGCTTATTATGGTGCTCCCTGGGAGCGGGAACTGTTTTCGCGCAGAGTGACACTCCGGCTGGAACGGCGCAGACCAGCGCCACCTCATCTGCCCCAGTGACATTCAATGGCAATCCGGTATTGCCTCCCAAGTGGGCTTTCGGTGTGCTTTATGGCAGCTACCACGACCAGGCCCAGGTGCTGAGTGATATGAAGCAGCTCCGTGAAAGCTATAGCGGCGACCTCTACTGGATTGATTCGAGCTGGCTCAGCGGCAGCTATAACCAGGAACCGGCAAGGTACATCTGCTTCCAGTTTGATCCCCAGCAGTTCCCTGATCCAACCCTCATGATCAGCACCCTGCACCAGAACCACTTCCACTTCGGTGTGTGGGAATGGCCCTGGGTTGATCAGGATTGTCCGCTTTACAAACAAGGCGCTGCCAGGCATTTCTTCGTTGAAGATTCGAGCGGCAATGTTGTGAACGGCAAAGGCTGGCACGGCAACAAATTTACCGGCGTCTTTGACTTTACCAATCCGGAAACGGCCGCATGGTGGCAGGCACTCAACCAGCCGTGGACCGACGTGGGACTCAACTTCTTCAAGCTCGACACCGGTGGCGTGTATCCCAAAGAAGGCGTGCTCCAGGACGGCAGCAACAGTCAGGAACGCTACAAGACCCTGTACCGCAAGATACCCTACGAGGTTTCTGCTGAAGCCAATCGCGGCCGCGGCTTTGTGCTCACGCACACGCAGAAATCCCCCAACGCAGACCAGTATCCCGGCATGTGGACTGGAGACTCACATGCTACCTGGGAGGGACTGGTCGCCGAGATGCGTATCGCATCCGGTCTGAATACTCCCGACACCACGGCTTTCTGGTGCGGCGATACCGGTGGATACAATGGCGTTCCTGATGACGAGCTATACATCCGGTGGCTGGAGTACACCACGTTTACCCCTTGCCAGGAGTTTTTCGGCTCCAAGCCCACTCTGACCGGATCGCGCTTTCCCTGGCAGTTCAGCAAGCAGGCGCAGGATATCTTCAAGACCTACACCCAACTGCGTTACCGGCTGCTGCCCTTCAGCTATTCCAACGCGCAAATCCAGTACCACGAAAAACCGGTACAGTACCAGGTGCATTGGATTGGTTCGGCCCAGATCGTCAATGGCGCCGGCGACAGCCAGGTCCTGGTGCAGCCCGTTACTGCTGCGGGTGCAACCACCGCATCCGTAAGCTTTCCGGCAGGATCAAGTTGGATGGATTATTGGACGGGAGCAATCTACAAGGGAGGGAGCACTCAAACTGTCCCAGCTCCCATTGACCGCGAGCCTGTCTTCATCAAAGCAGGCTCCATCATTCCCATGGGCCCTGTGATGCAGTGGGTGAACCAGGTGCCCGCTGATCCCGTCACGCTGGATATTTATCCGGCAGGCAGAACGACTTACACCCTCTATGAAGACGACGGGGTTACCACGCAGTACGCTGCCGGGGCTTACTCAACGACCAAATTCACATCGAATAACCACACCAAACGCGAGGTGGTAACCATTGGCGCGGCCAGCGGCAACTATAACGGCAAGCTGCTGGAGCGAACGTATGTGCTGAAGATCAACCGGCAGGCGTTGAATCCAGGCAGAGTCGCGCGTGACGGCAAAGCGGTAAAGAAACTTTCTTCGCAAGCGGACCTCGATGCAGTCTCCGAAGGCTGGTTCTACGACGCAAAAACCAAAACGGTGTGGATAAAGTTCAGAATCTTCACTTCAACGGCAACGACAGTGGTGTTGTAGCCGTGCTAGGCTTCAAGTTTAAATCTGGTCGCCGCCAAACGGTACATGCGCCGCCAAACCAGGCGATTGACGGTAACTACAATCGCGGCCATGCAAACCGTGGCCGCAAGCAGCAATCGGAAATTGCCGTTGTCGGTGGCCTGGCTGATCACCGCACCCAGACCGGTCGTAGAGAATGTTTTCCCTTTGAAGTGAAAGTATTCTGCCACAATGCTTGCATTCCAGGCGCCGCCGGAAGCGGTCACCAGGCCGGTGATCAGGAAGGGGAAAATTCCTGGAAGGATCAGCTTCCGCCAACGCTCGAATTTGCTGAAAGAGAAGACATTGCATACTTCTTTCAAATCGGTGGGAATGGCGCTGGCGCCGGCAATCACATTGAACAGGATGTACCACTGCGTGCCCAATAACAAAAGCACAATCGAAGCTGTGCCCAGCCCACCCCCGAAGCGGACCAGAGCGAGAAGAACGATAGGGAACAACGCAGTCGCCGGTACGGATGCGGCAATTTGTGCAATCGGCTGGGCCACTCGCGCAAGCCGGGGACGAGATCCAATGGCGACCCCTACGGGAATTGTCCATAGTGCACCGAGTACCAGTGTGAGGTTAACTCGCAAAAAAGTTGCAGCCGCTCCTACACCCACGCTCTTCAACTCTTCACGATGCAACCCCGCCAACAGAACAGCACTATTGAAAACTGCGTAGACAATTCCAACCAGCAGTGCGGCTCCCAACACCCACAAAAGCCACGTCCGCGTCTGGGCTTTTCCGCTCCTCGATTCCGACTGCAAATCACTGTGCGCAAAATGCAATACAAGGGCCTCTCGCAATGGGGTTACTGTTTTGCGCGAGAGAAAGGCTATCAGCTTTGAGCGGCGAATCAGGTCCAAAATAGGAGAGCGCGGAACGTCAGTGGCTTCGACATTCTCGACCTTGAACTTCTGGGCCCAGGCAATCAGCGGCCGCCAGACGAGCTGATCGGTCAATATAATGACCACCAGCATCGCAGTCACACCCCAGAGAATTGCACGAGTATCACCCACGCTGGCCGCGGTCTGAAGATATGCACCCAGACCAGGCAGGCGAAAATCCCGGTTGCCCAGAATGAACATCTCGCAAGCCATCAGAAAAAACCAGCCGCCAGCCACGGACATCATGGAGTTCCAAACCAACCCGATCACGGCGTAGGGCAGCTCCATTTGCGTGAATGACTGCCACCAGCTAAAGCGATAAAGCTGTGCCACTTCCCGCATTTCCTGCGGAATGCTCTTCAGCGAGGCGTAGAAGCTGAAGGCCATGTTCCAGACCTGGCCGGTGAAGATCAGCAGGATGGCGCCGAGTTCCAGGCCCAGTTGTCTCCTGGGGAATAGCGAAACCATGGCCAGCATTACGCCCGGCAGAAAGCTCAGCACAGGAATGGATTGCAGCACATCGAGCAATGGAATCATGAAGCGCTCAGCGCGCGCGTTATACGCTGCGATGTAGCCATAGACTAAGGTGAATGCCAGGCTCAGGAAATAGGCGATCGAAATGCGCATCACCGAATAAAAGACGTAAACGGGAAGAGCGCGGGGATGAAGATCAATCTCAACCTGTGCCGTAAGAGGGCCACTCCAATAACGGCTGATAGCGATGACGCTGTAGAAGAGGGCAAGCCCCAGGGCAAAAATCGGGAGGTCGGTCAGAAAAGAACGACTAGAACGAGGGAGAACACCCCAGGGAAGAACGAAGGAGCGAAGGGCGGCTGATGTTGATTGCCGACTCATGAGGACTTGACTTCCGAAGACTTGTTTTCCAATGCGGCGCTTTCCCGCTCTTGGTCGGTCTTCTCTTCCGGATGCAATATCAACTGAAGCCTTTGGTTGCCAGAATCATAGGTGAAGAGTTCGCAATCGCGCCCCCAATGGAGCGCGGTTTCAAGTTGACGCTCAACTTCATTTTCAGGATAGTGCTCGTCAAGCAGGTCGCGGAAAAGCTCAAGAGGAATGGTGTGGTCGGCTTTCGCCCACAGCGCGCTCTCGATTTGCTGGAACAGAAGAACATTTTTCAGAGCTGCACGGCGAAATAAGGCTTTGCGGGTGGCAATATCGGCTTCCGCAAAGATGCGCCCTTCAGGAGTAATCTCCACATCACCTTGCTCCAGCCGGGCAAAGCCAAGCAGCGCGGCTGCTTCGATGATGGGCAGCAGATCCTCAATATCCATCAGCAGTTGCTCGGCAAGGTGGTAAAGATCTTCCGCTCCGCCGCGGTCCACAAGCAACTCCAGCAATCCAGCAATGCCTCCGGGGCGGGCATGAGGCAAGGGCTGGTAGATCCGCTTCTGGCCAACTTCGGGAGGTGGCGCAAACATAACATCTGGCTTGGTCATCACCTTGTAAATGTAATCAACGTACAGGAGAAACTGCGGCGACTTCCTCTCACGCGGCTGTGGCAGTGGAACGCGGAAATCGGCGCGAATGTGGGCGGGATTGCGGCCCAGCACAATAACCCGGTCGGCCAGCAGCACAGCCTCTTCAATATTGTGGGTAACAATAAAAATTGTTTTCGTGTCAATTTTCTGGTTGAGCCAGAGCTCCAGCAGTTCACCGCGCAGACTTTCAGCGGTGAGCACGTCGAGTGCAGAAAAAGGCTCGTCCATGAACAGCACTTCGGGTTGAACCACCAGGGCCCGTGCAAAGCCGACACGCTGTTTCATTCCGCCGGAAAGCTCCTTGGGGTACGCGGTTTGAAATCCCTTTAATCCAACTGTATCCAGCACGTGCAATGCCCGGCGACGGCGCTCGGGTGCAGTGACACCACGAGCCATCAACGGAGCTTCAACATTCTCCAGAACAGTAAGCCAGGGGAACAAGGCGAAACTCTGAAAAACAATCGCGGCGTTGGGAGTTGCCTCTGCACAAGGCTTACCATGCCATAGGACACAACCCGAAGAAGGCGCAGCCAATCCCGAAAGAATTCTGAGCAGAGTTGATTTACCGCATCCGGAAGCGCCCAGCAACGCAACCACAGTTCCGGAATAAACTGAGAGATCCAGGGGCGCGATCACTTGAACGCGAGTGCCATCAGGTTGGAGAAACGACTTTTCGACTCCGCGGGCTTCAATCACTATCTCGCCGGTCTCGCGCTCGCGCCGGGCAACCGGCGGGCATGGGAAGGGAGTGGTGACTTCCGCTTCAGGAAGGGCGGTGTGGACTCCCTCAGCGTGGTCTGTCTGCGGCGCGGCATACTCGCGGCCGGCGAGTTCATCCATCAGGCGCTGCCACACTTCTTCGGGAAGCTCATCAAAAAGTTGCATGCGCTGATCTGGCGCCATGTGATCAATAATTTCGCGCATTTCCTCGGGAGGGCGCGTGTGCAGCAGAATGTATTGGTGATAGTAAGGGAATTTTGTAATCACAGCGGCGGCAAGTTGCGTCGGCAAAAGGCGAAAGAGCGTTTGCTGATGCTCATCAGATAAGCTGCCAATCAAGTCGGCGGCGAGAGACACGGGCATCTCTTTTACGAGCGAGACCAGGTCTGACCATTGTCCTTGTCCCAAGAGCGATCGGAATTTGTCATTGTGCAAGGAGTTCATCCCCAGATTCTCCGCAGACTGCACTTTCCACTAGTTGAAGTCCGATTCTTTGTATGCTTCTTTAATGATAACGGGGAGGGCGCACCCATTGCTCAGATGGATCAGGATTTTTTACGAGAACTAGCTGACATTGTACGGCAGTTGTTGGAGAAGTTGAGTCTTGGCTTGGCCGCGGAGACAAACCCATAATACGTAGGCTTCTGGAAACCACTTTGGCAGTATGAGGTTTCTCCAGCCAATGCGCCGATTCAGACTGCCAGTAGAAATAGGAACGTGAACAGTGCCGCAGGAGACAGGAACGACAGTAGCCGGGCCCGCTTTCGTGCACGCGGTTTAGGACCGGTGGCGTATGGATTGCCAAGACCCAGCCTCGCGAAAAATTCGCCGGGAGCAAGCCTTTCCGCTAAAGGTTTGAGCCTTTCATTTGTACACTCAGTCGTGTCGGCTGTGTAGAGGCCCTCAAAACTTCGACCCGCAGCACTCTCGGATGGCACAAGCGCTTCTTGCTCAGTTTCGACTCTATTGTTTTCGCTACGATCGTACATAATAATCTCCTTCGTGGCACAGCCCTACACATGCGGAACCGCGATGTTTTGTTCTTCAAGGCTGCTTTTTATCTATTGATGTATGGTGCAGGGAGACGAGGAAGCGTTACAAAGGGGGAAGGTATCAGATGACAGAAAAGCGTTCTGCTCAACGCTCTCTATATTTCTATTTTTTAATGATAGGGAGTTATTAAGGAGTTATCTATGTTCCTGGGTAGGATGTTATGGCGTAGAGAGAGAAATCCAAAAGCCCGTGCTCAGCGCGGGCGCAATTTCATGCCATGAAAATGCTTCTTCTTAGGATCGGGGCGTTCTCCAGGCGGAAGAGCTTCTTTCACGTCCATCGTGCGGCCATCCAGAGTTGTGCCATTTAAATTTTGAATGGCCTCATTTCCCTCTTCATCATCGCTCATGAGCACATAGGCGAACCCGAGCGACTCTCCCGTATCGCGATGACAAACAAGTCCGGCTTTGAGCACTTTTCCATATCCCTCAAACAATGTTTGCACCTGAGTGGCGTTGGTCAGCGAAGTTAAATTTCCGACGTAAATTTTTTTCATGGCGTTTCTTCTCCTTCGCAGGTGCTGGAGTTGCTACGTACTCGGACCGCTGATGATGAGAGATTCTAATCCTTTTTGCGGAAGTTTACAGGCCGAGGGGTTTTTCACGCGGTTATTGATCATCGAAGGTCGTGGACGCATCCGGTGGAAGTTGAGTTGCATCTTCATCATGAAGAGTGCTTTCGCCATTATCCGAGCCATTGGGCTCTGTTTGTTTTTCCAGTTTACGCTGTTTCTTGCGGGCCGCCTTTTCCAGTTGTTTTTCTCGCCGAGCGCGTTCTTTTTGAAGTTTGCCGAAGCTGCTACCTGACCTGCCAGACATACATCCTCCAAAGTTTGGATTCGGCGGGCGGCCGCCATTAGGACATGAGATATTTTATTTATAAAAATAAAACCAAAAACGCCGACAAAAAAAGGCGACTCACATGTAGTCGCCTTCCAACGGACTTAACGATTAAAGAACCTGCACATTCTCGGCCTGAAATCCCTTGGGTCCTTTGACCACATTAAACTGGACCTGCTGGCCTTCCTGCAAACTGCGAAAGCCATTGCTCTGAATAGCGGTGTGATGCACAAATACATCGTCACCACTCTGGCGGCTGATAAAGCCAAACCCTTTAGCATCGTTAAACCACTTAACTGTACCTTGTTCCATTTGTTTCTTTTTTCCTTTTGATTCGATTTACGCTGAAAATGAGTCGGAAGATACTACAGGGCAGGGACTTGCTGATAAGGCGAGAACTGCTCACAACCAATTCAAATTGACGTATGTAGATGATAACACAAAGGCTTCGCCCTATTGATGTCTTACTCGATTAGGTGCCAATGCGACAGGCCTGTCACATATCCGCGCAACTCGTGGTGATGAAAAAGCCCGGCTGGGTCGCTGGCCCAGCCAGACTGAGAGGGGAATTAAACCCTATTCTCTGGGTGAAGCCGTTTCCGGTTGGATGAGGACTTTGCGGTCCTGCGGCCCAAGAATCTTGTAGTCGCTGGGAACCTGAAAGAGAGATGGGTCAGGCTCGCTGCGCTTGATACCGGCGAGCTGATACGTGGTCTCGCCGAAGCGGGGGTCGCTATGCTTACTGAGCACCACCACTTTTAACTCCGGCGACATCCAGGTCTCAGAGATGATCTCAATCGGGCGTTCGTTGCCGATGGCGCCTGCGGCAATGGTGCGGGTCTCGCGAGTACCGGTACAAGAAACCCCTTCGATCACCTGGGTGCCCAGGTCTTCGTGCTTCGTTTCACCGAACTCCGCTTTGAACCCAGCACCCAAAGGTCCGGTCTGCGTGCTGATGATCTTGACCTTCTGGTCAGCCATCATCATTTTCTGTTCAGCTTCGGCTAATTCCTTCGGTTCTTTCCCCGACAATATGACCTTGCGTTCGTGCATGATTACGTCAGTGTGAATAACATCAGCGGTTTGTTCTTTGAGATTGAGCATGTAATTCGTCTTGCTCACCGGATCGCTGATCATGACGTTCTTCGTTGCATCTGGCGGCAGGGGACCAATCCCCATGGTCAGCTCGTGGCGGGTCCTGCCCTCGCCGTCGCGGGCAAGAAATGCGGTTGACTTGTTCACAATACGATTGCCATCGCCCAGCGTCTGCGTGCTCTCCGTAACCGCCGTGGCACTGTAAGGAGCTCCCTTCACTAACTCTCTGTCGCCCACGTTGGTTGCAAAGACATAGTTATAGCTATAGGTGGAGATTGCGGCGCCTCCAGGCCCAGCAGACCCACTCTGAAAAAACATTACGCCGGGTGGCGGGGGTGCAGGTACGATTTGGGCAAAAGCGCCAAGGGTCAGCAAAAAAACGACGGCAAGTAACAGGCAAATTCTTTTCATAACACTCTCCTTATTAAAAGAAACGAAAAAAGCAGAAAAACTCGCTATTGCACCAATCGCACACCGTAAGGGGGGCCATCCTGGCCGACCACAAAATCGGCCAGAACCCGCCGGTTGGGGACATCCGCGCCCACCGGCGCTCCTACCAAGCGAAGGTCCTGGATCGGCATCTCTACCCGGATGATCCGCAGCTCACGTTGTGTAGCTGCGGGATCATAGGATGGAAGCGGTAGAAAATCGCCGTCCTGCCGCGCCTCAACCTGGGCATCGCTGTGATGTGGAATCCCGTGCCCGGATACGTGCCTCACAGCCTTCTTCGTTTCCTGCGTGCTGGGCACGTTCGCAGTCATCGTCTTCTCAACCGGGAGGGTCAGAGCCGGATTATGTCTCGCTACTTGAGGCGCTGCTTTCTGCGATGTTCTTGTGAGCAACCATGCAGCAGAGGAAAGGCACACGATTACCAGGGCGGCGATTGCAGTATTTTTTACTCTGCGCCGCCGATGGTGGCGGTGAAATGCGCTCGCAAGCGCTGTGCCAAGTTCTGGTGGCGCATTGCGGGGCGATTCTTGCGCCAGATGCCGCAAGACATCAACCAGATGCTCTTCCGATTCGAATTTATTTATTTCACGCATTGTTGACTCTTCAATTTCGCTTTCAGCAGATTCCGAGCGCGATGAAGACGCGATGCCACAGTGCCGGGTGAACACCCCAGTGCCTCCCCGGCATCGGCGTAGTTCATCTCTTCCAGGTCGCACAAAATCACGGCTTCGCGGTACGGCTCCGGTAGAGTTAGCACAGCTTTGCGCAGGCAGTCGAGCATCTCTGCGTTGGTCAGTCCATCGAGAGCGTCAATGCCATTTGCCACCAAGCTCTCTTCGCCTTCCATTCCTTCTTCTTCCAGCGGCACTTCCAGCCGCG
>Ga0209648_10006577_pt1 | contig 9992 bp, 7 predicted proteins | sample GraSoi2013_115cm_FD_185830 | JGI IMG/M metagenome (GOLD analysis project Ga0209648, IMG submission 185830) | Grasslands soil microbial communities from the Angelo Coastal Reserve, California, USA - Sample 9_17_2013_115cm (SPAdes) (version 2) | ecosystem: Environmental > Terrestrial > Soil >...
CCGATTGTCTGCGATATCACTGATCCTGCGCAGGTCGTCCAGGCCTTTCATGCGCTCAAACGCGTGGATATCCTGGTGAATAACGCTGGCACCAACATTCCTGAGTCATTCCTGGGTGTGACGGAGGAACACTTTGACCATATGTTTGCACTCAATGTGAAGGGAACCTTTCTCGTGAGCCAGCAGGCGGTGCGCAGGATGGTGGGGCAAGGCGGAACGATCATCAATATATCTTCCCAGATGGGCCATGTTGGAGCGGCACTGCGCACCGTGTACTGCGCGACCAAACACGCTATCGAAGGGCTCACCCGTGCCATGGCCGTTGAACTTGGTGCCTACAACATTAGGGTGAACGCGATTGCCCCGACATTTCTCGAAACACCGATGACCAGGTCATTCTTTGAAGATGAAACCTTTCGACAGTTTGTGCTCGCGCGTATTCCACTTGGTCGCCTTGGGACTATTGAAGATGTCACTGGTCTCGTTGTCTTTCTCGCTTCTCCGGCGTCAGCCCTCATCACCGGAGCAAGCATCCTCGTTGATGGAGGTTGGACAGCACAGTAGCAAGAGCAATTGACAGATATCAAAAGCATGATGAGAGAAAGGGGAAAAAGCTGTATGGAGTATTTCAAGCGGCCTACTTCACAACCGGAAGTGATTACGCAGGAGATTCGCGCCACCGTGAGCGAGATTCTTCGAGCAGTGGAGAAAGAAGGCATTGCTGCTGTTCGGCGCTACTCTGAGCGCCTTGATGGCTGGAATCCGCCATCTTTCCGTGTCTCGACAGAGCAAATCGCATACGCGGAGGCTAGGGTGGACGCCGCATTGAAAAGGCATATCCAGTTCGCGCAGGAGCAGGTGCGTACCTTTGCACGACTCCAAAAAGCCACGGTTACTGAATTTGCACACGAAACCTTGCCCGGCGTCGTGCTGGGCCAGAAACATCTTCCAGTGCAAGCCGTCGGCTCCTATTCACCAGGAGGGCGCTATCCACTCATCGCCTCCTCAATCATGACCATCGTTGTTCCCAAGGTTGCTGGCGTCCAACGCGTTGTTGCTGTTGCCCCTCCGCGCCGGGCGGAAGGCATCTATCCACCGCAGTTGTACACGATGGCAAGTTCGGGTGCCGATGAGATTCTCTGTCTGGGAGGTGTACAAGCTCTAGCAGCCCTGGCATACGGTATTGAGGATACTCCCTCCGTTGAGCCAGTGGATATGATCGTCGGCGCGGGTAATGCCTATGTTGCTGAAGCGAAACGCCAGCTCTTCGGCACAGTCGGGATTGACCTCTTGGCAGGTCCCACCGAAATTCTCATCATCGCCGACGAAACCGCTGATCCAATACTGGTCGCGGCGGATTTGCTCGGACAGGCAGAGCACGGCCCTACGTCGCCAGCCATTCTGGTGACGACCTCACGTGCCTTTGGTGAAGCGACTGCACGGGCCGTTGATCGTTGGTTGGAGACGACCTGGCCGACCAGGGAGGTTGCAGGACAAGCGTGGCGAGAATGTGGGACCATTCTCCTCTGCGAAAGCAATGAGGAGATGGTGCAGGTCGCAAATACCTATGCCCCAGAGCACCTTGAGGTACAAACGCGTCATCCCGACTGGTTTTTAGAGCATCTGGCGAACTATGGCTCGCTCTTTCTCGGAGCGCACGCAACGGTCGCCTATGGAGACAAGGGCATCGGGCCCAATCACGTGCTTCCGACAGAACGGGCGTCACGCTACACCGGTGGCTTATGGGTCGGCAAATTTCTCAAGACCGTGACCTATCAACACGTGACGACGGAAGGTAGTCGCCTGGCATTGCCCGAAACTAAATTAACAGTTGAGTCGAGAAGCGAGGAGTGTGAGGAGGTGGGGAAGTGCGTGGGCGGCACTTGCGTTGGGCATAGCGCGCACTGCGCACGGTCGGCAAGTCGGCGGGAGGCGGATGCAGCTGCTCGAGGGGAATGGCGGGCGCTTGTACTTGCAGGCGGGTGGAGGGACGAATGAGTCCCAAGAGTCGGCCGCGCTCGACGAGGAGCGGGACAAGCGGTCGGCAGGTGGTGGCAGGGGGATGCGCCAGCAACTTGACCAGGATGGGCAGCGAGACCTCGAAGGGGTCGACCTGGGCCTGGGCAGCGATCTCCAGGTGCAGGGCATGCAGCAGTTGAGCCAGGATGAGCGCAGCCAGGAGTTGTTGGAGCACCAGCACCGGGGTCGCAGCCCACCACAGGTGCAGCCCCAACTGGCGTTTGAGCAGTTTGAAGGCGAGTTCGATATCCCATCGGCGGGCGTACAGGCGCGCGATGTCGAGCATGGAGAGCAGGGCGGGATCGGTGACGTTGGTGAGGTAGCGGCACAGGTGGCTGCCCTGGCGAAACTGCACCAGGCGTACCAGGTGGGCTGCCCGGTCAGCACGATAGGCGCCCAGCCAGATCAGCGCATCCAAGGTCTCGCCCTGCTGGTAATAGCGGTGCACGATGCGGTAGGAGGTGCGCTCACGCAGGCGCGAGAGCCACCAGTAGCCCTGGCTGGTGAGGTAGTCGAACCAGGGGAAGCTGAAGTAGCCCAGGTCGGCCAGGATGAGGCTGCCAGGCGCCAGGCCGTCCAGCAGCAGCAGCACACCGACTTTGCAGTTGGCCAGTACATCGTCACGGAACTGCAGGCGTAGCCACTGCTGCGCACGCAGGTCAAAGAGGCCAGCCAGTTTGCCGACCAGTAGCTGCGCGCAGCCCGCAGGCAAGCCGCGCAGATCCGGGCACCAGCGGTGCAGGGCATCGAGGGTGGTTTCATCCAAGGCCACCACCTGGCTGGCAAAGGGAGCCAGCGTGAGGGCACTGGTGGCGGCACCACGCTGGCGCAAGGCGGCATTGACACGCTCCAGGAGCTGCTCCAGGGAAGCGGTGCCTGCCTTGAGCAAGCGCTGGCGCACCGCTGCGGGGGTGACGCTGACGAGGGGAAAGCTGCCCACGCCTTCCCAGACGAGCAGCTGCCAGACATCGCGCCAGCCCGTCAGGCCGCGCAAGACGGCCAGCAGCAAGGCCAGCCACAGCTGCTCCCAGCTCAGGCAAGCCGGTCGGCCACGACGACGTGTGGTCAGTGCAGCGGCCTGCTCAGCTGGCGGTGGCTGCAGGAGGGCTTGCAGGAACGCCACGAGTTGCTGGGCGACCGGTGAGGACGGATGGTCCAAGGCTTGTGTGGGTACAGTATCATGCATAGTAGAAAATCCTTTCACGGGAGTGATCACAAGATCCTGAAAGGATTTTCCTCCTCTTGCTTCGTTTCTGCAAGAGGGGGGCGATTCGATTCTTAATTTAGTTTCGGGCAATGCTCTCCGCCCCCGCCCCTACGCGAGACAGGCCACTCCCACGTGGATTCCTCGTAGTAAATGAGGTCTCATCACTGCAAATCTTCTCCCAGTCGACAGGCCAGATCAATTGCTTGTTTTAGAGTGAGCGCTCGGCCCCAGGCTACCGCTGCTTCCCAGCTTTGTTCGTCCACCTGTGAGCGAATATGTTGGCGTACCATTTGAACGAGTGGATTGGTTTTTGTCCAGGGAGTCAAGCCGATCCTCTCCTCTAAGCTCTCGGCGATACCTTCCAGTTGCGCCGAATGGATGCTCGCCGAAGCCGGGTCCGGCTTCCCATTCATTCCAAACGCAATGCTCAACAAACACATGCCCGTCGTCATGTGTTGTTTATGGTCAAGCTCGTAGCACAACTTCACACTCTTGAGCAGGCAGTCAATGGCCATAGTGCAGTTGCCTTCGAGCAGCGACATGCCGCCCTGATCCTTCAATAGATCAGCGGCGGAACTTTTGTCACCCAGCTGCTCAAAGAGCTTTCTGCCTTGCGTATACAACGACCGCATTTCCTCGAAGTCCCCGGCAAATCCTACTGCAGCTGCCAGATGAAAGAGCAATTGAGCGCGTAACCAGGCATCGTCCATAGTTGAGAGGTGCTCGAGGCCCTCACGGTACGCGTCCTTTGCCGTTTCATACTCACCCATGGCCTGAGCAGCCCAGCCTCGGTGAAGCAGCGTGCTCGCTATCCTGATCGGGTCATTCAGTTGCCGCCCGAGCGCAATACTCTCTTCAGCCAGTGCAACCGCGCGGGTCTGATCATTCTGCAAACACATGAGGCGCGAGGCCTCGCTCAATGCTTTGGCTCGCGCAGCAAGCAGCGTCTCCCCGATCTCATCCCCAAGGGGCACTTCAAGGGCTGCCCTAAGCCATTGACGCGCTTCAGTCAAGTTGCCCTGCCACTCCCAGTAGTGCCTGAGCGCCGAAGCCAGGCGCAGGCATACTTCGGCGGCAAGCAATCCCGCACCGGAATCTCCTTTCAAGGAGAGTGTACTGCTCCCGGCAACTTTTCTATTCTTTGCGCTCGACTCCTGCCCTGAGATCGAGCAGTCGCTTATCCTTATGCCCTCTCTAGCTCGTTGAAGTGACCATTCGAGGGCGGCACGGAGATTCTCGCGATCCGCCGTGAGATTCGCCAGCCAAGCAAGTTGTTGTGGACCCCTCAAACCGATCTCGGCTGTTTCAGATTCCCTCAGGTAATAGCAGGCAAGCCAATCCTGTAGCCGCTCACGTTCTCCCTGAGCGGCCAACTGTTCCAGCGCGTATTCACGCAGCGTTTCCAGCATGGCAAAGCGTGCCTGCCCACCCGCAACTGGCAGCCACACCAACAAACTGTTGTCCACCAACTGTTCTAGTATCTCCACCGACGAGCTGCTTGCAGCTGTGTCCCCCCGGCTTGCTGCTATCCCTTGCATCATCTCCTCTGCTGCTTCCAGTGACCAGCCTCCAGTAAATACCGCCAGACGGCGAAACCACGCTTGCTCGACCGGGGAGAGCAAGTCGTAACTCCACGAGATAGTCTTGCGAAGGGTTTGCTGCCTGCTGGGTAGATTCCTGGCCCCTCCGGTCAGCATGGGAAGCCTCGCCCGCGAGAGCTGCTCTAAGAGCGAAGCCGGCGGTAATACCTTGACCCGCGCTGCTGCCAGTTCGAGTGCCAGTGGTAAACCGTCGACCTTCGCACAAATCTTCGCGATGACCACCGCATTTTCATCGGTCAAAGCGAAGTCGGGTCTCACTGCCTGCACGCGCTCAACAAAGAGTTGTATTGCTCCATAGTGCAGAAGGTCCGCGGCATCTACCACGATGCCGGGATCGGGAACGTCCAGGGGCGGTACGCTGAACTCATGTTCACCATACAGGTGCAGCACCGCCCGGCTTGTTATCAGTATCTTGAGGCCAGGTACTGCTGCTAGCAGCTCGCCCACGACATCTGCCGCCTCTAGAACCTGCTCAAAATTATCCAGCACGAGCAGCAGTTGTTTGTTTTGCAGGTAGCTGATCAGGCTCTGGAGCGGAGGTAAGCCGGACGTGGAGCCCACATGCAAAGCCTGGAGGATACTTATTGGCACCAGATCAGGATCACTCACACTCGCCAGAGCCACAAACCACACCCCTTGCGCAAAAGTGCCGACCAGTTCGCTAGCCACTTGCAGAGCGAGGCGCGTTTTGCCACTGCCGCCCGCCCCAACGAGCGTCACCAGGCGCACTTCGGCGCGTCCGAGCCGTTGCCGCAGTCGCTCAATCGCCCATTCTCGTCCAACGAGGCGCGTCGTCGGAGAAGGAAGGTTGTGCTGGGGCGCGGCAGAGCGGGAGTCGTCAGAGGAAATTGGTTGAGCACGTCTCGTTGCAAGTGTACTGAGAGGTGGTGCCTGCCATTCGTCGTCACGAAAGATGTTTGGGGCCACCTCTGCCACTTCGAGCAGGTGGAATACCTCATCCTGGGTGGCAATCGCATGCCAGCCTGCCAGTATTGTGATGACGCGCTGTATTTCCAGATGTGTCAGACGGGCGTTCCCGTTGCCATGCAGTTTGCGGCTGAGTACCTTTGGGTGTATGCCAAGCGCATCTGCCAGTTCGCTCTGAGAATAGCCACTGGTACGAAGATACGCTTTTACGCGCTCGCTAAATGCCCCCATATTCACGCCTATTTCGCTTCTCACGTTTGCTCCTCTATGAAGGCGTGGCACTACTTCCATTGGTGACTGGACTTTGAGTAGATTTTGGGTTACCAGGTGTTATAGAAAGCTGAGCCTTTCTAAAGTATACTTAAATCGATGTAGTAAATCAATAGAAAAGGAGAGGAAGTCGCTATGTGTATGATACAGATCCAGGCTCAGGGCAATAACAGGTTCCTGGAACTCTTACCAGACGAAGCAGAAAATGCTGAACTCACGGTAGAGCATGCAGTGAGCCATCTACTGGTTGATCTTTTTGGTGAGGTGGCGGTGAATGATGTAACTATTCTTTTCCCTTCCACCTTGCATAGAGACCTAAAACATTATTCAATCCAGATATGTGCCTTATGTTCTTGCGATAGCTTCGCATTGCTCCCACGCACACAGGAGCATATAAAGCTTGCGGTAGCAAAACGCATGGGTTCTCTTCTGAGTGAATTCTTTGGGTCGATGAAGGTAGACGATGTGACGTTGAGCCCTTCTTCGTGGGCGTGTCGGAACAATCCCGCGCGCTCCTATAGCATCTGACGATGTGTGCATCCGTGTGAGCAGTTAGCACCGCTTATCCGAGCATGAGCCTCAAAACGACTGCAATTATCGAATGCCGCTTCAGGAGGGGATGGAAAAGGCCATCCCACGCCGGTATTTGCGGTGGTCGATCTTTGATGTGAAAGGAGGAAAGATCCTGTTGTTTACGATGAGCGTCAAACAGAGTGTCGTCATCAACCTGCCCACCGAGGAAATCTTTGCCTACATGAGCGACTTTGAGAACCTGATTGACTGGTCAAGTGCCGTGATCGCAGTCAGGAAAAGCTCGCCAGGGGCGATACAGGTGGGAGCGACGATGCAGAGCACCACCCGTATTCTGGGAAGGTGGTTGGAGATGACTTTTGAGGTCATTGAGTGTGAACCCAGCCGCTCCCTGACCATCAAAAGTATCGCTGGGGTTGCACCTTGCCATTTCTGCTACCAGTTCGAGCCGGTCGAAGATGGTGGAACCAATGTCTCCCTGGAGGCGGTGATCCATCCACGAGGAATTCTGGGTCTGGCGGAATCAGTGGTCACAAATGTGGTCCGCCGCCAGATTGAACATGATTTGCTGACGCTAAAGGATATGCTGGAAGCCAGTGCTGGTCCAAGTCGAAGTGCGGTCTAATTGTGAGGTGGCTCCCAGTTGACAGGCAGACACGACCGGCCAGTTTGTCTCCAGCGAACAGGGCTGTTTTCTTGTGGGGTCTCGTTTCGTTCAGAACGGATGGCCCAGGTAGCCAGACAACCGGCGCTGCAAGCAATACGGCCCATCGTGTCAATGCCAATGACCGCGACCCATTCAATTCGGGAGGTCACGCTGGGCTCCCGACTTGGCAGTCTCCAGACCAGAAATCCTCATCTTCCACCTGGCGACTGCTCATTCACCGCCCTCATACTTGAACGAGAGTTCCATCTTCACACGATAGGTAAGAGGCCTCCCGGACTCGATGTGGACGTCTTGCTCGAGAATGCGGGCGACCCGCAGGTCCCGCAAGGACTGTGAAGCCCGCTCGATGGCCGCCGCAGCCGCCTTCTCCCACGACTCGTTGCTGGTCCCCACTAACTCGATCACCTTGTAAACACTTTCTGCCATGTGGCTCTCCTTCCATTCAGGTGTCAGTAATTAGCTTCCTGACGAGTGACTATTGCTCTGTCTTTCCAAACGTGTACAAACGTGTTGATTTCTACGCTGCTTACCTCCTTTCGCCCTGCTATTTTTTACTGTAAATAGTCGGCATTGCTACAAAAAACATATTACAATAGACCTTCTCATTGTATCATGGTATCTTGTATCACGGTATCGCTTCACGTCTTGACTGCCTCAACTTTTCTGAGGGCTGAGCAACATTGTTGCTCGGGCAGATCGACGCGAAGGCCCTCCACAGCTAATAGCTGCTAGGCATAGTATACAATAGAGGTATATTTACCGCTTTGGTGAGAAAAGCAGGTGCGCTTTGATGACATAGGCGAAAAAATCGAGACCGTGTGGAGCGTCGGCTACCGCTTTATAGAGTAACACTGCACTATCTATCAAACTGAACCGACGAGCGTCCGATTATCTCCAAGAAGGCCAGCATGACAGGCAGACACCTTCCGCTGTGTCTTTTGCCTGCTAACCACTCCTCTCCGACAATTTTCTTCGCAGGACAAACAACATTGCGACGCCTAGCACGACCCAGGCCAGCAGGACAAACGGGATGGCATTGAGCGGCGGTGGTGCGGGTGAGATAAGCAAGAAAACGAAAACGGCCCCGATCATGAGCGTGCCAAGCACAGGTGAAATGAAATGACGAAGAACGTTGAACTGCGCGCGCCGCTTGCGCCAAAAGAAGATGATACTGGCAATACAGACCAGGGCGTAAACAATCATGACAAAGAGCGCATCTAGTGTACCCCAGAAGCCAAATGCGGTGAGAGGCCCCATCGTGAAGCCCATCACCAGGCCGAGTACCAGGCCAAACCCACAGATCGCTGCAATCGCGGCTACCGGGTTCAGACGCGTGGGATGCAGCCAGGCAATCCAGCGAGGCAGTAAACCGTCACGTCCGACTTTGTATGCAACCCGCGCACCGCTGTTGATGATGGCCAAAGAGGCGCTGAAATAGGAGACCACGCCCGCGATATCAATCAAGACAACCAGGACCGGGCCACTTACGTGGCGGCTGATGGTATCATATGGCGCAGCGTCGTGGGCAAAACCCGTTACCATATTGTTGATGCCATAGCCTACTGTACCTGCATATGCCAGCAAGACGTAGAACAGACCCACCAGAATCATCGACCCGAACACGGCAAGCGGAATACTGCGGTGCGGATTGCTCGTCTCCTCTCCAAGCGCAGCCGCCGCCTCAAAGCCAATGAAGGTGAGGACGGCCAGAATCACGCCAATGGAGAGATTGCCTCCCGATGGGATCGCGCCAAACGTAAACGGCTTCAGCGTCAGGGCACCCTGCTGACCAACGTGGAACAGCACGATCACCGCCAGGATGACTCCCACTCCCACCTCAAAGACCATAAAGGTCAGGTCAACATTCGTCGATTGCCTGATACCCCAGTAGCAAAGGGCAAAGGCGATGCCAAGCGTCAGAACATACCAGAAACTCCAGTTCAAATCCAGTCCGAACCAGCGAAACACCAGCACCTCCATGTTGGCGCCAAGCAGCGTAAACGTGTAAGGAATACCGATAGCTACCGCGATGAGTCCAACCCAGGCGGTCAAATAGCCCATACGTGACCCCAATCCCGCGGTGACGAAGGTATAGGATGAGCCGCTGGACGGAATTTCCCGCGAGAACTCGCTGTACTGATTCGCCACAAAGAGTGTGATAATAAACGCTATAACATAACACAACGGGATAGCCGCTCCAACGACTCCTGCCTGGGGAATGGTATTGAAGAAGATGGAAGCAGGCGACATAACCGCTACGGAGATCACGATGGCGTGGCGTAGTTTGAGTGCGTCACGCTTGAGCGTCGGGGAAGCTGCCCCCTCAGGGGTGGAAGCGATCTCGCTCATGAATCCCTCCTTGTTTCAAAATACAGTCCAAGCATGAAAGTATGCGTAGACGAGGTGAAGGCTGAAACCTTGCAATGTGGATAACTGTTTATGTCTGCTCGGTCGGTTGCTCCTCCTTTTCCGCTGTAGATGCGCTGATACCCGTTTCGCTTGAAACGGGTATCAGCGCATCAAACAAACTTCTCAAGTAATCATTCAGAAACATTCCCTGTGGGTCAAGCTGCGCCCGCACACGACGGAAATCATGCCAGCGTGGATAAAGCTCAGCCAGTTCCACGGCTGTGCGCGTATGCATCTTGCCCCAGTGCGGGCGTCCCTGGTAGCGTTTGAAGATTTCCTCGATATGGGAGAAGTAATCCTGGTAGGGCATACCCTTGTACATATGTACTGCGAGGTAACACGACTCGCGCTGATAGGCAGG
>Ga0209648_10006578_pt1 | contig 9991 bp, 11 predicted proteins | sample GraSoi2013_115cm_FD_185830 | JGI IMG/M metagenome (GOLD analysis project Ga0209648, IMG submission 185830) | Grasslands soil microbial communities from the Angelo Coastal Reserve, California, USA - Sample 9_17_2013_115cm (SPAdes) (version 2) | ecosystem: Environmental > Terrestrial > Soil >...
CGCGCTGGGCCGGCCGAAGAAAAAAAAGATCATCAGCTGCATCAAGGCCTACCACGGGGTCACCGTCGCGGCCGCCTCGCTTACCGGCCTGCCGAACAACCACGCCGATTTCGACCTGCCGATTGCCGGTATTCTCCACACCGCCTGCCCGCATCACTACCGCTTTGCCGCCGACGGCGAGAGCGAGGAGGAATTCGCCGCCAGGCTGGCGGGCGAGCTCGATCAGCTGATCACCCGCGAGGGTCCGGAGACCGTGGCAGCATTCTTTGCCGAGCCGGTCATGGGCGCGGGCGGGGTGATCGTCCCGCCGGAAGGCTATTTCGAGAAGATCGCGGCGGTATGCGCCAAGCACGACGTCTACATGATTGCCGACGAGGTGATCTGCGGGTTCGGCCGCCTGGGGACCCCGTTCGGATCGCAGGCGCTCGGGTTTCGGCCGGATGGCATGTCGCTGGCGAAGGCATTGTCCTCGGGATACGCGCCGATCGCCGCCGTGCTGGTGCCCGAACGCATGTACGAGGCGCTGCTGAGCGAAAGCCGGAAGATCGGCACGTTCGGCCACGGCTTCACCTATTCGGGACATCCGGTCGCGGCGGCCGTGGCGCTCAAGACGCTGGAGATTTACGCACGCGATCACGTGATCGAGCAAGCCGCGGCAAAGGCGCCGCAATTCCAGGCCCGGCTCCGCGCGCTCGGCGGGCATCCCCTGGTCGGAGAGGCGCGCGGAATGGGGCTGATCGGCGGGGTCGAGCTGGTTGCGGACAAAAGGACGAAGCGGGCGTTCGAGCCGACTTGCGGCGTGGGAGCACGGTGCGTGCGCTTTGCCGAGGAGAACGGGCTGATCGTGCGGTCGGTCGCAGGCGACGTGGTGTCGATCTGTCCGCCGCTCATCATCACGACGCAGGAGATCGACGAGCTGTTCGATCGGCTGGCCCGGGCACTCGATCAGACGCTCGATTGGGCGCAGAGCGAGCGGCTGCTCGCAGCCTGAACGGGGCGCCGCTTGCCCGGCGCCGCAGGTCCCCGGCTCAGCTGTTGGGGCTGCCGTGATAGGCGACGCGCGGGGCGTCGGGGGTGACCGGGGAATCGCCGTGCCCCGGCGCAAGCACGACCACCGGCGCGCCGATCCTCACCCGGTTGAAGAGGTCGATCACGTCCTCGTTGGTCATGCGGATGCAGCCCGAAGAAATGGCGTGGCCGATATATTCCGGCTGGTTGGTGCCGTGGATCCGGTAGAGCGTATCCCGGCTGCCCTCATAGAGATACATCGCCCGCGCACCCATCGGATTATGCGGCCCGGGGGCGACGAAATCCGGAATATTGGCGAGGCGGTGCTTGATCTCGGAGGTCGGCGTCCATGACGGCCATTCCTCCATGCGGCCGATCTTGGCCACGCCCGACCACGCCAGCGCCTCCTCGCCGACGGTGACCCCGTAGCGGATCGCCTTACCCTGCGGCAGCACGTAGTAGAGGTACCGATTGTCGGAATCGATGACCACCGTACCGGGCGCCTCCCTGCGGTGATAGCCGACGATATGACGCTGATATGTTTCGGGAATCGCCGCCTGGGCATAGGGCGCATTGGCCAGCAATTGCCGGTCCCTCGGCTTCAAATTGGCATCCGAGGCCGGCGCCAGCGTGGATTCCACGCATCCGCCGAGCGCCAAGCCGACCAAGCCCAAGAGAACGAAAGCGACCCCACGTCCGATCATCGTATTCCGAGTCCCGCTCTTGACCGCGATCAATGCGACCTTTCGGTGGGCTTTGTTAGCTGAAACAAGCTCGCCATACCAGATCCTCGGGGATTTCGTCCGCAACCCGTCAAGAACTGTTGCAGGAATGCCGCACTCCCGGCCGCTATCCTCGGACGCAAGCTGGCATACCGTAGGTAAAGAACGCTTTACCTTGTTCTTTCTATCATCAGCCCCAGGCGGCCTCGAAACGAAGACCACTCGCGCCGAGATAAATCCCAGAATGCGGCTTTTTTCCTGCCCATTTCCGCCCCAGTCGGCCCGCATCAAGCCCCCGGACAGTCGGGGCGCAACCACAGGTACCGGAGGAAAGCAATGAACCGAGAACGTCCGACGCCAACGCCCGGCCATGACCACGTCGATCTCCACGAGCGCTACGGAGAAATCGGCATCTCGGCGGTTGCCGCCGCGGTCCGCTACCAGAGCGACGCCCGCAATCCCGCCTACGCTCCCGTCGCACCCGGTCCCGCCGCGCAGGCCAAGGTCGCCGAGCAGGAGATTTCGTAGATCGGCCTGCGCAAAGCGAATCCAATTCGCGGGAGGCGTCTTTCCCGCGTCCGAACCCGACGCCCAAGCGCGAACGGCGGGCCTGCCCGCGTGCTGCGGGAGCTATCGACGCCACCGCATCACACGTGCTGGCCGCCGTTGATGTGAATCTCGGCGCCGTTCACATACGACGAAGTCTCGGTGCACAGCACGTAAATGATCTTTGCGACCTCGTCCGGCGTGCCGAGCCGATGCAGGGGAATCTGCGCAACGATCCTGTCGGTCCCGGGGGAGAGGATCGCGGTATCGATCTCGCCGGGCGCAATGGCGTTGACGCGGATGCCCAGCGCCCCGAAGTCATGTGCCATCTCGCGGGTCAGGGAAGCGAGCGCCGCCTTGGAGGTGGCATAGGCGGCCCCCGCGAAGGGATGCACCCGTGACCCGGCGATCGAAGTCACGTTGACGACCGACCCCTTGGCCGCCTTGAGTTCCTCGATCAGCCCGCGCGCGAGCATGATGGGCGCAAAGAAATTCACCCGGAATACCTGGTTCCAAACATCCAGATTCGTCTCGATCGAGCCCAGACGAGAGCCGCCGTCGGCCTTGGGTGAGATGGCGGCATTGTTGACCATCGCGTGCAGATGACCGTGCTCGAGCCGGCGCTTGATCTCGGCAATGCCGACCGAGGTATTGGCCGGATCCGCCAGATCGACCTGGATGTGATCCTCGGGACCGGCTTCCCAGGGGCATTCCTCCGGGAACGGGTGGCGCGAACAAGTGATGACCCGCCAGCCCGCGCTGGAGAATCGCTTCACGGTCGCATGGCCGATGCCGCGGCTTGCGCCGGTCAACAGCAAGGTGCGGCGGGGTGTGTTCGGCATGGGCATCTCACATGGCGCCGAAGGCACCTTCAAGGATAGAGCAACGCCCGCTTCCACGGCGCGGCTGGCCCGCTCCGGCGAAATTCCAGACGGTCGTGAAGCCGGAACGGCCGGGCGCACCAGAACTCGATGATCAGCGGCACGATGCGAAAGCCCGTCCAGTTGGGAGGGCGGGGAATGGTGCCGATGTTGAACTTTGCCGTGTAGAGCGCCACCGCCTTTTCGAATGCGTGGCGGCTCTCCAGCGGCGAGGACTGCTTGCTGGCCCAGGCGCCGATCTGGGCCAACCGCGGCCGGGTCGCGAAATAGGCGTCGGCCTCCGCGTCCTCGACTTTTTCGGCAGTCCCGCGCAGGCGCACTTGGCGCGCGAGCGACTTCCAGTAAAAAACCAGCGCCGCCTTGGGATCGGAGTCGAGTTCCCGCCCTTTTTGGCTGTCAGTATTGCTATAGAAAACCAACCCGCGCCGGTCGAAACCCTTGAGCAGCACCATCCGGACATTCGGAAGCCCGTCGGCATCGACGGTCGCCACCGCCATCGCATTGGGATCGACGGGCTCCGACTGCGTCGCCTCCTCGAGCCAAGCGGCGAGCAAAGCGAACGGATCGTCCGCGGCCATGAAATCATCGGACGTTAACCAAGCCGGGCGTTCTATCGTCTGCGACATTGCGCGGCGCATCCCTGGGGCTGGCCCGTGACCGGACAAGCGTTCCTCGAGCCTCGTTATAGTCGAAGGCGGAGCCTATGGCATCGATCTGCACGAGCGACCAGCTTTGTTCTCGCCATCGCGCTGGATTTGGCAGCTGGGGGCTGCAGCTACAAGCTCGGATCCCTGCTCAAGGACAAGGAATCGGAAAAACCGACCTATACGGCCACGACCCCGCCCGCCGGTCGGACCGACCCCTCCGGCGAGGCGCCAGCCGGCGGAATGCCTCCGGAGGGAGATCTGGCGTTCGCCAGGGCGGCCGCCTCCGAGGCCCTGACCCGGGACGGCAAGGACGTGAGCGTGCCGTGGGAAAATCCCCGGACCGGAGCACGCGGGACCGTCATCCCGCTCCCATCGGCTTCGACCCAGGACGGCGTTCCATGCCGCGATTTTCTGGTGAGCTATGTGCTCGAGGGCAATGAGTTATGGCTCCAGGGTGAGGCTTGCCGCATGCATGAGAGCAGGTGGGAGGTGCGGAACCTGAGACCCTGGAAGCGCTCTTGAGCACCGGCCGGCGCATCCCGCTGCTCCGCGCGACGCAGTGGATGGCGGCTGCCGGATCATGTTGCGGCGCCCGCGAACCGCCCCCACATTGAAGCCAGACGGGGGCTGATGCCTCGCTTTCTCAGGAAATCGGAGCGGTTGGATGCGCGACCCCTATGAGGTCCTGGGGGTGCAAAAGTCGGCGAGTTCGGAGGACATCAAGCGAGCCTTCCGGCGGTTGGCAAAAAAGCTGCATCCCGACGCCAACAAAAAGGACGCGACCGCGGCAAAGTTTGCCGAGCTCAACTCCGCTTACGAGCTGCTCGGCGACGAGAAGAAGCGCAAGGCGTTCGACCGCGGCGAAATCGATGCCGAAGGCAAGCCGCGATTCCACGGTTTCGAAACCGCGGGGGCCGGCCGCGGACCGGGCGGATTCGGACGCGAAGGCCATTTCGAGAGCTTCACCTGGGGACCCGAGGGGTTCCGGCGCTCGACGGACCGCGGCGGAGGATTCGGCCGGTTCGAAGACGTTCTCACCGATATGTTCGGGGCGACCGCTGCCGGCCCCGGGCGGCGGCGCTCGGCCGAGGCCGGGGATTTCGACGCGATCCACCGCGGCCAGGATATCGCGGCCGCACTGACGATCACGCTCGAAGAGGCCGCCAAGGGCGCCATGAAACGCATGCGGCTGCCGACCGGCAAGGACGTCGACGTCAAGATCCCGGCAGGATTGACCGACGGCCAGCAGATCCGGCTGAAAGGCCAGGGCCTGCCCGGACATGGCGGTCCTGCCGGAGACGCCTTGATCAACGTCGCGATTGCCCCGCATCCGCTGTTCAAGACCGAGGGCGCCAATCTGCGCCTCGAGCTGCCCATCACGCTTTACGAGGCGGTCTTGGGAACGAAGGTTCGCGTTCCAACCCTCGAAGGCGCGGTGGAGCTGGCCGTTCCGCCGGGCGCCAACGCCGGCCGCACGTTCCGGCTCAAGGGCAAAGGCCTGCCGATCCGAGGCGGCCGCGGCGATCTGTTCGTCACCACGCGCATCGTGCTCCCCGACCGCCCGGACCCCGAGCTCGAGGAGATGATGCGGCGTTGGCGCGAGGGGAATCCTTACGACCCGCGCAAAACGACGGGGTGAGCGCGTCGCCTGCTGCGCTCAGCTGCTGCCCTTGCCCGCGGCCCGGGTTTCGAGCTGGTCGTAGGCCGATTGCGCGATCTTGCGCAGCCGATCGCGGTCCGCGGGCCCGCTCATCACATAGGCCTTGTTGTCCTCGACCCAGTAGAATGCCGCGATCTGCCCGGCGTCGCGGTAACGCAGCGCGGTCTCCGGCGCGGCCCAACGCGCGCAATAGAGCGTGAAGCGTTCGCCCGACGGACCCTCGTACATCAGGAACCCGGCCGCTCCGCTCGGTCCCGGCAGCAGCCGGCCGCCGACGAGCTTCAGCCCGATCGCGGCGAGATCGGGCGCACGCAGATCGTAGCCGAGCCGTTTGGAGAGCCATTGCACCAGATGCGCGGCCTCCGCACCCGGCACTTCGACCGGATGCCGCACTTCGACGACGTAAAGCTTGTGGGCATCGATGGCATCCGTGGTCAGCGTCTTGCCGAGCGCGGAACCGCCCTCGACCATCTCGCGTCCGAACCAGCCCAATAGGCCGCCGATCACAAATGCGGCGATGACCGCGGCCGCCGCCGATCGCGTCCAGCGGCGCTCCAGGCGCCGCAGTCGCGCGAGGTCGAGCCTCGCGGGAACCGGCTCGAGCGCAATGCCGGCGTAGCGGGCCTTGATCAGCTCCGCCTGCGCACGCCAGGCGCTCACGCGGGCGGCATCCTCCGGATGCGCAGCGAGCCAAGCCTCCACCGCCGCCTGCCGATCCGCCGGCAGTTCGCCGTCCACATAGGCATGGAGCTCGTCTTCGGTGACGGGCGATTCACGATCCATCATTGGCTCCGGCCCTCGTTCATTTCACGCGACGGAGCGCGGGGCGCTCTCCGTCGAGATACGACTTGATCTGCGCGCGGGCGCGCGCGAGGCGCGACATCACCGTGCCGATCGGCACGCCTTGCGCTTCGGCCACCTCGCGATAGCTCAGGCCCTCCAGCACGACGAGCAGCAGCGCGGCGCGCTGATCCTCGACGAGCGCGGCGAGCGCCCGCTCGATGTCGCGTCCGCCCGCCTCCGGACCCGCCATCTGCGGCGCATCGGCATCGCCCAGCGGCGAAAGCGCCGGGCGCCGCGCCAGCGAACGCAGCCGGTTGCGGTTGAGATTGGTCAGGATCGTATAGAGCCAGCTGCGCACGTCGCCTCCATGAAACAAATGCTGCGAGCGCAGCGCCCGCACCAACGTATCCTGAACGAGGTCGTCGGCGATCTCCGCATCGCGGGTGAGCGCGCGCGCGTAGCGGCGCAATGCCGGGATCGCCGCCTCGAGGTCCTTCGCGAAGGCGCTCAATCCGCTTCTCCTCGACCCGCGCGGCATCGCCGCGATTTCGCGCAGGCCACCGGGCGATCATTCAATCGCCGATCCGGCCGCATCGCCATCGCCGCATGGTGAAAGAACACCCGAGGATTCCCGGTATTCCCGCGCCAGACAAGTGCATCCTGCCGTGCTTGAAGGGCGGGGAACCCTGTGTCATAGGAGGTCGAACCGTGCAGATTCCGCGTTCGACGCAGGAACCCGGGAATTTCTGCATTTCCCTTAGCCGCAGGACGGCATTGGTCGAGCCGAATCCGGCGCGATCGCCATCCCAGCATCGGTGCTCGAGGCGCGTCATGGTCGAAGGCGGCGGTCTGCTGCGCGGCAAGCGCGGATTGATCTTAGGGGTCGCCAACAACCGCTCGCTCGCCTGGGGCATCGCCAAGGCGGCGCGGGCGCACGGCGCGGAGCTGGCCTTCACCTATCAGGGCGAGGCGCTCAAGAAGCGCGTCGAGCCGCTCGCGGCCGAGCTCGGCGGTCTCGTCGCCGGGCATTGCGACGTCACCGAGGAGACAACGCTCGACCGCGTGTTCGCGGCGCTTGCCGAGGCCTGGGGCTCGCTCGATTTCGTCGTGCATGCGATCGCCTTCTCCGAGAAGAGAGAGCTCGACGGACGTTACGTCGACACGTCTGCGGACAATTTCAACAAGACCTTGCAGATCAGCTGTTATTCCTTCACTGCGGTGGCGCGGCGCGCCGAGAAGCTGATGCAGAACGGCGGTTCGATGCTCACGCTGACCTATTACGGCGCCGAGAAATGGATTCCGCATTACAACGTGATGGGCGTCGCCAAGGCGGCGCTCGAGGCTTCGGTGCGCTATCTCGCCGCCGATCTCGGCGCCAACAACATTCGCGTCAACGCCATCTCGGCGGGCCCGATCAAGACGCTGGCCGCTTCCGGCATCGGCGATTTCCGCTACATCCTGAAATGGAACGAGCTGAATTCGCCGCTGCAGCGCACGGTGTCGATCGACGAAGTCGGCGAGACCGCGGTCTATTTGCTCTCCGACATGTCGCGGGCCGTCACCGGCGAGATCCACCACGTCGACGCCGGCTATCACATCGTCGGCATGAAGAATCCCGAAGCGCCGGACATCAGCGCCGTCCAGGACTAGCGGCGCGTCCGGCCCATGTCCAAGCCTCTGCTCTATTACGTCCGCCACGGCGAGACCGACTGGAACCGCGCCGGCCGGCTGCAGGGAAGGCGCGATACCTCGCTCAATGCGCGCGGCCGCGAGCAGGCGATCTGCTGCGGCAAGATCCTGCGCGCGCTCTTCGCCCGAAGCGGCCAAAATCCCGCCGCGCTCGATTACGTCGCAAGCCCGCTCAAGCGGGCGCGGGAAACCATGGAGGGCATGCGCGAGTCGCTCGACCTGCCGCCGCCGGCGTACCGGCTCGACCCGCGGCTTGCCGAGATGGCGTTCGGGGACTGGGAGGGCCTCACCCTTGCGGAGGTCGCCATGCGCGATCCCGACGCGTTCGCCGCGCGGGAGCGCGACAAATGGGCGTTCGTGCCGCCCAACGGCGAGAGCTACCGGCAACTCTCGGAGCGCGTGGGCGAATGGTACGCATCTTTGCGCCATGACAGCGTCGTCGCCGCCCACGGCGGCACGGCACGCGTGCTCATGGTTCGTCTCGGCATTGCGCTACCCGCGGCGGCGCCGCGCCTGAGCGTCGAGCAGGGCGTGGTGTACGTTCTCGGGCCGGGAAGCATGCAAACGTTTGCCGCGCCCGTTACCGCGCAAGCTGACGCCGCCATGTGAGCCGAAACTGCAGCTTGCGCGCCCCAAGAAGCGGTGGAAACATCAGCTTTTGCCGCTATTTGACCACGGCGGGGCCTCAAGCTACCACAGCGGCCGAGGCGCAATATGTCGTTCAATACGTTCGGCCTTCTGTTTCGCGTCACGACCTTCGGCGAGAGCCACGGGCCGGCGATCGGCTGCGTGGTCGACGGCTGCCCGCCCGGAATCGAACTCAGCGCCGAGGAGATTCAAATATTTCTCGACAGGCGCCGTCCGGGACAGTCGCGGTTCACGAGCCAGCGGCGCGAACCCGACAGCGTGAGAATTCTCTCCGGCGTGCTCCTCGACGAGACGAGCGGCGTCGCGGTGACGACCGGCGCGCCGATCGCGCTCGTGATCGAGAACGTCGATCAGCGCTCCAAGGATTATGCCGAAATCCGCGACCTCTATCGGCCGGGCCACGCCGACATCACCTATGACCTCAAGTACGGATTGCGCGATCATCGCGGCGGCGGGCGAGCCTCGGCTCGCGAGACCGCGACCCGCGTCGCCGCCGGAGCCATCGCGCGGAAGATCGTGCCCGGATTGAGCGTGCGCGGGGCGCTGGTGCATATGGGATCGCACCGGATCGACCGCGCGCGCTGGGATTGGAACGAGGTCGAGCGCAACCCGTTCTTCTGTCCCGATGCCAAGCAGGCGGAATTCTTCGCCGATTATCTCGACGGCGTGCGCAAGCAAGGCTCCTCGGTCGGCGCGGTGATCGAGGTCGTCGCCGAGGGGGTTCCGGCGGGCCTCGGCGCGCCCGTCTACGGCAAGCTCGATGCCGATCTCGCCGCGGCCCTGATGGGCATCAACGCGGTCAAGGGCGTCGAGATCGGCGACGGATTTGTGGCCGCGGAATTGAGCGGCGAGGAGAACGCCGACGAGATCCGCATGGGCAACGACGGCAGGCCGCGGTTCCTGTCGAACCATGCCGGCGGCATTCTGGGCGGCATCTCGACCGGCCAGCCGATCGTTGCGCGCTTCGCCGTGAAGCCGACCTCCTCGATCCTGACGCCGCGCCGCACCGTCGACCGTTACGGCCGCGAGACCGAGATCGTGACCAAAGGCCGCCACGACCCTTGCGTCGGCATCCGCGCGGTGCCGATCGGGGAAGCGATGGTTGCCTGCGTGATCGCCGATCATTATCTGCGCCAGCGCGGCCAGGTCGGCGAACCCCCGGCATGGCCGTTCCCGGCGCAGTAGGAGATCGGCATTGACCGATATCCATGAGCGCGTCAACGCGGTGATCGAAGCCTTCGCGCGCGGCGAGCTCATCATCGTCACCGACGACGACGATCGCGAGAACGAGGGCGACCTGTTCGTCGCCGCTTCGCTGTGCACGCCGGAGAAGATGGCGTTCATCATCCGCAACACGTCGGGCATCGTGTGCGCGCCGCTCACGGCCCAGGAGGCCAAGCGCCTTCA